>Ga0187879_10003256_pt1 | contig 10953 bp, 15 predicted proteins | sample June2016WEW_19_1_FD_132423 | JGI IMG/M metagenome (GOLD analysis project Ga0187879, IMG submission 132423) | Peatland microbial communities from SPRUCE experiment site at the Marcell Experimental Forest, Minnesota, USA - June2016WEW_19_10 | ecosystem: Environmental > Terrestrial > Soil >... | reverse complement strand
GGTGCCGATCGAGGCCGCGGCGTTCATCATGCTGCAGGACCAGCTGGAGCGTGTCCTGGACGAGCTGTCCCGCCGGGAGCAGCGCATCATCCAGCTCCGGTTCGGCCTGACCGACGGCCACCCCCGGACGCTGGAGGAAGTGGGCCGGGAGTTCGGGGTGACCCGGGAGCGCATCCGCCAGATCGAGTCCAAGACGCTGGCCAAGCTCCGGCACCCGAGCCGCGCCCAGATGCTGCGCGAATACCTGGACTAGAGCCTCCGCGAGCCTCCGGACCTGCCTGCTCAGCCTCGCACCCGGCGGCCGCTCACCGCGGCCGCCGGGTGCTGGCCGTGCGCGTCAGGCGTTGTCCGGGTAGGTGGTCGACCCGGGGGTGGGCGGCGGGTTGTAGGCCTCGGTCCCGTCCGGGTACGACGAGGATCCGTTGACCCGGCCGCGCAGCCCCGGGATCGTGCCGGCCTTGCTCACCGCGGCCTGGGCGAACCCCGGCATCTTCTCGGTGGCCTTGTCCTTGGCCGTCTGGCCCAGATCGGTTGCCTTCGAGGCGACCGTGCCCGCGGCCTTCTGGACCGCCGGGTGCCCGGCCACTCGCTGGCTCAGCTTCTTGACCTGCTCATAACGTTCCCGGCCTGCCCGCGTGCCGAGGACGTAGCCGGTCGCGAACCCGGCGACGAACGTGACTCGATACCGCATCGTGTGCCTCTCTTAACCGTATGGTCGTGTCCCGTTGCTTCCCCGCTATCCGCCTTCGTACTCCTCCCGCCATCACCGCGCAAAGCGGCCACGCCCTCAACAGGCCAGCCGCAGGCCCGGGGGATTGGCCAGCCCCGGACCGGGCGGGCCAGCCCAGGCTCGCAGAAAGCTCCGGCGGCACGCTGCGCACGCCAGCTCCGTGGGTACGCTACTCTTAGGTCCCGGTACGAATGGACGGGTCACCGGCACAGCGCGGACGCGTTGCGGCCGCCAATACGGCGGCTCAGCGCGGCGGTCACGCCGCCAGGTCCGTGACCAGGTGCCAGCACGATCCCGCGTAGCTCAATCGGCAGAGCGTCCGGCTGTTAACCGGTAGGTTATAGGTTCGAGTCCTATCGCGGGAGCCAGTTTTGTGGTTCTGACCTGCGGTTTCTGCTCATGCGGGACTATCTTTGGGGTTCGTCGGCCCGGCGCAGGTTGTGTTGGCTCGTGCTGATCATGGCATCGACCGGGACCGGCTGGATAAGCCCGTGCAGATGCGCCTGGTCGATCACGCGGCCGGTCAGCGCCGTGGTGCCCGCAAACCGGTCCATCTGCATCCCTTCGAACAGGAACCCGAACGGCCAGCACAGCTGGCCCCGAAGAGCCCGCTCCTAAGGGATGAATGTTTACGCCTCGTCTTCGATGAGTTGGGACACCGCCTCGATCAGGGCGAGATGAGTGAACGCTTGGGGAAAGTTCCCGAGATGCTCACCGGTCGACGTGTCGATTTCTTCGGCGTACAGGTTCAGCGGGCCCGCGTAGGACAGGAGCTTCTTGCACAGGGCACGGGCACGGTCGTTCTCACCGATCATGGCCAGGGCGGTTACTAGCCACCACGAGCAGATCGTGAAGGTCCCCTCCTTGCCGGTGAATCCGGTATCAGTGCTGCCCACCTTGTAGCGCAGGACAAGGCTGTCCTCGGTCAGCTCGTCGGCGATGGCCAGCACGGTGGCCTTGATGCGCTCGTCGTCGGGAGGCAAGAACCCCATGATGGGCAGCAGCAGCAGCGAGGCGTCGAGCTCGTCGTTCTCGTAGGCCTGACGGAACCGGCCCCGCTCGTCAATGCCCTTGTCGAGGATTTCGGCCTTGATCGCGTCGGCGGCTTTTTGCCATCGGGTGGCGCGTTCGGTGTCTCCGCGTTCTTGCGCAAGGTCGGCGCCACGGTCGGCGGCGGTGGCCTTGGAGCGCCCGGCGCTGCTGAGGGACGGGCGCCCCTCATTGGGTCAACTGGTAGGACCCCTTGGCCATCAGGAGGAGTCCCGCAATCAGGGCCAAGACGGCGAGCACAGAATCGCGGTTCCGGTTCAGCCACTTACGCAAGGCAGCGAGCCGGGCCGTGGCGTCGTCGTGGGCGAAGACCATGTAACCCTCCATGACCAGGATGCTGGCCGTGGAGAGCAAGCAGAAGAGCACGAGCGAAACGACAGATGCGACCGACGAGATATTTGCCTCCGCGACCAGCGCCGCTCCGGCAACGACGAGCGGCCAAGGCTGGAGGAGAACACCCAGGCCCGCTGAGGCCCATGACGACATGTTGTCGACCTTCGACGCCCATTTTGGCGGCGGCTTGGGTGCGCGTGGACCGGCCCGCAGGCGGCGACGCTCAATCACGGCGAAGGCCACCAGGATCACGCCGATCAAGACCGTGGCGGCTGATACTCCCCGCCCGGGTAGGGAGTGGGCGCGCGGGGGGTGGCCCCCGGTGACGGCCAAGGTACCGACGACGATCACCACCAGGCAGGTGACCCACCCCGCGATATAAGCGAGGCCCTTCTTTGCCCCACCGGTGGTGCTCAGCAACAGAATGAAGCCGGCGACTGGAACCGGCTCCAGCGTGATGATCAACCCGAGGAGCACGAGGTCCCACATCAGCGGGCTCCGTGCCTTCCAAGGAACCAACGGGGCGCGGCCAGGTCGCGCCGGATCGTTCCGGTCATCAAGCCTTGACCCCCTCCGGCTCTCCCTTGGACGGGCTTGCCGCTGCTACGGCGGTTTGCGCGCTGTCGTAGATCCGGTCCGCTCCGATTTCGGTCAGGACACCATCGGCGGCCAGCGTCTCCCGGGCGGTGGAGTGCAACCGCGCGAGGAAGATATCGACGCCCGCCAGTCCCGGCTCTGCCGATTCACTACGCACGCTAAGACCCAGGCAGGCGACCCGGCATCACCTGTCGGCCGGTTTCACCTAGGTGGAAAGGGCCTCGGCCGTTGGACCGGGGGCACCGCGGCCAGCAATAGTGGCAGGTAGCCGACGACGGCGCTGCCCCAGGATCAAGGGGAACAGGTCGACAAGGCGGCGCTGAAGGCCAGCAAGCACGTCGGCAAGGAAATCAACACCGATTCCAGGGACATCGACAAGGCCGTCCGGGAAGCCGCCACCGAAGTCAGCTAACCAGCCGATCCCCGGCCGGGGCATAGGCTAGATCGGCCCGCAGGCGGAAAACACCGACACCTGGAGGAAACGTGAGACCAGCAGATCGACTAGGCACCCGCACTTGGGTGCTGCTTCCGGCCGTCGTGCTGGTCCTGTCCGGGCTGGCCGCCGGGTGCAGCAGCACGCCGTCCTACTGCACGGACGCCACCAACCTCAAGACCTCCGTCAGCAACCTGAGCAATGTCGACGTCGCCAAGAACGGCCTGAGCTCCCTGCAGACCGCGCTGAACAGCGTCCAGACCAACGCATCAAAATTCGTCACCGACGCCAAGTCCGCGTTCCCGTCACAGACCGCGGCACTGAACACCTCGCTGACTGCCCTGGCCACCACGATCAAGTCGGCGAAGGGCCAGTCGGCGGCCACCGCGGCCACGGCGATCGTGCCAGCGGTCGCCCAGGTGAAGAGCTCGGCCGACACGCTGCAAAGTGCCGTATCAAATAACTGTTCGTGAGCAGTGCCCGGCGGTTGAACCCCGAGATCGTCATGGCCGCGATCCACGCGTTGAAGGCCACCAGGAACTCGGGCCGGAAGCGGCGCACCGCGATCGCTTCCTTCTGCGGGCTGTTCAAGGTGAACGCGATGAACCAGGCGTTGAAGGTCGAGGCGTCGAAATTGCGGAGCGAGAGGGCAGTGAGGTCGTCGCGGGTGGCGAGGTTGCCCAGGCTCGAGGACCGGGCGATGTCGATGCGCGATGCCGTGCCCCACTTCGACGCCGAGTATCCCGCCCAGGCAGCGGTGATGGTGACGAGCGCGAGCAGCACCGCCTCGCAGATCTGCACGATCCGGGAATGACGGCCACCGGACCCATCGTGACCGCCCTTCTCTTCGGCCCGCTCTTCCGCCTCGCCATGTTCGTGCAGTTTCTTGCCGGTCTCGATTGGATTCAGTCCCGCGGGCATCAGCGCCTCACTCTTCCCTGAGTGCTCGCGGACAGGCACGCCTGGAGGGCTCTTGCGCCCGGTTACCGTCCATCATTCACGCCAAGGCCCAGACTGGCGACCTGGCATCCCCGCCAGCCGGTTTCACCCGGGTGGAAATCCGTGAACAGCCAATGATCACGCCCGTCAGAAGGGTCACGCACGGCCCAGGCTCCTGGCTGGATCGCCTAGCAGATTCCACCTAGGTGAAACGGTGCGGCGGGTGATGCCGCCTCGCCTGGCTATGGGCGAGCCTTACATAGTGATGGACGCGCTCGTTCATCGGACGACCCGACCGGGGAGATGCCATGGCCGACACAAACCAGATGCTTCTTTACGCCGCAGCGTACGAGACTATCGACGCCGCACTGGCGGATATGGATGTCGTTGAGCAGCTGCACAAGGACAAGATGATCGGCAAGTTCGACGCTGCCGTGATCGATCAGCAGGACGGCGAATCCCACATTGTCAAGCGTATGGATCGCTCGCGCCTGCGGGCCATTCCTGAGTGGTTCGGAGGCGGGACGCTGCCTCGCAAGGAGCTCAAAGAGGCGGCTGAGGCACTTACTGCTAACCAGGCCGGGCTCATCGTGGTTGGCGAGCCGACCGTCGAAAAAGGACTTGACAAGGCGTTTACCGGTGCCGCCAAAGTCGTGAAGCGCTCGGTGGATGCCACGACCGACGAAATCACCAGCGAGCTGCAGGAAGCGCTCAAAAGCTGACGGTGCCGCGGCAGCTCCAGGCGTCTTTGCCAACGTCGACTAGCAGCTGGACCTGCGGAAAGCCCGCAGCGCCAGCTGACCTGACCGGTAGCCGCCAGGCTGCCTGACTTCCGCCCGCACCTATGAAGTTCCGGCTCCGCTGTCAGCGGAGCCGGAACTCGCAGAGGAAGACATCGCAACTCCCGCTGAAGGAGCACGAATGCAAATGGCAGCCGCATCATCATCTTCTTATCCGGCCCTGAGCATTTTCTGGACGATTCTCGAGGTCTTCCTGGTAGTAATATGGTTCTGGATCCTGATCACGGTGTTCATCGACATCTTCCGCAGTCCTGATCTGTCCGGCGGGGCCAAGGCCCTGTGGTTCCTGTTCGTGCTGTTCATCCCGCTGATCGGCGTGCTGTTCTACCTGATTTTCCGCGGCGGCACGATGAACGAGAGATCGGTCTGGTAGCCCCAGCAACAGGGACCAGGCCCGGGAGTCAAGGAGGTAAGCCGGCCTGATCACGCAGGACAGTGCCCATTCCCCGCCGGGCCGGCGCCGGACATGGCGGGCAGAAGGGCAGGCCAGCCGGTCGGCAGAGGGCAGCCTAACGCGTCATTCTTGCCGCCCGGCCGCCGGCACAGCCATTCCGCGTAGGAAATGGATGCATTCAGGCCGGGTTCCACGCTGCCGGGCCGGGCCTGGGCGGCCTGGGCGAACACCAGCGCCGCGGTGGCCTGGAGTTCGCCGCGGAGCAGGCTGGCGGGGCCGGTCGCCTCGAAGCCCAGGGTCCACCAGTCCTGCCCGCTCGTACGGATCTCGGTGAGTTCCACCTCGCATCGCGGCTCCTGGCCCAGCATCGGGGCGTGGGCCGCGGTCGGCCCGCTGGTCCGTGAGAACCGGCTGATCCGCCGCCTCTTGCGTACCGGCCGCCAGTGGGCCAGGTCATCACTGTCCTGGTGGAGCGGGTTGAAGGGAAAGGACCACTTCTGCCAGGACTGCATGCGCCCGCGGGCGCGTCCCGCCAGATTCAGGATTCCCGGGCTGCCGCGGTATACCTTCACCTCCAGTGCCGAGCCTCCGCGGACCTTGACCGACAGCCCGCGCCACTGCGGATCCAGCAGGTAGAGGTCCTCGCGTGATTCCGTCCTGGCCGGGAAGCGCCCGAACCATTCGGCCACCGCGGCCTCCAGCTGGCCGGGGAAGATCCAGCGCACCTCCAGGCTTTGGACGCCTTCGGTGACCAGGCTCTGAGTCGGTTCAGTCATCGTCATCGCCGTCATCATCGTGACGTGGTCTTACCAGGGGCCTGGTCGGTTAGTTCCGTGCGCTGCCGCCGCACGCCACGCTGCGCCAGCCTTATCTCACAGGCCGGGTTCGGCGGTGAGCCGTCCTGAGGCGACGGCGTCGACGAGTTCTTGGTGGTCGCGTTCGTTCTGGTCGGCGTACGCGCTGGCGAACTGGGCGATGGCCGTGTCGAAGACGTCAGAGCCGCCGAGGTAGGCGGCGATGGCGATCCGGTCGCCGGAGCACGCGTGCGCCCGGGCCAGCGCCCAGCCGCAGGCCTGCCCGTAGATCCGCATGCCGCGCGGTATCAGGGCCTCGATGGCGATGGAGTATTTCCAGTCCCGCAGCTGGCGGACATAAAAGTCGCGCTGCTTGCCGTCCAGGCCGGCCTCGGCCCGCTGCCAGCCCAGGAAGATATCGCTGGAGGCCTGCATCAGCCGCTGCCCCGCGACCACCCGCTCGCCCATGTTGGGGTACTTGCTGGCCCCCACAAAACGGCTGAGCACCGACGTCTCGGCCTCCTTGACTTGCAGGAACAGCGGATCAGACTCGTCACGGCCGAGCATCAGCACGATCCAGCAGCGGGTCCCGACGCTGCCGACCCCGACGACCTTGCGGGCCATGTCGGCGTACTCGTACTGCTCGAGCAGGTACCGCCGGTCGGTTTCCAGCGTCCGCCGGTACCCGGCGAGCAGGTCCTTGATCTGGGCTTCGAAGGCGGCCTGGTCGGTATCTTTGGGCAGCAGGTCCGCGATCGGGACGACCAGCGGCGGGTCGGCGATGATCCGCGGCCGGCCATCGACCTGGTGGGTCAGCTTGGTCACTTCCTGCATGCTGTCCCGGGTCCGCGCCTTGGCCATGCCCTTGTCGACCATCTTGCGCTGCCGCTTCTTCAGCTGCGAGTCGAACTCCGCCTTCAGCTGGTCGATGTCCGCGTGCGCGTACCAGACATCCAGGTTGGTCATCTTGGCGAAGCCGCGCATCGCCTGCCGGTAGCTGGCCACCGTGGCCGTGACGATCTGGTGGCGGTCCTTGCCGCCGAACCCGTTGCCGCGAGCCGCGACCTCCATGCTGGCGGCCAGCCGCTTGACGTCCCATTCCCACGGGCCGGGCGTCGTCTCATCGAAGTCGTTGACGTCGAAGACCAGCAGCCGCTCCGCGGAACCGAAGATCCCGAAGTTGGACAGGTGCGCATCCCCGCACGCCTGCACCGCCAGCCCGGACACCGGAGTATGGGAAAGGTCGCTGGCCATCGGCAGCGCCGCGCCACGGTAGAAGGTGAACGGGGAGACCATCATCCGGCCCCGCCGGATGGGCACCAGTTCCGGCACCCGCGACTTCGCCTGCTCTTCCAGCAGGCCGATCGGGTCGGGCCGGCCCGGTCCCGGGTCGAACACCGCATGGCTGTCCCGCGGCACCTCAGCCCGCGCTTCCTTACCCCGTGCCGCGCGCTCCGCCGGGGTCAGCCGGTCCAGGCCCGACTCCAGCTGATACCGTTTTATGTCCTGCGGGGGAGCCTTGCGCGTCGTAACACTCATCACCGTCTCCTTAACTGCCCGGGTGGGTCCGTCAGTTCGGCTTCCGGTACTCCGAGCCACCCGATCCCGTTCAGCGCCCGCCGCAGCCTCCTTGGGCCCGGCTGTGCAGCCCTTCGCGGGCTCGCGCAAACCTAATGATTTCGCGGCCGCAGGTGACTTGCCATCCCCTGATCATCGTTTCACCTAGGTGGAAACCACGGCAGGTGATGCCGGGTCGCCTTCCTGGCTCCTAGCGTGCGAAGTGATCGGTAAAAGCTGATGGAACAGCGGCAGGCGCTAGACCCCCGGTGTACCGGCCGGCGACCAAGGAGAAGGACCGGACATGGCGAAGCCCGACGCAGTGTTCATCTACATCGGCACCTACCCGGACGAGGCGGCGGCCAGATCGGCCCGCAGGCCCAAACGTCGTCACCTGGAGGAAACGTGAGACCAGCAGACCGGCCAGGCCCGCGCAGATGGCTGCTTCTTCCGGCCGCCGTCCTGCCCCTGGCCCTATCCGGGCTGGCCGCCGGATGCAGCAACACGCCGTCCTACTGCACGGACGCGACCAACCTCAAGACCTCCGTCAGCAACCTCAGCAATGTCGACGTCGCCAAGAACGGCATCAGCTCCCTGCAGACCGCGCTGAACAGCGCCCAGACCAACGCATCAAAGTTCGTCACCGACGCCAAGTCCGCGTTCCCGTCGCAGACCGCGGCGTTGAACACCTCGCTGACTGCCCTGGCCACCACGATCAAGTCGGCGAAGGGCGAGCCGCCGGCCACCGCGGCCACGGCGATCGTGCCAGCGGTCGCCCAGGTGAAGACCACGGCCAGCAACCTGCAAAGTGCCGTCTCAAGCGCAGGCAAATGCTAGCGGCCAGGGCCCGGCGGGAGTGACGGGTCGCCCATGGGCATCTTCGAGATCAGCGGAGGGTTCATCCTGCGGCACGAGCTCCGCACCATGCGTAACGCGCACGCCTAAACCAGGACACCAACACACTTCCGCCCGGCGAGAGCCGGGCCTGTCACCCGTCCGGGTGAGGCCGCGGCCGATCATATCTCACGTAATTGCGTGTTACACTATTTTGAGTGAAGCACGTTAAAAGGTGGGGTGCTTACAGTGGCGAATCAGAACATCACCCTGTCTCTGCCTGAAGAGGACCTGCGGGAGGCGCGGGTACTCGCCGCGCGGCGCGGCACGTCGGTGTCGCAGCTTCTCGCCCGCGTGCTCCGGGAAACCGTGGAGCGGGAGAGCGGGTATGACGCCGCGAAGGAGCGCAGCCTCGCTCTGCTGCGCGGGGGTGCGGATCTTGGCACGGGTGGGGACGTTAGCTGGGCCCGGGATGACCTGCATGAGCGGTAACCGCCAGTTCGTCGACACCAACGTCCTCGTCTACGCGTACGACGTGACGGCGGGGGATAAACACAGCCGCGCTCGCGCCCTGGTCGAGGAGCTGTGGGATACCCGGGAGGGCTGCCTGAGCGTTCAGGTGCTGCAAGAGTTCTTTGTCACCACGACGGGGAAGATTCCCAAGCCGCTCGATACCCCGGCCGCCGCGCGGATCATCGATGATCTGGCGCACTGGCACGTGCACGCTCCCGCCGCCGGCGACGTCCTCGCGGCCGTTGATATCCATCAGCGAACCGGAGCGTCCTTCTGGGATGCGATGATCCTCCGCAGCGCGAAGGAACTTGGCTGCGGAACCCTGCACTCGGAGGATTTCAACCCCGGTCAGGCATACGACGGCGTCCAGGTCCGCAACCCGTTCCCGGCCTAGCCGCCAGGACCGTCGTTCCCGCCTCGGGGGGTCTCTCGCTTTGCGGCCGCGGGACCTTCGTCCCCGCCCTGGTGCGCTTTGGGCCTGGTTTGTCCGCTAGTCGCCGGGTCACGCTCGCTAGGCAAGAGGGGGCAGGTGAGCAGGATGCCCGAGCAGACCAGCCAGCGGACGGTGCCGATTCCCGCTGACCAGGTGACCTACCTGATCGCCACGGCGGCCCGCGCGCCGTCGGTGCACAACACTCAGCCGTGGCGGTTCCGGGCGGGTGACGGCACCATCGACCTGTACACCGATCCGCGCCGCCGGCTGCGCGTGGACAAGGACGGCCGGGAGATGCTCATCAGCTGCGGCGCCGCCCTGTTCGGGCTGCGGCTCGCGGTCCGGTCGCTCGGTTACCTTCCGGTCGTCGAACTGTTCCCGGACCCGCCCCGGCTGCGCCTGCTCGCCCGGGTGAGCCTGGGGGAGCCCGCGCCGATGACGGCCGCGGAAGGCCAGCTGCTGGCAGCGCTGGCGCACCGCCATACCCACCGCGGGCCGTTCGCCCCCGGCCCGATGCCCGCCGGTCTCCTGGCCGCGCTGCAGCACGACGCGCTGGCCGAAGGAGCCACCCTCGCCCTGATCGACCGGTCTCTCGCCTATCAGCGCCTGGCCGACATCGCCAGTGCGGCCGACCGCAGCCAGCGCCGTGACGCGGCGGTTCAGGAAGAGACCCGGCACTGGAGCCGGGACCCGTACGACCTGCGCCGCGACGGTGTCCCCGCCGCCGCGTTTCCCGCCCGGGCCAGCCGCCAGCCCGGGCGCCTCCCGCAGCGTGACTTCGACCTCGGCCGCAGCCTCGGGCTGCTGCCCACCGAGGGACCGCCGCCTGTCGCCACCGCTATCTTGCTCACCTCGGCTGATCACCGGGCGGACTGGCTGCGGGCCGGGCAGGCGCTGCAGCGGGTGCTGACCCACGCCGCCACGCGGTGGGTGTTCGCGAGCATGCACACCCAGTCGCTGGAGATGGCCTCGGTTCGCCTCCTGATCGGGGACCGCCTGGGGCTGCCGGGGGCCCCGCAGATCATCATGCAGTTCGGCCTCGCGCACAGTACCCGCCCTACCCCCCGCCGGTCACCCGAGGACCTGATCGAGCCGTGACGCCGGGACTGCCGTCCCCGGAGCGCACGAACGCCATCACGCTGCCGCGCGCGGTGAGCCGGTGCCCTTCACCAGGCGGGACGACGCCCGGGCCGGCCACCGGCTCAGGCCGTGATGTTGAAGTAGGCCAGCACCTTGGTGGGGCGAACCCGGACGACCAGCTCGCCCGGCGCCCCGTTGCGCTGCCCGAAATCCTCCGCCCGGTCGGGCCCCACATACCGGGCCGCGATCGCCGTGGCCGTGCGCAGCAGCTCGCCGGGATCGTCGGACAGCTCGGCCCGGCCCTGGACCTGGATGAATCCGTAGGGCTCCCGCTCCAGGTCGGCGCAGATCGTCACGTCCCGGTCCCGGGCCAGGTAACGGCCCTTGACGGTGTCCGCGCCGGTGTTGAAGATCAGCTCGTCGTCTTCCACGATGAACCAGACCGGGGCCACCAGGGGCCGCCCAG
>Ga0187879_10003254_pt1 | contig 10959 bp, 9 predicted proteins | sample June2016WEW_19_1_FD_132423 | JGI IMG/M metagenome (GOLD analysis project Ga0187879, IMG submission 132423) | Peatland microbial communities from SPRUCE experiment site at the Marcell Experimental Forest, Minnesota, USA - June2016WEW_19_10 | ecosystem: Environmental > Terrestrial > Soil >... | reverse complement strand
GGGTGACGTCGATACAGTTCTGGTGGGCGGGACTGAAAGTGCAAGCCAGATCCCATATGGACTGGAACGGGCCCGCTGGGGTTATCGCATGGGCAATGGCCAATTAACCGATCTGATGCACAAGGATGGGTTCAGATGTCCGCTCGGCGGCGGTCTCATGGGTGAAATTACCGAATGGCTTGCCGAGGAAAAAGGAATTTCGAGACAAGAGCAGGACGCCTTTGCCGCCGAATCTCAAAACAGGGCCGAGGCCGCTGTTAAGGAAGGAAAATTCATCGAAGAAATCGTCCCGGTTGAAGTCAAGGGTAAGAAAGGCGAACTTATCTTGGCCGTCGACGAAGAGATTTACCGTAAAGGCGTCACCGCCGAGAGTTTGAGCAAATTGCCGACGGTTTTCAAGAAAGGCGGGAGCATCACCGCAGGCAACTCATGCGCCTTGTGCGATGCGGCATCCGCCGTGGTGCTTATGGACAGAGCGAAGGCCCAGGCAATGGGGCTGAAACCCATGGCCCTGCTGCGCGGCTATTCGTTTGTGGGAGTCGATCCCAAGCGCTTCGGCATCTCGCCCGTAAAAGCCATTCCGGCAGCGCTCAAAAAAGCGGGCCTTACGCTCGGCGATATCGACCTGGTCGAATTGAACGAGGCATTCGCCGCCCAGTATATTGCCTGCGAGCAGGACCTCGGTCTCGACCGCCTCAAGGTCAATGTCCATGGGGGAGCTATTGCCCTGGGGCACCCTGTTGCCGCTACGGGCACCAAGCTGCTCACTACGTTGCTCTATGCGATGAAGCAGCGCGATGCGGCGCTGGGGACCGTGAGCATGTGCATTGGCGGGGGCAATGGTGTGGCTGCGGTTGTCGAGCGGCTTAACTGACATGTGATTCAGGGGGATAAAATATGCCTGTCAAAAAAATTCTCGTCGTCGGCGCTGGAAGCATGGGAGCATCAATTGCGCAGGTCTGTGCCCAGCAGGGTTTCGAAGTAGTGATCACCGATATCAGCCTGGATCTTTCCACCAAGGCCAAAGCCCGCATAGAGAAGGGGCTGCAGAAAAGAGTGGAGAAGGCAAAGCTGAGCGAAGATCAAAAAAACGCCATTCTTTCACGCATCTCGACTGCGGGTGATCTAAGTCCCGCCCGGGAATGCGATTTCGTAATCGAGTGCGTCCTGGAGGACATCGGACTAAAGAGGAAAGTTTTTGCGGAGCTGGACAAGCTCGCCCGGCCGGATGTCATCCTCGCCACAAACACAACTTCGCTTTCGATCAGTGCGATGGCTGAGGCCACCAAACGCCCGGATAGAGTGGTCCAGATGCATTTTTTCAATCCACCTACGGCAATGAAGCTCGTGGAGATCATGCCTGGCGCGAAAACCTCTCCGGAGACCCTGGCGGCAGCCGAAGCGCTGGCAAAACAGCTCGGCAAGGACCCGGTGGTCTGTAAGCACGAAGCGCCTGCGGGGATTGTCAGCCGGGTTTTGGGGCAACTGCTCAACGAAGCGACATGGCTGGTGGCATCCGGGGTGGCGGCGCCTGAAGACGTCGATAAAGCCCTGAAGCTTGGGGCCAATCATCCGATGGGCCCCCTGGAGCTGATCGATCTTATCGGCCTCGACGTCCATCGGGCAAAGATGCAGACTCTGGCCGCTTTTTTTAATGATCCCCGCTACAAACATCCGGAACTGATTGACCGGATGATAGGCGAAGGCCGGCTGGGTAAAAAAGTGGGCAAGGGTTTCTACGTTTATGAAGATGCAAAATAATAGAGGGGGGAGTGTATGGACCTTAAAGGCAAAGTATTGGGTTTATCAGAGGCCGTCGAACGATATGTACATGACGGGGCCTTGATTTCATTTGGCGGATTTTCCGCTACCCAATGCCCAATGGCTGCAGTCCATGAAATCATTCGCCAGAAGATCAGAAACCTTCATGTCGCAGCGGCTTCCAATGGACAGGCCGTTGATGAGGTAATAGGTGGCGGCTGTGTCGAGGGTGTTGAAATAGCTTACGGTGGCAACGGCAGGTTTGCCTCGACCTGCATTCGCTTCAGAAGGGCTGCCGAAAGAGGCGAAATCAAGGTGGAGGATTACTCAAATTATCAAATGTCCCTAAGGTTCATGGCTGGCGCCATGGGTGTTCCTTTTCTCCCAACATATAGCTCCCTGGGCACGGATATTGTCAAAAAGTGGGGATATGACGAGGAAGAAAGGCGCCAAAATCCTCGACTGGCCACAAAGAAACTTCATATCCTTGACAACCCGTTCAATGTCACCGGCCGGGTAGATCAACTGGTGCTCGTGCCCGCTCTGCGGCCCGATATTACTATTATCCACGCTCCAAGAGCCGATATCTGGGGTAACGTTCAATTAATGGGTCTGCAGTTTGCTGACCTTGAACAGGCCAAGGCTTCAAAGAACCTGATAGTGACTTGCGAAGAGATCGTCGAGACCGAAGAACTCAGAAAAGATCCTTATAGAAATCAGATTCTTAGCTTTCAGGTGAGCGCTGTGGTTGAGGTTCCCTGGGGCGCCTACCCTTGTGCCGTGTTTGGGTATTATGACTACGATCCCTGGTTCTTACGCGATCTGTACCAAAAGGTGGCAAAGAATGAATCCGAATGGCAAAACTACCTGAATAAATATATCTACGGGACCAAAGATAGACAGGAGTTTTTGGACTTGATCGGCATGGACAGGCTTAAGACTTTAGTGGCCGATAAGGAAGCCGGGTACAATCCAGGTCTGAACCGGAGGTAAGGATTATGGCTGAGTATAGCCTTCAGGAGATGATGGCGATTATTGCTGCAAGAGAAGTCAAAAACTCCGACATTGTTCTGTGCGGTACGGGAATAGCTATGCTCGCCGCTATAGCTGCCAAGAAAATTACCGCACCTCAGGCCTCTATTTTTTTCGAGACGGGAGCGGTAGACGTTCAGTTTATGCAAACACCTTTAAGCCTTGCCGATCCAAGAATTATGCAGGGAGCGATAAGGCTGGCAGGGTTGTTCGAGTCTTTCAATATTCTCCAAAATCGGACTACCGGGCCTAACGTTATAAGCATCCTAGGCGCCGCCCAGATCGACATGTATGGAAATTTGAATTCCACTGCGATAGGAGATTACCGCAAACCTACGGTGCGTTTTAGCGGCAGCGGTGGGGCATCTGACATCGGGTCACTGGCCGGTCAATTTTGGGTCTTCATGGAATTAGGGAAAAGAAGGTTCGTAGAAAAAGTAGATTATTTAACCACAGCCGGCTTCCTGGATGGAGCAGGAGCACGTGAAAAACTTGGACTGCCCGGCGGCGGCCCTTCACTGGTCATAACCAATAAGGCCTGTTTCCGTTTTGATGATACAAGCAAGAAAATGTACCTCCATAGTTTCTATCCGGGGTTTACACCGCAAGCCATCCAGGAGGAGATCGGTTTCAAGATCGATTTGACCAGGGCGGCGGAAGCCAAACCTCCAACCGAACACGAACTTAACATCCTTCGAACACAGTGTGATCCCGATAGAATGGTCTTGAAATGAATCTCACAGGAGGGGACTGATGGTGGCAATTACTTCGGGCCATATTATGGGTATGGTTGTCACATTGTTGATTATTGTCGGTGCGGGCATTTATGCGGGAACCAGGGTCAAGGGCGAAAAAGACTTTTCAGGCGCCTCCCGTAAGGCCGGCTCGGCAGTTGTCGCCGGAACTATCATGGGGACCCTGGTAGGTGGATCGTCCACCATCGGCACTGCACAATTAGCATTCCAATACGGTCTGGACGGCTGGTGGTTTACGCTTGGAGCAGGGATCGCCTGCCTGCTTCTGGGGACCTTCATGCTCAGGCCCCTTTACAGCAGCAACAAGTCAACCATTCCTCAGTATCTGACCGAGACATACGGTCAGGCGATCGGACCCATTTCCAGTGTGTTCACTTCAATAGGCATATTCATCAATGTCATTGCCCAGGGTCTGGCAGCGGTGGCTCTGCTGACTTCGATGGCCCATGTCAGCACTACGGTTGCCCTGGTGATCAGCACGGTATTGGTGCTGGCATATGTGTTGGCGGGAGGTCTTCAAGGTACGGGCATTGTCGGAACGATCAAGTTAACGATGCTGTATGGGGCCGTTATAGCTGCCGGTGGAATCGCTCTCTACAAGTTTGGCGGAATGAGTGGGCTATTCGAAGCCTTCCCTGAACACTTCCCCTGGTTCTCTTTGTTCGGCCGCGGCTTTTCACTGGATTTTGCTGCTGGGTTCTCGCTGGTGGTTGGGGTGCTCTCTACTCAAACCTACATTCAAGCCGTTCTTTCGGCCAGAAGTTTCAGTCAGGCCCGCAAGGGCGCATTGATCTCGGCATTTTTTATTCCACCGGTTGGTATTGGCGGCATACTGGTCGGCATGTATATGAAAGCTCATATAACCGACTTCCCAGGGTTGAAATCCGCCGATGTTTTGCCAACTTTCATCCTGCACTATATGCCGCCGCTGCTCGGTGGCGCGGTCCTGGCCACCTTGCTTGTCGCGGTAGTAGGGACTTGGGCCGGCTTGAACCTCGGGATTTCCACCATGCTCACCCGTGATATATATAAACGCTACATCGACAAAAAAGCCGATGATAAAAAGGCGCTGCTCGTACAAAGGGTTTTGATACTTTGTCTTTGTGCCGTCACTATCGTAGCGGTCAGCAGCAATATGGGCGGTTTGATCCTGGGATTTTCATTCCTCTCCATGGGACTGCGAGGTTGCAGCGCGCTCTTCCCATTGTTGGGAGCCATGTTCTTCAAGCGCTTTGTTTCCCCGGTAGCCGGCATATCGGCTGCGGTATTGGGACCATTGACCGATCTCATATGGCATTTAGTGTACCCGAAGGGGTTGGACCCTCTCTACCCGGGACTTTTGGTTAGCGCCGGCGTTCTGTTTGCCGTCGGTATGTTCACTCGCAGGAAGCCGGAGATCCAAGCAGCGGTCAGTACCGGCGGTGAGTAAAAGACGGGAGTTTGGACTCGACTTCCTGGTACTATTCTTGCCTGCCCGATCTGTTTAAGAGGAGTTATCAGGTGGTAAAACGCGGCGCCGTTATTGGCATTGGATTTTTTTTGCTGGGCGTCGGTCTGACATCCCTGGTTCTTATGAAGATGGAAGGGGTTTACCGGCCGGCGTCCAAAGGACAGCCCGACTTACACGATGTAAAACCGCCAGCCCCATCCCAGCAGGAGCCAGGCACGCAACCAGGATTTGAGCTAAGGCCGCTTCCTGTAACACCGGACAGCATCAAACAGACCCCGGAACCCGGGAGTCAAACCGTGCAGTCGCCGGCGCCTCAATCCGTGGAGGAGCCCAAAAACCCACCGCTTGCCGAGACTAAATCGCAGCCTCGCCCGTCACCCGAAGCGTTGCCGCCGGTGGTGATCAGGTTCCGTTTCGATCCGGCGCAACAGCGCGAAATCAACGTGGCGCAGGTGCATTTGGGTGACTCGATAAGCGTGAGAGTGCGGCGGCGGGGGCTAGCGAACCTGGGGCTCCATCTCGCTTTCGCAGTTCCGGATACTCTGGAGACCGACGCCTGGCGCCAGTGGAGCACCGGGGCCCGACGTGCGGCCGTTGCCCCGATCCATGACACTGACCGGATCGTTTTGACGGCTGACGGGGATTTTGGAGTCGCTCTGATAAAGAAGCTCGATTCCAATGAGGGGGCCGTTTTGAGGCTTGGGGCCGATTACCCTGCCGGCCCGGTGGTTCAATATCGAGGCCCCGCGGGGTGGGGCAGCTATGAAATCGAGATGAGAATTTATCCGGGCAATCGTTGGAAAATCAAGCCCAGGAGCCTTATGTGAGCCGGAGCAGGGAGCGGGAATGGTCTTTTGCCTCGTATGATAGACTTATATAACACCTTGGTTCTAAAAAATGCGCCTGACACGATAAGAGCGGCGAGCGAGCAGCCTTGCAGAACGCCCAGACATTAAACGTGGTGCGTTTGAAGGCAAGCCAAATGTTAAGCGCATCAGAAAGTGAAGTTACAATGGTGTAAAGATCTCGCTTCGCGGGGCTTCGCCCCCGTCTGTCATGGAGGTGCAAACAGATGTATTCCGGTGGCTTCAGGTGGAGAACTGCAGCGGTCGTGACGGCGGTCTCAGTGTTGCTGTGGGCGGCCGGCGCCATCGCTGGAGCTAATGAGGATTTGGGCCGGGCGGCAATGGGTGGCGATGTGGCTGCGGTCCAGCGATTGATCGGCAGGGGGGCCAAGGTCAATGCCAAAGACAAGTCCGGCTGGACTGCGCTGATGCTTGCCTGTCAGGGCGGCAAGATCGAGGCGGTGAAGGCCCTGATTGACAGGGGGGCCGATGTCAAAGCCGCTAACAGCAGCGGCGTAACTGCATTGATGATTGCCTCCGAAAACGGGTACAGCGACATAGTCAAAGTGCTGCTGGGCAAGGGCGCTGAGGTCAATGTAGCCAACCTGGACGACTGGACCGCGTTGTCGACCGCCTCATGGAACGGCTACAAAGATGTCGTGGAAGCGCTGATCGCCGGTGGGGCGGATGTCAATGCCAGGAACAGCAAGGACGGCGCTACAGCGTTGATGGCTGCATCCTTGAGGGGCAACGCCGGGGTCGTGCAGGCGCTGCTCGCCAATGGGGCAGATGTCAATGTCAAGGACAGGGAGGGAGCAACCGCGTTGACGCTTGCCTCACGATATGGCCACACCGACGTCGTGGAGGTTCTGCTCGCCGGAAATGGGGCCGAGATCAACGCCCGAGACGACCACGGCAATAGCGCCTTGTCGCTTGCCTCCCGGTACGGCCGCCTGGAGATCGTGCAGACGTTGCTCGGCAGGGGGGCCGATGTCAATTCGAGGGCAGGTAACGGCGCAACCCCGTTGATGTTTGCCTGCATGAAGGGCTATGCCAAGATTGTGGAAGCGCTGATCGCCGGGGACGCCGATGTCAATGCAGAGGCCGATGACGGCGAAACCGCCCTGATGGTGGCCTGCCAGAACAGCAGCGTGGAGGCCGTGCAGGCGCTCCTCGACAAAGGGGCCAGGGCCTCTGCGGCTAACAAGGACGGCTACACCCCGCTTATGATTGCCTGCCAGGACGGCCACCGCGAGATCGCGGAAGCGCTGCTCGCCAATGGGGCCGAGATCGACGCAAAAGATAAAGATGGCCTAACTGCGCTAATGCTCGCTGCGCAGAATGCTCACCGAGACGTGGTCACGGTCCTGCTCGACAAGGGGGCCGATGTCAATGCAAAAAGGAACGACGACCGGACCGCGTTGATGGCGGCTTGTTGGAATAACGACCGCGAGATCGTCCAGGCGCTGCTCGACAAGGGCGCCGAGGTCAATGCCCGTGCGAACGACGGCGAAACCGCGCTGATGGTTGCCTCCGGCAACGGCAACATCGATGTCGTGCTCGCGCTGCTTGACAGGGGGGCTGATATCCATGCCTGGATGAATGAAGGTTTCAGCTCCCTGATGATTGCTTGCATGCTTGGCAACCGGGATGTCGTGCAGACCCTGCTCGACAGAGGCGCTGAGGTCAATTCCGCAAAGCAGGACGGCGCAACTCCGCTGATGCTTGCAGCCCAGGATGGCCATTGGACGGTCCTGAACCTGCTGCTCGCCAGGGGGGCACAAGTCAATGTCAAGGACAATAACGGAGTTACCGCCCTGATGCTGGCGTCCCGCAATGGCCGCGTCGAGGCTGTTCAGGCGCTGCTGGCAAAAGGGGCCGAGGTCAATGACAAGGACAAGGACGGTGCAACCCCGCTGATGCATGCCTCGCGGTTCGGCCACGTGGGGGTCGTGCGGTTGCTGCTCGCAAAAAAGGCCCTCGTCAATGCCAGGGACAACAACGGCCAGACCGCGTTGATGCTTGCCTCCCGGGAAGGGTATCGCGAAGTTAAGAAACTGCTCCTCAGAGCGGGAGCAAAATAAAAGTAAGCGTTTACCGCGAACACGAAGAGTTCGAAGGCGGCGTGCCGAGGGGACAAGACCGTATCCCGTTGCCCGCGCCAGTCTTTCGCCACCCCATCCGCCCCCCCCGAGAGCCTGCCAAGCCGCCCCGGGCCTGATCGGTGGGACCTGATCCGGGGTGGGCGGCCTGCCTGAGATACTCCCGTTTCCGGCTGCTCTTTTTTCGCTTTGCGCTTCCCGCGCCTTTTTATGTCGACTAAAATACTCCCGCAATCGTCTAACCAGCTGAATAAACTAATATCCAATCCCTTCGACAACTTTTCCCAAAGGGGAGGACTAACGTGATAACACGCGGAGCTATTATCGGCATTGGAACGGTTATCCTTGTAATTGGACTTTCGGGTCTGGGTCTTTTGCAGACCGGGGTGTTCCACCCAACCGAAGTGAAATTGCCCGAACCCGCATCCAGCCAACAATCCCAGGGCACGGTGAACCAAACTGAGACCGCTAGTGCACCGGCCCCTCAGGCCGGGGTGGAACCAGGAGCCCCAAGCGGCCCGAACCTACCGGAGAGTGCTCTCCAGGGGAGCCAACCCCAATCCGGAGACCTTGCGGTAGTAAAACCGGTCCCCCCGGCAGGCAAAGGCGAGAGCAGTTATCAAAAACAGGATAAATCTGCGCACTTCCGGTCATCGCCTGTAGAGATCCAGAGAGAACTCTCGCAGAACGCCAAGACAACTCAAACGCCAAAATACGACGTGAAGCGTAGCCAGGTTCACCGCAAATCCGGACCGGAGCGCTACGCGCGCAGGACGCCTCCTGCTTACAGCGCGAAGCCTGTTGTTATCAGGTTCAATTATGATCCGGCCCGGGATCGCGGACTTAATGTGGCGCAGGTACATTCGGGTGACAAAATAAGGGTGAAATGGCGGCAGGTCGGGCAGGTTGGCCGCGGGGTTTACTTCACTTTTTCCAGGAAGCTCAATTCACCGAAGGGCGCTGTTTTAAAGCTGAAGACGAGGTATTCGTTCGATCGCCCGGTTATGTACCGGACTGATCGGGGCTACTATGTATTCGAGGTGAAAATCTATCCGGGCAACCGGTGGAACATCAAGCCGAGGAGTTTTGTATGAGCCGATTCTGTCTAACCATGTTGTTTTCGGTTATGTCCGTGGCCGGCTTAGGCCTGGTTCTCTACGCACTTCTGGCCGGGGGCCGCCGAAGAAATAGCGAGCCAATCGAAGCGGACCGTATTGGGGCCGGTCTTGGTGACTCTGCCGGGGAACCTGGCGGGGTTCTCGATCTTGATATAGGTCATGAAGGTCTAAAACACTGGGAAAAAAAGCCCTTCAACCCGGATAAGCACAAACCGGAGCCTATCGAGGCCAGGAAAAAAATTTCTTAGAAGCGTCCACGTGAAGACGCGGGGATACGGATAGGCGAAATATAGCCGAATTTTTCGGATGCGACAGCAAATCTCAGGAAGACGGCGGAAAAGGGGCCGGCCTCACGGGAGGCTGGAGGTCATCTCCGCGATCCGCGAGGTTTTTTTCGATCCCGCAGGCTGACTAACCGCGCGCAAGCCCTCACGGCAGAACTCCCCCAAAAGTCTGCGTCTAACCGTGCTTTGCGGCAAAATATTTCATGTAATCGACAAGCACCTTGACCGCCTCAAGGGTTACCGCATTATAGATGGACGCCCTCAAGCCGCCGACCGAGCGGTGCCCTTTCAACCCGACCAATCCGGCTTCAACCGCCCCCGCCAAAAATCCTTTCTCCAACTCGGCGTCAGGCAGCAGGAATGTGACGTTCATGCGTGAGCGCGAATCCGGTCTGGCCGTGCCCCGGTAAAAGTCTTGGCTGTCAATAAAATCGTAGAGAATCCGGGCCTTCTCGTCGTTTATCTTCTCCATGCAGTCCAGACCTCCGACGGTCTGTTCGATCCACTTGAACACCAGTTCGCATACATAGATACAAAAGCAGGGAGGTGTATTGTAGAGGGATTTGTTTTCAGAATAGGTCGTGTATTTGAGCATCGTCGGAAGTTCTTTGGGAACTATTTCGAGCATGTCTTTGCGAATAATGACCAGGGTAACCCCCGCCGGACCGATGTTTTTCTGCGCCCCGGCGTAAATCAGCCCGAAGGGGCGCGGATCGAACCTGCGGCTGAATATGTCTGAGGACATGTCGCTGATAAGAGGCGCAGACCCCGGACCCGGGAAGCTCCTCCACTGGGTGCCCCGGATAGTGTTGTTCGAGGTTATGTGCAGATACGCTGCATCCTGATTGACAGGGACACCTTCCGGGATGAAGGTAAATTCCATGTCCTCGGAGGTTGCTACCACACGCACCTCTTTGCCCAGTGTGCGGGCTTCCTTTATTGCCCTGGTCGACCAGGTCCCGGTGTTGACGTAATCGGCCGGCTTGCCGGCAACCGCAAGGTTCATCGGGACCATTGTGAACTGGAGGCTTGCGCCTCCTTGAATGAATAGGACCTGATAGCTGTCGTCGAGGCCCAGCAGACGCCGGACCCTCTGAACGGCGCTTTCGAGAACGGTTTCAAAACTCTTGGACCGATGGCTTATTTCCAGCACCGACATGCCTGAGCCTTGAAAATCGAGCATTTCCGTCTTTACCTGCTCGAGCACAACCAGGGGCAGGGCAGACGGTCCCGGATTGAAATTGAAGACTCGCCGGGTCATGGGTCTATCTCCTCTATCGCTGAATCGTAAACGGATGAACAGAACCTTGGAGTTTTTACCTATTCACCGATGCTTTTTTTTTGTCAATTTCTTTTTCGAATTATTATTATAAGACCTGTTGCGTATGAATAGATCGGCAGGGGTTCCGCCCGGGGCGGCCACCCGCCGTAATACCTTCCAGGTGAGGATTTGAATGCAGATTGAATGGCAAATTGCTCCTCGTGATGAGTGGCAGGCGGATGGTCTGGTTTTCTTTGTTTTCGAAAAGCCCCACGAATATCTTCCCGGCTTGAGGGCGTTTCTGGAAGACGCTGGAAAGTGGCTCGCCGTCTCCGCTGCGCTGTCCGACTT
>Ga0187879_10003248_pt1 | contig 10964 bp, 10 predicted proteins | sample June2016WEW_19_1_FD_132423 | JGI IMG/M metagenome (GOLD analysis project Ga0187879, IMG submission 132423) | Peatland microbial communities from SPRUCE experiment site at the Marcell Experimental Forest, Minnesota, USA - June2016WEW_19_10 | ecosystem: Environmental > Terrestrial > Soil >... | reverse complement strand
GGTCTCTATCTGATTGTCGTCGCGATGCTTGCCTCTACCGTTGGAGGTTACGTTGCGGGGCGGTTGCGTACAAAATGGGTTGGCGTACATACCCACGAAGTCTGAACGAGGTGCCTCAGCAATTTCGATCGAAAAGCGCGATGATTAGCCGTGCTGGTAAGCTTTTGGCTTGCGCAAAATTGTCTTAGGAACTGGCCGTTTGTGCTTCTCAAAGAGGGCTGCAATCGCATCGACCCAACGGGAACCCCATACAACACGCCCGGCAGCGGGCCTGCACCGAGCGGGACTCCAATCACCATCCATAGCCCTTATCCGCGCGGGTACCCCTGCTTGATTCGGGTCTCGACCATGCAGTCATTCCGCCGCGGCGCGCGAGGGCCAGTCTGCACCAAGTCGCTGCGTTCCGACGCGATCGCGCCGGTTTTGAACAAGGTCGAGCAGATCGCCGCCTCGCCCCACCTGCGTCTCATCCTCGGCCAGGTCGCCCCGCGCTTCGACCTCGCATTCACGATGCAGAACCGCCGCATCTTGATCGCAAACCTTGCCAACGGGACGATAGGGGAGCAGGCGGCGAGCCTTCTCGGCTCGCTTCTTGTCTCTCACCTACAGCTTATCGCGATGGAGCGCGGCGCTCTTCCACCGCAAGACCGCGCCCCGTTTTTCGTCCACGTCGACGAATTCCAAACGTTCAGCTCAGATGCGTTTGCGTCCTTGCTTTCAGAGGCGCGCAAATTCGGCATGCACTTTGTACTAGCGAACCAATACAGCGATCAATTATCAAACGCTGTCCGTGCCGCCGTGATCGGCAACGCCGGCACACTGATCGTCTTCCGGGTCGGAAGCCGCGACGCGGAATTGCTTGCGCCCGAATTCCGTCCGATGGACGCCGAGACCCCACGCTACACCTATCCTGATCGGCTTAGGGTCAAAGGTGACCGTATCTGCAATATTCGCCATACTGATAATTATGAGCCGCTTTGGTCACTCCCGCTAGCGGCCTCGGCGTCTGCGTTTATTCGATCGGCGTGGCGGAGAGCCACAACTTCGCGCCGTCACCGACGGTCACGGCAAGCGTCATCGCGCCTATTCCGTAATGCGTCATTATGCGAACGCCCGCTGATAACGTCGTGAAGTATTTTCAAATTCGCCGTGAATTTTCCACAATGAATCCTGCGTAATTATCGCCGGTACGGAGATGATATCATGGCGCAGCCAAAAAGCCTTGAGCTCGTAGAATTTAATCGAAAGAACAAAGAGCTTTGGGACGATCAAAAGGTCTTGATGGACCGGCGCATGGCTCCGTAGGACAGATTGACTGGTTTGTTGCAAAAAATCCCATGGGTTGGTGCCCTCATGCCCTGGCGCTCTATCGTCATTTCGAGCGGAGCCTTCAGATAGCCAAGCGATGCGCGCTTTTGGACTGCGCGCCCCCTGCGGCGATTGCCGGTTCTGAGCAGGCGCAGGGTGGCGGGTACTGCAAAACCGACGTCAGACCGGCGGGTTGGTTTCGGGCTGTTGTTGATCGTTGACGCCGAGAAACGCGCTGAACAGCGAGCCGGCCGCCCTGGCCTCCTTCACCGTTCCTTGAAACACTTGCGTCCCCGACGACAGCACGCAGACTTGGTCGGCAACATCGAGGGCGCGGGCAGTATTTTGTTCGACGAGCAATATGCTCAAGCCATCGCATTTAAGTTTCATCAAAACATCGAGGCAAAGATCAACCATTTTCGGCATCAGTCCGAGCGACAACTCGTCGACCAAGAGCAGCCGTGGCTCCGCCATCAAAGCGCGACCGATGGCGAGCATCTGCTGCTCGCCGCCGGAAAGCGAACCGGCGAGCTGCTTGCGCCGCTCATAGAGCCGCGGGAAATAACCGAAGACCCGATCGCGTTTGGCGGTATCGCTTTCCATCGGGCGGGCATAGCCGCCGATGGTCAGGTTTTCGTCGATGGTGAGATCGGAAAAGAGCTGCCTACCTTCGGGCACAAGCGAAATTCCGAGATCGACGCGATCGACCGCCCGACGACGCGTAATGTCCGCACCATTGAGGAGGATGCGGCCGGCGTACACGTCGAGGTGCCCCATGATTGCCATGATGGTCGAAGTCTTGCCGGCGCCATTGGGGCCGAGCAGCGCGAACACGGACCCAGCAGGCATGTCGAACGAAACATCGTGCACTGCATGCACTGACCCGTAACCGCAGTTCAGGTGCTCAATGCGCAGCATGAGTTGCGCTCCCGCTGCCAACATAGGCTTCAAACACGATTGGATCGGCCATGACCGCCGTCGGCGCGCCATCGCCGATCACGTGACCATCGTTCAGCACGATGAGACGCCGGCAACTGCGCATCACTTCCTCGAGATTGTGCTCAACCAGCACAACGGTGATGCCCTGCGCATGCACCGCAGCGATGGTATCGATCTGCCTCGCCGCTTCTGCCTGATTGAGCCCCGCCAGCGGCTCATCGAAGAGGATGATCCGCGGATCGACCGCGAGCGCTCGCGCGACTTCAAGCCGTTTCATTTCGCCGAGCGGCAGCGAACCGGCGAGCTTTCCTTCGCTGCCGCCGAGCCCGATACGGACGAGGATGTCCGCGGCGCGCTCGCTCTCGCGCCACCGTTCGACGTGCAGCATGGCCTGCAGCGGATTGGACGTGCGGCGATAGCCGGCCGCGAGCACGACATTGTCGAGCACCGTCATCTCGCGGAACGGGCGGACGACCTGATGAGTGAGCGCGAGCCCTTTACGCACGCGGGAGGCGGTGGATTTCCCGGTCACGTCGTTGCCGGCCAGCACGACGCGTCCGCGATCGGGTTTGACCATACCGGCGACGATGCGGATCAGCGTGGTCTTGCCGGCGCCATTCGGTCCGATCAAGCCGACAAATTCGCCGGGCGAGATCGACACGGTGACGCCGTCGACCGCATGCACGCCACCAAATCTGACGGCAATGTCCTCGAGCTGCAGGGCTGCAATCATGACTTTGCGGCTATCGTGGCTAGTTTCCTGGTCAAGCCGGCAAGGCCTCCGGGAGCGAGCCGAATGAACAACACCAAGAGGCCACCGAAAACCAGGAGGCGGTAGTTGTTGACGAAGCGGATTACCTCCGGCAGCAGCGTAAGCACGACGGCCGCAACAACGACGCCTGGTGTCGATCCAATGCCCCCGATCACGACCATGGCCATCAGCATGACCGAAAGGATGAAATCGAACGCATCGGCGGTGATGAACTGGGTAAAGAAGGTGTAGAGGCCTCCCGCCAAACCTGCGAGCGCAGTACCGATACCGAACGCCGCTAGCTTGTAGGCGCCAGCATTGATACCGACTGTGGCCGCGGTGTCCTCGTCCTGGCCCACCGCGCGAAAGGCAAAGCCCATCCAGGAATGACTGATGTAAACGCTCAACGCGATCGTCGTGCAGGCGAACAGCAGGATCATGATCATGTTGCCGGCAGCGCCGAAGCCCGATTCGGGAATGCCGCTGATACCCATCTCTCCGCCCAACCATCCTTGCTTGCGGACGAAGCCAGTGAACAGGAAGTTCGCGCCGATCGTGGTCACGGCGAGAAAATCGCTGTGCACGCGCAGCGAAGTGAACCCGACCAGGATTCCAAAGAGAGCTCCGACGGCAATGGCTGAGAGGAGCGCAAACACGACGCTGCCGCTGGCGATCATGGTGAGCGCGGCGGCGTAGGCCCCGGCGCCGTAGAACGCGCCATGACCGAGGCTGATCTGCCCGCAGAATCCGCTGATCATGTTGAGGCTGACCGCAAGGATCACGTTGATACCAATCACCGACAGTAGGCTGATCTCGTAGGCGCTCATGCGGCGCGAGCTCCGGTGAAGCCCTGGGGACGGATCATTAAGAGCGCGATCAGAGCAATGAACGCGATCGCATCGCGGTTGAGCCACGAGCCGACGAAAATCGTGCCGTAGGCTTCCACCATGCCGAGCACCAGACTGGCGATCAGCGTGCCGCGCACGCTGCCCAGTCCGCCGAGCACGATGATGGCTAGCGCCTTGTAGCTGACGACGGAGCCAATCACCGGGTCGACCAGGTTGTTCAACAGGCCGACAAGCCCGCCGGCCACCGCCGCGAGAGCCGATCCAACGGCGAAACTGAGATATCGCACCCGGATGGCGTCGATGCCGAAGCTGGCGGCGATCTTCGGCTGTGAAACCGTAGCTCGCCAGCCGATCCCGATTCGCGTGCGCGTCGTGAAGATGTGCAGCCCGACGAAAACGACAATCGCGCAGACTACGATCGCAATCTGCACCGCGTTGAACCTCACCCCCGCAATATCAAAGATCGTGAAGGCATAGATGTTGTGGCGAAAGGTGATGCCCTGCTCGCCGAACGCGATGCGGAACGCGTCCTGCATCAGTACCAGTAGCCCGACCGAGGCGATCATCGGCACGTCCGGTCGATAGCGCAGCAGCGGTTCGTAGAGCAGGCGATAGACCGCCATCCCGAACAGCGGCGTCACCGCAATGGCGGCGAGGAATCCTAGCCCGACACTCCCCGTCGCATTGGCTACGATGACGGTGACGTAGGCGCCTAGGGCAAAAACTGCCGCGTGTGCGATGTGCAGAATGCGCAGCAGCCCGTAGACGAGCGTCAGCCCCACCGCCATCACGGCATACATACATCCGAAGCTCAGGCCGGTCACCGCCAGGTCGATGTAGTACACCGATGGGTCCTTATGATGGGAAGGAGCAGCCCTGCGGCCCTACTTCTCGGGCGGCGCAAACGCTTCGAGGTCGCCGAGTTTTGTGAAGAACTTGAACTTACCGTCCTTTATGACATTGACGCTAATCGGCATGATGATCTCGTGCAAATTATTGAAGCCGATGAGATCGCCGGTGAGAAGCGGGAAGTTCTTGGTCGTAGTGAGAGCGTCACGCACCTTGGCCGCGTCCGCACTGTTGGCGCGCTTGATGGCGTCCGCCATCAGCATGACAGCTGAATAGGTGATGGCGGCCACGTTCTCGGGCGGATAGCCGGCGCGCTTCTGGAACTCGGCAAAGAAGCGCTGGAGCGCCGCGTCGGTGCCGCCACGATCGAAGCTGTCGACGATGTAGGTGCCTTCGGACGACGGGCCGGCGATCTCGATGAATTTCTCCGAGTCGAAAGCTTGCGAGCCGACGATCGGAACCGTGACCCCCGCGGCGCGCAGCTGCGAGACCAGAGGTCCGCCCGTGAAGAAATAGCCGGTGGCGTAGACGCCGTCCGGGTTGTCGCGTTTCACGCTGGCGACAATCGAGCCGAACTGACGATCGCTCAGTGAATAGCTGTATTTGTTGAGAACCTGAATGCCATCTTTGGGTGCGGACTCGAGGAACCCGTCCATCGTCGCCTGCCCATAGTCGTTGTCCATGGTGATGGTGGACACTTTCTTCAGGTCGAGCATCTTGCCGACCAATAGCGCGGTCGCGCGTCCCTGCGGCGGCCCGAGATGGACCAGCCGGAACATGTAGTCGCCGGCGCGCGTGATGTCGGGGTGTACGCCATAGGCTGAGATCATTACCACGTCCGCCTTCTGGAACACTGACGCCGCGGCGCGGCCGGAGGCCGAATAGCTGGCGTTGACGACGAGCTTCACGCCGTCCTCCCCGATCAACTTGTTGGCGGTGAAGATTGCTTGATCGGACTTGGCTTGGTCGTCGTAGGTGATGAGTTCCAATTTCTGTCCGAGTAAGCCACCCGCGGCATTGAGTTCTTCGATCGCCATATCGGCAGCGATCTTGGCGGATTTGCCGTCGGTCGCCGCAAATCCGGTCAGCGGCGCCTGAAATCCAATCTTGATCTCGGCGTTCGCCGGCGCGCCGGTAACAAACCCGAAGGCGGCGGCCCCGGCGAGGCCGATCACGGCCGTCCGGAGCCATGCAAACAATTTTAATGCATCGTGCGACATCGCTATCTCCATCAGTGGGAATCGGTTGATCCGTCTTCCGGTCGTGGCGGAACCAAATTCGCGCGCAATAGTTCACGGGCGCGATCGACGGCCCGCTCGGGCGGCTGTGCCTTTATCCAATCCGGCCGATCCCCCGCGCGCCGCGTCGCGTCGATGCCAAGTTTGGTGATCGTGCCGCCCAATTCCAGCGGCTCGGATCGGTCCGCCCGCACGCCGGGCACGATAATCAGGTCTCGATCGGGCTTCATGCGCGTGGCGATCGCCCATTCGACCTGGAGCGCGTCCCACGGGTCGACGTCGTCGTCGACCACCACGATTTGCTTGATCAAATTGACCGACGCCCAGACCGCGAACATCGCCTTGCGGGCGTCGCCCGGGCGCGGCTCGCGCAACGAGACCGCCGCATGCAGGCGTCCGGCGCCACCCATTCCGACAGCAACCTCGCGGACCGCCGGCACGCTGGCGCGGGCAGCGCGCGCCGCTCCCGCCGCGATCGCTACCCCGCCAAGCAGACAATGCTCCCGGTGATAACCCGGAAGAATAACCTGAAACACCGCGTCATGCCGCCGCGTCAAATGCGTGAAAGTGGCAACGATGCCGGCGCCATAGGACTCGTAGAGCCCATGGAACTCGCTGACCGGTCCCTCCTCCACCCGCTCGCCGGCATCAAGCGTGCCTTCGAGAACGCATTCGCAATGTGCGGGCACCACGAGATCGGAACCGAGGCAGCGCACGACCTCAAGCGGTTCGCGAAGCAGCGCGCCCGCGACCTTCAGCTCGTCATCGCCCAACCCGAGATAGAGGCAGGACGCGACAAGCACCGCCGGGTGATTGCCGACACAGACCGCGATGTCGAGCGTCTCGCCGCGCGCGTGAGCCGCCCGCGCCAGCACCGCGAGATGATGGCTGGGCGCGATGCCGACGAAAGCACGATTGCCACCGAGCGGCATCAGCCGTGCGATCGATAAATTGGTATCGCCGCTACGCCGGTCCTTGGCGACGATCGCGCCGGCCGTGACATAGGGGCCGCGTTCGTGCTCGAAGAAGTGCGGGATCGGCAATTCGTCGATCAGCAGCGGATCGGGGATGGTTTCTTCCTGGCAAGGCGCCGAGGCGAGCACGCGATGCGCCAACGGCGCCTCGATCGCCGCGATGATCGAGGCTTGCAGCGCCGCCGGCGTCGTACCGAGGCCGCTTGCGATCCGCGGCAGTGAATTGAGCAGGTTGCCGACCACCGGCATCGTGTGCCCGGGCACGCGGTCGAAACGCAGCGCCAGGCCGCCGTCCGCCTCGGCCAAGCAGGCAGCGATCTCGAATTCGAGACTCACGGGCTGCGCGATCGAGGTCACCTGCCCGGCCGCATCGAGGGCGGCTATGAACGCACGCATCGACTGCCGGGACATTGCCGCGGGTCGGCTCAAGTCGTTGTTCGCCTCCTGGCCGGAGAGGACGCGCATCGGAACTACCTGAAGCGGTTCAACTGTCGGACGACTATCGTGCGCGCCCGCGCCGCTCAAGGCAATTGGAAGTGATGCACCCCTTTGCGGCGGGCCTCGTCGAGCGCCTCGGCATAGCCGGCATCGGCATAGCGCATTACCCCCAGGCTGGTGTCGTTGGTCAGGGACAGGTTGAGGCGCTCCTCGGCCTCACGCATGCCGTCGGCAATCACCGTCACGCCGGCGCTCGTCATGTAGCCCGAATAGCCGCCGCCGCCGGAGTGGATCGCAACCAGATCGGCCTGCGATGAGCACATGGCCATGGCGTCGAGCAGCGGCCAATCGGCGATGGCGTCGGAACCGTCGCGCATGTGTTCGGTCATGATGTTGGGGTGCGCCATGGCGCCGGCATCGAGGTGGTCGCGGGTGAAGGCGATTGGCCCGGACAGCGTGCCCTCGCGCACCATGCGATTGACCGCAAGCGCAAGCGCGGTGCGCTCGCCATGGCCCAGCCAGGCAATCCGTGCCGGCAGGCCCTCGAACGGCACGTACTGCCGGGCCAACGCCACCCAGTTGGCTAGGATGCGATTGTGCGGAAAGGCTTCGAGCAGATGATCGTCGATCTTGCGGATGTCGTCGCGATCGTTGACCAGCGAAATCCAGCGGAACGGGCCAATGGCGCGGGCGAATAGCGGCCGAAGATAGGCTTCGGTGAAAATCTGGATGTCGAAGGCGTCCTCGACGCCGCTGTCGTGGGCCTGCGTGCGGATCAGATTGCCGTTGTCGAAGACGACGGCCCCGGCACGCATGAAACCCAGCATGGCCCGCACGTGGCGCACGATAGTAGCGCGGCTCTCCCGCATCAGCGCATCCTGATCGTGCTCGCGCATGCGCCGCACCTCCGCGAGGCTACGGCCCGAAGGCACATAGCCGTAGATCAGATCGTGCGCCGAGGTCTGGTCGGTGACCACGTCGGGGATAATGCGACGTCCGAGCAGCGTCTCGCACACATCGGCAGCATTGCCGAGAAGTGCGATCGAGGTGGCGCGGCTCTCGCGTCTCGCCGCTTCGACCATGGCCAGCGCGGAATCGAGGTCGTCGGCGCGATGATCGAGGAACCCGTTCGCCAGCCGCTTGGCGATATGCTCCTCGTCGATCTCAACGCAGAGAATGACGGCACCCGCCATGCGGCCGGCGAGCGGCTGCGCGCTGCCCATGCCGCCGAGCCCCGCGGTCAGGATGAAGCGCCCTCTCAGGCTGCCGTTGAAGTGCCGCTCGGCGATGCGCATGAAGATTTCATATGTGCCCTGTATGACGCCTTGCGACCCGATGTACTGCCAGTCGCCGGCAGTCAGCCCGCCCCAGCAGATCAAATTCCGCTTCTGCAATTCGTAAAAGTTCTGCGCCTTGGCCCATTGGCCGACCATATTGCAGTTGGCCATGATCACAATCGGCGCCTTGTCGTGGGTCTTGATCAGGCCGATCGGTTTGCCGGACTGGACGATCAGGGTTTCATCGTCGGCCATGGTGCGCAGCGTCTCGACGATCTTGTCGTGGGAGGGCCAATCGCGCGCAGCCTTCCCTAGCGCGGCGTAGACCACGAGATTGCCCGGGTCCTCGCCGACCGCGAGCACGTTCTCCAGAAGCCGCAGTAGCCCTTCCTGGCGCCAGCTTCGGCAGCGCAGGTTGGAGCCCGACGTGACGGTGAAGCTTTTGCTCATATAGCGGCTCAAGCCAGCGCGTAGCGGGTGATTGGAATTCCGAGCGCCGTCTCGACCACGGGATAGACGGCCGGATCTTTGACCGACGAACTCAGCGGCAGATGCGACTTCTCGATGTGGAAGACCGAAAGTTCGGCGCCCTCGCGGATATGGCCGACGCTGATCGGCCGCCCGTCGGCGCCTAATGTGGCGATCACATCCGGAAACGTCGCGAGACGTGAATTGCCCTCCTCGATCGCCATGTATTCGTTCATGACGTGGAGGACGAGATCGCGTTTGCCACAGCGGATCGTGATTGTGCCGATATCGAAGGCGCCCTCGGCGTAGATGACGGCCTTTTGCGTGACCGTACCGGTGCCGAGGATCGTGCCAGAGGTCGCCGCGCAGATCGCATCGATGATCGCGCAGCCTCCCTTTGCTTCCGCCGCCATGATGGCGTGGCCGAGCTCGAGCGCGCGCGAGATGCCGCCGAGGGCTGCATGCTGTTTCACGTACGAAGCGCGCACCGGATTGCGGCAACTGGCGATGAAGCCACCGGACATGTCGGCAGCTTTACGCAGGATCGGCGACACCTTGGCGGTGGCGCCGCGTGCTACCAGCTCGATATAGGAGTGACTTGCCCGATGGCCGCCAACGGCAACCTGGATGGTCGGCTCCGGGCTCCCCGCCATGCCGATCGAGCCCATATCCCCGGTCGGGTGTGCGCGGATATCCCCGACCGCGTCCACCACTTTGGTACCGAGCAAGGCCCCCGGGAGCCAGGCGTTCATCGTGCTCGACATGCCGTTCTGCCCGATCATCAGGCCGTAGATCGGCGCGCCAAGAGCCTCCTGCAACATCTCGACCGCCTTCACATAATCGACGCCGAGCATCTGCCATTCGGTGGTGCCGGCCGGCGCGCCGATGGCGGCGGCGGTGGCGATGAAAGCATCGTCGGGCACCTCATCGATGGAGACCAGTTCGGGCTGGCCGATGGTCACGGCGCCGGTGCCGAGCATCCGGCCATGCTCGATCCATCCGCCGCCGCCGGCGGCGAATACCGAGCCGCCGCGGATCGCCGCCTCGACGTCCTGCAATACCAAGATACGCCCCATCACGCCGCTCCTTCTTCTGCTCACGCGTTGCGCGGCAAGGAACGATCAAGTGTCTTGATCGCCTGCAGCACGACCGCGGCGCCGGCGGCAATCGCTCCGCGATCCGCCCATTCCTCCGGTGTATGACTCTTGCCCTTGAGGCACGGCACGAAAACCATCGCCGACGGACAGATACGACTCATGAACGCGGTATCGTGGCCGGCGCCGCTGGCGAGATCGGCCTCGCTGAGACCAAGTTCACGCGCGCTCTTGCGCACCACGGCGCGCAAACCTGGATCGCAGGCTGCGGGCGGCGCATCGGACAAGGTGACAAGCGGCGCGCGCGAAACCCGGGCGGCTGCGGCGTGCACCTCGCTCTCGCGCTCGATCGCCTCGACGAAGCGTCGAGTTAGTTCAGGATTAGTCGTGCGGGCATCGATTAGCAGCCGACATCTGCCGGGAATGACATTCGCTGCTCCCGGCTCGACCGTCAGGACGCCGACGGTGGCGACGAAATAATCCGCCCCCTCGGCCGATAATTGCTCGGCGATGCGGCGCACCGAAGCGATCGTGTTGGCAGCAGCGACCAGCGCATCGCGCCGCAGCACCATTGGCGTCGTGCCGGCGTGATCGGCCGCACCGGCGAACTCGATCTCGATGCGGCGGACGGCGACGATCGAGGTTACGATGCCGATGTCGAGCGACTGCGACTCGAGCACGATGCCCTGCTCGATATGCAATTCGAGAAAAGCCCTGATGTCGTCACGACGCGCCGCATCGAGGTGATCAGGATCGCCGCCGATCCGGCGCAGTGCGGCG
>Ga0187879_10003245_pt1 | contig 10971 bp, 8 predicted proteins | sample June2016WEW_19_1_FD_132423 | JGI IMG/M metagenome (GOLD analysis project Ga0187879, IMG submission 132423) | Peatland microbial communities from SPRUCE experiment site at the Marcell Experimental Forest, Minnesota, USA - June2016WEW_19_10 | ecosystem: Environmental > Terrestrial > Soil >... | reverse complement strand
GAGAAGCCGGGAACGTCGACAATTTCCGCGGCGACCGGGACGTAGTCTCCCAGCATCTTCAGCATCGTAGCGCCGTCGAGCAGCGACCTGCCGCGAGTTCCCGCGGCCTGAAAGCCGACGAGGATGACAGTGTTGCGGCGGTCGGGAAGCCGTCTTTTGAGATGATGGAGGACGCGGCCACCGGACGCCATCCCCGACGCGGAGATGATGATCATCGGCCCCGGCATCGAGTTCAGCTCGATCGACGCCGCCACGGTTTTGATCTCGGTGAGATCCTGGTCATTGAAGAAATTTTTCGCATGCGCGATGTCGGCGCGGATTTCAGAGCTGCCGCGAGCGATGGATTCTTCGTAAACCCTCAGCGCGGCCAGCGCCATCGGGCTGTCCACGAAGATTGGCGCGCTCGGGATGCGGCCGGCGTCGCGCAGGCGCGCGAGCTGATACAGGATGACCTCGGTTCGATCGACGGCAAAAGATGGAATGATGACGACCCCATCGCGCTTGAGCGTCCTTGCGACCGCATCTTCGAAACGCTGAAGCGACGCCGCATCGTCATGAATCCGATCGCCGTAGGTGGACTCGATCACGATCACGTCGGCGGCGGGCGGCGGCGCGGGAGGGCGCAGGATCGGATGAGTTGGACGTCCCAGGTCGCCGCTGAAGAGGATCCTTTTGCGGCGGGGAGAGTTTATCTCGATGCTTATCAGGGACGCTCCGACAATGTGCCCGGCATGCAGAAACCGCGCGGTTATCGGACCGAGATCGACATCGGTGTCGAAATCCGCCGGCGAAAAGCAATCGAGCGAATTCCATGCGTCTGTTTCGGTGTAAAGCGGGAGCGCAGGCGAGTGCTTGGAATATCCTTTGGCGTTCGCATAGTCAGCCTCTTCTTCCTGAAGATGACCGCTGTCGGGAAGCAGGATGCGGCACAAGGAGTGCGTACCGGGCGTCGAAATCACCTTTGCGCGGAAACCGTTGCGCACCAGCGCGGGGACATAGCCGCTGTGATCCAGGTGCGCGTGCGTCAGCAGAACGGCGTCGATTCCGCGCGCATCGACCGGCAACGGCTCCCAGTTCATCAAGCGCAGTTGCTTGAGCCCCTGGAACAGACCGCAATCGACAAGCACTCGGCGATCGCCAGCCGTCAGGAGAAACTTGCTGCCCGTGACCGTGCCGGCAGCACCAAGGAATCGGAGAATCGGATCTGGTGCATTCACGACGCGGTTCGGCATTGGTTCAGTTTGCCAAGCTGAAGAGCTGCGCACGATTCTGACCGATCGAATAGAGCCGAAAACCGCAATTTATACCATATGTTGTGGTTTTGGGACGGCTGCGCTCTAGGGCTAGCTTTGTTCCGTCAAAAATAATTTCGGACAAGAACAGGCCTCGCCCGATTTTGGGCGAGCCGGGCGAGCACAGGGCATCATGGCGGTTGACCATAGCGTATGTGTAGCACGCCGAATCAGGCGGGGGCAGGCTGAACTAGGACATCCGCGAAGGAAGGAAGAATCACCTGCGCGGTGGGCGGCAGGGGCTGACCCCTGCACCCATTAGTCAGAAGACGCGAAAATCTGCGCAGCGCATCTTTTCGCGACTACGCGAGGGAAGAGCTGCGCGCGCTTGCTCGATCGTTGAGGAAACTAGCTCACGGAGGATTTGGGGATCTCCATTGATCGCCCGTATTGGGATTTGGAGCCGCAGCTGGGGCAGGTCTGGGACTGATCTGCGGCTGTGCTTGGTTCGATTGGGTCGCTGGAGACAGCGTCATCTGCAGGGTGTCGGGCTCAAGGTAGTAGCCGCCGCCGGAAACCAAGTCGATGACCCAAGGTATTATGAATATCAGATCGAGAACGGTGACCCACGAAAATCGCGAATGAATCGCCGTGATGGATTGGTCATATCCTTCCTTGGTCGCAACTACTTGATAATCATGATCCCGCGAAAGAGTGATCTCGGCGGGTGACACGAGCGACTGCCCGCCAACTTGGACTTTTGCACCAGTCGGATCAGTTGCGATTGATACTGTCTGCTGCCCTCCTCCGTGAATCAGCGTCGCGCAAGAGGGCGCGAACAGGACTGCGAGGGCTGCGAGCAGGCTAACAGCGGGTGAGTTTTTGCACATTTTGATGGAACCCCGCTCGCTGGAGTATTCCAAATCACACCAAAGAACAAGCGGAGCTGTTGCCGCATCGCAACAGACAGTTAGCCGCACCTCGGCTCGGCAGGGCTGGCAGGGGTGACGGCAAGGAAAAAGATCCGGGATTCTTCGCTGCGCTCAGGATGACATAAAGAAGCGAGCGGCCCCTCGTGTCATTCTGAGCGAAAGTTGCTGTGATTGAGCCGAAGCCCTGAGTGCTGCCGAAGGGGAAGAATCCCGGATCCGGGGTCGCGCGGCTCCGAAGACTTCGCTCGGGATGGCGCAAGGAAAGGATCATGTGGCGCATGGCGAGGCACTCTAACCTGGGGATGGCTCCCCGGGCCGGATTCGAACCAGCGACATGACGGTTAACAGCCGTCCGCTCTACCGACTGAGCTACCGGGGAGTATTTTACTGGATCTGTCTTGCGCCTAGCCGGAACTACTTTCGATAGCCGCGTATCGATGCGAAATCAAGCGTCCGACTGACAACGCCCGACATTATAGCTGGAGATCGGCGGTACGAATCAAATCAAATCCACATCGCGGGGCCCACCCAAATCACTCGGGCAGCTTGGCCCCGCGCAGCGCCTTGTCCTGCACCGCACCCATCACCTTGACCGTATCGGCAACGTACCGGGCCGGGAGAACGCCGGCCAGACCGGAGAAAACCGGGTCGGTGTTGAGCGAGGTGTTGGCCTCCAGAATTCCCCATAGCGCAAAGCGAAGCCCGGCACTGACGAAGACCGGGGCGCCGCTGGAAAATCCGGGCGCTCCACCGCCGTCAAGATAGCTAAGCTGCTGCAAGCCCGCGCCGATGACTTCAGTGTCGGCGGAGGCCGGAACGGAGACGTGGCCGAAACGAGCGAGCGCCTCGAAGCGACGCTGCTTGACGCCCACGGTCGCGGCGGTCAGGTAGTACACCTGCGCCCCCGTTTCGGGCCGGGCGAGCGGATCGTCGCTGCCCAGCAGAGAGCCAAGCGGGATGGGCGCGATGCTCGCGTTGGTGGGAGTGAACGGAACCGCGGCGACGTCGGCCTTTTCTTCCTGCGGATCGAGCACCCATCGGTTTTCAGGCGGCAACGGCTCCTCGCGCATCGCACCCGTCTTGGCATCCTCGAGCGTGAGCAAGAGACCGGCCCGTGGATTGCCGGCGTCGTCGAGCAGATTGTGATGTGCCGTCACCAGGTAAACGAACGAGCGGCCGGGGAACACCGCGCTCGGCACGGCGACGAAAAATGCGGTGCCGACCTGCACGACGCGTCCGTCGCGGTGGGTCACGATGCCGGCGACGTTGCGCAGCGTGCCGGACGGAACGGTGTCTGCAGTGTCGGCGGATGACGCGCCGGGCCTGATAGCGAGGATGGACGCGAGTGCGAGGGTGGCCGCCACAATCGAGAGTATTGGTTTTCTCATTCGATCAGATTCATCCTCAGATTCATCCAGGGTTGCCGGTTTTCTTCCGCCGGGTTTGGCCCCGGCTCCGTTGACGGCGCATAACGATAGCAGAAGAACAATCCTGTGGAAGGGGTTCGCGGCCAGCTCGATGCGTCAGTGAGCGGCGGAAAAAACAGAGCGGCGCGGCAGGAGTGATTTGCTCCGACCGCGCCGCCAATTCAACTATTTCACTGCTTCACTTTTCTCTTTTCACTTTTTCACTGACTACAAGCCCAGTCGCGATACGCGACGCGAACTTCTACCATCGATTGCGATTTCCGCCGCCGCTGCCGCCCTCTCTGCCGCCACCACCGCCTCCCCCCTCGCGGCCGCCGCCACGGCGGCGATCTCCGCCGCCGCCACCACCGCCGCGCGGGCCACCGGTGCTGGCGCGTGCCTCGTCAATCTTAATCTTTCGGCCCTTGAGGTCGGTGTCATTGAGGGTCTGGATTGCGGTGGCCGCCTCAGCCGCATCCGCCATCTCGACGAAACCGAAGCCGCGCGACTGCCCCGAGAATTTGTCGGACACGACGACCGCGCTCTCGACCTTTCCCGCCTGCGCAAACAGCTCTGCCAGGTCTTCCTGCGTAACCGCGTAGGCCAGGTTGCCTACATACAATTTAGTGGGCATAAAAGCCCCTCCTTGTGAATTTGCCGGGAAGCTCCTATACAGACGACCATCCGGAATTTTGACCGGGTTCCGTGAGAAAGGCGGCGTCCAGGGCGTTTCGATCCTGAGATAAAGATAAGCGCGGCGCGAAGCGGTGTAAAGCAGGGGGCAGGGGTGAGGAGGAAATTCACTTGATTGAATGTGAAACCCTCGGTGGGTTTCACACTTCCTTCGGCAGGGGCTGCAGCCCCTGCACCCGCAGTGAGAAGACGCGAAAATCTGCGCAGCGCATCTTTTCGCGACTATGCAATGGCAGAGCCCAGGCGCGTCGCAACGGCGCGGAGCCGTCATCTACCGGCGATCGAGGAATTCGCGGACGTACTGATTCACCAACTCGGGTTTTTCCTGTTGCACCCAATGGCCGGAGTCCGCGATGTACTTGATGTCGAATGGACCGGTGAACAGCCCCTCCATCCCGTAGGTCAGTTCCTTCCCGAGTGCGAAATCCTGTTCGCCCCAGATCAAAAGCGTGGGCGCCGAGATCTTCCGATCGATCCAGGAGTCGGAGCCGGGCTTGGCCATGAAGCCGGTGCGGAAGTTCGCGCGATAGTAGTTGATCGCGGCGGTCAGCGAATAGGGATTGCGAAACGCGGCGCGGAAGTAGTCGAGATCGCTTTCGGTGAAGACGTCTTTTTGAATCGTGCCGTTGCGCAGCGCATTGACGAGCGCCTCATAGTTGCGCCGTCGGATCATCCACTCGGGAAGGCGCGGAATCTGAAAAAAAAGCATGTACCAGCTGCGGATCATCTGGCGCGGATTGCGCCGCAGCGCGTGACTCATCCGCTCGAGATGAGGACAGTTCATCACGATGAGACGCTCGACAACGTCGGGACGCATCATCGCGGTCGCCCAGGCTACCGCGCCGCCCCAATCGTGACCGACCACGATGGCGCGCCGATGGCCAAGCGCCTCGATCAGATCGGCCGCATCGCCGACCAGCTTGTCGAGCGTGTAGTTCGCGACCCCGACGGGTGCGTCGGATTCGCCGTACCCGCGCATCTCGACTGCGACGCAATCGAAGCGGTCGGACAGCGCGCGCATCTGATGGCGCCACGAGTACCAGCATTCCGGGAACCCGTGCATCATGATGATCAGCGGGCCGGCGCCGGCGCGGGCGATTCGGATCGCGAGTCCGCTCTTGAGAGTGATTTTTTCGAAGCGCCAGGGTTCCGGCATGGTTTGCGACCTCAAAGAAAGAAAAGGCCGTGGCGCATTCAGGCGGCGACTTTGGTCGTACCCTGCATCGCGGGCAACCCGGGATCGCAGATGTACCGAATCTTCGGGAGCGTCACGTCGGCGGTCGTGAAGCTGGCGGAAATAGGATTGGCGAGGCGAAGATTGGCGCCGGCGCCGAACGCGTCGTTGTCGAGCAGGATAACCCGCGGTTTGCCGCGCTCCGCCTTCGAGAAGGTGAACTCGGGATCGACTTGCACGAGAACCAGCTTGCCGTCGTCGCGGTTGCGAGCCAGATGCATGCTCGCGACGTACTGGATATCGCCGCCGGAGATCACGTCGCGATCGAGGAGCTCGCATTCGAGCACCGGCTTGCCGCCGGCGCCGGCATGGGCAATCACCCGGTCGTGGCGGATATAGAGCTTCACCTCGCCCGCGACCGCCGGATAACCCCATCGCGCAGCCAACTCGCGGCGCGCATCTTCATTGTCGCAGAAACTGCGCAACACGAAGCCGCGCGGACGAACGCCGGTGCGGCCCGAGACGCGAACCTCGGCAATCGTGAACGGGCCGACGGGGCTGTCGGGATAATTGGTGACGCAGAAAATTGCGTACGCCGGAATCGACGGATGCATCGTGGCCGGGATCAAGTTGTCGGCGGGATCGTCATCGATCTCCATGTTGAGCGTGACGATTCGCGCGCCCTTGAGGATCCACGGCTCGGTTTTGTAGCCGTTGATCGTGGGCGCCGACTTGGACCACGCAGCCAGATCGAGCTTTCCATAACGCGGTGGCATCAACGACCTCCTGCGGCGGCGGAAGCGTAGTCGCTCGCACCCTGAAAATGAGGCATCACTTCTTTGGCGAACAGGCGCAAGCTGTCGAGCACCTTTTGCTGCGGCACGGTCTCGAGCGCATTGAGCAGGAAGTTGACGCGATCGCAGCCGACCGATTCCCACTTCTTCAGCTCGCGCAAAATGCGCGCGGGATTTCCAATCGCGATACCCTCCGGCGCGCCGGACGCATCGCCCGGCCCCGACGCCTCCTGACGAAGCGAAGGCAGCAAGCCCAGCGACGGGTACGATTTGCTGGGATACGCCTCGCGCACCGAAAGTAACTGAGCAGCGAGATAATTGAAGGTGCCGGTAAGGCGCCGGCCTATCTTGACGCCCTCGGCTTCGTCTTCATGGCAGTAGAGGAAGTTCACCGTCGAGACGGCCTCGTTGACAAACTCGCCGACCGGAGTGCAGTTGCGGATTATCTTGCGATAGCGTTTGACCTTCTCCTCTTGATCGGCGAATCCGCCGAAGGTCAGCCCGAGGCTGCCCATCCCGCGCTCGGCCGCGTCGATCTCGGTGCCGGGACTGGTGACTGCGACCCACAGCGGAGGATGCGGCTTCTGGTAGGGCTTGGGAACGATGGTCCGCTGGGGCATCGACCACGATCGTCCCTGGTACGAGAAGCGATCCTGGGTCCACATCCTGGGCAGACAATGGACGAACTCGTCCCAGGTTTTCTTGGTCTCGTCGGGGTTGGCGCGAAAGCCGGCCAGTTCCGTCCAGGTTGCGGAGCGGCCGGTGCCGACGTCGAGACGGCCGCCGGAAAGAATATCGAGGACGGCGGTGCGCTCGGCGATTTTGATCGGATGATTGAACTCGGGCACGCAGACGATGATGCCGTGACCGACGCGCATTTTTTTGGTTTTCATCGCGCACGCGGTCAGGAACAGCTCGGGGGCCGGGCAATGCGAATATTCTTCGAGGAAGTGATGCTCGACGGCCCACACGGAATCGAAGCCGAGTTGATCGGCCAGAGCGACTTGCTCGAGGCAGTTGTCGTAGACGGTTTTTTCGGTCTCGCGCCCCCATGGCCGCGGTACGGAGATTTCAAAGAAGAGGCCAAATTTCATCGCATCACCTCCGGCACAATGTTCGTTTATCGCAAAGCCGCGGATACCGGAAGTCTCGCGGCAGGGGTGACCCCTGCACCCAGTATTAAGGCCGCGCTCCGCTGTCGCGCGCGGGCAGTGCCGCGGGCAAGCGGCTTCATGCGGCCGTGCTATGGAGGTCGCGGCCCATGCGCTCGCGGCCGAGCAGGATGACAACGGCTGCGAAGAGCATCACGATTGCGGCGACGCCCGCCAGCGTCGCGCCGTAGCCGAAGCGCTCGGCGAGCAAGGCCTCGCTGACGGCGACGCCCGAGGCGACCAACACTCCGGTTTGATAGGCGAGGCCCGAGAACAGACCGCGAACTTCCGGCGGCGAGAGCTCGGTCAAATGCGCCGGGATGACGCCCCATGCGCCCTGCACCATGAACTGCATCAGAAACGCGCCAAGCGTCAGGACCGCGAGCGTGCCCGGATAGATCCACAGCGGAATGACCAGGCCGGCGCATATCACCGCGGCCGCCATCGTGCGCCGCCGCCCCAGGTGGTCGGACAAGTAGCCGAAGGTCAGGCCGCCGAGCAGCGCGCCCACATTATAGATGAGCGCGATCGTCGCCACCGTGCGGGTGTCGAAGCCGCGAGTCTTTTCGAGGAAGGTCGGATACATGTCCTGGGTGCCGTGCGACGCGAGATTCATCATCGTCATCAGCACGCATAGGTAGAGGAACAGCTTCCAGTTGTCGCGAATTGCACGGCGAATCTGCGACATGTCGGGGCGCGTGCGTTGCCATGCCTGCGACTCGGGCACGTGGGAGCGGATGTAGATCGTCAGCAGGGCGGGCGCGCCGCCAAGGAAGAACATCGCGCGCCATCCATAGTGCGGGAAGACGAAGAAGAACGCGGCCGCCGCGAGCAGATAACCGACCGCGTAACCCTCCTGCAGCAGGCCGGAAAAGAGTCCGCGCAACCGGGGCGACACCGCCTCCATCGCGAGCGACGCGCCCACGCCCCACTCGCCGCCCATCCCGATTCCATACAGCGCGCGCATCGCCAGGAACCATCCGTAGCTCGGGGCAAGGCCGCTTAACACTTCGACGACGGAATAGAAGACGACATCGACCATCAACGGGATGCGACGGCCGTAGCGGTCGGCGATCCAGCCGAACATGAGCGCGCCGAGCGGACGCAGCGCGAGTGTCGCGGTGATCGTAAACGCGATATGCGAGATGGGGCGATGGAACTCCCTGGCGACGGCGGGCATCACGAAAATCAGGATGAAGAAATCAAAGGCGTCGAGCGCCCAGCCAAGAAAGCTCGCGAGCACGGTGTGCGCGGCCTCGGACGCGGTGATCGAGCGCACGGGCTCGGCGGAGGTGCCGGGAGAAGGCATGGCGTGCAATGATTAATCGAAGTGGCGCGGTTGCGAAAGGAGAGCCCTCCGGATTCACCTAACTTGACTGTAATTCCGGCGACTCCCTATAGTTTATATTCGGAGTCCGGCGAAGCATCCGGCAAACGCAGGAACCCCGTTCAGACAGTGGATTTGGCGCTGGTTTAGAGATGCAGAGAAGCGAACAAATGACCTTTTGGGAGCGGATTTATATCCCCGAAATCCTGCGAGGCCTGGCGGTCACCAACTACCACCTGCTTCGCAACCTCGGGCTGCATACCGCGCATCTGTTCGGCATGAAGCGCGGCGTCAACGCGACCTCGACGACTCAGTATCCGGAAGAGCGCAAGCGTTATTCCGACAATTTTCGCGGCAGCCATCGGCTCACGCTGCGCGAAGATTCCTCGGTGCGATGCACCGCGTGTTTTTTGTGCGCGACCGCGTGTCCGGCGCAATGCATCTACATAGAAGCGGGCGAGTCGCCCGATCCGCATGTTGAAAAATTCCCGGTGCGCTACGAGATCGACACGCTCCGATGCATCTACTGCGGTCTGTGCGTCGAGGCATGCCCGTGCGACGCGATTCGGATGGACACCTACGTTCATCCGCGCATCTGGGGTTTCGACCGCAAGGATTTCGTCGAGGCCAAGGAAATGCTGATGCATCGGTCGCGGGTGCTGGCCGAAAAAGGCCGCGACGGCAACATGGACGAGATGCTGGCGTGGTACCGCGAACAGGACGCCGCGGTTTACGATCCGCAGCGGCCGGAGATGAAGACCTACACCGATCGCACAGCGCCCAAGCATTACGCGGAAGCGCCGGACCATATCGACGATCTGACGGTGATCGACCGGAATCCGGAGCGCGCCGGCAAGTAGCCCGATGACCCGAGTGACCATCGGCCTGACGCTGGCGGGTCTGATTGTTTTGTTCATCGCCTACGCCAACGGCGTGGGCGTAATTCACGGCGGCGACGTGGTCAGCCACATGTACTGGGCAACGGGAGGGTTGACGCTGGTGGCGCTGGCCAACTTTATCGCGGTGGCGCATTTGTGGCGCTCGGAGCGAATGATCCGGGAACTGCGCGAGCTGTGCGAGAAGAACGGAATCGAGTACGGCAGCGATTGAGCTATATTTAAAGGTCCAAGGCCGGAGCATCGTGCCGGCCGCGGAGGTGACGCGATGACCCAGATTGAAGCGGCCCGCAAAAACATAATCACCCGGCAGATGACCGAAGTCGCCGAGGACGAAGGTTTCGCCGCCGAAGAAATTCGCGTGCTGGTCGCGACCGGCGAGGTCGTGATCCCGCACAATATCCATCACGATTTCAGAGCGATCGGCATCGGCAAGGGGCTGCGCACCAAGGTCAACGCCAACATCGGCGCGTCGAACTTCCATCAGCTAATCGAAGAGGAAGTCGAGAAGCTTTACACCGCGATCCGCTACGGCGCCGACTCGGTGATGGATCTTTCGACGGGCACCGACCTGGACAAAATACGCGCGGAGATCCTGTCGCGATGCACCGTGATCCTGGGCACCGTGCCCATCTATCAGCTCGGCTCCGAGCGCACGATCATGGAGATGGAGGCCGAGTACTTTATCGACGTTATCGAGCGGCAGGCGCGCCAGGGCGTCGATTACATGACGCTGCATTGCGGGGTCACGCGCGAGAGCGTGAAGCGGCTGCGCGGGCATCGGCGAATCGAAGGCATCGTGTCGCGCGGCGGAGCGATGCTGGCGGCGTGGATCGATCGGACCGGCAACGAGAATCCGCTGTACGAGCACTTCGACGAGGTTTGCGCGGTGCTGCGCGAGCATGACGTGACGATATCGATCGGCGACGGGCTGCGGCCAGGCGCCACCGGCGACGCGACCGATCGCGGGCAAATCTCGGAGCTGCTGGTGATGGGCGAATTGACCGAGCGCGCCCGCGCGATGGGCGTGCAGGTGATGATCGAGGGTCCCGGCCATGTGCCGCTCGATCAAATCGAAGCCAACGTGAAACTCGAGAAGCGCGTCTGCGGGGGCGCGCCGTTTTACGTGCTCGGGCCGCTCACCTGCGACGTCGCGCCGGGCTACGATCACATCACCGGTGCGATTGGCGGAGCGATCGCGTCGGCGGCGGGAACCGATTTTCTGTGCTACGTGACGCCCGCGGAGCATTTGCGGCTGCCCGATATCGACGACGTGCGCGAAGGAGTGATCGCGACGCGAATCGCGGCTCACTCGGGCGACCTGGTCAAGGGAGTGCGCGCGGCGAAAGTCTGGAACGATCAGATG
>Ga0187879_10003239_pt1 | contig 10979 bp, 10 predicted proteins | sample June2016WEW_19_1_FD_132423 | JGI IMG/M metagenome (GOLD analysis project Ga0187879, IMG submission 132423) | Peatland microbial communities from SPRUCE experiment site at the Marcell Experimental Forest, Minnesota, USA - June2016WEW_19_10 | ecosystem: Environmental > Terrestrial > Soil >... | reverse complement strand
CAGGAGTTTCCCTCCCTTCGCCAGCTGCCGCTGCTGGGCGTGAGGTGGGCGGACCTCTACCGCGAAACCAAGATCCAGGAGACGGTATACGAGCTTCTGACCCAACAGTACGAGATGGCGAAGATCGAGGAAGCCAAGGAAATCCCGGTAGTCAAGGTGCTCGACCCGGCGGACGTGCCGGAGAAGAAATCGTTTCCTCCGCGGTTGCCAATCATCGCCTTGGGTGCTGTTTTCTCGTTTGGTCTGGGAGCGCTTCTGTTGGTGGGATCGCGGGTCTGGGGATCCATCGACCCGCGTTCCCCTCAAAAACAGCTCCTGACTGAAATTTGGCTTCACGCCAAGGCGCGAATCCGCTCCGTCCGTTCGCCGGAGTTCGAGCCGATGAACTCGGCGGAAAAGACGAATGGAACGCCACGATTTTAGATGGTTCTCGGTCCCCCAACGCAAACTGTCATTCCCACGATTCGGTCGTACAACCCTTAAACCAGCTTGAGAATGCAGATGCACATCACAACCGCAAGCCGCCAGCTCTTCGAGGAAAGCAGCCTGGCGCTCCCCATTGCAGCGGTAGGTTCGCTGCTGGCAGTATCGCTGCTTTATACCCCCGTGCCGCTGATACTCCTGCTGGGGCTGCCGTTGTGTTTTTATTTCTCGGTGCGCCCGTTCGAACTGCTGGTGTTTACGGCGTTCATGATTCCGTTCAACTTTGTTTTTGTCCTTTGGGGAATCCCGGTTGCGGCGGAACTATTAAAGGTGTTGCTTTGGGGGCCCTTGGTCCTTCAGCTGACTGCAAGGAAAAAATTTGCGGTCAGCCGATATCACCTGCCCTTGCTCGTGATCTTTACCCTTCTGCTCTATTCGTGCGTGGTTGCCAGCAATGCCCCATTCGTCCTGAAGGAGTCGGTACGAATGGGATCGAGCATTGCCCTCTGCTACGTTGCCGTGAATCTGATCGACACCAGGCAGAAGCTATTTGTGGTCCTGAAGAGCCTCGGCATCGCCAGCTTCGCGGTGGCAATGTATGGCTTGTATCAATTCGCCATTCAAGACTTTGGCGCGCTGTTCTGGCTGGTCAACCCTCGAATTGCCACAGCCCTTTCCCCGACCCGGGACTTGGTCTCCGAATGGCGCAACCGTGTGCCCTCGTTCCTGAGCAACGAAATGGAGGCGGGAGAATACTTAACTATTGCATACCACTGGTCGGAGCCCTATTTCTCTGCGCCAAAGATCGGGGCCGCCGAATTTTCTGGGCTTCCACGGTTGTCCTGCTGTTTCTGGGCCTGCTGCTGACGTTCACTTTCGGCGCCTGGACGGCGTTCGCGGCCGCGCTGCTGTTCATGGGGTGGAAATTCCGCAAGAGGTTGCCCATGCGGGACATTCTCGTCACGTTGTGCCTGATCATTTTGGCTGGCGGGGCCTTTATGGCGGCGAACCTTGAAATGATGACCGGCAGGATTGCCCAAATTGCCTTCGATGCTTTCACGCGCTGGGACTTCTGGACGCTCGCCTGGGCGGAGTTTCGAGCTCATCCCGTCTTCGGCGGCGGTTTGGGCTCCTTTGGGCCAATGGCAGCGGCGAGCAATTTCGAATGGCTCGAGCGCATCTCGCCGGACTGGTCGAGCACAACCAGCCCCCATAACGCATACATGTACATTCTGTCTCAGTTTGGCATGGTTGGGTTCGTATGCATATTTGGCATATTGGCCCACGCCATCCGCTCCATGGTGAGAATTGGAAGGCAGGCGAGTAATGAATTCCGCTGGGTGGCGCTGGGCTTGGGCGCATCTCTGGCGACCGCCATGGTCGGCAGCTTCACCGATGACACGACACTATTCGGACCCCACTGCAGTTCGTTGATCTGGCTCGTGGTTGGTCTTACCGAAGTCGTCGCCCGGCTCTCCGCAGGAGACCAGTCCGCCGCCCTGAACCAAAGTGCGATGCCATGAGTTTCAAACACGTTGGTTTTCAGGGCTCTGGCCTGCTTGCGAAACGAGGCTTCCTGGCGCTGGGCTTTCTCGCGATTGCCCGCACCATGGGGCCAGCAGCCTTCGGCGACTTCACCTACGTGTGCACGTGGCTCTTTGTTTTCAGCCTGGTTTTGGGTTTAGGGCTGGCGCCGGTGACTACTCGCGAGATCGCCCGCGATCCGCAAATGGCGCATACGATATTAAGGTTCGGCCTGCTGATTCGAATCGTTCTATCCATTCTTGGAATCGTGTTGCTAAATGTTCTATTTGACTGCACCCCCATAGGCAGGCCAGGAATTCGGGGTTATGCCTTCCTGGCGTCGCTCTGCCTGCCGCCGCTCGCGTTTTCCGATCAGATCTCAGCCTATGCGCTTGGTTTTGACGCTCATCACCGATTCGCCATCGTCAATGTCACTTTATGGGGGTGTTACCTAGGCTCGACCGTACTCGCCCTCGCTTTGGGCAGGAGCTTGCTATGGGTCTTTGCGGCTCAGCTTGCGGCGGTTTGGATGGCGGCGCTTATTTGTGGATTCTGGTTTCGCCGCGCCTTATCGCGCACCGTGAGCATTTCTGAAGGCTGGGATACCTCGGTCTTCTTGCTGCGGGAGGCAATTCCACTCGCCATCACCAGCGTCCTAGGAATACTGTCCTTCCGGATTGGGGCCTTTTTGTTGTATCGGTTCACGGGCCCCAGGGAGACGGGACTCTATACGTCGGCTCTGCAAGTGGTGGAAGGTCTGCAACTGATCGCCATGGCGGTAACGGGGGCTAAGTTCCCCGCCATATGTCGCGCCGCGAACGACAAAAACAGAACGAATGGCGTCGTGGAGAAGCTGTTTCTTGTCCTCGCCTTCCTCGGTCTCTACGTTGCGGCCACGGTTTGCGTGATCGGCAACCGGTTGATGGCTCTTGTCTTTGGGCAGTCATTCCGCCCGGCAGGACATCTGCTTGCGATCCTAATATGGACCTCGGTTCCCATGTTTCTACATTACGGGCTTACCTATGTTCTGATCGCCGCAAATCGGCAACGCGTCTTCGTATTCGAGACGGTGGTCTATCTCGCGGTTAGCGCCACAGCGAATGTGGCACTCATCCAAAGATATGGAGCGGTGGGCGCAGTCTACGCTGCCGTTTTGAGCGAATCCGCATTGCTGGTGATGCACCTGTTCTTTGTTGTCTCCAGAGTCAGGGTTGGGCGCCTCCTCGCATGGGCCGTGTTCCCGTTCCTTTTGGCAATCGTCGTCTTGTATTTCGGTACGACCTGGGAGCATGACATTAATGCCACGTTGCCCAGCATATTAGCTTTTTGCGCAGCCTCCCTGGGTTTATTTGGTGCGGGATACTGGCTCTATTGGCGCCTCTCCACGCAGATGCGGCCGCCGATCGCCATTCCTGCGATCTAGAGTTGGCTTATTGGACGGAAAGGACCGGACATGTCAACAGCGGTGGTTATCGGGTCGTCGAGCGTTCCGCTTTCTCTAGCGAGCGGGCATTGCTATCTTTGCGGCCGTGAAGGAGAGCCGTTGTACCGGAGCCTCAGCGATCGGCTTTGGACGGTGCCGGGAATCTGGAACTTCAGGCGCTGTCCGGAGGCCGAATGCGGACTGGTGTGGCTCGATCCCTGTCCTGTGGCCGAGGACATCCCGCTCTTGTATGAAAACTACATAACGCACGACCATCCCACTCCCCGCCAGGAGCGCGAAGAGCGTTTGCGGATGAGGATTTTGGAAAGCAGCTGGGGGCTACGACACTCGCCAAAACCTGACCTGCTGGGCCGGTTTTTATCCAAGATTGATTTCATTCGAGAATACGCCGCCGGCAGCATCCTGTGGATATCTCCCGAATGGAAAGGGGAACTTCTTGATTTCGGCTGCGGGGGCTGTGGATTGCTAAAGCGAATGCGGAGTCTAGGATGGGAAGTCTGTGGCGTGGAGCCCGATCCCAAGGCCCTCGCCTTGGCGCGACAGCAACTGGCCCTTGACGTGAGATCCAGCCTGAACGATTTCCCCGCGGCCAAATTCGATGTGATTACTTTGAGCCATGTGATCGAACATGTGCCCGATCCGGTGGCGACGCTTAAAGACTGTGCCAGCCGGCTGAGAAAAGGGGGACGTCTGATTGTGGCGACGCCCAACATAAAAAGCTGGGGACATCGATATTTCGGGGAGAAGTGGGTGGGCTTGGATCCTCCGAGGCATCTCATGCTCTTCTCACCGCGAAATCTGGCGCAGTGTGCCGAACGCGCCGGCCTGCGTATAGAAAATTTGCGGACGAGCTCAAGATCCGCCTCTTTTGTCTGGAGTTGGAGTCATTTAATCAGAAGACTCGGCGCCCTGCGCGGCGTGCCGGCTCACTCGCTGGAAAAAATCCGCAGCAAGCTGGCGGGTGTAGTTTTTCAAGCGCTCGAGCACAGCCTTCTGGGCAAGGATGCGGGGGAAGAAATCGTGCTCCTCGCTCGGCGGGATTGATGGCACGCCCGCAGTGTTCTTCCTCGCCAATGACAGCGGGACTCCTCTCGTGGGCCGCGCTCTGTTTGGTTCTCACAGGTTGTGGCAGTCCGGGATATTCCTCGAATTCGATCTTTCCGTTTCAGCCCGGCCAGTCCTGGGTCATGGCAAATGATCGCGGCGAATTGACCTTTTTCGAGACGCTCTCCGTCCACAATGTCGGCTGTGCAACTGGCGAAGAAGCTGACCTGCATATTACGAAACTTGACTCCGACACTTACTGGGATCCTGGCGTCAGCGGCGCGGAGGTTCACTGGGTTATGCATCATGACGCAAACGGCCAGTGGCGGGCGGTGGCTTCCTTGATCCACTGGGAGAATCCCGAACCTGCCTCGGGCTTTGGGACGGACGTGAGCATCGATTATGTTCCGCAGAATGCTGTGGCGTACTTAGTCGTTCCCGCCTGGCTAGGGGCTGATCAGCAACTGACGGAGACCGGTTACGCGCAATGGTATGAGGACAGCACCCAGCAAACGCCGGCTTGCTTAATGGGCGCCGAAAAAGGACCTTTGTTCCGCTGGACATCGAAACTCTACGTGGAAACGGTGGACACCCCGGCTTACTCGGGCCCCGCGGTCGTAAATGAAGAGTTCGAGGGATGCGCCTCGGCGGCGCAGGAAACTCCCGGCTCCGTGGCCTGTGCGCACGAGAAGTGGTACTTCGCCCCCAGGATTGGATTGGTGGAGATCAATTCTATTTGGCAGAATATCGTGATCCGGAGGCTGGCAAATTAGAAGGCCTCTCCCACCCTGGTGGCAAGTTTCAATGCTCCGAGTTTCGATGCTCAATAAAGATCCTCCACCTAGCCGGCTCGGCGTGGGAGCCGGACGTACGGTAGAAAGGCGCCTGCTACTTACCATGGCACACTGGACTAAATACGCGCTGCTCTCAAGTTCATCCGTCAGAAGCCAGTCAGAAGTCTCTTCCGGGTCGGCGGATGTTTCTGCCGGCGCCAGATTGGCACCCTGCCCGGTGTGCCGTTCCCGGCAGTTCCGGGAGAAATATGTACCGATAAAACAATGTTGCGACTGCGGTCTCGGCATGGTAAATCCGTTGGGTGAATTTCCCGGTGAGCACGAAACCGAGGAGTACTTTCTTCGCGATTATCTTCCACTGCACCTGGCCAGCCACGAAGCTTCGATCGCGGAACGAAGAGCCCACATCGCGACCGTTTTGCGCTATTTCGAATTACCCGCTGCCCCCAAGCATCTGGATGTCGGCTGCGCCCTCGGTTTCATGCTCGAAGAGGCCAAGGCAGCCGGGTGGAATCCGGCGGGGGTGGAGACTTCGGAATTCGCCGCCCGCTACGCCGCGCAACACACCGGATGCCCAGTTTATGCCGGGACCCTCCAGAAAGCGGCGCTGCCCCCGGAGTCTTTCGATGTCGTAACCCTGATGGACGTGATCGAACACGTGCCGGAACCGTTGGAGCTGATTGCGGAGATTTATCGAATCCTGCGCCCCGGTGGGGTTTTGCTGATCGTAACCCCGAATTTCGGCAGTCTTTTCGTGCGGCTCTATGGGCGCAACGCTTACGGAATTTGGCCGGACCAGCACATCGTTTATTTTCAGCCCTCGACCATGGCGCGGCTTTTGCAGAGCGTGGGATTCAGCGAAGTGATTGCGGGCAGCAAGGACTTTTACGCCGACAATCTGCGGCGACTGCTGCGCCGCAATCCCGCGCAGTCGGCCGAGATCAAGAATGCATTCGGAAAACAACCCGCGCTAGGAAAGGTGCGGAAGGTTATCAACCGAATCTTGATGCATACGTCCCTGGGCGACAAACTTCTTGCCCTGGCGCAAAAGTGATCCTTCCGCTTCCGGCGGGGCAGCTATGTTCTCTTGGGAAAGACGGCTCGACCAGCATGGGATGTGTTTCGAACCCTGACTTTTCTTCTTCTCCCGCGCCTGCTTGGAAAAGAGCTGCTTGGAAAAAGAGAAAGAGAAAGAGAAAGATACTGGGGATTCTGCCGCAAGGTTCCGGGCTTGGATTCTCCGGGCCTGGATCCCCCGTGCTCGGATTCTCCGTACTTGGATGAAGATTGCCTACGTCGCCGGCTTCGCCTGGGAACCCAAGGGTACGGTACGTTCCCGGGCCTTCCCTCTCGCGGTGGAGATGGCTCGGCGGGGCCACGAAGTCACGCTGCTCATCGCGCCCTACGACAATCTCCTCCACTCGGGGCGGCGGTTTGTTTCTGAGGGAGTGCGGGTGATCAACTTGGAGATTTCCGGGCGCGGCGCGCTGGCTCTGGCCCGGCTGCCCCGGCAATTTCTGGACCTGATCGATCGTATCGCACCGGACTTGGTCCATGTATTCAAACCTAAGGGCTTGGCAGGCATGACCGCGATGGCTTTGCTTGACCGAGGTTACCGGGCGCTGGTGGTGGACTGCGACGATTGGGAAGGCTGGGGGGGATGGAATGAAGTCAGCCGCTATCCTTGGGTCCTGAAGGAGTTTATCGATCTCGAAGAGCGCTGGCTGGTTTGCAATGTGCCGGTGGTCACCGCAGCCAGCCGGGTGCTTGCGCATCGCGCCCGCGACTTGGGGAAAATGCCGGACCGAGTCTTCTATGTCCCCAATGGAATTTCCCAAGAGCAGGCGGATTCGGCTTCGAGCCGGACGACGAACATGCCGCCGGACCGCAAGCGGGCTCTGGGTTTTTCGGAGCGCCCTCTGATCCTCTACGCCGGTCATTTCGACGCGGTGGATGACGTGCCATTTTTCTGTCGGGCCGCCGCTCCGGCCGCGCTGCACCATGGAGCGACGATTGCACTGCTCGGAGACGGACCGGGGCTGGGAGCAGCCCGGCAATTCTTTTCCTCGCTCGAGGACTTGCCGGTAAGGTATCTGGGGCAGCTTCCGTATGGGGAATACGCTCAGTTCGTTGCCGCTTGTGACGTGGCGACGTTTCCCTACCCCGACCATCCCGTGTATCGGGCCAAATGCTCGGCGCGAATCATCGATTACATGGCGTTCGGCAAGCCCATTCTCACCACCGCGGTGGGACAGAACATGGAATACCTGGTCGACGGCGAGAGCGGAATTCTAACCGCCTCCGGCGACGAGAAGGCATACGGGGCGGGTCTGGATGAACTGCTGCGGGACGGCGATCTGCGCGCCCGCCTGGGAGAAAATGCGCGGCGCCGCCTGCTGGACAACTTCCTCTGGAGCGGGCGGGCGGGCGACGAGTGCGAGAAAGCATACACGCTCGCCGCAGGTCTTTGCTGAGTTCGTTGCGGATCCTTCTCGATCGACCTGAGGAACGACGTTCCTAAATGAAAATCCTATTTCTCGTCGCCCATCCAGTGGATGACGCCAGTGTGCGCTACCGGGTGCACCAGTTCCTGCCTTATCTCGAGCGCGAGGGGCATGCCTGCACCGTTTGGGCGTTTGCGACGGAGCGGTTGTTCCGCCTGTTGCGGTCGAAAGGCCGATTGCTCGCGAAAGGGCTCGAGACCTTGCGCTGCTCGCTACGTCGTGTCATACAACTGGCGGATCTTTCCCATTTCGACTTGGTTGTCATCCACCGGGAAGCGTTCCCTTTTCTTACGCCCTTGATGGAGAACTGGGTGTTGCGCCGCCATCCCAAGGTGATCTTCAGCTTCGATGATGCAATCTATACCGGCCATGACGATGTTTCTACCCTGAATCACCCAGTCCTTTATCGGCTGAAGTATGGCAAAGGGGCGGATGAAGTATTGCGCGGCAGCCGGCATGTGATCGCCGGGAACCGGATCCTGGCAGACTATGCGCGGCAGTTCAACTCCCGCGTAAGCATCGTGCCCACCGTCGTCGATTGTGTCCAGTACTCATGCCAGCCGGCGCGAGCCCAGGGAAATTGGCCGATAACTCTGGGGTGGGTGGGGAGTCGCACCACGGCTCCTTATCTTTCCGTGATCGAACCCGCATTGCGGTCCTTGGCCCAGGCAAATCCTGGCAAAATCCGCTTTCGTTTCTTTGGCTGTCCCGAATACCGGCTGGATGTGCCTGACTTCGAGTCCTTGCCATTCCGGCTGGACACTGAAGTGGCCGATCTGCATTCGATCGATGTCGGAATCATGCCGCTGCCGGACACGGCGTGGACTCGCGGAAAATGCGCTTTTAAGGCGATCCAGTATATGGCCAGCGGCATCGCCGCGGTTGCGTCGCCGGTGGGAATTACGACGGACGTCATTCGGGACGGCGTCAATGGCTTATGGGCCAAGTCGGCCGACGATTGGTTTAGGGCGCTCAACCGGCTGGTGAACGACGAAAACCTGCGCCGTGAGCTCGCGATCAATGCCCGGAAGACGATCGAAGACTCCTATTCACTCCAAGTCTGGGGACCGCGGGTGGTCTCCTTGCTGGACGGTCTCGCCGGTATTCCAGCTCGGGTTGACTGGAGCTCCACACCCGAGCAGGATTACCAATCCGAAGCCTCTCAGGGCTTGTGCAAGAACGTCTAGCCGGTATTCCTTAACCACTTCCGCTTCTTCTGGAGAGACTATCCATGGAAAAACTGCACTGCGCCCCGGCACCAAGTTGTTCTTTGCCGCTGATCCGCAGTTCGCAGGAGTACTTCGGTATGTACTCCGGCATGGTCGCGAACCTGCCTCACCGCGCCATCGAGCAGGCGATCGGCGAATTACTACGGGCCTACGAAGACGGCAGGAGCGTTTTCATCTTTGGTAACGGAGGGAGCGCGGCGCTGGCGTCGCATTTTGCCTGCGATCTGAGTAAAGGAACTGTAATCGAGAGCAACGGCGGCAGGCGCTTTCGCGTAATGGCTCTTACCGACAACGTGCCTTTGGTCACGGCGTGGGCCAACGATAGTTGCTATGAACGGATCTTCGCCGAACAACTCAAAAACTTCGTGGCGGCTGGCGATGTGGCTTTCGCCATCAGTGGCAGTGGTAGTTCTCCAAACGTCCTGCAGGCGCTCGAAGTAGCCAGAGACGCCCATGCCACCACCGTCGGCTTGACCGGGTTCGAGGGCGGAAAGATGAAGAGTCTGTGTGAAGTCTGCGTGATTCTTCCGTCCGATAACATGCAAATCATCGAAGACTTCCAGCTCAGCGTGACCCACGCCATATTTTCCGTCATTCGTCGGCGGATTTCAGAAGCTGTCGAAACCCAGCCTCTCGCATCTGGCGCTTCAGCCGACTGACGGCTCGCTGATTGCATATTTCGACAATGTTCGATCGATAATGTTCGATCACCCCTGACCCCGGATGCCTCACGAAGATACCTAACGCAGATGCCTCACGAGGATATCCATTCCGCATCGGCGCTAATGCCGGCCACGCCCGCAACCCGGGCGCGGGAGCGGCAACCCTATGAGTGTTTCCTGAAGCGAGCCGTGGACTTGCTGGGCTCCAGTGTTCTGCTCTGCCTGCTGTCTCCCGTGTTTTTGGCTGTGGCCCTGTTGGTCTGGATCAGCGACGGGCCGCCGATCTTCTATCCCCGGCGGGTCGTCGGCTTCGGCGGTGAATTCAACGCCTATAAGTTTCGCACCATGCGGCGCAATGCCGACGCGATTCTAGCCGCCGATCCGGAACTGCGGAATGCCTTCACCCGGGACTTCAAGCTGAAGTCCGATCCGCGTGTGACCGGCGTCGGAGCCGGGCTGAGAAAGTACAGTCTGGATGAGCTGCCGCAACTGGCGAACGTGCTGAAGGGTCAAATGAGTCTGGTCGGACCGCGCATGATTACCGCTGAGGAGCTTTCGAAATATGGTCCCTATCAAGAGTTGCTGCTCAGCGTAAAGCCCGGTCTCACGGGCTATTGGCAGATTCGCGGACGCCAGGATGTCTGCTACGAGGAGCGTGTCCGCATGGATGTTCAATACATCACTCACTGGAGTCTCGGGCTGGATTTGACGATTCTACTTAAGACCCCATGGCGGGTCATTCGGGGCGAAGGAGCGTACTGACAGTGGCAAGAATCCTGGTAACGGGCGGTGCAGGTTATGTGGGCTCGGTGTGTGGTCTACAGCTGTTGGAACAGGGACATCAAGTTACCGTGGTCGACGACCTTTCCACCGGCCATGCCGCGGCCGTGCCTCGAGGAGCAGTTCTCCATCAGTTGGATATCGGCGACCGGGCCGCCATGGCGGCCGTGCTCGCGGCCGCTCCCTTCGATGCGGTTTTTCATTTCGCAGCCAAGGCCCTCATCCCGGAATCCGTCGCCAACCCAGGCCGGTTCTTCGACTCCAATGTCGCCTCCGGCATCGCCCTGCTGGAGGCGGTTCGGGCGGCAGGCATTCGGAAGTTTGTGTTCTCTTCCTCGGCGGCGGTGTATGGGAATCCACAGGCGACCCCCATCGAGGAAGACCATCCCAAAGCACCCGTAAACGCCTACGGTGAAACCAAGCTCATGCTGGAGCGCGCGCTCTCCTGGTACGCGACGGCATACGGCTGGACCGTGGTGGCCTTTCGCTATTTCAACGCATGCGGGGCCACGGCTGCGATCGGCGAGGACCATAGCCCGGAGACCCATATCATCCCGTTGCTGTTGGAAACCGCT
>Ga0187879_10003235_pt1 | contig 10988 bp, 15 predicted proteins | sample June2016WEW_19_1_FD_132423 | JGI IMG/M metagenome (GOLD analysis project Ga0187879, IMG submission 132423) | Peatland microbial communities from SPRUCE experiment site at the Marcell Experimental Forest, Minnesota, USA - June2016WEW_19_10 | ecosystem: Environmental > Terrestrial > Soil >... | reverse complement strand
GCGCGGCCGACCGCGATCGCCTCTTCGAGCACGACGAGGCAGAGCGCCTGGATTTCGGGGCGCCGCAGCACCGCCTGCCGCTGCAGCGTCAGCGCGGTGACCGGGCTGGCGATGGCGTTGATCAAAAGCTTGCGCCACGCCAGCGTGACGAAATCGTTGCCCAAATGCACGCGCAGCGGCGTGGTTTCGAACAATTGCGCGAAGGCACGGCCGGCGTCGTCGGCGGCGACGACGAAATCCTGGTCGGCGCCGTGCCGCAGCTTGACGTGGTCGGCGGCGACCCGTTCGCCGTTGTAATAGACGATTACCGGCACCACGGTGGCGTCGTCGGCGAGCGGCGCCACGCGGGCGACGTGGTCGATGCCGTTCTGCAGCACCGCGACGCGCGTTGCCGGCGTGCACAGCCGCTTGAGCCACGGCGCCGTCGAAGCCGTGGCATGAGTCTTGGTGCACAGCAGCACCCAGTCGACCGGTTTCGCCTGCGCTGGGTCGGTGATGGTGGAGAGCGGCATGGTCGAGCTGCCCCCGGGAGCGTCCAGCGTTAGCTGCTCGATCGGTTTACGCAAGCAGGCGACGACATCGTAACGGCCGGTGGCAATCAAACAGCCGGCGGCAACGCCGCCGATCGCGCCCAGCCCGATCACGGCGACGCTTAATCGTTCAGTTTGCCGAGAAGATATCGACGCCATGCCGCCATGGTCAGGCAGAACGGCGAATTGTCAAACGGCCGCTGCGAACGCCGCGGAGACGGTCGTCTTCGCCTCAATAATAACGGTGGAAGCGGCGGGCGTGATGCCCATAGCCACCACCTTGGCCTGGGCAGCGCGAGGCCACGGCGCCGCTATAGGGTTCGCCATAGCAGTTGGACCTGGAGGGGCCGTTCGGGCCGAAATTTCGTTGGCTTTGCGCCGATGCGATCGAGGTCGCGCCGACGAGCAACACCAATGCCACAATGATTCTTGTCGCGGTCATAGTGCAATCTCCCAGATATGCACTGAACAACCGCCCATGACGCCATGAGGTTCCCTGCTGCCGTTCAATACAGCCGCTGCCACTGCCATTGTCGCCGTTGCGGGTACTGCGGGTAGGGCGGCTGTTGCGGATAGGGCTGATACTGCTGCGCCCACGGTCCGCCTTCGGGGGTGCCGGGGCAACTGGACGCGGCCGTGCCGGTATAGAACGAGCCGTAACAGCCGTAGTTGGAGGGTCCGTTCGCGCCATAATTGCGCTGACTTTGCGCGGCCGCGATTGCGGTCGCGCCGACAAGCAGCGCCAACGCGAGCGTGATCGTCTTCCCGGTCATGTGACGTCTCCGTAAGCCGCGACCGGCCGCCGTTGTGCCAAGTGTCGTCTGCGCGACGCGGCGCTGCATCATTGCCTTAAAGCACAAATCGGGTGGCCGGCCGCTGCAGCGTAGCACAGATTGCGTCCTAACAGAGGAGTATCGATCATGCACTTTCGCATTCTCGGATTGCCCGCCGAACGATTCGCGCCACTGTTTGCTTTGTCCGATGCCGAGCTTGCGGCACTTGGCGCGGTGCGCCGCATCGCGGACGCCCGCGAGCGCGGCTATCCGTGCCGCGTCAGTCTCGCCGATTCGAAAGCCGGCGACGAGCTGATCCTGGTCAATTACGAGCATCACGCCGTCGCGTCGCCTTACCGCATGCGCTTTGCCATCTATGTGCGCAAGGGCGACGCGACTTTCGACGCCGTCGACACGGTGCCCGAGCAGTTGCGCGGCCGCACGCTTGCGGTGCGCGCGTTCGACGCCGACGGCATGATGGCCGGCTGGGACCTCGTTGAGGGCGACCAGGTCGAGGGCGCCATTGCGCGCCTGTTGGCCGAGCCGCGCGCGGCCTATCTGCATGCGCACTTCGCCGCGCCCGGCTGCTACGCCGCTCGCATCGAGCGGGCCTAAGGCGTTCACCGTCACGCCGCCTCTCTCAGACACCGGCAGCGCCGGAACTTGCCGTTCACGCTGCGGCGCGCTACTCCGCTTGGCAGCGAGACAAAACGCCAAACGGTCTCGCCCACGATTCCATGAAGCGCCCGAGCCTGCACCGCAAAGCTCTTGCCGCACTATCGCCGCGGCACCGCGACGCCAAGTCTCCACCGCGCGCGCCGCGGGGCGGCTTCGCGGCGTTGACCGTCGGCGCATTGGGCATCGTCTATGGCGATATCGGCACCTCGCCGCTCTACGCGATGGATCAGCTTTTCTTCGGCCGCGCCGAAGCCGCGCGGACGCCGGCCGACGTGCTCGGCGGCGTATCGTTGGTGATCTGGACCATCACGATCATCGTCGCCTTCAAATACGCCATCCTGGTATTGCGCGCGCAGAACGACGGCGAAGGCGGCGTATTCGCGCTTTACGGCCTTTTGTCTGAGCAGAAAAAACGCGGCACGACGTTCTTGCTGTGGTCGCTGATGCTGGGAGCGGGATTGCTGTTCGGCGACGGCATCATCACGCCGGCGATCAGCGTGCTATCCGCGGTCGAGGGGCTGCAGGTGGCGACGCCGGCATTGGGCCACACCGTCATCCCCATCACGGTCGGGCTTCTGACTGCGTTGTTCGCCATCCAGTTCAAAGGCACCTCGGGCATCGGTATCGTGTTCGGTCCGGTTCTCACTGTCTGGTTTGTCGTCATCGCCGTGCTCGGCGCCTGGCAAATCGAACGCCATCCGGAAATCCTCGCCGCCTTCAATCCGGTTCTCGGCCTGAGCTTTCTTTGGCACGCCGGCCTGTTCGATGCGCTCCTCATCCTCAGCGCCTTGATGCTGGTAGTCACCGGCGGCGAAGCGATGTATGCCGATCTCGGCCATTTCGGCGCGCGGCCGATTCGGACGAGCTGGTTCGCGGTGGTCTATCCCGCGCTGCTCCTCAATTATCTCGGCCAGGGCGCCTATCTGTTGAGCGACGCGCCGATCGCGGGCGGCAAGCTGTTCTTCAGCCTGGTGCCGCAGGGGCTGCTGTACCCGATGGTGCTGCTCGCCACCGTGGCGACGGTTATCGCCTCGCAGGCGTTGATTTCCGGCGCGTTTTCGCTGGGGTCGCAAGCGATCCGCCTGGGCCTGTTTCCGCGGCTCGATCTGCTTCATACCCATGAGCGGCATGCCGGGCAGATCTATGTCCCGTTCATCAACTGGGCGCTGTTTGCCGGATGCATTCTGCTGGTGCTGACCTTCGGCTCGAGCGCGGCGCTGGCGGCGGCCTATGGGCTGGCGGTGTCCGGCGTGATGGTCATAACTTCGCTCGCGATGTTTCCGATTGCGCGCGGCGTCTGGCGCTGGGGCGCGGCGAGAACGGGCCTGGTGTGGGGCTTTCTGCTGGCGATCAACTCAGCGTTTCTTATCGCGAGCTCGCTGAAGTTCATCGAGGGCGGCTACGTCCCGCTTTCGATCGGCGCCGCCGTGTTTGTGGTGATGACGACATGGCGCTGGGGCCGCAAGGCGACCTTCGCCGCCTATTCCGCCAAAGACACGATGACGATCGCGGAGCTCGTCGCATTGCACCGCGACTGCAAAGTCTTCATGGAGCGAAACGCGATCGTCATGTCGCCGAAGCCGCTGCGTCTGCCGACCGACCACGCGCCGGCGCTGATGCAGATGCTGTGGGACCGACACGGCATCTTGCCGCGGAACCTGATTCTCGTTGAAGTCAGCCATCGCAAGGTTCCCTATATCCGGGATAACCGCTATCGCGTCACCGTTTTCGAGCGCGAGAAGAACCGGGGCAGCATCATCGGGGTCGAGTTGAGCTTCGGCTTCATGGAGGAGCCGAACGTGGAGCGATTGCTGGAAGATATGGCGCGACACAAGGAAATCGATCTGCCGACCGACCGACGGCAATGGATCGTGCATGTTTCGCACGAAAATCTGTTGCCGGCCCCACGGATGGGTTTCTTCAAGCGCTTGCGGTTTCGGCTCTTCTTGTTGCTTCGTCTGGTGTCGCAGCCGGCTTATTACTATTACGGGCTTGGCGATGAGGTGCAGCTCTCCGTCGAAATAATCCCCGTGCGCGTGCGCTAGAATGCTACCGTCATTGTCTGTCCCAAGAGCGCTCCTTCGCCATGTCCGACTATCTTGAAATCGATCCGGCCACCGCCGAAAAACGCCAGATTTACCGCATGCTGGTCGGTTCGGTGGTGCCGCGGCCGATCGGCTGGGCGTCGACCGTGAACCAGGCCGGCATCACCAACCTGGCGCCGTTTTCCTTCTTCACCGTGGTCTGCGTCATCCCGCCGATGATCTCGCTGACCATCGCGCGTAATCCCGACGGTAGCGAGAAGCACACGCTCAAGAACATCCGCCAGACCGGCGAGTTCTGCTTCAACGTGGTGACGCAGCGGGTGTGGAAGGAGATGGTGGATAGCGCCAACGGTTTTCCGGAAGGGGATTCCGAATTCACCGAAACCGGGCTCACGCCGATCCCATGCGTGAAGATCAAGCCGCCGCGGGTCAAAGAGGTGCCGATCCATTTCGAGTGCAAGCTCGAACGCGTGCTCGAGCTCGGCCCCAACCGGCATCCGCTGGTGATCGGCGAGGTGATTTACATGCACGTCGATCCGGCCTGCATGACCGGCAAATATATCGACATGCGCAAGCTCGATCCGATCGGCCGCCTCAACGGCTTTTTCTATTCGACCATCGGCGAGATTTTTGAGCGCGAATTCGCCGACGGCCAGCCGCGCTAGCGACATGAATGCATTCGACGTCGTCGTTGCCGCGGTAGCCGTTCTCGCCATCGTGCTGGGATTCAGCTCGGGTTTGTTGCGGAGCCTAGCGACGATTCTCGGTTATTTGATTGCCGCGCCGCTTGCGTTGGCGATCACGCCATACGTGACGGCCATTGCGCTGGGCCGATCGATGTCGTCGGACAATGCGTGGCTGATACTGGTCATCGTGTTCGTCGCCACCGGTGTCGGCATCAGTGCGCTGTTGCGCATCGTGGTCGGTGAATTCGTCGGTCCCGATGTCGGCGCCTTCGACCGTGTCGCCGGGGCGGCGCTCGGCGCCGTCCGCATCGGTCTCATCGCCGTGCTTATCGTCGTTGTGTTCGATCGCGTCATTCCCGCCGACCGCCAGCCGCAGTTTCTGGTCGGATCGAAACTGCGTCCGTATCTGTCGGCTGCCGGCCGAGCCGGCTTGCGGTCCTTGCCGCCCGAGGTCGAGAGCTACATCGATCGGGTCAAACGCGAGCGCGGTCTGTAAGTAAATTCGTGGGATGAATGAGCGGCGGTCTAGCTCGGATGAACTGCAGCGAAACCCGGAATTCAGCGTCCCCGCATTACGCTGTGCTCCACCCGGACTACATTATTTTTTGAACACATGGAGCCGCAGCGGCAGCACGGCGCCGAACCAGGCGGCGTGCGCCGAATGGTCGGTGTAGTCGTCGCCCGTCTCCGGATGCAGCAGCACGGTCAAGCCGTCGCGGTTGAGCATCAGCCACGGCACGAAACCCGCCAGCATCTGAACCGGAAATGCGATCTGGAACATCGATTGCGGATGCGGCCCGACCAGTTCGTCGTGCCAGCGGCCGAGTTTGGCTTGCGGAAACGCCGCCCCGACGCGCTCGCGCAGTCGCTCCGCTGTGCCTCGCGTTGTCGCCGGATCGTAATAGATGTGGGCGTGATAATCCTTGATCGCGCCCGGATCGCGGCTCGGCGAATTTGGCGCGCTCGATTTGTCTGGCATCGTCGTCAGCCTCGGTTGGTTTCCGCTTGCCGCGGCCGAGCATAAAGGCTCGCCAGCAGCACGGCGAGGATGCCGGTGAGGAAAATGCCGTCGAACGTGCCGGCGCCGCCGATCGAGGCGACCGGCGCGCCGAGGCCTTGCACCTTGTCGAGATTGGTGATGTCGGCGCCGATCAGGGTGCCGAGCCCGCCGCCGATATAAGCGAGCGGTGCCGCTTCCTGGCGCGACAGCAGCACCGCGACGATGGCGGCGATCACCGCCGGCATGAATACCGGCACGGCGATGCCGAGACCGGGAACCGGATTGGCAAGCCAATGAATGATCAGCCCGACGATTGCAGTCGCGATCAGTCCTTAGGTCCACAGCTGATACTTGGCGAGCAGATAGATCGACATCACGGTCGGAATGACTGCGCCGCCGACATTGACCGCGATCACCGTGCCGGGCCAGTTCTCCACCACCGGGACCGCGTACTGCATGCCGAAGAAATTGACCACCTGATCGGACATCACCTGCTTCGCCGGCAGCACCGCTACGGGGATGTTGAAATAGCTGCCGATCAGCGAAGCCACGAGGAGCCACATGGCGGTGCGGGCGCTCACCCCGAGGCTCAGATAGGCGTAGCGCAGCGCCCCCAGTTGCAGCAGCAAAAATACGATGCCGAAAATGCCGACCAGGATGGAAAAGAAGCCGGGGGTCAGCGGTAGGTAGTGGAATTGGCTCATTTCCATGGGTTAACTCTCCCAATCGCCCATCGGTCCTTAAATATGTAGCCGCCTTGCCGTTCCAACGCGCGAGTCTATAATCCGGCGCTTCCTTCGCGCAGGGGAATTTTGGTGGCGCCGCTGGGAGCGAAATCCGTAGCCATTATCATGGGCAGCCAGTCCGACTGGCAGACCATGAAGCATGCTGCCGACACGCTCGATGCTTTGGGCGTGCCGTATGAGGCGCGCATCGTCTCGGCGCATCGCACGCCTGAGCGGCTTTATGCTTTCGCCAAGGGCGCCAAGGCTGCCGGCTTCAAGGTGATCATCGCCGGCGCCGGCGGCGCCGCGCATCTGCCCGGCATGACCGCCTCTCTCACCAGCCTGCCGGTATTCGGCGTGCCAGTGGAGTCCAAAGCGCTGTCGGGGCAGGACTCGCTCTATTCCATCGTGCAGATGCCGCCGGGCGTGCCGGTCGGCACGCTGGCGATCGGCCCGGCCGGCGCCATCAATGCGGCGCTGCTGGCGGCCAGCGTGCTGGCGCTAAGCGATCCGACGCTCGGCAATCGCCTCGAAGCCTGGCGACAGCGCCAGACCGAGAGTGTCGCCGAACAGCCGAAGGACGGCGCGTGAGCGAAGCGGCGCCGGCTCTGCAGCCCGAAGCCACGATCGGGATTCTCGGCGGCGGCCAGCTCGGCCGCATGCTGGCGTTGGCCGCGGCGCGGCTTGGCTTCAAATGCCATGTCTTTGCGCCGTCGCCCGACTCGCCAGCTTTTGACGTCGTGCATCGCGTCACCACCGCCGACTATACCGATACCGAAGCGCTCGATCGCTTCGCCGGCGACGTCGACGTCGTCACCTACGAATTCGAGAACGTGCCGGCGGAGACCGCGACCTTTCTCGCCGCGCGCGTTCCGGTGCTGCCCGATCCGCAGGTGCTGGCGACGACCCAGGACCGGCTCATGGAAAAGAATTTCGTCGCCGGCCTTGGCTTCCGCACCGCAGCATTCGCCGATGTCGGCGCGCCCGAGGCGCTCGCGGCAGCGATCGAACGCATCGGCCGGCCGGCGATCCTGAAAACGCGTCGCTTCGGCTATGACGGCAAGGGTCACGCCACCATCAAGAACGGCACCGATCCGGCGGCGGCTTGGCGCGATGTCGGCGGCCAGCCCTGCATCCTCGAAGCCTTCGTGCCGTTCGAGCGCGAGGTGTCGGTGGTGGCGGCGCGCGCCTACGACGGCGCCGTGGAAAGCTTCGACGTTACCGAGAACGAGCACCGCGACCATATTTTGAAAATTTCGCGGGTGCCGGCGGCGATCTCCGAAGCCACCGCGCGGGAGGCGCGCCGCATCGCCGAGACCATTGCGCAAAAATTCAACTATGTCGGCGTGCTCGCAGTCGAGATGTTCGTGCTGCGCGACGGCGAGATCCTCGTCAACGAGATCGCGCCACGGGTGCACAATTCCGGCCACTGGACCCTCGACGGCGCCTCGGTGTCGCAATTCGAGCAGCACATCCGCGCGGTGGCCGGCTGGCCGCTCGGCAAGCCGATCCGCCGCGGCCGCGTCGAAATGACGAACCTCATTGGCAGCGAGGTCGAGGATTATCGGAATTGGCTCGCGGTTCCCGGAGCGGCGGTGCATCTTTACGGCAAGACCGCGGTGCGGCCCGGCCGCAAGATGGGGCACGTGACGCGCGTCTTCGCCGACTGACGCGAGGCTCTCCTGAAATCAGCTTGTCCGCGGTGGACCGCTCTCATAGGATTTTACCAATGGGCCTCGGCAACGTTTTCCTCAACGACCTGATCGAACTGAAGCAAAAAGGCGCGCTCGATGGCGCCACGCGCGTCATGGAAATCGGCGCGCAGCAGATTTCCGATTCTTTGATGATCGCACCGGGACTGCCGGAGGCCTACCGGCTGTTCGGCTGCACCTCGCCTCCGGTCATGACGCCGGTCGGCGCCGAGAATTTCACCAAATCGGCGCCGTCATCGACGCCGTTCTGGTCGGCGCTGGGATTTCAGCGCAGCGCCATCGATGTCGAGGGCGACGCCATCCGGATTGACCTCAATCGCGGCAAGGTTCCGCGGCGGCTGCGCGGCGCCTTCGACCTGGTGGTCAACGCTGGCACCACCAAGCACGTCGCCAATCAGATGAATGCGTTTCGCATCATCCATCATCTGGTCCGGGTCGGCGGCGTCATGTACCACGAGCTTCCCGCCGGCGGCCTGATCGATCACGGGCTGGTCGGCTACCAGCCGAAATTTTTCAACATGCTGGCGAACTTCAACGGCTACGAGGCGCTCTATATCCGTTTCACCGCCTGGGGGCCGGCCAAGATCCCGGACTATCTGAGAAAGATGAATCCGTACGGCGGCGACACCGTCATCGATTGCAGCATCCGGGTGGCGCTGCGCAAGCTGCATCATCTGCCGTTTGTTTGTCCGTTCGACGCCGGTGACGGCGCGCCGCAGCCTTGGTTGACCATCTTGCATCGGACTCTCAAGAACCTGTCGCTGCGCAAGTCGCGCCCGGGCGCCGATGCATTTCGTCCGGGCGGTTCCGGGTAACGAAGGGGACTGCCGTAGCCCCGCAACGTCGTCCCGATTACGTCGTGCCGGCACCGGGGTTTTGGCCGAAACCGGCCGGACTTATGGACTTTCCGGCGCTGTTCTGCTACATGGCGCGCCACGGCGGTGCAGGCGCTTACGCTAGCGCCGCCATGCAATTCCGCGAACCTAACTGCAACAAAAGGAGCACGCGTGCAGGTTCTCGTCCGTGACAACAATGTCGACCAGGCCCTCAAGGCGCTGAAGAAAAAGATGCAGCGCGAGGGCATTTTCCGCGAGATGAAACTCCGCGGCCACTACGAAAAACCATCGGAAAAGAAGGCAAGGGAGAAGGCGGAGGCGATCCGCCGCGCCCGCAAGCTTGCGCGCAAGAAGTTGCAGCGCGAAGGGCTCCTGCCGATGAAGCCGAAGCCGACCGGCCCGGGCGGTCCCGGCGGCCCTGGCGCCGGCAGGTCCGGCCCGCCGCGCACGCCCCGTTTCGGCTGAAGCCGGAAGCCTAATCTTACTGCGAATTCGACGATGGTGTGGGGGCTTACGGCCCCTGCGTCTTTTTTTGCCGCCCGGCGGTGGTATCGTCTTGCCTGACTGGTCAAGGGCCCTCGGATGATGGGATCGATTATCGCCAATGCCGGAGCGGGGCGGATTGGGGCGGGCGTCATTGCGCTCGCGTTCGCCGCTATTGCCCTGGCCGGTTGCTCCACGCTCGGCAATGCGCCCGCCGCCGAAAACAACGATCCGGCCTACGCCACCGCGGCGCCCAATCTGACGTCGCTCAGCGAGGTCATCGAAAGCCATCCCAACGATCCGCAGGCCTATAACATGCGCGGCACGGTGTTCGGCGAAGCCGGACGCAGCGAGCAGGCGCTCGCCGACTTCAACAAGGCGATCAGCCTCGATCCGAATTACACCCAGGCTTACGCCAATCGCGGCCTGGTCTACCGCAAGACCAACAAGCTCGATCTGGCGGCGGCCGATTACGACAAGGCGTTGTCGCTCGATGCCGGCTACGCGACGGCCTATGTCGGCCGCGGCATGGTCGAGAGCTTGCAGGGCAAGAGCGCCCAGGCCTTGGCCGATTTCAACAAGGCGATCACGCTCAAGCCGGACAATGCGGAGGCCTATTACAGCCGCGGCCTGCTCTATCAGAGCCAGCGCCAGCACCAGTTCGCCATCGACGATTTCTCCACCGCGCTCGGGCTCACCACGCAGCGCACTGACTTGTTTATTGCGCGCGGCTTGAGCTACCTCGCGGTCGGTGACAACAAGTCGGCGGCCAGCGATCTTGATGAAGCGGTGCAGGCCGACCCGACGAGCGCCAAAGCCTGGGCCAGCCGCGGCCTCGCCTATGAGCGGCTCGGGCAGAAGGAAAAGGCCGCCGGCTCTTATGCGAAAGCGCTCAACATCAACGACAAATATCAGCCGGCGCAGACCGGTTTTGCCCGCGTCGGCGGCCGGGCAGGGCAGACCTATCAAACCTTTTGATCGGGCAAGCTAGCGAGGCACCGATGACCATCACGCTCAACCACGCCATCGTGCCGGCGCGCGACAAGGTCGCTGCGGCGAAATTCTTTGCCAATATTTTCGGATTAAAGCGCGGGCGCAGCGGCTATTTCGCGCCGGTGCGGGTCAACAAGACCTTGACGCTGTTGTTCGATGACGACTCCAAGTTCGAAAGCCATCACTACGCGTTTCATGTCAGCAAGGCCGAGTTCGACGCCATCCTCGGCCGCATCAAGAAAGCCAAGATCAGTTTCGGCAGCGCGCCGTGGAGCCTCAACGATGGCAAGCTCAACGACTGGAACGGCGGCCGCGGCGTCTATTTCCGCGATCCCAACGGCCACGTGCTCGAGCTGATGACCGTGCCGCAGTAGGTGCTGTCATTCCGGACCCGTTGGCGGCAATCCGGAATGACGGAATGAATATGCCTCCCCCTCGCGAATTCATCTTCGGTCCCTGGCGCGCGGTGAGCGTACTCGGCGTCACCGAGATTCTGTCCTGGGGCGCGCTGTTTTATCCGCCGGTTT
>Ga0187879_10003234_pt1 | contig 10988 bp, 9 predicted proteins | sample June2016WEW_19_1_FD_132423 | JGI IMG/M metagenome (GOLD analysis project Ga0187879, IMG submission 132423) | Peatland microbial communities from SPRUCE experiment site at the Marcell Experimental Forest, Minnesota, USA - June2016WEW_19_10 | ecosystem: Environmental > Terrestrial > Soil >... | reverse complement strand
CCGGCGGCTCGTCCATGAACGGCATGAACTTGTCCGGGAAGCCCGGCATCGTGCACCCGATGCAGATGCCACCGACGTTCGGGCAACCACCGATGCCGTTGATCCATCCACGCTTGGGCACGTTGCACTTCACGACCGGGCCCCAACAGCCAAGCTTGACAATGCATTTCGGTGACCCGTACTCGGTGGCGAACTCGCCCTGCTCGTAGTAGCCGGCCCGGTCGCAACCTTCATGCACGGTGGCCCCGAACAACCACTTGGGCCGCAGCGCTTCGTCGAGCGGGATCATCGGTGCCTGACCGGTCGCCATGTAGAGCAGGTAGGTCAGCGTCTCGGACAGATTGTCCGGATGGATCGGGCAACCGGGAACGCAGACGATCGGGATGCCTGCCTTGCTCTTCCATTCCCAGCCAAGGTAGTCGGGCACACCCATCGCTCCAGTCGGATTGCCGGCCATTGCGTGGATGCCGCCGTAGGTCGCGCAGGTCCCGACTGCGACGACCGCCGTGGCCTTGGGGGAGAGCCGATCGAGCCACTCGCTGGTGGTCATCGGCTGTCCGGTCGCCGGGTCGTTGCCGAACCCGCACCAGTACCCTTCGTTCTTGATCTTCTCGTTGGGAATGGATCCCTCGACGACGAGCACAAACGGTTCCAGTTCACCGCGATCGGCTTTGAAGAACCACTCGAGGAAGTCGTCCGCGCCGCCGTTGGGTCCGCATTCGAAGTCGATCAGAGGCCAGTGGACGGCGACCTTAGGAAGGCCGGGGAGCGCTCCCAGGGCGATCTCTTCGACGCTGGGTTGGGTGGCGGCAGTCAACGCCACCGAATCGCCGTCGCAACTCAGACCTGCGTTGATCCACAGAACATGGATCAACGTTTCTTCTGCCTTGACTGCTGCTTCTGTGGGCATAGCGCAGCTTTCCGGGGCCGGGCTGGGACCCCTGCGCTGCCGGAGTCGACCGTCGGCTTACTTGCACAGCGCTGTTTTTGGGTCTACTCCGGCCCTCAAGACTTGTCAACGGTTCCCACACTTTGGCAACTAAAAAAATGTGGCATGGCTTTGCCTGCCGTATCCATTTCCCTCTGCACAGCAAGCGATTTCGGTATTAGCAGCCGATCGCGGCGAACCGGTGAGCGAGGCCAATCGCCGCGGGCTCTCACGGTTGGACCGATTGTCATGCAAGTGATTCGCAGGACTTATTCGGGGTCTCCAGCGAATCGCCGTAGCCAGCCGAACCAGGCGGCCATGCCGGCTCCGGTCCGCGCGCTTATCGGCAGGATCGTCGCAGCCGCATTGACTTCCCGGACATGCGCGATATACGTGTCCACATCGGCATCCAGGTAGGGCACCAGGTCAATCTTGTTGAGCAAGACCACATCCACCGATCGAAACATCACCGGGTACTTCAGCGGCTTGTCCTCACCCTCGGTAACCGAGTAGACCATGGCCTTGGCGTGCTCGCCGACGTCGAACTCCGCCGGGCAGACCAGATTCCCGACGTTCTCGATGATCACCAGGTCCAGACCGGGAAGGTCGAGGCCGGGTAGCGCACGATTGACCATCGGCGCGTCGAGATGGCACTCGCCGCCAAACCCGTTGCTGGTGTTGAGCAAAGACACCTGAGCACCGCGACCGCTGAGTTTGGCTGCATCGAGGTCGGTGGCGATGTCACCTTCGACCACACCGATCGCGAACTCGCCGACGAGTTCGTCGAGCGTTGCCTGCAACACGGTCGTCTTTCCCGATCCCGGTGAGCTCATCAGGTTGAGGGCGCGGATTCCGTTGCTCTCGAACGCCGCGCGATTGGCATCGGCGAGCACGTCGTTCTCAGCAAAGATCGCTTCCAACACATCGATCCGCTGCTTGCCTGTCTTGTAGTGACGGTGATCGCCGTGGTCGTGGTCGTGGGGAAGATGATCTTGCTCGTGGGTGTGCACAGTTCCGTCGTCGTGCCGATGAAATCTACCCATGGTGAGCACCTTTCACGAGACGTCCAACGACGTCACCAGGAATTCATTGCCGCGGAGCACCTCGACGTCGGGGCTGTCACACCGCGGGCACCAGATGGACCAGGCCGACGTGATCTCCGACTGCCGCCCACACGCACGGCAGCGCACCTCGGCGCTGACGCACTCGAGTTCCAACTCGGCGTCCGGTATGTCCTCGGAGTCCCGGACGAGTGTCCAGCAGAATGACAACGATTCCGGCACTACCTGGCGAAGAGCCCCGATCCGGACCCGCACCACGTCAACGTGGCGCCCGTCGGCATGTGTCTTGACCACGCCGGCGATCGCCTCGCATAGCGACAGCTCATGCATCGCCGGTCACCGGCGTCGGGCGTAGGCCCATGAGATCGTTTCTACACCCGAGGAGCCGCGACGAGTAGCCGCGCGATCATGCTCCGGCTCAGGTCGCGCTTTCGGCGGAGGACCACTTCTCTTCGATCCGGCCGAAGCGCCACACCAGCACAGCGACCGCCCAGGTGAATACGAACATCCCGACGACGACGAAGCCGAGGGTGTTGAGGTCCAGACCGCCGAGCCAGTTCCAGAACGGGCCCTGCCACCCCAGTTGGCCGGCGAACAGGCCGAGCAGTTCGATGCTGCCGATCAGCAGTGCGACGGCGACCGACAGCCCGGTGATGGTGATGTTGTAGTAGATCTTGCGCACCGGGCTGGAAAAGGCCCAGCCGTAAGCGAAGTTCATGAACGAGCCGTCGATGGTGTCCAGCAGGCACATGCCGGCGGTGAACAACACGGGCAGACACAAAATGGCGTACCAGGGCAACCCGGCTGCGGCGCTGGTGCCCGCCAAGACCAGCAGGGCGATCTCGGTGGCGGTGTCGAAACCCAGACCGAACAACAACCCGATCGGATACATGTGCCAGGACTGGGTGATCGATTTGGTGAAGCGGCCGAGGAATCGATTGAGTAATCCGCGATTGTCCAAGTGCTGTTCCAGCTCGGCCTCGTCATAGTCGCCGCGGCGCAATCGGACGAACACCCGCAGGATCCCCACCAGGACTATGACGTTGAGGATGGCGATCACATAGAGGAACAGGCCCGAGACGCTGGTCCCGATCAGGCCCGTGTAGTGGTGCAGGGTCGACGAATCGTCTTCGACCGGTCCGACGATCGCCTTGACCCCGGTTGCCAGCAGCACTGCCAGAGCGAACACCACCGTGGAGTGGCCCAGCGAGAAGAAGAACCCGACCGCCAGCGGCCGCCGTCCGTCACTCATCAGCTTGCGGGTGGTGTTGTCGATAGCCGCGATGTGGTCGGCGTCGAACGCATGCCGCAGGCCCAGGGTGTAAGCCGTCAGCCCGACACCAATGCCAAATGCCTTGCCGCCCAGGCTGAATTGCGCAGGGTCCACGACGTACACCAGAATGCCCCAGCCGACCAGGTGCAGCGCGACGATGGCTGCCGACATCAATCCCAGCCGTCGCCATTCCGGCGGTGTCAGGGCGCCGCGCAATGTGGACCACCTCGACGACCGCCGGGCGAGCTCACTGCTGGCCATGGCGGTCCTTCCGGCATCGGACAGAACGCCACGACTGTAGGTTCGGAGGCGAGCTGGATGCAAGTCGATTGCAGGAATCATTCGGGCTCCATCCCGCGATCGCTGGCGGTCCCGGGTATCTGGGGCAACACTGAACACGTGACGTCTAAATCGTCGGCTCTGGATCCCGCAGTCTCCGAGCGCCTCGGTGAGTTCCTGCGGGCCCGCGGGCTGCGGCGAATGGCGTCGCGGATCCAGGTGCTGGCGGTGCTGGAGCCGATCAACGGGCACCTGCCGGTGGCAGAGATCCACCAGCGGGTGCGCGCCTGCTTACCCGATGGCGCCCAGCCGCCCGATGTGGCGACCATCTACCGCACCGTGACCACCCTGGTCGATCAGGGGGTGTTGCACGCGCTGACCCTCGACGGCGGGGTCACCACCTACGGGCTGGCCACCGCCCCCCATCACCACGCGGTGTGCACGCAGTGCAGCTCGATCATCGAAGTACCCGCGGGGCGGTTGAGCGCCGCGCTCGAACATGCGATGGCTGGTAGCTCGTTCGCGCTCTCGGAGCGGGCCGGCCTGACCCTGCGCGGCCTATGCCCGCAATGCCAGTAGCGCGTTTTCGATCACTTCGGGCAGCGCTGGATGGATCCAGTACTGGCCGCGGGCCATTTCCGGCGCGGTCAGCCCGAAGCTCATCGCCTGGATTAGCGGCTGGATGATCGACGACGCCTGATAGCCCATGATGTGCGCGCCGAGCAGGCGTTGGCTGTTGCGGTCGGCGATCAGCTTGACGATGCCGATGGTGTCCTCCATGGCCCATCCGTAGGCGGTGTCAGTGTAGTTCTGTATCGCCACCGAGATATCGAATCCCTGTGCAATGGCTTGATTTTCGGTCAATCCGACGGTTGCCAGCTGGGGATCGGTGAACACGGCCGACGGGACGTAGCGGTGGTCGGTCTTGGCCATCGATTCGGTGTCGTCCCAGTCGCACAGCAGGTTGTGCCGCACCACGCGGGCTTCGTGGTTGGCGACGTGCTTGAGCTGATACGGCGAAGAGGCATCGCCAAGCGCGAAAACCCCACGCGCGGAAGTCCGTTGGTATTCGTCGACCACCACTCGACCGTCCTCGACATCGACACCGGCCTGCCCGGCGTCCAGCCGGTCGGCGTTGGGCAGGCGGCCGGTCCCCACCAGCAGCAGGTCGGTGTTGACGATGCAGCCATCGTCGAGCTCCAGCCGGACGCTCGAACCACGGTTGGCCGCGCCCACGACGTTGCGGCGGGTACGCAGTTCCCATTTGGATGCGGCAATGCGGGTAAACCGCTGGGAGATGGTGTCGTCAAGATGCCGCAGCAACGTGCCGCCCCGGATCACCATGGTCACCCGCACACCGAGCGCAGAGAAGACATGTGCGAATTCGGCTGCCACAAAGCCGCTTCCGACGATCACCAAATGTTCGGGTAGCGCGGAGATCCGCATCACGGTATCGCTGGTGTGGTAGTCGACGCCGGAGCGCAGGATCGCGGGCGGGATCACCGGGCGCGCGCCTGCGGCGATCACCACCTGCTCGGCGGTGAACTGCTCGCCGCCGTCGGCGCGCAGCAGATAGCGTCCGTCGGCCTGCACCGGCCCGAATCGGGTGTGCTGACCGTACACGTCAACATTGGGTGACGAGCGCCGGTATTCTTCACCGGCAAGCGCGATGGGATCGATCCGTCCGAAGATGCGCGAGACGATGTCGTCCCAGCGCACCTTGTCGAGGTGCCCGTCGACGCCGTAGCGCGCGGAATCCCTTATCGTCTTGGCGATCTCGGCGGTGTAGACGAACATCTTGGTCGGAATGCACCCGACGTTGAGGCAGGTACCGCCGAAGCTGCCCTGCTCGCAGATCGCCGCCCGCTTGCCGGCGAAACGGTCGTCGAGAATGCTGTTGCCCGAACCGGCTCCGATGATCGCGATGTCGTAGTCCTCCACGCCGTCACCCCTGCCCTGACGATGCCGGCGCGTTGGTGTGATCGGTGGCGAGGTAGCCATCCAGCCACCGGTCCAATTCGCGATAGGCGACTACGCGTGGCTCGGGCAACGACAAGAAGACATCGTGTTTGGCGTCGATCACCGCAACGATGTTGCTGCGGTTACCGATACAGCCGGCCCACCGGGCGATCTGGGTGACGTCGAGAACCGCGTCGCCGCGCTGCATGGTTGCCGGGTCGGCCAGCGGCACGCTGTGATCCGAGCGCAGGATCAGATTGGGCACCCCGACGTCGAGCCCACGATGCAGCCGGACCTGACCGCGACGCACGGCATGCAGCCATCCGAGGGTGATCGGGAAGCCGCCCAACGGTTTCCACTGCAGGTTGTAATCGAACTCCCCGTCGAAGTCGCGGTGCAGGGTGGTGCCGTACCCACCCTTGCTGGACGGCCGGATCACGCCCTTGGAGCGCACCCGCGAGAGACCGGCGATCATCGTCAAGGTTACCGGCAGGCGCAAGATCGCCGGGCCGTGCAGATCCAGGAACGGGCTGTTGAGCACCAAGCCGGCGACGCTGGCGTGCGCTTCGGGGCGCCGCAGCCGCAGGCGGTCCAGCCACAACGACACGATGAGCCCACCGGCGGAATGGCCGTACACCAGGATCTTGACGGGACGGCCGGGACGGGTCGTCTCGCCGATGATGGCCAGCGCACGTTCCAGCTCGGTGTCATAGCGGGCCAGGTCGGTGATGAAGTGCGGGGTCTGGCCATCGCGCCGCGACCTGCCGCACTTCTGCATGTCCAGCGCATAGAAGTCGAAGCCGCGGTGGACGAAGTGATCGGCCAGCGCGGTGTTGAAGAAATAGTCGGTGTAACCGTGCACCGCCAGCACCGCGTGATTCCCTCCGGATTCCGAAGCGCGCCGGATCAGGGTTGCGGCGATGTCGCCCTCGCCGGCGGGATCGGGCCCGAGCGGGATCGTGCACTGCCAGTAGCCGGGCAGGATGTCGGGCTCCCAGCCAGTCACGAGGCCAGCTTATAGCTTTTGCTGGGGTCAGAGGCGCAGGTCGTCCGGTGACGTCGCACGGGATAACCTGGGACCGGCGAAGCACCAAGGAGAGGACCAACGACCCGGTGTCAGACGTAGGAACCACGCGCGTCGACGTCGTGCTGGTGGGCGCGGGCATCATGAGCGCCACCCTGGGTGCGTTGCTGCGGCGGCTGGAGCCGGACTGGTCGATCACCGTGATCGAACGGCTGGACGCCGTGGGCGCCGAGAGCAGCAGCCCGTGGAACAACGCCGGCACCGGTCACTCCGCGCTGTGCGAGCTGAATTACACGCCGCAGCGCCCCGACGGCTCGATCGACATCACCAAAGCGGTGAACATCAACGAGCAGTTCCAGGTCACCCGGCAGTTCTGGGCCTACGCCGTCGACAGCGGCATCCTGACCGACCGCAGCTTCGTCAACGCCGTCCCGCATGTGAGCTTCGTCCACGGTGCCGAGCGCGTCGATTACTTGCGGCGGCGCCGGACCGCGCTGGCCGGCAACCCATTGTTCGCCGGCACCGAATTGATCGACGAACCGGACGAATTCGCCCGCAGGCTGCCGTTGATGGCGGCCAAACGTGATTTCTCCGAGCCGGTTGCGCTCAACTGGGCCGCCGACGGGACCGACGTCGACTTCGGCTCGCTGTCCAAGCAACTCCTGGGCTATTGCGTGCGCAACGGCGCGACCGCGTTGTTCGGTCACGAGGTTCGCAACCTGACCCGGCAATCCGACGGCAGCTGGACGCTGCTCGTCGCGAATCGGCGCACCCGCGAAAAGCGAAAGTTGAACACCAAATTCGTCTTTCTCGGCGCCGGTGGCGACACGTTGCCGCTCTTGCAGAAATCCGGCATCAAGGAAGCAAAAGGCTTCGCCGGCTTCCCGATCGGCGGCCGGTTCCTGCGTACCGCCGAGCCGGTGCTGGTGGCCGCGCACCGGGCCAAGGTGTACGGCGCTCCCGCGCCGGGGGCACCGCCACTCGGCGCGCTGCATCTGGACCTACGCTTCGTCAACGGCAAGTCGTGGCTGGTATTCGGGCCCTACGCCGGCTGGTCGCCTAAGTTCTTGAAGTATGGCCACGCCAGCGATCTGCCCCGATCCATCAAGCCGGACAACGTGTTGTCGATGCTTGGTGTCGGATTCACGGAGCTGACACTGGTGAACTACTTGATCAGCCAGCTGCGGCTCGCGCACCCCGACCGGGTCCGCGTACTGCGCGAATTCGCCCCGGCCGCCGCGGATTCGGATTGGGAGTTGATCACGGCCGGCCAGCGGGTGCAGATAGTTAGGCGCGACAAGCGAAAAGGTGGCGTGCTCGAGTTCGGCACCACCGTGGTGGGTTCGGACGACGGCAGCATCGCGGGGATGCTCGGCGGCTCGCCGGGGGCCTCGACCGCCGTGCCGATTACGCTCGACGTCCTGCAGCGCTATTTCGCCAACCGGTACCAGTCGTGGTTGCCCATGCTCAAAGAGATGGTTCCATCGCTGGGCGCCAAGCTCTCCGATGAGCCGGCGTTATTCGACGAGGTGTGGTCATGGGGAACGAAGGTGTTGAAGTTGAGCGTGTCATGACAGAAGCACTGCGTCGGGTGTGGGCCAAAGACCTTGATGTGCCTACTCTTTACGAGCTGCTCAAGCTGCGGGTCGAGGTGTTCGTCGTGGAGCAGGCGATCCCGTATCCGGAGCTGGACGGCCGGGACCTGCTTGCCGAGACCCGGCACTTCTGGCTGGAAAGACCTGACGGCGAAGTGATCTGCACGCTGCGCCTGATGGAGGAGCATGCCGGCGGTCAGAAGGCATTCCGGATCGGCCGGCTGTGCACGAAACGCAGCGCCCGGGGCCTTGGCCACACCACCCGGCTGCTGCGCGCGGCACTGGCCGAGGTGGGCGACTACCCGTGCCGCATCAACGCGCAGACCTATCTCGCGGAGATGTATGCCCGACACGGGTTCGTCCGCGACGGGGAGGACTTCCTCGACGACGGCGTTCCGCATGTCCCGATGCTGCGGCCCGGCTTCGGGCCGGTGGCAAAGCCGTGAAGCCCTACCCGTTCAGCGCGATCGTCGGCCACGATCAGCTGCGGCTCGCGCTGCTGCTGTGTGCGGTGCGCCCCGAGATCGGCGGCGCGCTGATCCGCGGCGAGAAAGGCACCGCCAAGTCGACGGCGGTGCGTGGGCTGGCTGCCCTGCTGTCCGCCGCGACCGGGGACGGTGCCGGTCCAGCTGCCGGACTGGTCGAAATGCCGCTTGGCGCAACCGAAGACCGGGTGATCGGTTCACTGGATCTGCAGCGAGTGCTGCGCGACGGTGAGCACGCGTTCTCGCCGGGCTTGCTGGCCCGCGCGCACGGTGGCGTGCTCTACGTCGACGAGGTGAACCTGCTGCACGATCATCTGGTCGACGTGCTGCTCGACGCCGCCGCCATGGGACGGGTGCACGTCGAACGTGACGGCATCTCCCATTCGCATGAGGCCCGGTTCGTGCTGATCGGCACGATGAATCCGGAGGAGGGCGAACTACGTCCGCAACTGCTGGATCGGTTCGGTCTCACCGTCGACGTGCACGCCTCGCGTGATGTCGACGTGCGGGTCGAGGTCATCCGCCAGCGGATGTCCTACGAGGCCGACCCGGACGCGTTTGCCATGCGCTACGCGGAGGCGGACGCCGAGTTGGCCCGCCGGATCGCTGCCGCACGTGCACTCGTCGACGATGTAGTGCTGCCGGACAACGAGTTACGCCGTATCGCCGCGCTGTGCGCGGCGTTCGACGTCGACGGCATGCGCGCCGATCTGGTGGTCGCCCGCACCGCCGTCGCGCACGCCGCGTGGCGCAGCGCGACCACCGTCGAAGAGCAAGACGTCCGGGTGGCGGCCGAACTGGCATTGCCGCATCGCCGCCGCCGCGACCCGTTCGACGACCCGGGCATCGACCGCGACCAGCTGGACGCGGCACTCGAGCAGGCCGGCGTCGCGGATCCGCAGCCCGATCCCGATCCGCCCGGCGGCGGCCAGGCTGCTGAGACGGATCATGAACCACCACAACAGAATTCCAATTCGAACAGGCCGCAGGCATCGCGTCCCAGTGCGCCGCCATCGAAAACCTTCCGCACTCGCGCGCTCACCGTGCCGGGGGTCGGCCAAGGCGCGCCGGGCCGACGGTCGCGGGCCCGCAACTCCTCGGGCAGCGTGGTCGCCGCGACCGAAGGCAGCGACGCAGTCCCCGGTGCGCACGGGTTGCATCTGTTCGCCACTTTGCTCTCGGCGGCCGAGCAGGCTGGATCCGGGCCACTGCGGCCGCGGCCGGGCGACGTGCGCCGGGCCATTCGCGAAGGCCGCGAAGGCAACCTGGTGATCTTCGTCGTCGACGCGTCCAGTTCGATGGCCGCACGCGACCGGATGGCCGCGGTCAACGGGGCGACCTTGTCGCTGCTGCGCGATGCCTACCAGCGCCGTGACAAGGTCGCGGTCATCACGTTCCGCCAGCTTGAGGCGCGACTGCTGCTGCCGCCGACATCGTCGGCACACATCGCCGGCCGGCGGCTGGCCCGCTTCGACACCGGGGGCAAAACGCCGCTGGCCGAGGGTCTGCTGGCCGCGCGTGAGCTCATCGTTCGGGAGAAGGCACGCGACTCCCCGCGGCGCCCCCTGGTGGTGGTGCTCACCGACGGGCGGGCCACCGCCGGGCCGAACCCATTGGGCCGCAGTGCGATCGCTGCGGCTCGACTGGTCGCCGAGGGCGTGTCCGCGGTGGTGGTGGACTGCGAAACATCTTATGTGCGCTTGGGATTGGCCGGCCAGCTGGCCCACCAGCTGGGTGCGCCTGTGGTCCGACTCGAGCAGTTGCACGCCGACCATCTGACGCGAGCCGTGCGCAGCGTGGCCTGACGAAAGGTAGGCGCTGATGCCGCAGGGAACCCCAATCCAGATCCCCGATGACGGCCTGACCACCCGGGCCCGGCGTAACGCGCCGGTGCTGGCGATACACACCGGTGAGGGCAAGGGGAAGTCGACGGCCGCGTTCGGAATGGCGTTGCGCGCCTGGAACGTCGGCCTGAGCGTCGCAGTGTTCCAGTTCGTCAAAAGCGCCAAGTGGAAAGTCGGCGAGGAAGCGGCCCTGCGTGAACTCGGCCAGCTGCACGACCAGCACGGGGTCGGGGGACCGGTCGAATGGCACAAGATGGGTGCGGGCTGGTCCTGGTCGCGCAAAACGGGCAGCGAGCCCGACCACGCCGCGGCGGCCGCCGACGGCTGGGCGGAGATCTCGCGGCGGCTGACCGAGCAACGACACGACTTCTATGTGCTCGACGAGTTCACCTATCCGCTCAAGTGGGGCTGGGTCGACGTCGACCAGGTGGTCGACGACCTGCTGGCCCGACCCGGTCATCAGCATGTGGTGATCACCGGACGCGACGCCCCGCAGCGGCTGGTCGAGGCGGCCGACCTGGTCACCGAGATGACCAAGGT
>Ga0187879_10003233_pt1 | contig 10989 bp, 10 predicted proteins | sample June2016WEW_19_1_FD_132423 | JGI IMG/M metagenome (GOLD analysis project Ga0187879, IMG submission 132423) | Peatland microbial communities from SPRUCE experiment site at the Marcell Experimental Forest, Minnesota, USA - June2016WEW_19_10 | ecosystem: Environmental > Terrestrial > Soil >... | reverse complement strand
GGCGGATCAGTCGCTCCACCTCCTCGTTTACCGAATTGATACTTTCTAGCGCTCTGTCGTAAGTATGCCTATTCATACTCTCCCTGCCAGCCTCATAAAGTGTGTGCCGCGACAAACCAGCGTCTGAGATGGCGGTTGATTTAAGCATCATGTTGGTCATGACGCGCCCTCCGAACATACCTCTAAGAAAGGTGACTATTTGCGTTTGAGGACCATCGTTTGGTTCGTAACGGGTGACGAGATAACGGAACCAATCAATCTGAGAATCCCCACCGGCATTTTCGATCACCTGAAGCAATTGCCCTTTCATCGCAAGAAATTGGCTCATGCTCGCGACATCTAGCATTTGCGGATGTACGGTAATGATAGCGGCAGTTGCGGCGCAAAGCGCACTAAGCGTTAAGAAACCAAGTTGAGGTGGGCAGTCGATTACAGCGACGTCATAATCGCCGTCAATTTCTCGGAGAGCGCTACCCATACGATTGAAAAAGGCTGCTCCCCCTCCTGCTGAACGCATGAAGCGCGCGGTATCGTGTTCAAACTCTTGAAGCTCTATGTTCGCCGGAATAATATCGGCGCCTTCCATGTATGTCTTCCGGATTACATCCGTCAGGCACTTACGCTGGTCATCATACCGCAACGCCCCATATATCGATTGATCGTGACCGACGTCATATTCTGGTTGCAAGCCGAACATTGTCGACAACGACGCCTGCGGATCCAAATCGATTGCTAGCGTACGGTACCCGCGCATCGCGAGGTACTGGACCAAATGAGCAGCCGTCGTGGTCTTCCCTGAACCACCCTTAAAATTGGAAACGGCTATGACGCAAAGCCGTTCGTTCGCCTGCCGTGTGGGCAAATGCGACGCCTTGAATTCTGTCAACCGTCGGCGAACGGCATGAATCTCAGAAAGAGAAAATAGAAACCGGCCCCCAGAGGTGCGCTCCGGTTCGCTAAGCTTTCCATCTGAGTTGCTGACGATCTGCCTTAGATAGGTATCACTGATGCCGAGGAGTTTTGATGCTTCGCCGCTGGTGAATTTTCGAAGTGTTTTGCTTGCAGAGGGTGGATAAAGTCGCTGCCGAAATTCTTGGAGCCGGATGCTTAGCGTATTAGCGTCATCGAGTGCGTGTTGGGTGTAGGTTCGCCCATCCGACGAGTCGGCATTGGAAAGCACGGGCGTCGCAAGCGCCGAGGTGTTCATCGAGTTCTCCAAAACAACCGTATCATCGGAAAAAACACGAACTACGAGGTCAACACTGACAACGTGCCGGTTCAAGACCGCTCATACTTGACGATCAGTGCGCTTCAACCGATTCGAGTCAAGAGAAAAAGTGTTAACAGGCGGTTAACTAACAGCGTCAGATCTTTATGCTGCACGGACGATTAAAGAAACGCAGCAGGTCAGTGACGTCTCCAGCGGACGTGACTGCAAACCAAAGACCGAAAGTGGGCGGATGGCTGACCATCGCTTCGGTATATTCACCCAACTGACGTGCGTTGATGGTTTTATGCGTGGTTTGATTTTGGGCGCAATTCGGCATTGCGTTTCGCTTGGTCGATCAGTACTTTTCGAACGCGTTGGTGTTTCCGGGATGGGTGAATGGGGCGCACGGACATTGTCTCTGGCCCCGCCGTTCAGGGTCTCGCGGGCTGCAAGGCGCCGGCCAGATGCCGGAACAGGCCGGCGTGTGGACAGGCGATGGCGAGTGCGAGCCGAATGCGGCTTGCGGTCTCGAAGACGCAAGTGCCTATTTTCAAAAGTTTTTCGCGCAAGGTCGCGAACTTGGCGACGACCAACGCATGAGTTTTGGGGATATTGTCACGCAGATCGAGCATCAACCAATATGCGGCGGTGTGCAGGATAAGCCGCATCTGATTGGCGAGCGGCGCAAGACAGGAAGTTCGATCCGACGCCAGCTGGCTCTTGTGCAATTTGATCAGATTTTCCATTTGCCCAGCGCGCGCAATAGAGCGTGTGGTAGATATGCTCGGCCGATCCTTTCGTGATGTTGTTGACGACGAAGCGGATATCGAGCCCCAGCTCGGTTGCTTCGATGCGGGCGCAGACGCGCCGCTCGCATTTCCAGGATTTTGCGGCGTAGTTTGTCTGCGTGTAGCCTCGCAGGACCGGTGCCTGTTCCATCGCGCGGCGGGTGCGGATGTCATCGGCCTGAACTTTGAGGGCGGCGGCGAGAAACTTGTTGCCCGACAAGCCGAAGACGTAATCGAGACCATTGTCTCGCACCAGTCCATCACCTCGCGGCGGCCACAATGGCTTTCGCCCCGGATGGTGATATTGGTTGTTGGCCAGTGTGTGCGGATGCGACGGACGATCCGGCGTAGATGGCCGCGTACTTCCTGCCGGACGGCGTCTTGCCGGGCCGCAGGATGACCACACAGGCGCCCCGTCGCGGTATCATAGACCTGAATCGGCAGGAAGCAGCGATCATCATAATGCGCAACGCGACATCGCAAGTATCGTCGATATCGAGTGTGACGGCTTGCGGGAGCGTGGCGTAACTGACGCAATAAAAATCGATGAGAACGCCGCTCAGCTTAAGAATTTCGCGCAAAGTCGGCGCATTCTCCCAACGCGACATGGTGGGCTGCGAGGACAGGTCGTCCCCCGTAGGGCAAGCGCGCGCAAGCGAGCTTGAAGGCGGGGTCCTTGCGCGGATGATCGAGATCGTCCGCATCTTCATAACCGCAGGCGATGGCGAGAATGCGCGTGCGCAAGATACTGCCGAGCGGATGGGTAATCAGCAAGGGATTGCGTGGATCGGCGATGACCGCGGCGAGCTTGTCAGCCAATCCGCACCGGCGCTCTGCCTGCCCCAGCAACACCACGCCAGCATCCGACGTGATGCGCCCACCATCGAAAGCGGCGGTGATTTTCTTGCTATCCATGGCCGGAAACGAGAACCGGAGAAAGCTGTCTTCTGTCATGGCGGGCGTAGCTTGGATGCGATTCTGTGAAGGATCGGCGCCAGCAACCAATCCTTAAATCAAATCAATGCCTTATGCTACATCCGCCAGCCGAAATCCGAGTGCCGGTGAATAAGACTGCTTAAATTAATGGCCAGGCAGAAATGTGTTCTGAATAGCCTGAGAGACCAGCGACAACTTGAGAGGAAAAGAATTGTGGCCCGCCTCTGTTGAGAATCGCTCGCTCGCAGATCCGGCAGAATTCCCATGTAGAAGTTCCCACATGGGAACTCTCGTATTGGCAAATCAGAGCTCTAGTTCCAAGCAATTGTCATAGCGCCAACCGTATGTTGAGTTTTAGATACGTTACCCCACTTCGGTCCAACAAATAGCTCAAAAATCCGTAGGCTGAACCTTGAAATTATGAGCCTAATTGACCGGAGCCTCGTTGATCAATGGACAGTGAGTAGCGCTACGAATCCCGCCAGTTTTCGAGCCGAGCCCTCGCGACGCACGGCAAGCATGCTGTTGTGACGATGCCTATGTAGAAAATGCGCACTCGCAAGCGATTTTGATAGTTCCCACATGGGAATTCCCATCTGGGAACCCTGGCGCTACTTATAGCGATTTGTCTATTGGTTGATGCGCAGTGCGGCCATACACTTCTCCAACTTGGTCGTCTCAGTATCTCTACTTCGGCACTTGCGGCGAGCTTCCCCCTCCCCTTAAAGATCGTCGGATCGAGTGGCTCCTCGTCGATCGGCAAACATTCGAAACAACCGTGGACGCCCGAATCGGCTGTGATGACCAAAGTCATCGCGATCTAACGACTATCGAAGCATAGCTCATTTTCATTATCGACAAGGGCACAGTTCCCATCTGGGAACTTTTTGGTGGGAACTGTGGGCGTCGAACTTCTCAAATAACTCCATTGGGACGTAGTCCTAACTTGGCCCGTACGTAGCAATCAGAAGTGAGGGCTATGTCAAATCAGCCTAGCCGCCCTGCCCTGCCGCCGCTCGGCCTCATTGTAATAGCTTGCCGCCTGCTGCACCGAGCGATGCTGAGATTGCTGCATCGCCTCTTGCAACGAAACCCCGCGCCGTGCCGCCTCGGTCAGATAGCCGGCCCGCAGCCCATGCGCGGAATACGCCTTGGGATCGAGCCCGGCTAAGGCAATCCGCCTTTTCAGGATCGCGTTCACCGATTGCGGCGTCATCGCCTTATCGTCCAAACCGCCCCATTGATCGATCGCCCGGAACACCGGCCCCTTCAAAATATCGGCCCGCGACAGCCACTCCCGCAGCGCCGCGACCGGACGCCCGACCAGAAACACCCTTGCGTCCGCGTCGGCCCCGGTCGTCTTGGTGCGGCCAAGCCGCATCGACAGACAGGGTAAGGTAGCTGACTTGGGATCCGAGGGGTCGGAGGGAACCGGCGCCTCCGCGATGAGCTGCTCGACGCGCAGTCCCGCCACTTCGCTGCGCCGCCGCCCGCCCGAGGCAAAGGCAACGAGCAACAGCGCCGCGTCGCGCGCGTCGACGAGCCGATAGGAGGCGCAGGTCGCGAGCAGCCTTTCGAGCACATCCGCGGTCACTGCCTTTTCGCTCTTCCGGGTCCGCGGCCGCGCCGTGGCGCGCACCGCCAGCCGGATCGCCGCACGCAGCGCCGGCGATCGGAACGGACCCGCGACGCCCTTCCAGTGATGGAGAGTCGCCCAGCTGGACAGGCGCCGGCGCACCGTCGCGGGCGCGTGCGGGCCGTCCGTGCGCAGCAGTCCCTCGGCGTTCAAACGCGCGGCGATCTTGTCCGGCATGCCGTGCCCCGGATCAGTGTCCCGCCGGGCCGGATCCCAAAGGTGATGCGCCACGAATTTCAACGCCAGCGCTTCGGGGGCGGGCCAGGGGAGGGGGCTTCCGGTCGCCGCCACCGCCCAAGCCTCGAGATAGGCTAGATCGGAGGCGAGCGCCCGAAGGCTGTTCTCCCCCATCCCTTCCTTGGCGAGATGCTTTAAGGTCGCGACGTCGTCATCGGTCAAAATCTCGGCGAGGCGATCGCGCCGGTCCATCGGCAGGATCGCCGCCAAGGCATCGAGCTCGAGGGCGCGGCGGGTCAGCGGATCGCGCGAAAGGGCAGGGGAGGGTTCGCTCATGGCCTGATCAAGGGTTCGCGCCGAACATCGATCGCCGTCCGGCAATGTCGCCGTCCGTGATTCGCAGCGGCTCGTTCAAGTCTGAGCGCAAGTCGCACGCTTATCAACGCCTGGCCGTGCATTCCCTCCAACAGGGATTGGTCCGCTGGGGCCAAGGGCCCCTTGACGAACTACGCTATAAGCGTATAGACGAGCGGATGGAGTTCGCGTGGGATGAGGAAAAGCATCATCGCAACGCCCGCGAACGGGGGTTTGGCTTCGATTTCGCCGCCCTCATCTTTGCCGGCCCCGTCATCGAAAAGCGGGATGACCGCAAGGAGTATGGCGAACTGCGCATGCTCGCCCTCGGCGAGGTGGATGGGATCATCCTCGCCGTGATCTACACCGATCGCGAGGATGTGCGCCGCATTATTTCCGCCCGCCGGGCGAGCAAGAAGGAACGCGCCGAATGGCAATCGTTCGCAAGACCCTAGACGAAATCAAGGCGTCGCGTCCCCAGAGCGACAGCCGCCGTATTGCCGCCACGTCGGAGGAAGAGATCCGGCGCCAGAGGATCGAGGATGGCGAAGACCCGGATGCTCCCGTTGAAGGCTTTGCGCCTTCCGCCAAGACGCTTCGCCTCCAGCACGGCATGACGCAGGAACAATTTGCGGCGGCTCTGCATATTCCGGTGGCGACACTGCGCAATTGGGAGCAGGGCCGGGTGGCGCCCGATCCCGCCGCGCAATCCTTGCTCATTGTGTTTGCCAAAAACCCGAGGGCCGTTCTCGACGCTTTGGCGGCGGGCTGACCCGAGCCGCCGCTGCGGCAGCTTTTCGCCCCCATTCTCCTACCATCCAGGCCGTGGGGGGCCGCCTCGTTCGAAGCGGCGGCGCCAGGCTTTCATCGCGCCCCCCCCAGCCGGAACGGCACGCGCCGGGACTTTTTGGCCCGCCGTCCGGGGCAGGGGAGGGGCCTCGCCTTGCGCCGGCGGACTCCGCAAAATCCGTCCCGCCCAGGGGCCGCCTGCGGCCGATTTCGCGCCAAACTCCCCCAAATCCGCCCCGAAAAGCCCCGCAACCCCATCCCCATCGATAATCGCTCATTATCGATGGTGATGACCCCAAAATCGGGGTGTCCGGGTGACGGAAGTGTTCCTGTAATTGACTTCTGCTTGAGTGTACTTTATCAATGATTATAGATGCTTGATGCTATAGCGCGTAGGAGGCCGGCCCCCGCCGGGTGCCGGTTTTGCTTCAGACCTTCAATTTGAATTGCTTAAGCAAAACGCGGCGCTCGATTTTTACCGAACGGGTTCAATGCAGCACCGCCGAACCCCACGACCACACGCCCGTTTAAAAGATAGAAGTCAGCACGTTAGACAACGAAGGCGCCGCGGCTAAAATTGTTCTCGGCAAGGCGTTTCCGCCAGGCTCATGTGTCCCTCCGGCAGGGCAGGGACCTTCTTGCAATCCATCCGTCGCCACCCTACGGCTTTGCTCAGAGGAATGCCACGCTGGCAGAGGCGCAATTGAAGTCCCTAACTAAAATTGAACTTCTTAGGCGAAAATCGGTCTCCAATTGCGGCTTATCCTCCTCGGAGCACAAGGGTTTCTTAAATTGAAGTCCTAAAGCAAAAGCCACAAAACCCGGCCGGACAAAATTGGCATTTCGGTCACGCAAGAGTAGGATGGTGCCTGGAGAAGACCCATGGGCGGAACACTTGAGCGACCCCCAACGCCGGCGCGGCACCGCCTCGACGTCGATGCTTATTACAAAATGGCCGAGACCGGCATCCTCACGCGCGAAGGCCGTGTCGAGCTGATCGACGGGGAGATTATCGATATGAACCCGATCGGCAGCCCGCATGCCTCGATTGCGAAGCGGCTCATCCAGCTGTTCGCCCATGTCGCGGCCGCGGGAAAAGTCGTCGTCAGTGTGCAGGACCCACTGCGGCTCGACGCTTATAACGAGCCCGAACCCGATTTTCTGCTGCTGCGGCCCCGCGCCGACATCTATCGGGCGAGCCACCCGGGCGCGGCCGACGTCCTGCTTCTGGTAGAAGTGTCCGACAGCTCACTCGCTTACGATCGCGGCCGCAAACTTGCGCTCTACGCGCAATTTGGCGTTCCAGAGGTCTGGATCGTCGATCTTGCCGGATCCGCCGTCGAAATCTATCGCGGGCCGAAGGAGGGCGCCTATTCCTTGACGGAGCGGCGGACCGGCGGATCCCTCACGCCGGACCTCGTCCCAAGCGCCGCGATCGACATCGCCGCGCTGCTCGCGTGAACCCCGCCAGCCCTCCGAGCAGCGCCTTGGATTGGCCCTTGACGGGCGCCGCTTTGGGCTTGCTCGCCGCCGCCGAGGATGCGCTCGCACGGCTCGATGAACGCATAAGGTCGAGCCCGATCGCCGAGGGCTTTGTCAGCCGGACCCATTTCCAGGACGCCGGCGCCAGCCTCTGGCTTGCCGGCGAGCTCGTCAGCCTCGAAGACCTGGTGCTGCATGACGCCCGCATGGATATCCGCTCGCCGACCCATGCGTTGACGCGCGCCCAGGCGGTGCTACGGGCCCGCCGCCGGATCGCCGGCGCCGCGCCGGACTGGGCCTTGAGCCCGGACGGCCTCAAAGCTTTGCGCGGCGATGGCGGGGCAGGAGAAGCGGTACGAGCAGGGGAGGGGGACGGTCTGGAGGATGACGAAGCGCCGGAATCGCTTGGCGATGCCGGCCTGCTCGCCGGCGAGCTCGCGGCGATCGATCGCGCGTTGGATCGCAGCACAAAGATCCTCTGGGGCGGTGCGGCCCAGGCTGCGCTTCTCCGCAATCCGCTGATCTATGATCCGGACGCGGAAGAGAACGAGAGGCTCGAGGTGTGGCGGCGCGCCGCCACGCAAGTGCAGTCTGATTCGCCCGTTCTAGCGGCGGCCCTGTTGTGGGACGCCTGGGACAGCGACCCGCCGCTCGACCGGCAAGCCTGGCTCGGCTCTCTTATGGTTTCGGCCGTGCTGCGGGCGCGGCAAAAAACGCGGGCGCATCTCTTGTGTGTGAATATTGCCTTGCGCTGCGTCCCGCCCGAAAAACGCCGTTCGCCGGACCGGGCAGCAAGGCTTGCCGCATTTTTGGAAGCAATCGTGGCGGGGGCTGGGGCAGGGATGAAGGACCATGACCGCTGGCTGCTCGCGCGAAAGCAGTTGGAGGGCAAGCTCACAGGCCGCCGGTCCAGCTCAAAACTGCCCGCTTTGGTGGAATTGATCCTGGCGCGGCCGGTCGCTTCGGCGGGTATGATCGCGGCCGCGCTCGGGGTCACGCCGCGGGCGGCGCAAACCATGGCCGCCGAGCTCGGCCTCCGCGAGATGACCGGGCGGGGCCGCTACCGGGCCTGGGGGATCTTGTGACAATCTTTTGCGCCTCGCCGGTACGCCCCGGTCCCACAGCTCCGGGCCATCGGTCATCGAAATCCTGGCGCCGCGCCGATGACAGTCGCACATCAGTCCGCCGTCCTTCGCGCTCTTGGTGAAAAGCAGCTGACCCCGCCTTGTATAAACGCCCGCGCCCGCCGATGATCGCGCGATCAACGAAGAGCCGAATCAAGCGCGCCGGCCAAGTCTAGACTCGAACGCTCTCGGATCGAACGCATGACGGTCGTTTTTCAGCGCGATACAGAGGCCGTCGTCGACGCCAGCAGCACTCAACCCGGCCTGTTGGGGTCAGATCCGGCACATGTTTGCGCAACGTTGCGGTTGACCCCGCATGGCAAGCTCGTCTTCGAGGATCAAGGTGACGCGCCCGGCCTTGACGCCAGGATCGCTCTGCGTCTGGGCGAGGCCTTTGCCGGGGGGAGCGGCGAGGGGCTCTGGCGCCTCGGCGCCTTTGAAGCCGGCGCGGCTCTGCCGCCGGTTTTCGTCTGGTGGCGTGACTTCGCCGCGCGCTTCGTGACGGCGCTCCGCCGCCGGCCCCGGGACTTGGAGGAGGCGATCGGCGAAGCCGCAACCGCCGGAATCGATCCCCCGGCGCCGGCGGAGCTTGCCTCGCTCGCCTTGACGGTGCCAATGATGGCGGGCGCCGAATATCTCAGTCCGAAAACTCTTCGCGTCCTATGGCAGGCGTTGGACGCCGCCTTCGCCCGCGCCTTTGCGGCGGCCGGGACGGATTTGCAGAGTTTTCTGGCCCAATGCAATCCGGCCTGGACCCTTGTCGGCAGAGTTCATTTCAATCTGGCGGAAAACCGCCGCGACCCGGACTTCCCCTTCGCCTTCATGGCAACCTACACCACGGGGCTCTCGGCCACCGCCAAGGCCCAGCATCTGCCTTTGGGCGAGGCGCTGCGCCAATATGCCGGAGCGAAAAACAAAAACGAGCTTTTGTCGTTGCTTCAGCCCGTTCAACGCGCCGCGGACAAATGTGATTGGCTGAAGCTTATGGTCGATGAGGGTGACATCTTCCACCCCTTGCGGTGGCGACCGCAAGAGGCGCTCTCGCTCATCCGGTCCGCGCCCGACCTCGAGGATGCCGGCGTGATTTTGCGGATGCCGCCGGCCTGGCGCGCTGGGCGGCCGCCGCGCCCCAAGGCGACGGCGACGATCGGCCGCCGCGAGCCTTCGGCCCTTGGACTTGACGGGCTGCTCGATTTCAAGGTCGCAGCGACGCTCGACGGCGAAACGCTGACGGAGGCGGAAGTCCACTCTCTGCTCGCCGGAACCGACGGACTGGCGCTTCTGCGCGGCCAATGGGTCGAGGTCGATCGCGCCCGTCTCGAACAGGCGATGACGCAATTTTCCGGCGCCGAATCCCTGGCCGCTCGCGAGGGGGTGAGTTTTGCCGAGGCGATGCGGATGCTCGCCGGCGCGGCGGTCACGCAGGAGGAAGCGGAGGACGCCAGCGCCGGCTGGGCGGAAATCGCCGCCGGGCCTTGGCTGGCCGAGACGTTGCAAGCCTTGCGAGTCCCAAGCGCCGCAGGCGGAGATCCAGGCGCGGCATTGAAGGGCGCATTGCGGCCCTATCAACAGGCCGGCGTCACGTGGCTGAGGCTCGTCTGCGGTCTCGGGCTCGGGGCCTGCCTCGCCGACGACATGGGTCTCGGTAAGACCATCCAGGTCCTGGCGCTGCTGCTCCTTGCGCAGCGCGACGGAGCCGACGCGGCGGCGCGTCCGAGCCTGCTCGTCGCGCCCGCTTCGCTGCTTGCCAATTGGGCCGGCGAGATCGAAAAATTCGCGCCAGGCCTCAAAGCCACGATCGTGCATCCCTCGGCCATGAAACCCGAGGATGTGCAACAATTTTCCCAAAGTCGCGCGGAGAGTCTCGATCTTGTCATCACGAGTTACGGATCGCTGCTGCGCATCGCCCCGCTCAAGGACATCGCCTGGCGCTTCGTCATTCTCGACGAGGCGCAGGCGATCAAGAACGCCAGCGCCAAACAGACCCGCGCGGCGAAAGTTTTGAAGGCGCGCGCCCGGATCGCGCTCACCGGCACGCCGGTCGAAAATCATCTCGGCGATTTGTGGTCGATCTTTGATTTTCTCAATCCGGGCCTGCTCGGCTCGGCCAAGCAATTCAAGCGCTACGCCAAAGACCTCGCCGCGCGCGAGCACAATCCCTACGGCCCGCTGCGCCAGCTGGTGGCGCCCTACATCCTGCGGCGTATGAAGACAGACCGGTCGATCATCGCCGATCTGCCCGACAAGACCGAGGTCAAGGCGCATTGCCATTTGAGCCGCAAACAGGCGGCGCTCTATGCGCAGGCCGTGGGGAGCCTTGCCGATGATCTGAACAACGCCGGCGGCTTCGCCCGCAAAGGAGTGGTGCTCGCCTCGTTGATGCGGCTGAAGCAGATCTGCAATCATCCCTCGCAATGGCTCGGCGACCAGGCATGGCGGGAAGAGGACAGCGGCAAATGGGCGCGTCTCCGCGATATCGCGGAGGTGATCGCG
>Ga0187879_10003221_pt1 | contig 11008 bp, 9 predicted proteins | sample June2016WEW_19_1_FD_132423 | JGI IMG/M metagenome (GOLD analysis project Ga0187879, IMG submission 132423) | Peatland microbial communities from SPRUCE experiment site at the Marcell Experimental Forest, Minnesota, USA - June2016WEW_19_10 | ecosystem: Environmental > Terrestrial > Soil >... | reverse complement strand
TTCTCTGGTTTCGGAAGCGGATTCCGCTTCCGGCGGTGCAGGCTGCTCATCGGAAGTTTGCGCCTGCCCTTCGTGCTCGTCTTTGGTTGCTGTCTGCGCTTCACCCGAGGCTTCTTCAATCGCAGTTTCGCTGGACGCTAATTCCTCGCTCGCCACGGCTTCTGCGGGAACTTCCCCGTCCCTCTCGACAGCCTCCGCCGCACTCTCGCCTTCCGCCGGCGCTTCGTCCGCGACCGCCGCATCCAGGCTGGCAAAGTAATTATTCACCGCCAGACTGATTTTTTCCACCGTCTTGGGTCCGATGCCCTCAATCGCCTCAAGCTGCTCCGGCGTCATGTCGGCCAGAGCTTCCACAGTGGTAACACCCGCAGCGCTCAGCTTCTCCACTAACCCGTCGCCCAAGCCGGGCACGCTCTCCAAGGGTGTGGCCGTCTGTGGCACCATCGCCGACATCTGCTGTTCAACTTCCTGGCGCTTTTCTTCCTCGCTCTTAATGTCGATCTTCCAGCCCAGTAACTTTGCCGCCAGTCGAACGTTCTGACCCTTCTTGCCGATCGCAAGCGAAAGCTGGCTATCATCCACCACCACTTCCAGATGCTTCCCGCCTGAATCCACCACCGTGACTTTGCTCACCTTCGCTGGCTGCAAAGCCTTTTCGGCAAAAGTCACCGCATCTTCGTGATACTCGATGATATCGATTTTCTCTCCGTGCAGCTCGCGAATGATCGACTGCACCCGCATACCCTTCATGCCCACGCAGGCGCCTACGGCATCCACGTCTTTGTCCTTCGACATGACGGCGATCTTCGTGCGCTCACCCGCTTCACGCGCGATTGCGCGGATCACCACCGTCCCGTCATAAATTTCCGGCACTTCGGTCTGAAACAGATGCTGCACCAAGTCCGGCACGGCGCGAGACACAACCACGCCCGGACCTTTCGAAGCTTTTTCCACGCGCGCAATCACCACCCGCACCCGCTCGCCGATGGCGAATGACTCCAAGCGCGACTGCTCCTTGCGCGGCATGCGCGCCTCGGCCTTGCCGATATCAAAGATGACATCGGGACCTTCCACTCGCTTCACCGTAGCGTTCACCACTTCGCCCACGCGTCCGATGTATTCGTTGTAAACGGTATCGCGCTCCGCTTCCCGCACCTTCTGGAAAATCACTTGCTTCGCCAGTTGTGCCGCAATGCGACCGAGGATTCCTTCCGTGACCTTCGGAATCCGCAGCTCTCCGCCAACTTCCAGATTGGGATCGGCCTTGCGCGCCTCTTCCAGCGTGATCTGTAGCTGCGGATCTTCCACTTGCTCCGCGGTCTCAACTACCGTTTTCACGGCGTAGGCATTAATCTTGCCGCTTTCTTTATCCAATTCGGCGTGCAGATTTTCCTGAGACTTATAATACTTGCGCGTCGCCATCACAATGGCGTCTTCCACCGCAGTCACCACAATCTGTGGATCAATCCCTTTTTCGCGGCTCAACGCGTCGATCGTGTTGTAAAGCTCACTCGCCATAAAAATTAGACCATTTAATAATTGGGCAATTGAGCAACTGAAAACCAAACCCAATCGAGTCTCAAATTGCGCAATTCCCTATTACTCAACCACTCACTGCACTTCAAATCTCCGGCACCAAATTCGCCTTCTCCACATTGGCGAATTCAATTCCGATTTTCTGTCCTGGCTCTGCGGTCGCGCCCATCTTCTTGCGCGACTTCTTGCTCGCCACACTCAGGTCTAGTGTCAGCCGGCCTTCCCGAAAGCTTTCCAGCCGTCCTTCAAAGTACCGGTTATTGTCGAGCGGTTGCCTGGTTGTCAGCTTCACCCGGCTCCCGACAAAGCGCTCGAAGTCGGATGCTTTCGTGAGCTTGCGATCCAACCCCGGCGACGAAACTTCCAGCGTATAGCTACCCGGCACCGCATCCTCAACATCGAGAAGGGTGCCAAACTCGCGGCTGAAGTTGGCGCAGTCTCCGTGCGTCACTCCGGCCAACGGATCACCTCCGGCAACCCCGTGCTTGTCCAGAAACACGCGCAGCATGCGGGCTTTGCCACTCCCGCGAAACTCCACTTCGACCACTTCGAGCCCGTTGGAGGCGGCTACCCGCTCCGCAATCTCCCGCACGCTATCAAGCTCAAGTGCCATGCATCCAATAACTTGCAACTCACCTCGCGCGGCCGACTTCACCGCAACGAAAAAGTGGGCTTGCGCCCACTGGTGTGCTTCGCCAAATGCCGGTACTACACAACAGTTCTCAGTTTTCTAATATACGCCCGGAAGGGGGTAAAAGACAAACTGCGACGGCGAGAAGGCGAGCTTCTTATCAGAGTCTGAAACACCAGCTCGTTATAAGACAAACAATTTGCCGTAAACTCCGGTTGCGTAACGATTACGATGCCCCTCAGAGTCGGAGCCGGGGATGGTTATGTTTGCTCGCCGCGTGTCCCACCCGCTTTCCTGCCCACTTCTATTTTTCGTTTCCGCCTGGGGTCAAACTCATGGCGGGGGTAGCGGACACACTCCATCTGCCTCCGAACGCAGTCTCCATCGAGGGCGTGGAAGGGCAAAATCACCTTAACTTCGACTTCGCTCTGGCGGCTTTCGTCAACAGCAACAAAAAAGGCCAACCCTCTCTGCCCTCCGGGAAGACCAGCTACGCGCCTGTGGCCGAGGCCCAATTGGCAACCCTCGGGCCAACGGAATCGGCATGAAAAATGTAATAGAACTTGGCCCGGGCCACCGTCCGCATGGGCATCCGCGATAACGTCACCGGCAAAATCGGCAGCGTAACCGCACCCTTAACCGTAAATTAGAATTGCCAACTCTCTAATCTCAATTGCGTTGTCTTTCTGCCTTGCCCAGCCCCAGCAGTGCTCGTCCGGGAAACACATCCGGCACGATCTTGCCTTCGTCGACCACCACCGTCCCTCCCACCACCGAATAGCGCACGCCCACACTCGGCTCCATCGGCTTCTCGAAGGTAGAGCGGTCGCAGATAGTGCCCGCATCAAACACCACAATGTCGGCATCGACGCCCTCTTGCAGTCTGCCCTTTTGTCGCGCCGCGGGCGTCGACCGCTCCAACATCTCCGCCGGCATTAAACTCATCTTGCGGATCGCATCCATCAGGGTGATCGTTCCCTTCTCGCGAACGTACTGCGCTAGCACCCGGGAGTAAGTCCCAGCATTGCGCGGATGACCTTCCGCGCCGTCGCTCGCGATCATCACCAGAGGATGAGGAATCACCTTGTCCACAATTTCCTGCGTGTTGCCAAAGACCAGCACCCACTGCGTCGTGTTGGAGTTATGCAGTTCGTCGAAGCGTTGCTTGGTGAGGTGCTCACCACTATCTGGGAGTACGAGGTCGCCATAATCGATTCCGAGCTTCTCCCGCCATCCCGGGTTGAATAACGCCGAGTTCACCGCGGTCATGCCTGCAATGTAGGGATACGCCTCTGTGGTTACATCGAGGCCGCGCGCGCGCGCTCCTTCCACCATCGAGAGACACTCCAATGAATCGCGCAGGCAAGTGCTGTTGATGTGCACGATGTGCAGCGAAGCGCCTGTGATAGCCGCGGCTCCAATCACCTCGCTGACCGCCTCAATCGAAGAACCGGGCTCGAGGCGCCCGGCACTGCGCAGGTGGGTATAGACGGGCACGCTGCGCTCGGCGGCCAGACGGAACATGTCAATTACCTCCAACCGGGTTGCTCCGGGTGTGTATTGAATGCCCATCCCAACGGCCAGACCGCCCGCATCGAGCTCCGCTCGTAGGCGCTCGCGTATCGCTTCGATTTGCTCCGGCGTGGCCGGCTGATCAGTAGCTGGCCCGCTTTTGGGTAAAATCTCGGGTATGCCAGGGTGGGCTCCAATGACTTCGGCCGGCAACGGCGCCCCGAACACCGCGGCCCGCGCCGCCACATGGCTGGCCGACGTTCCGTAGTGAATCAGCGAGTGCCCTTCTTTGGATTCAAGGAACTGGGCGACATCGGGCGCACCGATCTCCAGTTCAAGCGCCGTAGTTACACCGTCCAGCGCCTTGACCCGCTGGCTTGCCATATCCTGGCCGTGCTGGTGTAAGTCGATGAAGCCGGGAGCAACCACCAGCCCGTCGGCGTGAATCACGCGCCGTCCGCTGAGCGCCTGCGACGAGATGCGAACGATTTTCCCATCGCGGATGCCGACGTTGTGCACCGAATCCAGCCCGGTCTCGGGATCCATGACTCGACCAGCTTCGAGCACCAGATCGTATTGCTGCGCCGCCAAAAATGTTGAAAGCACCAGAAAACAAATACAAACAATCAGACTGCGCATATTCGCTCCGTTAAAGACAAGCGATCATATCAAGGCTTCGATCACAAAACGCTTTGTCATCCCGACAACCCGTGCTTTTCTTCACGCGCGGAGGAATCCCAGTCGCCACGGACCGGCGGGTACAGTAGGGGTTACGCCTGCACGGTGGTTCCACTGAAGAGGCAAACCAGGGATTTGCCTGAATCCCGTGCCCTCTCTAGAATGAAGAATCACTTACATGCTGGAGAATTTCTGAGAACCTTATGATTCATTTTCCGGTACCCGAAGCTCTTACCTTCGATGACGTTCTTCTTTTACCCGCGCGTTCCGATGTAATTCCGGCAACTGCCAGTACCCAGACGCTACTGACCCGCAACATCCGCTTGAACATTCCCCTCGTCAGCGCAGCCATGGACACCGTCACCGAGTCACATATGGCCATCGCGCTGGCTCAGCAGGGCGGGCTCGGCATCATCCATCGCAACCTTACCATCGAGCAGCAAGCCAATGAAGTCGACAAAGTGAAGCGTTCGGAAAGCGGCATGATCGTCGATCCGGTCACCATGTCACCCACCGACAGGGTCAGCGATGCGCTCGAAGTCATGCGCAAATACAAAATTTCCGGCGTGCCCATCACCGAGCAGGGCCGTCTCGTTGGCATCCTCACCAACCGCGATCTCCGCTTCGAAACCCGTTTTGATATTCCCATTGATCGCGTGATGACCAAGAAAAATCTCATCACCGTTCCCGTGGGCACAACGCTGGAAGATGCCGAAGAAATTCTCCACGAGCATCGCGTCGAAAAACTTCTCGTCGTCGACGACAAGTACAACCTCAAAGGCCTGATCACAGTAAAAGACATTCAGAAGAAGCTGAAGTATCCCAATGCCGCCAAGGATTCTCAGGGACGCCTGCGTGTGGGCGCCGCCATCGGTGCCACTGGAGATTTCCTCGAGCGCGCTCAGGAATTGGCCGAGGCCAAAGTGGACGTGCTGGCAATTGACAGCGCGCACGGTCACTCCACCCGAGTACTCGAGGCAGTAAAGCTGGTGAAATCGAAATTGCCGGAGATGGAGCTGTTAGCGGGCAACGTCGCCACTTTCGACGGGGCCTGCGAACTGGCCCGCGCCGGAGCCGATGGCATCAAGGTCGGCATCGGTCCCGGTTCCATCTGTACGACGCGCGTGGTCACCGGCGCCGGCGTGCCGCAGATTACCGCGATCGCCGAGGCCTACCGCGCCACCAAAGACGCCGGCGTTCCCGTCATCGCCGATGGCGGCATCAAGTACTCAGGCGACATCACGAAAGCTCTGGCTGCCGGTGCGAGTGCCGTGATGATCGGTTCGCTCTTCGCTGGCACCGACGAAAGCCCCGGCGAACTCATCCTTTATCAGGGCCGCTCCTTCAAGTCGTATCGCGGCATGGGCTCGATCGGCGCCATGGCCCAGGGCTCCAGCGAGCGCTATTTTCAGAGCACCGAAGGTGATTCCTCCGCCGCCGTCTCTGCCAATGATGGCGATTCCAATCGCCTGGGCAAACTTGTCCCCGAAGGCATTGAAGGACGCGTTCCCTATCGCGGTTCGGTGGCCATGATTGTGCACCAGATGGTGGGCGGATTGAAATCAGGCATGGGTTACTGCGGCTGTGCCACCATCGCTGAACTCCTGCACAAAACGCGCTTTGTGCGCATCAGCGGCGCCGGACTCCGCGAGAGTCACGTCCACGACGTCATGATCACCCGCGAGGCTCCCAACTATGCCATCGAGTAGCTCGACTTCGTCAAGTTTGTGTTTGTTTGGGGACAGCCGCCCTCGGCTGTCAGGCCCGGCGCAGCCGGGCGGTGGCGCTCCCGCTTGAACTCTCACCGCCGCAATCTTCTCAAAGCGTGGATCGCCGCGATCCTGTGGCTCATCGTGATCGCCATTGAATCCACCGCCATGCTCTCGTCCGGCAACACCGGGCGCATTTTGTATCCGCTGCTGCATTACCTTTTCGGTATGGACTGGGAGCACTTTGAATACTGGCACTTCTTCATCCGCAAAGGTGGACATGTGGTCGGCTACAGCATTTTGAGTGTCTTGGCGTTTCGCGCCTGGCGCGAAACCTTCCCGGCACTGGGAAATTCGCTGTGGACGGTGCGATGGGCGAGCATCGCGGTATTAATGACGGCATTCGTCGCCAGCCTGGATGAATGGCATCAGAGCTTCATCCCCTCACGCACCGGACGCTGGCAGGATGTTGTTCTCGATACTTGCGCGGGAATCGCCACTCAGTTTCTGGTCTTCTTGTGGCTGAGGAGTTTTGCAAAGACCACAGCTTCCGGTTTTTGAGCGAAGTCCCTGCAGCGTTGAACTGGCGATTCATTTTATAGAAGGTCCGCTCTTAGCGCCGCCTAGAGTTCCAACAAATGATCCAGGGCTTTAGCCCCTGCCGGGAGATTCCCTCCCCGGCCTCACGCCCTGCAAGAGCAAAGCTGCCATTACCGCCAGCGCCGCCGAGAAATAGAACGGGATCGAAGCCCCGTAATGCTTCCACAGCCGACCCGTGATCAAGCTCGCGGCCAAAGTCGCCACGCTGGTCACAAGAAAATAAATGCCCAGAGCGCGGCCACGTACATTCTCTCCAACAGTCTCTACCACCAGAGCCTTCAGCACCGGCTGAGTAAGAGCATAGTAGAAGCCATACGCCGCCATCGCAATCCAGATCGCCGGCATCGATGGGGCAAGCCCGAAAACGAAATAGACTGCGGCAAAAATCACATAGCCAACTGCTGCGATCAGCCGGCGCGACACACGATCACTGAACCATCCGGCCGGCCACGAGGCCAGGGTGTAGGTGATGTTGAAAACCAATCCCAACAACGGAGCCAGCGCCACACGAATCCCGACATTCTGTGCCCGCAAAACCAGAAACATATCGCTCGAGTTGCCCAGGGAGAAAAGCGTCACTGCGATAAGAACAAAATAAAAGCTGCCGGGAAGCTTCCCGCCCTTGTCTTCGCTCTTTGCACTCGCGCCTGTTGAAACAGATGTCTTATTCTCACCCGCGTCAGGCTTTTCGACATCACCCGTCAGCTCTTTTCCGTGCGGGCGTTTGGTCTCACGTATTCCGGCCAGTGCGACCAGAACACACAATGTTCCCGGAATCGCAGCCGCCCAGAACACGCTGCGAATTCCGAAGCGCGCCAGCAGAGCCAGCGCAGCCAGAGGCCCGGCAATGGCCCCAGCAGAATCCATCGACTGGATCAACCCATAAGCTGAGCCCAGCCGATTCTTTGGCACAGACTCGGCGACCATCACATCACGTGGCGCAGCTCGAAAACCTTTTGAGAGCCGGTCACTAAAGCGGATCAGTAAAATTTGCGGCCAGGCCCTCACCAGGGCAAGCAAAGGCTTGACTGCGTTCGCGATAAAATATCCTGCGACTACAACTGGCTTGCGGTGGTGGATGCGGTCGGCCAGATATCCAGAAAAAAGCTGGGAGAAGGACGCAACACTTTCCGCGATGCCTTCAATCAATCCCAACTGCGCCGGCCCCGCGCCCAGCGTCGCCAGAAACGCCGGCAGCACCCAATACGCCATCTCAGTGGCAGTGTCGTTGAAAAAAGACGTGATGCCAAAGGCATAGATATTTCGCGCAGCGGAAACCTCATGCTCAGCGGGGCGTTCAGACATTATTAATTCTTACCACGGAGTCATAGAGGCAGGAAGAAAGGCAAGAGAAATCAGGGAGCCGAACGATCGACGACGAACGACCCTCTTTCAGTACATCGCGTCGTACTTCGTCACCATCCACTGCCCATTCTTGTTCTCCGTGGTGACGGTGAACAGCTCCTGATAGGTGCCGGGCTGGCCTGCGTGGTCCAGGCGCTTGCCGCGGTAGTGAAGGATGGTCAAGGGCGAGGCGCTTTCCCACTCCGCCAGCTCCCAGGAAACTAACGGATGCTGCGCCTCGGAGTCGCAGATGAAGTGGGCATACTTCTTGCGATAGTCGTGCTCCCAGACCGAGAGCAGTTGGTCGCAGTGCCCTTCTCGCAACTCATGAAGAAACTTGTTGGCGCTGCGCTCAATCGTACGATCCCGCAGCGGATTCATCCGAATGCTGACCGGCAAGCCGGTCAGCGGATCGTGGTCTTCAGAACGCGCCAGCACCGGTCCCTGATTGCTCAGCCACCAGATGTAGCCGAGAAATCCAAATACCAGCAGCGCACCGGCGCTCACGGCAATGCCGATCTGTATGCGAGTGAACCCCATCTGAGAGAGATTTTATCTGGATGGCAACTTACGGCAAGATTACCGGCGGTAGCCTCGGCGGGACATGTACTGCTGCGCGGCGGGATGATTGCTCGGGAATAGTCTCCCCCGTGTCTTGGAGAAAGGTCTAGCGCGGCGCTGAAGGGGCGCTGGCAGTTCCATCCGCGTTATATGCGATCACGCGATATTGAGCGCCGAAAAGCATAGCCGGTTTAGGATCGGGCCAGGGTGAATCGGCGTCCGTGGCACACTTGTCACAGATCGTTTCCCACGAGCCCGACTCACCGATTTGCCGCTGCACGCTGTAGCTCACTGCTCCCGCCACGCCCCGCCATCCGATAAAACCTATTCCTACCGTTGTAATCACCGGCGGAGGCGGCACCTGATGCAAAGGCACTTGAATTCCGGCCATCGCATAGGCGTGGCTTCTCAACTGTTGCACGCGTGCCCGCATGTCGTCGCTGGTGTTGACCATCGTATTGATCCCACCATAATAAAGCGCCCACCATTGACCACTCTCACCTTTATGAGCGTAGGCGGCAGTGCTGACATTCGCTGGAATCGATTGCCAACCGAAGTTGTCGGCGTGAGCCTGCAAGGCCCAAAAATCGTCCCCGCAGATGTTCCGGTCGGCTTCCAGGGCGTGAAGCACCGCTTGGAGATCATCGCGAGTCGTCCAGTCTGTAACATCCCACCCGAATTCGTTGACGATGTAGGCCTTCCCGTGTCCGGTAATCACAGCCGCGTCTCGGGAAAAGGATTGAGTCGTGGTTTTCTCGCCGCTTGATACGAGCGCATCCCAGTGCGGGTAATATTCCCAGCTCACCAGATCTGGGGTTTTGGCGTCCAGCGCCTTCTGGTCGTAGCGAAAAAAGCCGGTGGTGTCGAGATACAGATGCCGCTTGTCGATCGACTTGATGAACTTTCCAATGATGTCGATCCAGGGCGTGTACGGCGTTAGATCCCGCGAGGACGAAGTCCACACCACGCCGAGTCCACACATGTTGCAGTTCTCCCACGCCAGGATCGTGGGATCGTCTTTGTATGCCACTCCAGTCAATGCATTTTGGTGATTCAACATCGCAGCGATGTGCTCTTCGAACGCGGCAATCACAGCCGGATCCGTGAAGAACGCTTTAGGATCTCTCTTCTTGGTCCACTCCAAATATTTTCCCGGTCCACTGAAGGTGCAAGTGGCGCAATCTCCCGCCAAAGTTATGATCAAGCGAATTCCTCGATCCTGCGCCGCCTTGATCGCGTAATCGATAGCTTTGAACGCCTCCGGGTTAAAGGTCCCAAGCTGGGGTTCGATGCAAAGCTCGCACCCTACGCTGTCGCCAAGAGTTTGGGAGCGGACCACTCGTGCGCCCATCTCCTGGGCCGTGTCCATGGCATCGTCGACCTCGAAGTGGCTCGGGTAACGCGGTCCCTGAGGATCGTGCGGCCCATAAGCCTCCAGCCCTAACCATTCAATATTTGGACCGCTGTATCGGAAGAGTTTGCCATCCAGTTGCAGGGATGTTCCTGCGCGTGTAACAAATCCTGATCGCCGGTCCACCGGCTGGGAATATTGTTGCGCGTAAATCGACACATTCAGGAAAAACACAGCGCAAAGAGTGAGGACGAGATGCTTCGAAATCTCTGCCATTGTTTAACTCCCGGAAGTCGAAAAAGAGAAGGCGCGGTCCGAAGACCACGCCCGCCCAAAAGAGTGCAATGAAGCTGCTTATTTCTTGTCTTCTTCTTTTTCTTCCTTCACTGGTTCGACGCCGCCATCGTGCTGCGCCTGGGCCTCAGCATCTTCCATCGCCTTCCTGGTTTCAGCAGCCTTCTTGGCGCGGGCTTCGGCGCGCTTCTCGCGCTTTTCGTCCAGCACCTTTTCGCTACCCAATAGTTCGAGGTAAGCCTTATCGGCGCCATCACCCTTGTTCCAGCCCGTGCGGACGATGCGCAGGTATCCACCGTTGCGGTCGCCAAAGCGGGGACCGATGGTGTCGAACAGCTTCACCACCGCCGCATCCGTCATCAGATAAGCCGCAGCCAGACGCCGCGCCGCGAGGTCGCCTCGCTTCCCGAGCGTGATCATCTTTTCGACCAGCGGCCGCGCGGCCTTAGCCTTGGGAACGGTCGTCTCGACCCGCTCCTCCACGATGACCGACGTGACCAGGTTCCGCAGCAGCGAACGCCGGTGCGATGTGTTCCGTCCGAGTTTGTATCCTGCTACCTTGTGGCGCATGGCAGAATCCCCTGTCTTCGGTTTCCTGTCCAATTTGCAGTTTCTAGTTCAGCTACAAACAGCGGGCTGGAAACTAGAAACTGAAAACCAGAAACTTCCTTCTACAGCTGGTCGTCCGGCCCGTAAGCCGAAGCCGGCAGAACCAGATTGGATGTCGGCCCCGGCACGGCATTCCCGTGCTCGTCGATCTTCATGCCCAAGCTGAGACCCATCGTGGAAAGA
>Ga0187879_10003218_pt1 | contig 11010 bp, 7 predicted proteins | sample June2016WEW_19_1_FD_132423 | JGI IMG/M metagenome (GOLD analysis project Ga0187879, IMG submission 132423) | Peatland microbial communities from SPRUCE experiment site at the Marcell Experimental Forest, Minnesota, USA - June2016WEW_19_10 | ecosystem: Environmental > Terrestrial > Soil >... | reverse complement strand
CTTTCCTCGTCCGTTCCGTCTCAGTTCAAGCCACACAACGCGCCGCTCACGCGGCCAGCGCGCCCGGTGTCGCGGACGCGATGAGCCAATCCCGGAACCGGGTGATCTTCGGCGCGTCGGCCGTCGTTTCAGGCGTAACGACGTAATACCCGGCGTCCTGCGGCAGCACCATGTCGAACGGAGCGATCAGGCGGCCCGCCGCGATATCCGCTTCCACGAGGTGCGAGCGGCCGAGGGCGACGCCGAGCCCCTCCATCGCCGCCTGAATCGCCATGAAACCCTGATCGAATGTCATGCCGCGGCGGGTCGCAATCGATCCCGGCAGACCGGCGGCGGTCAACCATAATTGCCAGTCCTCGCGGGACACCGTGGTGTGCAACAACGTGTGATGCGCCAGGTCCTCCGGCGAGCGCAACGGCCGCGCGTCGTTGAGCAGATCCGGACTGCAGACCGGAAAGATGTGCTCGGCCATCAGCCAATCCGCGCGCAGGCCGGGCCAGACACCGTGGCCGTAGCGGACGGCGATATCGACCTCCTCGCGCTGGAAATCGACCAAATGGGTGGACGTTGTGATGCGGACCTCGATCCCCGGATTGGCGTCCTGAAACGCCGCCACCCGCGAAACCAGCCACTTGGTCGCGAGCGAGGCGGTGGTGCTGACGGTCAGCCGCCCCTCGTGATCGTTCCGGCGCAGCTTTGCCGTCGCCCGATGCAGGTCGGCAAAAGCCGAGCGGATGGACGGCAGGTAGTCCAGCGCCTCACGCGTCAGTTCCAGCGTCCGGTTGCGCCGGATGAACAAGGTGAGGCCGAGCTGTTCCTCCAGCCGGCGGATCTGATGGCTGATTGCGGTCTGGGTGACGTTCAGCTCCGCCGCTGCACGGGTGAAGCTCATGTGGCGGGCGGCGGCTTCGAAAGCGCGCAGGCCGTTCAGCGAGGGGAGCAGCATGATGAATTATTGTAGCATGATATTATGTCATGTAAAGCAGGACAAAGCATCGTTTGTCGTAGAAACCCGGAAGGTCCAGTTCTGCGTTTGATGAATCATCACGGCCCGCCGCCGGTTGATCGGACCTTCAGGATCGTGAAGGAGATACCGATGTAGGTGTGGGAGGTGACCGGGAATTTGTTCACTCGCTGGAGACCCTGGATGTCGACCGCCGCCGCCAATACACTGATAAATTCTCATTGTGACCAGCCCAGTACCACCGCCCGCGTCAGCGCGCCGATCCAATCAGCGGTGCGCACGTTGCGCCTCTGGCGCACGCGGTTCCGGGACCGTCACGCCTTCCCTGTCCTCGACGAACGCGACCTACGCGATCTTCGCCTGTCACGCTGGGAGGTCGATCGAGAACTCGCCAAACCCTTCTGGCGCGGCTGAGGCTGCCGCATCCACTCTTGCCATGACAACACAAGGAAGACCGCAACTATGAGCGCCTTTGCCGAGCAACGTGACCGTCCCGATCTCGACCTGCCTTATGTTGAGGCCGAACTGCATTACCTTGGCCGGATGACCGAACGACCCAGAAACTACACTTACGATCCGCCGCCAGGCGTGCCGCGGTCGAACACGGTGCATGAGAGCCATATTGTGCCGATCTACGATCTGCGCGGGATCGAGGCGGAGATTTCGCTCGACCGTGAGGGCTTCGAACTGCTTGGCCAGGTCAGCGCGGTCCGTGACTTTTACGACGACGACGAAGTCCGCAGCGTTTATTACCCCGAGGCCGAGCGGTTCATTGCCGAGGCGACGGGCGCGAGCCGCGTGTTCATCTTCGATCACACCGTGCGGCGGCGGGTTGCTGGCGCCAGTGACCGCGTTCCCGGCGTTCCGCGACAGCCGGCAACGCGAGTGCACGTCGATCATACCGCACGGTCGGGTCCGCAACGGGTGCGCGACCTGCTTGGCGACGAGGCCGAGGGCCTGCTGAAGGGCCGGGTTCAGATCATCAACCTGTGGCGCCCAATCCGCGGGCCGTTGCGGGATGCGCCGCTGGCGGTGTGCGACGCGCAATCCGTGGCGCCTGGCGATCTGGTGCTGTCGGATCTGGTCTATCGCGACCGCGCCGGGGAAACCTATGCCGTTACTTACAACCCGGCACACCGATGGTTCTACGTGCCGGAGATGCAACCGGATGAAGTGCTATTGTTGAAATGCTTCGACTCCGAGACGGATGGGCGCGCCCGCTTCATGCCGCACAGCGCGTTCAATGATCCAACCATACCCGCCGATATCCTGCCGCGCGAGAGTATCGAACTCAGGACCTTGGTGTTTCATGCCGACCGGAATTGATAGCGAAAGTCTCGCTTTGTGCCGAAACCGGCAGGCAGCTCGATCGTGTTGCATGGCCGGGTGCACAAGGCGAGACGCCGTTGAGGTTATTGTTGCGACCTGGTAGGCACTATTCTTGCAGCGTGAGTCGTGCGACGCCCCAGGTCATTGCGAGCGCAGCGAAGCAATCTTGTCGGCGGACACGTTTTACGAGATCGCGTCGCTGCGCTCGCGATGACAGAAGGCTCGCGATGGCAGACGGGATTTGTCGCGCTCCAAGGCTTCCGGGCGCTTCGGATTCGGCCAGGCGACCGGCTGACCCACCGGCTACGGACACCGCCGCTTTACTCGGCCGATATCCGGATACCCAGTGCCGGTCCCAATGTGTCGTTCCATGCGGTTGCACAGTCGGGGCCGCAGCGTTGGATCCAGTGCGGCAAAATGCTTTGCGCCAACAACTGCGCGCGGCGCGAATTGTCTTCCTCGGTGACGGGCACCAGGATCATATGGAACACCTTACCGTCAACACAATCTCCCGACCCGATATCGCAGGCGAGTCCGCCCACGGTTTCCCGATCGGCAGACTGCCAGATTGCCAGTTCCAACCTGTGAATGTTGGTTTGTAGCGTGTCGCGCAAATCGGGCGGCAGTTGCTGCCACGCCGCCTCATTCGCTCCGAAGAACGACAGCCCCCAACTGATCGCCATCGGGTAAATATAAGACGTCACCGCGGGCAATCCGATCTGGTTGCCGGTCATGGTACCGGTAATGGCGCAGTCTACCACGTTGTTGCGGATTGCACTGACGACCTCCGAGAACGGGGTCATCACCGGGATCGCACCGAACGCCGACATCATCTCCGACTGGCCGACCGAAGACGTGCGGACCTTATGTCCCGCCAGATCATTCAGGCCAGCAAACGCTTTGCGGCAAAACAACACCTGCGCCGGATAGGCATAAATACTGAGCAACTCAATGCCATATTTGCGTTGCAGGACGTCATGCAAATGGCCGCGGTGGAGCCGCATGGTATTGCGCAGCGACGCAATATCCGGATTGAGCAACGGCAGATCGACCGCATTCAGTTCCGGCTCGTCAGCCGATACCATGGCGAGCAATGCTGTACCAAACGGTACCACGCCCAGTCGCATGAGTTGGAGCATTTCCTGACCGGACAGACCGCTCTGATCGAACGAATGGATTTCTGCCGTAATGCGTCCGCCGGTCAGTCGCGGGATATCGTGTACCCAGAAGGGCCGTTCGAATTTGGTATATTGGCTGACTGCTGCAACGCCACCGACGATGGTCAGTTGAACAGGCGCGTCGGCAGCATGGGCGCGGGCAAGTGAACAGACGACACATACCATCGCAACGCAGCATCGTGTCTGCAAAACGAACCCGCGGATTCCCGCGCGCGCAGCCAACAAGAACGCCATGCTCCGCGACACCATCATGGCCGCTCCGAGTGGTCGTGGACCTGGCTTCAAATGTATCCAGAACAACTGGACAATCAATCTGAACGCCGGCCGAGATTCGTGCAGTCGTAATCCGAGCCATGATGACCACGGCCGCGAGAGCTAACTCGGTATCCGAAATTCGTTAAGACTTGGTGAACGGCGACACCAAATATATTGTGTTGCCGAGGCTTACCGGCGAGCATTTTTATGGTCACTGCCTGGCAACATGATTAGGGTCACCTTCGCAACGGAGCTCGCAGGCGAGCGTATGTTAAACATAGGAAGGCCGCAATTTGGTAGGCGATCCCGTCGGAGGCATGTGCGCCACGTGACCAGGCCACTGGGATGATCGGACGGCGCTTCCTCGGTTGGGCGATTGCGGGTGGTTTTGGACTCGTCGCGCTGACCTCGATCTTCGGCGCGTGGTTGTTGCTGGACCGCACACGCCAGGCGGCACTGCATGCGACGGATACGACCTTGCAGAATGCCATGCTCATCGTCGAGAGCGTGATTAATCGCGAGTTGCTGCAGGTCGATGGCGCGTTGGCCAGCCTGCCGACGCTGTTCGCCACGGTGACCCGTGATGGCGGCACCCTCGACGCGCGATCCGCCGAGCGTTTACTGCGCGGACTCAACTTTCAGGCGTTCGCCTTCCGGGACATTGTTCTGTTGCGTCCCGACGGTACGATCCTGGCGTCTGCGCGGCCAAATTCGTGGACCCGCAACGTGGCAATGAACCTGTCCGAGGTCAATTCCATTGCCCGCGGTGGCGTTGCGGTGATTTCCGGGCCGATCCGCAACCCGTTAACCGGCGACTGGGTGTTACTGGTGGTGCGGTTGGTAACCATCCAGGGCGCCGGCACGCTGGACGCGGTCGCCGAAGTGCCGTTGCCGCTGGTTGCGAAACTGCTCAGCTTCGTGGGCGAAGTCCCGGGTCTGCAAGTGTCCCTGGAGCGACGCGACGGCCAACTGCTGCTGAGCCAGCCCTATGACGAAATGCGCATCGGCAAACCGCAGCGCGTTGCCATCGGCCGGATCCAGGCGAACGGTGCGGTTTTTGTGGTTCCCGGCGGTTTGATCGAGCATCCGACCATCGCAATTGCCCGGGCCAGCCTGCACGGCGACGTCATGATTGCATTGACGCTCGATCGCACGATCGCGATGGCGGATTGGGAGCGCGAACGCGATCGCATGATTGTCTCGGTCACAATCGCGGTGGTTCTGGTGGCTACCTTGGCATTGATCCTGTTCGTCGCGCTGCGGCAGCGCGGGCGCGCCGAGGACCTGATCCGCTTTCTGGCACGCCATGATGCGCTGACCAAACTGCCCAATCGGGTGTTGTTCCGCGAGAATTTACGCGACGTCCTGGCCCAGGCGCGGCCGGGGGAGCACCAGGCGCTGCTTTATCTGGACCTCGATCGATTCAAGGCGGTGAACGATACGCTCGGGCATCCGCTTGGCGACGCTTTGCTGCAGGCGGTGGCCGCCCGGCTGACGCAATGCACCCGCGGCAGCGATACGGTCGCGCGGCTTGGCGGCGACGAATTCGCCGTGATCCAGGCACCGATTGGCCGCCCCGCGGAGGCGGCCGATTTCGCCGAGAGGCTGTTTGCTGTGCTGGATGCGCCGTTCGACGTGCAAGGCCACCAGATTGTCATTGGCACCAGCATTGGCATCGCCTTCTCGCCACAGGACGGGACCGACCCCGATCAGTTGATGAAAAGTGCCGATCTGGCGCTATTCCGGGCGAAACAGGATGGGCGCGGCGTTTACCGGCTGTTCCATACCGAAATGGACGCACAAATGCAGGAACGGCGCGTGCTGGAATTCGACCTGCGTGGCGCCCTGGCAGGCGGCCAACTGGAGCTGTTCTATCAGCCGCTGATCGGGCTGCGCGGCCTGCGGAACGCGTTGGCTGGACCGATCGGCTGCGAGGCCTTGTTACGTTGGCGGCACCCGACCAAGGAGCTCATTCCACCCGAGCAGTTCATTCCATTGGCCGAAGAGATCGGCGCGATAATCCCGATCGGCGAGTGGATCCTGCGGACCGCCTGCCGTGCCGCCGCGCATTGGCCGGACGGCATGAAGGTGGCAGTAAATCTCTCGGCAGTGCAGTTCAAAAGCGGCAATCTGGTTGCTGCGATGAGTGCTGCCCTGGCTGAATCCGGGCTGGAACCTGCGAGGCTGGAGCTGGAAGTCACCGAGACGGTCCTGCTGCGGGATACCGCTTCCACGCTGGCTACGCTGCATGAGTTCCACGCCCTGGGGTGCGTGATTGCGATGGATGATTTCGGCACCGGATACTCATCGCTGAGTTATCTGCACCGGTTTCCGTTCGACCGGATCAAGATCGATCAGTCGTTCGTGCGGGAACTTGGCAAGCGGCGAGACTGTGATGCCATCGTACGCGCGGCCATCGCACTGGGCCGCGAACTGGGCATGGCAATCACGGCTGAGGGCGTGGAAACGAAGGAGCAATTGCACATTCTGGTGCTGGCGGGATGCACCGCCGTGCAGGGGTATCTGTTCGGTCGACCGGTTCCCGAAGCGGCAATCGCAGATTTGTTACGCACGATACCATCTGTCGAGGCCATGCTGCCACCGGGTGCGCTGACTGCCCCCGGCGCTCGGACGATTTTGGGAGCGTTGCAGCCAGCCGGCTGACTGCTCCGGGGTCTGCGTATTGCGGACCCACGGCCATTACGGGCGCACTGAAGCAATCCTCGTGTCCCCACTGACAGAGATTGCTTCGCTGCGCTCGTCATGGCAGTGCGGGCGGGCATGCTGCCGTTCAGCGTTTCTGGGTGCCAACCGTCGCCCCGGCAGCCCGGGGGCTGCCATTCGTGATGGTCCGAAGGCTCTCTCGGGTAGCTCGGAGGGAGGACGATGTGGCCCTCGTGCAACAGGTCAGAATTTGTCGTGCTGATATCGGTTAGGCCAGACGGCCTAGGCCCCTGACAGCAGCGTAGGTTGACGAAAAAAGTAAGATATTCACAGCAAACTTTGGAAATTCCCAAAGGTGGAACCTACCCTGCGGTGGGGCGCCTGTTACAAGTACGTAAGTCCCCGTACGCGATCAACCGAATTCACGCGGTCGGCCCTGCTGGGTAAGGATCGCTGTAACGACGCTCGGCAAAAGCCAAAACCAAATCGCTCGAGCAAGCGGCAACTCAGAACTTCGATCGCCCGATGCTCGTAGGGGTGGTCAGAAAAGGAGCAGTGGGATGGGCCAGACACTTTCGTTCGATGACGCTGAGCACGCAACCATCACCTCGGCCGCCGGCGTGCCGATGCTGAACTGGCCGAGCGATCTGTTCAGCGACAATGCGAGCCTGGCGGATCTGGTGACGGTGGATTTCCTGCAGCAGTGCGATCCGGCGTTCTTGCCGCATTCGCGGGAAAGCGAGGAGTTTTGCGTTCAACTCGCCGCCTGAGCCGGATTACACCGTATGTGACGACCTGACCGAGGCGGTCCTACGGCCAGGATCGTGATCCGTCAGGGATACGTCGCGGATTGCATGAGGACGCGCGATACTCGCCGCCACAGCTTCGTGGAGGGCAGGGATGAGCGATCTGTCAGGGACCAACAGTTTGGCGGCGGCCTCACCGTCGTCGCCAACGCCCGATTTTACCGACACCGCGGACTTTGCGGACGCTGCTCGCGGGTTCATCGCCACCTTGGCGGATCCGGTCATTCGCACTGCCAGTGGCACGCCGGTCTGGGACCTGACCCAATACGCTTTCCTTGATAGCGAAATAGCGCCGCCGACGGTGAACCCAAGCCTGTGGCGTATGGCCCGCCTGAACATGCACCACGGGCTGTTCCAGGTGACCGAGCTTGTGTTCCAGGTACGCGGCCTCGACCTCGCCAACCTGACCATCGTGGAGAGCGCCACCGGCATCATCGTCATCGACACGCTGACCACGGTCGAGGTCGCCGCTGCGGCGATGGCGCTGTACTACGCGCACCGCGGCCACCGTCCAGTGCGCGCGGTGATTTACACGCACAGTCATTCCGATCATTTCGGCGGCGTGCAGGGTGTCATCGCGCCGGACGCGGTTGGCATCCCGGTCATCGCTCCGGATGGCTTCATGGAGGCAGTCGGCGGCGAGAACGTGCTTCCCGGCAATGCCATGGCCCGGCGCGCGCAGTTCCAGTTCGGCGGGCTGCTGCGGCAGGGTCCGCTCGGCCAGGTCGATGCCGGACTTGGCAAGATCACGGCACGCGGCACGCAAAGCCTGATCGCGCCGACGTTGTTGATCCGCGCACCAGTAGAAACCCACACAATCGACGGGGTGGAAATCGAGTTCCAGCTTGCCCCGGAGACCGAGGCGCCGGCAGAGATGCATCTGTTCCTGCCGCAATGGGGCGTGCTGAACATTGCCGAAAATGCCACGCATCATCTGCACAACTTCCTGCCGTTGCGCGGCGCCGTGGTGCGCGATCCGCGCATGTGGGCGAAGTATCTCGGCGAGGCGCTGGACCTGTTCGGGGCACGAACCGAGGTGCTGATCGCGCAACACCATTGGCCGGTGTGGGGTCGGTCGCGGGTGCGGACCTATTTGGAAAAGCAGCACGATCTTTACAAATTCATCCACGATCAATCGGTGCGGCTGCTCAATCTCGGCCGCAAGCCCGGGGAGGTCGCCGAGGAAATTGCGCTGCCTGCGGGGCTGGCGCGTGAGTGGTATTTGCGGGGGTATTACGGCTCTCTGAAGCACAATGCCAAGGCAGTGTATCAGCGATATCTGGGGTGGTACGACGGCAATCCCGCGCTGCTGGATCCATTGCCGCCGCGTGAGACCGCGGAGCGGACCATTGCGTACATGGGTGGCGTCGTTGAGGTCGTGGAACGGGCGCGGGCGGATTTCGCTGCAGGTGCGTTTCGCTGGGTTGCCCAGGTAATGCAGTTGGCGGTGGCGGCGGCGCCGGAGGATGCGGCGGCTCGGGCGCTGCTGGCGGATGCGCTGGAGCAACTTGGTTTCGCGGCCGAATCGGCGACGTGGCGCAATGCTTACCTTTATGCAGCGCAGGAATTGCGTGAGGGTAAGCGGGCGTTGCCGCCTCGACCGATGCTGTCGCCGGCGCTGGTGTCCGGGCTGACGACGGAGTTGTTGCTGGATTATCTTGCGGTGCGGCTCAACCCGGAACGCAGCGACGGCGTTGCGCAGGTGGTTTGTTGGACGGTGACGGATCAGGATGCGGCGTTTGGGCTGGCCCTGCGTAATTGTGTACTTTCGCACTGGGCGGGATTGCCGCCAGACGCGGTGGCGACGCTGGCAAGCAGCCGGCGCACGTTGGAAGCGTTGGTGTTGGGCGTTAGCTCGATTGCGCAGGCTCAGGCGGAGGGTGCACTGGCGGTTGAGGGTGACGTGGCAGCAGTGGAACGGCTGTTCGCGATGTTCGATACATTCCCGTTGATGTTTGATGTGATTGGGTGAGGGATGTGCCGGACTCCGAACGGCAACGAGTCTCTGCGATCGCTCACCAGGGGTTACGCCGGTTCGCGAACGAACCGGCGCAACCCCTATCGCTGATCGGTCCTGATCTTGACTTCGACGCCAAGAACCACCACAATCAGAAACAAGAGAATAAGAGACGTCGTCATCGCCGATCTCCTGGTGAAGAGCCGGCGGGCCAATTCCCGCCCACTTTTTCGTTTTGCCGCCAATGTGTGAAGAAACCGTTGAGCGGAAATCGTCTTCTCGCGATGATTCCCGGCTTTTCATTCTGATAGCGATATCCATGGAATCGCCCGACCCATTCGGTATCAATTATCATCCACCAAACTTCGGGCCGACAGTTTATAGACCGTGCCACGGCTCGATCGCTATCGGCAACCTGTCGCGACCATGAACGCTGTCGGATCAATCCGATGCCGCTCAGGCAAGGTCAGAAAAAGTCGTTCTGTCACCCTATCAAAACCGCGGTGGCCCCAGCCGAATGTCCGATATATGACGACCCGCCCGGCGGACCTGGTTACGCCGATCCCCCGCCCTTCATGACGTTCCAACGTCGGTGGACCGGAGCAGGGCCCCACTCTGCCGTCAGACATTCCACCGATAACTCCAAAGCTTAGTGTGCTATTGCTTTCCCGCACCGCGCCCCCAACCTACCCCACCCGAAACAGCTGCTCCGCTCCCCCGCCCAGGAGACCCCTCGCCAATGAACCATCTGGACCGCCTGTCCGACCTGATCGCCCGCGCCCGCGCCGCCGGAGCCGATGCCGCCGACGCCGTCCTGGTCGCGGGCACCTCTCTCTCGGTCGCCCGCCGCCTCGGCCGGACCGAGCATGTCGAGCGGTCCGAAGGTCAGGATCTTGGCCTACGCGTGTTCATCGGCAAGAAAGCCGCCATCGTCTCCGCCACCTCCATCGACCCGGCGGGCTTCGCTGCGCTGGCCGAACGAGCCGTCGCCATGGCCAAGGTCGTTCCCGAGGACCCCTACACCGGCCTCGCCGAGACCGCCGCGCCGCCGGACACCCAGGACCTCGACATGGTGGACCCGGCCGAACCCTCCGCCGAGGACCTGGTCGCCCGCGCCGCGATCGCCGAGGATGCTGCCATGTCGGTGCCCGGCATCACCAACTCCGAGGGCGCCGACGCCGGCTACAGCCGTGGCGAGATCTTCCTGGTGACCTCAGCCGGGTTCGCCGGCCATCGCGTGGGCACCAGCCACTCGATCAGCGCCACCGCGCTGGCTGGCGAGGGCACCGGCATGCAGCGTGATTACGACTACGACTCCAAGGTTTATCTGGCCGACCTCGACGACCCTGCCACGATCGGTCGCAGTGCCGCCCACCGGACGCTGGCGCGGCTCAACCCGATCCGGCCGAAGACAGCGAAATTGCCAGTGGTGTACGATCCCAGGGTGGCGACCTCGCTGCTCGGCAGCCTAATGGGCGCGATCAACGGCGCGTCGGTTGCCCGCGGCACCAGTTTCCTCAAGGAGAAACTGAGTCAGAAGATCTTCGCCTCCGGCATCTTTGTGCACGACGATCCGCGCCGGATACGTGGCCCACGTTCCCGGGTGTTCGACGGCGAGGGCACGCCGACCAAAGCCCGTGCCCTGATCGAGGACGGCGTGCTGACCACTTGGCTGCTCGACAGCCGTTCAGCGCGGCAACTGGGCATGGTGTCAACCGGCCATGCGTCGCGCGGCACCAGCGGGCCGCCATCGCCGTCGTCCTCCAACCTGTGGCTGGCTGCCGGGACGATGACGCCCGACGAACTGATGGCCGACATCAAACTCGGGCTCTACATCACCGAGATGATGGGCGGCGG
>Ga0187879_10003213_pt1 | contig 11015 bp, 4 predicted proteins | sample June2016WEW_19_1_FD_132423 | JGI IMG/M metagenome (GOLD analysis project Ga0187879, IMG submission 132423) | Peatland microbial communities from SPRUCE experiment site at the Marcell Experimental Forest, Minnesota, USA - June2016WEW_19_10 | ecosystem: Environmental > Terrestrial > Soil >... | reverse complement strand
TTATGGAAGCTGTGCGGTGGTTGCAAGGGTCTGGCCTTGCTGTCAGGCAGCAGGATGCTGCTCCGGTGCCGGGCCGTGGCGCGGAGACCGTGCTGGTGGTGGCGGCGGGTAACAGCAGCGCCCGGTTCGCGGTCGATTTGAGGCAGCGGGCGCCGTACCCGAACGAACTGGCCGGTCTCGGCCGGCTAAGGGAGACGCTGTCTCGACTAGGCGAGCCGCTGCTGATAGCGCCTTTCGTGTCCGAGTCACTGGGGGCAGCGCTGACGGCCGGCGGCTGGTCGTGGGCAGATGCGCAAGGAGATTTTGACTTGCGTGCCCGTGGACTGCTGTTCCGGCAGCGGCGTGCCGTGACGGCACCGAAGCCTGCTCGCAAGACGCTGCCGACGGGATCGGGCAGCTTCGCTGTCATCCGATCCCTGATCACGTTCGCGGGCGGCGACGAGGACGCTACTGGTGCCACGGTGCTGGCTGCCCGGGCCGGAGTATCTCAGCCGCGTGTTTCACAGGTGCTCCGACAGTTGCGGGATCATGAACTCGTCGACAGGGCGCCGGACGGCAGATGGCGGCCTCGCCGCGAGGCGCTGCTGGACCAGCTCCTGGCCGAGTATCCCGGCCCGGGAGGCTCGGTACAGTATTTCTACAGCCTGGACTCACCAACGGACGTGGCTGTCCGTGTTGCCCGCGAGTTCGGGAACCGGGTCGCGGTTTCTGCGGATGTCGGGCCTGACCTCATCCAGGCGTGGCGCAGGCCGACCGAGATCATCTTGTATGTCAGGGAACTAGTAGACGCAAGCCAGTTCGGGCTTGTGGAGGCGCAAGGCAGGCACGACGGGAACGTCATCGTCCGCATACCGGGGGACTGGTCGGTCTTCCCGGTACCGGCTCTGGTAGCCGATCTGCAGGATGTGGAGGTTGGGCTGGCAGATCCGTCCCAGATGATCTGGGATCTGCACGATCTCGGCGGCGCTGATCGTGCCGATGCTGCGGCAAGGTTGCGGACATGGCTACTGACACGCCGCTGAGCCATCTGGCGCTGCTAGCGGCATCTGTCGCCGACGATCTTGGTTATGTTGCCCTCGCCGATCTTGCCAGGGCCGTCGGGGACGACGCTTCCGGCTACCGCGTCATCGGCGGCCATATGGTGACGGTACTGGCAGCAAGATGGATGCTCGGCGCGGACCTGTACCGGGAGACCGGCGACGCTGACCTCGGCGTGACTCCGGTTCTGGCTCGCAGCATTCACCTTCCCGGCAGGCTGAAAGCTCTCGGTTATGAACAGGTCGCAGGCAACCGCTTCGCCCGCGGCATGTCCGACATCCCCGTCACGCTCCCGGGCGTGCGGGACGCTCCGCGCCAGGCGATCATCGACCTACTTATCCCCGCCTACACCCACCGGGCCCGCGAGAACGTCAAGGTAAGCGAGGACCTATTCAGCACTGAAGTCCCCGGGCTCGCGGCCGCGCTGGGCCGGCCAGCGGGTCACCATGGCACTGGAGTTGCGCCGGCTTACCGGCGAGATCCTGCACGCGGCCCTGCCGTTCCCCTACGAGCTCAGCGCTCTGGTGCTCAAAGGCCTGGCCACACGAGTCAGGGTCAAGGCCACCGACACGACAGACATCTGGCGGTGCCTGGAGATCGCGTTTGCCGCAAGGGTCATGCCACAGGACTTCTCCCGCAGTGGCCGTGACGAGGCGGCCGCCGCCATCCGGGCCCTATTCAAGCATCGCGACGGCGCGGGGATGACCGCGCTCGCAGAAGAACTCCGCGGCGCTCGCCGAGGATGTGGCACGCGCGCTGCAGCAGGCCAACCGACCGGTGGCACCGACGTTGGCGTTCTCCGCTACGAACGGACATTCCCACAGTCCAGTCCCCATGAGCCTCTGATAATTGCGGGATGTGCTGGCCGTCGCTGAAGGTCCTTTGGGGTTGTGACGTGTGGCTCTGGACTGGCCGGTCATTGACGCCTCAGTTTGTTTGTTCCGTGCTCGATGGCGGGATGTTGCCTGGGACGCAGTGATCGCACAGCCGCGTTTGACGGGATGGTCCTGGACCGGCCATAGCGTCGTCGACCTGGCGGCCGGACAGAGGAAGCGGATGGCAGATACCAACCAAGACGAGACCTTCAGGCCGTACGTGCCCGCAGTCGTGATCGACTGGCTGCGGTATAGCCCGGGAACCAGTCACCGCACGGTGGACGGCACACTGGAGTTCATCGACATCTCCGGGTTCACCCGGCTGACCGAGCGATTCGCGCGGGCGGGCAAGGTCGGGGCCGAAGAGATGAGCCAGATCCTCGACGCCGTATTCACCAGCCTGCTAGATATCGCCCGCGAATACGGCGCGGATCTGATCAAGTGGGGTGGCGACGCGGTGCTGCTGCTCTTCCAGGGCGACGGGCATGCGGCTGCGGCGTGCGCCGCCGCGTGGGATATGCGAAGGACGCTCCGGCGGGTCGGCAGGGTTACCGGCACTGCGGGCTCGGCGACGCTGCGGATGTCCGTCGGCGTGCATAGCGGCCAGGTCATGTTCTTCCTGGCGGGCAGCAGGCACCGGGAGCTCATTATCACCGGACCGGCGGCCACCCAGACCGCCGTGATGGAAGCTGTGGCCGAAGCGGGCCAGGTGGGGATCAGCCACGAAACCGCCGCGCTCATCGGTCCCGGCGTGGCTGGCGCGGTCATGGGCCCCGGGTACCTACTTGGTGCCGCCCCCAAGGTGCCGCTGCGCCCGGTCCACCGCGTCCGCGACGTCACCGGCCTGGGCCTGGAACGCTGTCTGCCTCCCCCGGTGGCGGCGAACCTGCTGGCCGGCGGGCATGAAGGCGAGCACCGCAGGGTAGCCATCGCGTTCGCTGAGTTCTCTGGCACCGACCGGCTGCTGGCGGCCGACGGCGCCGACGCGGTGGCCGCCGCGCTGCAGCACGTCATTGCTGCCGCGCAGGATGCGGCGCACGCGAGCGACGTGACGTTCTTCGGGACAGACATCAGCGCCGACGGCGGCAAGATCATGCTCGTGGCCGGCGCTCCGCGGAGCACTGGCCACGAGGAGATGCACCTGCTGCAGGCCGTGCGCGCCGTCCTCGGCCAGCCGGGTGCGCTCACGCTGCGAGCAGGTGCGCACGCCGGCCGCGTGTTCGCCGGTGAGTGCGGCCCGGCGTACCGGCGCACCTACTCGGTGTGGGGTGACGCCATCAACCTGGCCGCGCGGCTGATGGCGCGGGCCGCTCCAGGCCAGCTGGTGGCCACGGCGGACATCCTGGACCGGTCGACGAAGACGTTCGCCTTCAGCCCACTGCCGCCGTTCCGGGTCAAGGGCAAGGCGCAGCCGGTGCATGCTTTCGATGTGGGCGCGCCGCTGCTGAACCGCCGGGTCCCGGTCCAGGCCACTGGCCGGCTCGCGGGCCGGGATGCGGAGGTCGCGGCGTTGCGGGAGGCGCTCGACTCGCTGCGCCGCGGTCGTGGCCGGGTTGTCGAACTGGTCGGCGAGCCAGGCATCGGCAAGTCGCGGCTGCTCGCCGAGCTGCTCACCATGGCCGACAAGGAGCGCCTGGTCGTCGTGCGCTGCGACGATTACGCCTCGGCCATACCGTGGGCGGTGTCCGACATGATGCTGCGTGAGCTGCTCAGCGTGCCGGCCGAGGCCGAGCCGCAGGCCGTGGCAGCCGCGCTCGCGGCGGCCGTAGCCCGGCAGGCGCCACAGCTGGGGAAATGGCTGCCGCTGCTGGCCGCTGCGGTTGGCGCGGAGCTGCCGCCGACTCCCGAGGTCACCCAGCTGGCAGACGCCTTCCGCAGGCCGCGCCTGGAGCAGGCCGTGACAGACCTAGTGGGGGCCGTCCTCAGCGGCCCCGGGGTGCTCGCCGTGGAGGATGTGCAGTTCGCCGACGAGGCTTCGGTCAGTGTCCTGAGCAGGCTGCTCGGCGAGGTGCCCGGCCGGCCGTGGCTGGTGGTGCTCACCGGGCCCGCGCGGACACCGGTTCGCGTGCCGGAGGACGCCCAGCCGCTGCGGCTGGAACTCGGCCCGCTGCCGACGTCCGCAGCTGAGATCTTGCTGCTCGAGGCGACCGAGCGATCGCCGCTCGCACCGCACCAGCTCGCCGCGATCACCGACCGCGGGGCCGGCAACCCGCTGTTCCTGCAGGAGCTCGCCGCAGTGGCAGGGCAGGGCAGCGACGTATTGCTGCTGCCGGAGTCAGTCGAGGACGTGATCGGCGTGCAGATCGATCTGCTCGCCCCGGCGGACAGGTCCACGCTCCGGGCCGCGGCGGTGGCGGGAATGTCGTTCGAGGCAGGCCTGCTCGCCGAGGTACTCGGCGAGCCGCTGGATGCCGGGGTGTGGGAGCGCCTGCGGGGATTCGTGTCAGCCGCGGCAGAAGGCGGGTTCGGGCTCAGGTTCCGGCACGCGCTGCTGCGCGACGCGGCGTATGAGGCGCTGCCGTACGCGCGCAGGAGGCAGCTCCACAGGCAGCTTGCCGCCGCCGTGGAGCGCCGGGCAGGTGACACGCCGCAGGCCGAGGCGGCCCAGCTCTCGCTGCACTATTTCCACGCGCGCTGCTACGAGGCGGCAAGCTACTACGCGCGTATCGCCGCCGAGCGGGCCGCCGCAGTGTACGCCAACCCGGAAGCGGCCGGGTTCCTGGCCACGGCGCTCGAGGCCGCCAGGCGGGTGGCCCGCCCTGCGGCAGCGGAGGTATCCAGGCTGGCCGAGGCGCTCGGGGATATCCGCTACCGCCTCGGCGAGTTCGCCGCCGCAGGTCAGTGCTTCGCCGAAGCGCGAAGGCTCAACAGCGGCGACCCTGTCGCGGTGGCCAGGCTCTGCCTGAAGCTCGCGCTCGTCGCCGAGCGGACCGGCGGGTTCCCGCAGGCGGTGCGCTGGATAACGATCGGCCGCCGCGGCTTGCAGGGGCTGGCCGATCCGGACGCGCGCCGCGAGGACGCGCGGCTCATCTTGCGGACCGCGGTCGTTCGCTATATGCAGGGACGGTTTGCCGCCGCGATCAAGTTTGGCCAGCTGGCCAGGGCCGAGGCCGAGCGGTCGCGCGCCAGGGACGTGCTGGCGGGCGCGTTCCAGCTGCTGGACGCCGCGGACGTAGCGCTCGGGAACTTCAGCAGCGAGCCGTGGGCGCAGCGGTCACTGGCGATCTGGAAGGAACTCGGCGATTTGGGCCGGCAGGGGAGGGTGCTGAACGAGCTGGGCGTCCGGGCGTACTTCGAGGGCCGCTGGGACGACGCGCTGAACTACTACCGGAAGGCGAGGGTGGCATACGAGCGGGTCGGCGACCAATGGAACGCGGCGCTCACCGCATGCAACATCGGGGAGATCCTCTCCAACCAGGGCCGCTGCGCCGAGGCAGAAGATACGGCGCGTCCCGCCGAGCGGATACTGCGCGCCTCGGGCGCCTTGTCGGAGACGGCATTCGCCGATGCCGTCCTGGGCAGTATAGCCGCGGGGCGCGGCCGGCACGGGGAGGCCTTCGGTCTGCTTGAGGCCGCGCGTGCAGGTTACCTCAAGGCACAAAGGCCAAATGAGGTGGTAGCTACCGAGATCAGTATCGCCGAGACCCTGGTCTATGCGGGCAAGCCCGCGGAGGCGCTGGCCCGCGCCGACGACATCGCGGCCGGCTCCAACCTGCGGGAGGGCGATGCGAGTGCGCTCGCCAGGGTGCGCGGTTACGCCATCGCACTGCTGGGGGATGCCGCCAGGGCGCACGAGACGATCGATGCGAGCCTGCGGGCCGCCCGTCGGCGAACTGACCAGTATGACGAGGCGCTCGCCGCCGACGCGCTCATCTGGCTGGCCGGGATCCGGGATCAGCCGGCTGAGCCAGGCCTCGTCGCCAGGCGCGATGAACTGTTCGGCATGCTCGGCGTGGTCGCCACCCCAGATGTGCCGGCTCAGCCCGCGACAGCAGACGCTCGTTCCTAGAACGAACTGTGCGGGTCCCCGCGCGGGGCGGAGACGGTAATGACCTCCACGCCGGCCTTGGCCTTGTGCCGCGATGCGACGCACGGCGACGGGCCGCTGGCGGAGCAGTCCGGAAGCAGTCCCTCGTACTCGTCATTGGCGACGTTGAACGCCGACGTCGTGCCGTCCTTGGTCGTGAACGCGGTCGGCGAGCCCCAGCAGATGTTGAAGTGCGCGGCACCCGGGTTAGGAGCCTGCTGCACCAGGGACTTCGCCAGCATCATCGTGATCGTCTTCGACCGGTTGGTGACCGTGAAGCTGACGATACCCCCGACGGAGGTGCACGACAGGTCCGGGAAGCCGCCGCCTGTGGCAGTGAGCACGTCGCTGGTGGGCGCCTGGCTGGCAACCGCGGAACCGGACGTGCCCTGTGAGCTGACCGTCTCGCTGTGGCAGGCCTGACCCGGCTGGCAGTGGAGAAGCTGGTCGACGATGTCGAACGGCTGCGACGGGGAACTGGTGGCCGCTCCCGGCGCGGACGCCTGCAGCTCGAAGCCGAAACCGACAGCGCCGAAGGTCAGGTCCGGGAACATGGCGACGCCGCCAACCGCTTCGACTGAGTTGTTTTCAGGCGGGGCGGCACCAACGGGGTTGACCGCGTAAGTGAGGGTGACGGGCTCGTCATAGCTGGTGACCAGGTGTCCCTGGGAGTCCTCGACGTCGACCACCACGGCGGGCGTCATCGCGGTCCCTATCTGTGTCGTCGTCGGCTGCACCGCGAAGACGAGCACGCGCGTGCCCGTATGGGCACGCGCGGCGGGCACCGCGAGCATCAGCACGACCAAAGCGGCGACCGTGACCGCTGCGCTAACTGCAAAAAGTCGTGTGACAGACCGCATCTTCGCCCCTCCCGCAGATCTGCGGTACCCAGCCTTGAAGCTGCGCGCGGCGGCCCTCCGAAGGGTGTCCCATCAAATTAGAACCGCTCGCGCTAGGCACCTCGGGCTAGCGTCTCACGCTCGCCAGTTCTGTCCTAGGGCCGATAAGGTTAGGCCTGTGGCTGGCATACGCCTCGTCCGGGACGTGATATTACGAGACGGCACCCCGCTGAGGCTTCGCGCGGCGACTCCCGAGGACTACGACGACATCAAGGCCTTCTACGACCGGTTGTCTGAGGACAGCCTGTATACGCGCTTTCACGGCTCTGTGCGAACCGAGGGGCCGGCACGCTCGGACGCGGAGGCCGACGGCGACGCCCGGGTGGTGCTGATCGGGTGGCGGGCCGACCGGGTGGTGGCGTCTGGCAGCTACGACCGGCTGCGTGAGCCGGCCGTCGCGGAGGTCGCATTCACAGTCGCGGAGGGCCTCCATGGCCGCGGCGTCGCCACGCGGATCCTGGAGCAGCTGGCGGAGATCGGCGCGGAGCGGGGGATTGCGCGCTTTGACGCCGAAGTCATGGACACCAACCAGGCCATGCTCGCCGTCTTTAACCGAGCAGGGTTCGGCGTGCGGAGCAGGCTGGACTTCGACGAGCTGCTGGTGTCCTTGGACATCCAGCCGACGGAGGCCGTACAGGAGAAAATCGGGGAGCGAGACCACGTCGGGGTGGTTGCGTCGCTCCGCTCGATCCTCGCGCCTGCCTCGGTTGCCGTCGTCGGAGCCTCGAACGAGCCCGGTAGCTGGGGTGGTGACCTGTTCGCCAACCTGATCGCCGGCGGCTTCCAGGGGGCGGCGATCCCGGTGAACCGGAGCGGGGGTGCGGTGCGTTCGGTGCGGGCGGCCAGGAGCCTCAGCGAACTGGCCGAACCTCCGGAGTTGGTGGTCGTGGCAGTGCCGGACGAGGAGGTGCTCGATGTGGCCGCTGAGGCAGCACGCATCGGGGCGAAGGCCCTGCTCGTGGTGTCGAGGCTGGCGGACGGCGCAGGCGAGGACACCGGGCGACAGCGGCGGCTGCTCGAGATCGTGCGGTCAGCGGGCTTGCGCATGGTCGGGCCGAGCACGCTGGGCGTGCTCAACAACGATGCGTCGGTACGCCTCCGCGGGACCTTCGCGGGGGCGCCGGTGCCCGCCGGGCGCCTGGCGATCTCCTCACAGTCAGGGGCGATCGGCATCGCGCTGCTGGGCGATGCCGCGGCGCGCCGGCTGGGCCTGTCGAGTTTCGCATCACTCGGCGCCCGCGCCGATGTCTCGACCAACGACCTGCTCGAGTACTGGGAGGAAGACCAGGCCACGGCGGCCGTCATCCTCTACGTGGAGACCTTCGGCAACCCGGAGCACTTCGGCCGCATCGCACGGCGGGTCGCCAGGCGCAAGCCGATCCTGGCCATCAAGGGACGCAGGGCACAGGACCCGGACGCCGGGGCAGGCTCGCACACCGCGGCAGCTCTGCGCGGGGACGCCCTGGTCGACGCGCTCTTGCTGCAGGCCGGCGTGATGCGCTTTCACAGCGGCGAGGAGCTCTTCGACACCGCGGAGTTCTTCGAGACGCAGCCGCTGCCGCTCGGGCACCGGATGGGGATCGTCAGCAACTCAAGAGGCGTGGCCGCCCTGGCGGTCGACGCCTGCGGGTCGCGAGGCCTGGCGGTGGGCCGCTCGCTCGTGATCGGCTCCCGCGCCGGGCCCGCGGATTACGCGGCCAGCATGCGTGGCCTGTTTACCGGGCAGGCGATCGACGCCGTGATGGCCTACTACGTCGACGTCGGAGGCGGTGACCCGCTGTCGGTGCTGGCGGCGATCTCCGAGGCCGCCGCGGAGCAGAACAAGCCCGTGGTCGCTTCCGTCTTGGGCAGCGACGGCCGCCGGGTCGAGCGGCAGGGCGACTCGGTCCCGAACTTCCGCTTCCCGGAGACCTGCGCGGGCGTCCTGGCGCGCGCGGTCGAGCGGCGGGAGTGGCTTTCCCGGGCGCTGGGGCAGCGGCCGGAGTTCGACGGCATCGACGCCGAAGCCGCCCGGGCCCGGGTGGCGGCCTGGCTCGAGGATCACCCCGCCGCCGGCACGCAAGAGGACGGCGGCTGGCTGCCGACGGCGGAGTCCGAGGCCCTGCTCGCCACGCACCAGATCCCGTTCGTGGCCAGCGAGTCCTGTCCGGACGTCGAGCGGGCCGTATCGTCGGCGACTGTCCTGGGCGGACAGATCGTCCTGAAGGCGGATTTCCCTCCGCCCGCTCATGCCGCAGATGTCGACGCGGTCTTGCTCGGCCTGGAGGGAGAGGCGGCGGTGCGAGCGGGCTGGCAGGAGCTCGAGCGCCGGTGCCGGGCGGCCGGTCGTGAGTGGCGCGGAGTGACCGTCGAGCCCCTCGTCGGGTCCGGCGCCGATGTCCTGCTCGGCGCGCTGGCGGACCCGGATCTGGGGCAAGTCATGGCGATCGGCCTGGGCGGGCGCAGGGCAGGTCTGGGACGCGACGTTGCCTATCGGCTGTTGCCCTTCACGGACGTCGACGCACGCGAGCTGATCGACGCGGCCGAAACCGTGTCGATTCAGCTCGACGGCTTCCGCGGCTCTGTCCCCCTGGACCGTCTGGCGCTGCAAGAGCTGATCCTGCGCTTCACCGCGCTGCTGCGCGCCGTCCCGGAGCTCGTGGAGGTGGATCTCAATCCCGTGCGCTGCCTGCCCGACGGCGCGGTCGTCCTCGACATGCGCTTGCGGGTCGAGCGCAGGCCGCGAGCGGAATCGGTGACCAGATGGTGACGGTACGTAGCGAAGCGCGTCACGCGCGCCCAGGCGGAACTGTAGTAACAGGCGGGCTCGGGCGAGGCGGAGGCTGGCTTCGGGCAAGGCCATGGAGTTAGTGCGTAGCCCTCGATAGCACGAGGTGCCGTGATCTCCTAGATCGCCGGACAGCAGCGGAGCTCCGGTAGAAGGGCTTTCGGCCCAGATCGCTCTTCTGAAGGAGTTCTGTGCGGACAGTGTGTCATCGCCCGCGAGATCGCGGTAGCCGAGGGGTGTTTGGCCCTAGGTCCTGAGCGAGCTAATCCAGATCGTGCCGTTCGAGATGGTCGACGCGGTCCTTGCCGAGCGCGGGGGGGTCAGCGCCGGCTGCGTAAGCCGCCTGCCCGGGTGGTGGTCTACCTGCTGCTGGCTGCCGCGCTGTTCGAGGAGCGCGGCTACCCAACCGTGTGGTCGAGGCTCACCGCCGCGCTGACCACCGGGTCACTACCGCTGGCGGGGAAAGACGGGGGAAATACTATGAGCTACCCTGCACATTTGGGCGCAGCACGCGACGGAGGGAGTCCTGCTCTTTGCCCGGGCCACCCGACCATCTTGGACGTCCTCGGCGTCGATGCCCCTGAGACGATCAAGGGCCACGTGCAGAGCCCCTTCGACGGCGTCAGCATGCGAGGCAGCATCGACGACCCGTCCGCGCCGTCGGCGAGGAAAACCCAGTTCTATGCCTGCTCGGCTCCCGGTCGATCTGGCATGAGGGCTGGAAGGCCGTCACGACACATCCGACCCTCGCCGGGTGGGGGCACTTCAACGACGACCAATGGGAGCTGTACCACACCGACGTCGACCGGGCGAGGCCATCACCGACGACTGCCCGGGCAGCTCCCCGCACCCGTTCACCGGCGGCACGATCAACCGGGTCGCGATCGACGTCAGCGGCGAGCCGTACATGGACCTCGAACGCGAAGCCGCCCTCATGCTCATGCGCGAATAACACACGGCAAACGGCAGGCGTCAGAAGCGCCACGGGCGGCCTGCCTCCGAACCGGAGGCAGGCGGTAATGACCGACACCGCCACGCCACGCGATTGCCTCACGCCAACGCGGATCGAACGCGCGGCGACCAGGATGCCCAGAATTGGCTGATCTGCATGCGCCCACCCGCGTGGCCGCACAGGAGTCAGCCGCCCGTAACCGGCAGGCGCTAGCACCAAGCTCGGGATATGACCCCGATAGATTTTGATGGGCCCTTCGGGCCGCTCCCGGGTGGATGAGAATGGTGGTGCGCATGCTGCCCGCCGACGTCGGTTCGGCTTGGCCCGCGCCGACAAGCTCTTCAAGCGCCTCACCGCAGCCCGCCTCGACAACACCCTCGACTACGAATACCGCCGCCTGACCACCGTCGAGCTGCTCATGCCAGTGAATGGCTGCCCCTCATGGCCGACCCGCTGC
>Ga0187879_10003209_pt1 | contig 11021 bp, 12 predicted proteins | sample June2016WEW_19_1_FD_132423 | JGI IMG/M metagenome (GOLD analysis project Ga0187879, IMG submission 132423) | Peatland microbial communities from SPRUCE experiment site at the Marcell Experimental Forest, Minnesota, USA - June2016WEW_19_10 | ecosystem: Environmental > Terrestrial > Soil >... | reverse complement strand
CTCACCAAGTTGATGACGCTGTATATGACCTTCGAAGCGCTGCGCGACCGCCGCATCCAGCTCAACCAATACATGACGGTATCCGCCGAGGCCGCCGCCATGCCGCCAACCAAACTTGGCTTGCAACCCGGTGAAGGCCTGACTGTCGAGCAGGCGATCCTTGGCCTCGTCACCAAATCAGCCAACGATGCCGCCGCTGCTCTGGGCGAGTTTCTCGGCGGCAGCGAAGACCGATTCGCCCAGATGATGACGTTGCGTGCCCGCGCGCTTGGCATGACAAGGACCAGTTTCCGTAATGCATCCGGCCTGCCCGACCCGGACCAATGGACCACGGCGCGTGATCTCGCCACACTGAGTCGCCGCATCATTCTCGATTTTCCGCAGATGTACGGGTATTTCTCGGTGCCTGGCTTTGTCTTCCACGGTCGGGTCATTCTCAATCATGACAACATGCTCCGCACCTATCCGGGCGCCGATGGCATGAAGACCGGGTTCACCGATGCCGCCGGACACAATCTGGTCACCAGCGCCTTGCATGGCAACGTGCGACTGATCGGTGTGGTTATGGGAGCGGCCTCGAATGTCGAGCGCGATCAGCATATGGCGATGCTGCTGGATGCCGGCTTCAATGATGAAGGCGCGCCGGCCACGCCCAAACCCCTTGGCGGATTGATCAGTGTGGCCAACGCGGCAACCACGTTTTCCCTGCGTCCGACGGAGCAAGGGGATGAACCCGAGCGGACCATGCCGAGTCCCCGGGTTATCCGTGACCACGGGATCGAGACCAGACCCTTCCCCGCCGAAAGTACTGCTCGAGACATCGCGATGGAGTTCGCGCGTCTGGCGCCGGAGGGACAGCCGCGCGTGCAGCCTGTCGTCTTTGGCCGTCGTACGCTGTATCACGCACAGTTGGTTGGACTCAGTGAGTCGGAGGCGCGCCTGGCATGTGCAACGTTCGGCCACCGTGGCCCAGGATGCCAGGTTTTTCGCATTGGAACCGGGCCGCTCGCGCAGCGCTGATTTCCCCGGATCGCGAAACGGGTTCCGCGAAACGGGTCCGGCGAGGCTTGCGGAACCACACGATTACCCGGCTTCGCATCGGCATCCCGTGGCTCGTCCCGGGCATGACCCAGTAAAATGACGCCGCTGGCAAAGCCGGTGAACGGGTCGGTGGCAATTTCGACGAGACCAATGGGCGAGGCGTGATACGGACAACCCAACGGACACGCTTTAGAAAGCCGGCTACTTCATTTGGCTTTGTGGAGCCGCCACGGTCTTTTTCCTCGGCTTTTCGTACAACGGACCTGTTCTCGAGGTCACCCGCGACAGAAAATGCTCGCGGATAGGCTTCCGTTTCAAGGTCATGACACGCCTGGGCAACCTGAGGCTCGCCGGCATCAGGGCGTTCAGCGCGGTTCAGGCAAACGGGTAAGAAGATGATCCAGACGGCGACGTATTGAGCGCGCGGGCCGATCAGTCACTGCATTTCAGAAATCGGTGCAGCGGCCCTTATGCTCCCAGTCGCCATACCGCGTCGGTTCCGGCCCCGCCACGCCGCCAATTTCTTTCGGCAGCGGCTTGCGCACCACCAGTTCGCCCGGTTTCAGATCCGCCGCTTGCTCGACCGGTTCGGTTGCGGTGTCCTTGGCCATCGCCTTAGCCTCCTGTTCCCTTCACCTCACCGGCATTCCACAGCGCGGCCGGCGGAGGTGACCCGGCACCCGGATTCCAATGTCCGGACTTCTTCAATGCGTCCGCGACTTCCTTAGGCATGTAGGTCTCATCGTGCTTTGCCAGCACTTCCGAGGCAACAAACGTGCCATTCGGGTTCAGCTTGCCAAGCGTCACCACGCCCTGCCCCTCGCGAAACAGGTCTGGCAGGATGCCGTTATAGGTGACTTTCACACTCTTCGTGCCATCGGTGACACGGAACGTTGTGGCGGTTGTCCCACCGCTTTCGCGCACGACACTGCCCTGCTCCACCAGCCCGCCCAGGCGGACGGTGCGCCCGCCCACGCCGGCTTTGGCCAGATCGGAGGGCGATACGAAAAATACCAGATTGTCATTGAATGCGAGCAATACCAGCGCGGTCGCCGAGCCAAGCCCGATCCCACAGGCGAGCACAATCCAAAGGCGGCGGCGCTTGCGGGTCATCGTCCGCACCCGCGGCGTGGAAATATCATCGTCCGCACCGGGGGCGCGGCGATATCATCGTGCGGTGCGCTCGCGACGCGGATCGATGGCGGCCAGCCGGCGCTTTGCTGCAGCAGTACGCAGCCAGGCGCCGATGCCAAACCAGCCCAGTACCAGGACGGCGAGTGCATAGGAAGCGACGATGAAGGGAAGATGTGTAATCGGGATCCGGCTCGCGCCAGCAACAGGCCGCGAATTCGGCGCTCCATCACGGCGGCGCGCAGACGGGCGACAACGATCGCGGCAAAGGCGAAGCCAAAGCCAAGCGCCGAGACCAACAGCGGCCACAGCATGGATGGCGCCATGGTCGGTGCACCCAGTAACGTGATCGACGCCGGCTGATGGAGTGTGTTCCACCAGTCCACGCTGAACTTGATGATCGGCAGGTTGATCACTCCGACCAGGGCAAGAATTGAACCGGCGCGATAGCCGCGAACCGGATCGTCGAATGCGCGGACCAGCACGATATGGCCGAGATACAGAAAGAACAGCACCAGGACGGAGGTCAGCCGCGCATCCCAGACCCACCACGCGCCCCACATCGGCTTGCCCCAGAGGCTACCGCTGGCCAGGCACAGCGCGGTAAATCCCGCCCCCACCGGGCCGATTTCGACAGCAGCGAGGTCCGCCAACGGATGCCGCCACACCAGCGACAGCAACGAGCAAACTGCGAGAGCGAAATACGCCGAGGACGCCAGCCAGGCCGAGGGCACATGCACGTACATGATACGCACCGCGTCACCCTGCTGCCAGTCGGCCGGCGCGAAGAACAGTCCCCAGCCCAGACCCGTCGCCGTCAGCAGGATCGCCGGCACCACGAGCCATGGCAGCACGGTCTCGGACAGGCGCAGGAACCGGCCCGGATTGGCGAAACGATGCAGCGATGATCCGGCGGAAGACGGTGCGCCAGCGAGCGAGGAAACCGCCTCGACCGGACGCAGGCTCATGCTGGTTGCCCCTCGGGGCCATCGCAAACCAAACAGGCCAACCACCCCCGAACCTCATCCATTGCGCCGAACCGGCGCGTGCGCGCCGCAGCTTCTGGCGGCATGTCTCCGGACCTCGTCCGCGGAAAGCAATGGCGGCCGGCCCGATTGCGTCCTCCAGCGCCGCCGTTATCAGCGACGTGCCGACGCACCGGCTTACGATAAACCGGGATAGCAGGACACCAGACGGTCAGGGCCGATGCGTTCATGTCCCTCATGTAGTCGATCCATACCCCCGATTGAAGCATTACCGTGATTGCCTACAATACCGTCGCAAGGCGTGGTGCCGCCACAAGGGGCGGGAGCGGCAGGCGGCCAAAAGGGTTTGCGTCACATGCGGTATTGGCTGGTGAAATCGGAACCGGACGCGTTCTCCTGGGACCAGCAGGTGGCGAACGGCATTGAGCCGTGGACCGGTGTGCGCAATCACACCGCCAAACTCAACCTCAAAGCGATGAAGCAGGGCGATCTGGCGTTCTTTTATCACTCCAATATCGGCAAGGAGATTGTCGGTGTTGTCGAGGTCGCGCGGGAAGCCTATCCCGATCCAACCGCGGAAAAAGGCGATTGGGTCTCGGTCGATATGAAAGCGGTATCGCCGGTGCCGAAACCCGTGTCATTGATCGCGATCAAAGCCGAGCCGGCGCTGGAGGGCATTCCCTTGATCCGGCAGTCGCGGCTTTCGGTGATGGAACTGAGCGCTGAACATTGGAAACTGATTTGCAGGATGGGTGGATGGAAACGCTGATACCAGGCGAGGCGCGGGCCTTGTGCCGCGTCGATGAGATCGAAGATGGCGATGCCAAGGGGTTCCCTCCGGCGCCCGGCGGGTTCAGTGGCCTCGTGGCCTGGCGAGACGGTGACGCAGTGCGCGTCTATGTCAATTCGTGTCCGCATATCGGCACGCCGCTCGACTGGCTGCCCGACCGGTTCATGTCACGGGACCGTAAGTATATGATCTGTGCCACACACGGTGCCGCCTTCGCGCCAACCACCGGCGAGTGCCTTCTGGGCCCGTGCAAAGGCGATTATCTGGATGCCGTGAAGACCGACATCCGCGACGGTGTTATTTATGTTCCTGCGGATGCCGGGCTGTAACATGAGTGGGGACGCCGCCGGGTTGTGACGGCCAAAGATCGAGGGAAAGGAACGCTTCCGATGCCTGATACTCACCCATCCGGAGACCAACTGTTCCCGGTGCGCGCCGACTTCGCAGCGCGCGCTTACGTCGATCAGGCGGGCTACCGCGCTCGCTATGAGCGCGCGGCCCGGGACCCGGATGGGTATTGGGCTGAGGAAGCCAAACGCATCGCCTGGATGCAGCCGCCGAGCAAGATCAAGAACACGACGTTCAGTGGCGATGTCTCGATCAAATGGTTCGAGGATGGCACGCTAAACGCCTCGGTCTCCTGCCTCGACCGGCATCTGGCAACGCGTGGCGACCAGACCGCGATCATCTGGGAGAGCGATGATCCCACGGTCAGCGCGCAGGTGACTTACCGGCAATTGCATGAGCAGGTCTGCCGCCTCGCCAACGCCATGCGTGGTCTGGGCGTGAAGAAGGGCGACGTCGTCACGATCTATTTGCCGATGGTGGTGGAGGCCGCGGTCGCGATGCTGGCCTGCACTCGGATCGGAGCGATTCACTCCGTCGTGTTCGGCGGGTTTTCGCCTGACAGTCTGGCCAATCGGATTCAGGACTGCGGCTCCAAAATGCTGATCACGGCGGATGAAGGCCGCCGCGGCGGTCGCAAGGTGCCGCTGAAGGCCAACGCCGACGAGGCGCTGAAACTTTGCCCCACTGTGACCGACGTGATTGTCGTCAAGGTCACCGGCGGCGCCATTTCCACGCAGAGCGGCCGTGACCACGACTATGCTGCGCTATGTACGGCGGCCTCCCTCGATTGCCCACCCGAGGTGATGAACGCCGAGGATCCGCTGTTCATCCTCTACACGTCCGGCAGCACAGGGAAGCCAAAAGGCGTGCTGCATACCACCGGCGGCTACATGGTGTGGGCGTCGTACACGCATGAATTGGTGTTCGACTATAACCAGGGAGATGTTTACTGGTGCACCGCCGATGTCGGCTGGGTTACCGGCCACACTTATATTGTCTACGGGCCGCTGGCGAACGGGGCGACGACACTGATGTTCGAGGGCGTGCCCAATTATCCCGACAGCAGCCGGTTCTGGCAGGTCGTCGACAAGCACCAGGTCAACATATTCTACACCGCTCCCACGGCGATCCGCGCTTTGATGCGCGATGGCGAAGGGCCGGTGAAAAAGACCTCGAGAAAATCGCTGCGGCTGCTTGGCAGCGTGGGGGAGCCGATCAATCCGGAAGCCTGGCTCTGGTATCACCGCGTGGTCGGCGAGCATCGCTGCCCGATCGTCGACACCTGGTGGCAGACCGAGACCGGCGGCATCCTGATCAGTCCATTGCCCGGCGCCACGGCGCTGAAACCAGGGTCCGCGACATTGCCGTTGCCAGGTGTGCGGCCGCTGATCGTCGATGGCGACGGCAACGAACTGCACGGCGCAACTGAGGGCAATCTGTGCCTGTCGGATTCCTGGCCCGGCCAGATGCGCACCGTCTATGGCGACCACGAGCGGTTCAAACTGACGTATTTCTCGACGTTCAAAGGGCTGTACTTCACCGGCGACGGCGCCCGCCGCGACGCCGATGGCTATTACTGGATCACCGGCCGGGTCGACGACGTGATCAACGTCTCCGGCCACCGCATGGGCACCGCGGAGGTGGAGAGTGCCCTGGTGGCGCACCCGAAAGTCGCCGAGGCGGCGGTCGTTGGGTATCCGCACGACCTTAAGGGTCAGGGCATCTATGCTTACGTCACGTTGAATTTGGGCGAGGAACCGACCGAGGCGTTGCGTAAGGAACTGGTCGGCTGGGTTCGCAAGGAAATTGGGCCGATTGCCGCGCCGGATGTCATTCAATGGGCACCGGGTCTGCCGAAAACCCGCAGCGGCAAGATCATGCGGCGGATCCTGCGCAAGATTGCCGCCAATGAGACCGATAGCCTGGGTGATACCTCCACGCTCGCCGATCCGGGCGTGGTGACCGATCTGGTAACCAACCGGGCCGAAAGCTGACCGATGCGCGCACGGCGGAATGAACCCTGCGACACCATTGCCGTAACGGTCACGTTCCTGCGTATGGACAGCCCGCCGATGACGCGCGCGCCGGTCATCCCAGCCGTCACGCGGACGGAGCGGGTGTTCATGCCCACGGTCGGGTTTTACCGGTATTTGTACAACACGGTCGGCGCCAATTACGTGTGGTGGCTGCGTCGGATCATGCCGGACGCCGACCTGGCGCGACTGTTGGATGATCCGTCGCTGGAAATTCATGTGCTTTACAAGGATGGCGAGCCGGCCGGCTTCTTCGAACTGGACGCGCGCTACGGCACCAGCGTCAACCTAAGCTATTTCGGCCTGATGCCGCATGTGATCGGCACGGGCTGTGGGCCGGGCTTCCTGCGGCAGGCCATCGATGCGGCGTGGCAGAGTGGGCCTCGAACGGTGACGGTCAACACCTGCACTGCCGATCACCCTCGGGCGTTGCCGAATTACCTGCTGGCTGGGTTCAAGCCACTACGTGCGGTGCAGGAGATCTGGGATGTGCCCACCCATTTGGGCCTGCGTATCCCGGATCATCTGCGGATTTGAAGCACGGGTGACCGCATGTGGCGGTGCAGACATCCTTTGCCACGGTTGTGCTCCGCTTGGGTGTAGGGGCGAATGTTGGCGTTGCCGGGCTATCTTCTATCTGTGGTTATCTGTGTGCATCTGTGTTTACTTGCTGTGTCCGATGCGTCATTAATGAGGCAGGTGGAGTGCGGGCGCCAAAAAGAGTAAAACACAGATACGCGCAGATGAACACAGATGACCACAGATGGGACAGTGCGATTGTGGCAGCCCGGGTCATGGCGAAATTCAGTGCCGCAGCGATCAGGTCGGCGTATGTAAGGGTTAAAGCGCTTTCCAGTCAGATTGAACCCGTTCAAAATTCGCCTCCTGTCATTGCGAGCGAAGCGAAGCAATCTGCTTCACGTGAGGTATGCAGATTGCTTCGCTTCGCTCGCAATGACAGGGACGCGCAGTGGGCCAACCTGATCTTAAACCGCGCCAACGGAATCGCGAGCAAGATCGGATTCGAATCTTGTGCATTTCGTGGCGGTCGACTCGTTGCAATCCTGTGTATTTCGTTGATTGCGTTTACATATTGGCAGATTTGCGTATGAGCCAAATTGCTGAACCACTGGCACTTTACATCCACTGGCCGTTCTGCCTGTCGCGCTGTCCGTATTGCGATTTCAACGCGCATGTCCGGGACGTCGTTCCGCAACAGCGTTTTCGCAATGCTCTGCGCCGTGAACTGGCCTGGGAAGCGGAACGGATTGGCCGGCGTTCGTTACGCTCGATCTTTTTCGGTGGCGGAACGCCTAGTTTGATGGAACCGGAAACTGTGGCGGCGTTGTTGGAGGATGCGCGGGCGTTGTTTGATTGTCAGAACGATCTGGAAATAACGCTGGAGGCAAACCCGACCAGTATCGAAACGTCCCGACTGGCAGCACTGCGCGATGCCGGGGTCAACCGGATTTCGATCGGTATCCAAAGTCTGGAGCCGGAACCGCTGGCGATGCTTGGACGCCAGCATTCCGTGGCGCAGGCGGTTACGGCGCTGGAAATCGCGCGCCGGCTGTTCCCACGGATATCGTTCGATTTGATCTATGCCCGGCCCGGTCAGAGCGTCGCCGCATGGCGGACCGAGCTACGCCGCGCACTGGATCTGGTCGCCGACCATTTGTCGCTTTATCAACTCACCATTGAGTCTGGAACGAAGTTCGAGGCAATGCACCGGCGCGGCGATATCGTGCTGCCGGACGAAGATCTCGCCGCTGCGTTGTATGATGCGACCGCCGAGGAAGCCGCCAGGTTCGGCCTGCTGCAATACGAAATCTCCAATTATGCGAAACCCGGCGGCGAAAGTCGGCATAACCTGCAATATTGGCGCTATGGCGATTATGCCGGGATAGGCCCAGGAGCACATGGCCGTCTGACTGTGGATGGAAGGATTATCGCCACAAGGCGTCATCGTGCGCCCGAACCTTGGGCGGATCGCGTGGAACGAACCGGCCACGGAATGACCGAGGAAATCGAGTTGTCAGATGACGAATCCGTCCGGGAAATGCTGTTGATGGGTCTGCGCTTGATGGAGGGGCTATCGGCGGACCGCTTCCTCGCGCGCACCGGTCGCACGCTGGAAAGTGCGATTGACGCTGGTGCGTTTCAGCAGGCCGCCGAGGCGGGCTATGTTACGTGGCACGATGGCCGCCTGACGGCGACTCAGTCGGGACGTCGCCGCCTGGATTCGCTGTTGCCGTATTTGCTGATCTGACTCGCACTGATCTGACCCCGAGGCATTCAATGCGAGATTTGCTCGAGTTGCAGATCCCGTGTGCGTGGCCCGAACAGACCGATCGACAGCACCACCATCAGCATCGCGAAGGCAATCAGGCCAAACACTCCGGTCACGCCGCCCTTTTGCAAGAAGAAGCCGATGATGAAACTGGCGAACACCGTGCTGATGCGGCTGAACGAATAAGTGAACCCAACCGCTCGGGCGCGTATTCGGGTGGGGAACAACTCGGTCTGGTAGGCGTGGAACGAATAGGACATCACGTTATTCGACAACGTGATCAGCACGCCGAACAAAATCAGCAGCGGAACGACCGTCTGTTGTGAGAACAACACACCAAATACGGCGATGCCTATGGCCGCACCAACCAGTTGCCATTTACGCTCGAACTTGTCGGCAAAACTCGTGGCCAGCAGCGGGCCGAATGGGTTGGCGGTGGCAATGATGAAGGAATACAGCAGGCTCGAACTCAGGTTGATCCCCTTTTGGGCGATCAGGGTCGGCACCCAATTCGCAAAACCGTAGAAGCCGAAGGTCTGAAAAAACTGGAAAACCACCAGCATGATGGTGCGGCTGCGATACGGTGGCGACCAGATTTCGGCGAAGCTGCCAACCGGTTCGGCCCGGCCGACGTCGTGCGCTGCCGGCCGCGGCAGCATCGCGCCATGCAGGTCGGCGCGCACCTTGGTCTCGATCGCCGTCGTCACCTGGTCGGCTTCATCGAGCCGCCCCTGATTGATCAGCCAGCGCGGACTTTCCGGCAGGCCGCGGCGCAAGAACCAAACGACAATGGCGCCCGCCGAGCCGATCAGCACAACCCAGCGCCAACCATCGATGCCGAACGGCGCCTGGGGCACCAGCAGATAGGCCAGCAAAGCCACCACCGGCACAACGCAAAACTGGATCGCCTGATTGATAGCGAAGGCTCGCCCGCGCATCTCCTTCGGCATCAACTCGGAGAGGTAGGTGTCGATCGTCACCAGTTCGACTCCAATGCCGATGCCGGCGATCAGCCGCCACAGGCAGACACCCATGCCGGTGGTCTGCACCGCCATGATCACGGTGGTCGCCGAGTACCACAACATGGACCACGTGAAGATCGTTCGCCGCCCGTACCGGTCAGCGACGTAGCCGAATACGAAAGTGCCAATGAACAGGCCGCCGAACGTCGCCGCCACGAACGCTGCAGGTCCGGAGAATATAGCAAGCGACACGTTCGCCAACAGCCCCGCCTTGACCAGTCCGGGTACGACGTAGCCGGTGAAGAACAGATCGTAGAATTCGAACATGCCGCCAAGCGACAGCAGCGCGACCATGGCCCAGATATGGCGTGTCGCCGGTAACCGATCGAGCCGGGCCAGGATGGCCCCCGCTTCCTGGGCTTGTGGCGCCGCGCTCATGGTTTCCTCCGTCCGATATTGTCAGTTCCGGCTTCGCCGCTGTGGGCTGGACCATCGGATGCTTTGCACAGAAGGAGCGTTGCGCACAATCCGGCGCCACCAGTGCGGGCATTGCCGCAATTCGCACTGAAAACCGCAACGAACGGCCGTTGCTTTGGCAGGCGGTCACGCCAAACCGCGCTCGGATCTGAGACGAAAGGCGCTGCTCCTGATCCGAAGCTGTCTGGTGTACCGCTCCCGCGGTTTACTCACTACGCCTGGGCTTGCACCCGCTTCGCCTTCGCGCTGGTGATCTTGCGCTTCAGTTCCTGACCCCGCTCGGTCAGTTTCGAGGCGTTGGTCGTGAGCAGGAACGCGTCGATGCCGCCATTATGCTCGATGGTGCGGATCGCGCGGGTCGACAGGCGCAGCCGAATGGTCTGGCCCAGGGCCTCGGACAGCAACGAGGTGACCTGCAGGTTGGGAAGAAACCGGCGGCGGGTCTTGTTGTTGGCGTGGCTCACATTGTTGCCACTCAACACGCCCTTGCCGGTGATATCACAGCGTCGCGACATAGCTGCCCTCTGGCGATAAGAAGCGGGGCTTATGACGGCGAGGCGTTGCTTCGTCAAGGACGAACGCTGATTGTCATGGCAATGAACCGGCCGTGGACGCCCAGAGTCCGGGATAATGCCCGGGCCAACACGATTGGAGCGTGCATCGGCTTCGACCGGACCACGGGGCAAAAAAAAACGACCCGGCTTACACGGCGGTAAGCCGGGTCGAAGTGTGGTCCGGGTTGACCTCGGCCTGAAAAATGGCCCATCGACCGGCGTGTGTGTGGTTGGGGGCAGCACCGGTCGACATCCGCACCGTGCCATTGGTCGAAAACTCCTGCGTTATTTGAACCGAAGACCCGCGTGAAATCCGTGGAGCAAATGTAATTCCTGGTTGCAAACGCCCCAACCTTGCCCCGATCTGGGCCGGAGCCCCCAATCCGCGTTCATTTCGTGCCATGGCCCT
>Ga0187879_10003205_pt1 | contig 11028 bp, 9 predicted proteins | sample June2016WEW_19_1_FD_132423 | JGI IMG/M metagenome (GOLD analysis project Ga0187879, IMG submission 132423) | Peatland microbial communities from SPRUCE experiment site at the Marcell Experimental Forest, Minnesota, USA - June2016WEW_19_10 | ecosystem: Environmental > Terrestrial > Soil >... | reverse complement strand
GTGTTCCTGAATCGGCGCGGCTACGCACCCACCCTGTTTTGCAATGCCTGCGGGTGGGTGGCGCCTTGCGCCCACTGCGACGCACGCATGACCCTGCATCGCGCGGCCGGGCAATTGCGCTGCCATCACTGCGGCGCGCAAGCGTCAGCCCCGCTCGTCTGCCCGGCTTGCAGCCAACCGCTGAACCCCGTCGGGCAGGGCACCGAGAGGGTCGAGGAAACCCTGGTGCGGCTGTTCCCGGATGCTCCGCTCGCACGGCTCGACCGCGACACGGTGAGTGCCCGCGGCCAGATGGAGGCGGTGCTCCACCGCGTTCACCGCGGCGAGGCGCGCATCCTGGTGGGCACCCAGATGCTCACCAAGGGGCATCATTTCCCCGATGTCAGCCTGGTGGTGATTTTGAATGCCGACCAGGGTCTGTTCGCGAGCGATTACCGCGCGACCGAGCGCCTCGCGCAAACCATCACGCAGGTTGCGGGACGCGCCGGACGCGAGGCGCGCGCCGGCGAAGTGCTGATCCAAACGGAGTTTCCCGAACACCCCTTGCTCAACCGTCTGATCAGCCAAGGGTACGAGAGCTTTGCGTCGAGCGCACTGGAGGAGCGCCGCCAGGCGCATTGGCCGCCCTTCTCGCGGCTCGCGCTGCTGCGCGCAGAAGACAGGGATCGCGCTCGGCTGGATGAATTCCTGCGCGCGGCCGCGCAATGCGGGCGCGGCCTTGCCGATTCGGCCCTCGCGGTGCTGGGCCCGGCGCCGGCGCTGGTTGCGCGCAGGGCCGACTACTATCGCGCACATCTGCTGATCGAGGCCGACAACCGCTCCGTCCTGCAGGGGTTCCTGGGCCCGTGGCTGGCGCAGGTGGAGAGCCTGCGCACGCACTCCTCGTTGCGCTGGTCCATCGACGTGGATCCGCTCGAGGTCGACTGACGAGTTTCGGGTAAACTGCGGGCCCTTTCCGATTCCCCGGTGAACGGTACGCCCGTGAAGAAGCTGCTCGAGAAGATGCTGCAGGATGCGCAAGCCGCCCTGCCCGATGCACTGGTTCCCGCCGCGGCGCGCGCGGCAGCCGTCGAAGTCGAACGCACCCGCGACGGCCAGCACGGGGATTTTGCCAGTAATCTTGCCATGCGACTCGCGAAGCTCAGCCGCCAAAATCCGCGCGTCCTGGCGCAAGCGTTGGTCGCGGCAATACCGGCCCACCCCGCGCTCGCGAAGGTGGAAGTCGCCGGCGCCGGCTTCATCAACTTCTTCCTCGATGCCGGCGCTTATGCCGGCGAAATCGGCCGCATCCTCGAGCAAGGACGCGGCTACGGCCGCTCGACCGCGGGCGCCGGGCATCTGGTGTCCGTGGAATTCGTTTCCGCCAATCCCACCGGCCCGCTGCACGTGGGACATGGGCGGCACGCCGCATTCGGCGCCTCGATCGCCAACCTGCTCGAGGCCACCGGACACCGCGTGCATCGCGAGTACTACATCAACGACGCCGGCCGTCAGATGGAGATTCTGGCAGCGAGCACCTGGCTGCGGTATCTCGAGCTGTGCGGCGAACGGCTGCCGTTTCCCGCCAACGGCTACCGCGGCGAGTACATCGGCGCGATCGCCGCGCAGCTGCTCGCGGCGCAGGGCACGCGTCTTCAGCGCAGCGCCGCCGAACTCACGCGCGAATTGCCGGCGGACGAACCGCAGGGCGGGGACAAGGACGTCTACATCGATGCGTTGATCGCGCGCGCGCGCGCGCTGCTCGGCGACGCAGATTTCCGGCACATACTCGAGCTCGCTGTCGGCGACATACTCGCCGACATCCGCGAGGATCTCGCGGAATTCGGCGTGCAATTCGACAATTGGTTCTCGGAGCGCAGCCTCACCGACGACGGTTCGGTGGACCGGGCCATCGAGGCGCTGAAGAGCGCCGATCGAGCCTACATCAAGGACGGCGCGCTGTGGTTCCGCAGCACGGCGTACGGGGACGAGAAAGACCGCGTGATGGTCCGCGACAACGGCATCAAGACCTATTTCGCCTCCGACATCGCCTATATCTTCAACAAGCTGTCCCGCGGCTTCCAGCAGCTGATCTACGTATGGGGCGCGGATCACCACGGCTACATCGCCCGGGTGCGCGCCGGGCTGATTGCGCTCGGCGGCTCAGCCGAGCGTTTCGAGGTGCGCCTCGTGCAATTCGTGACGCTGTTCCGCGGCGGCGAGAAGGCCCAGATGTCGACCCGCTCGGGAGAATTCGTCACCCTGCGCGATTTGCGCCGCGAAGTCGGCAACGACGCGGCACGGCTGTTCTACGTCATGCGCAGCAACGACCAGCATCTGGATTTCGATCTGGAGCTCGCCACTGCCCGCTCGAACGAAAACCCGGTCTACTACATCCAATACGCGCACGCCCGCGTCGCGAGCGTCGTGCGCCAGCTCGCCGAACGCGGCGAGACACACGATGCCGAGAACGGCCTCGCCGCCTGGCGGCTGCTTGCCGAGCCGCAGGAGCGGCAGCTGATCAAGCGCCTGTGCGGCTACCCGGAAATCATCGAACAGAGCGCGGCCCAACGCGCGCCGCACACGCTCGTGCACTATCTGCGCGACCTCGCCAATGATTTTCACACCAACTACACCGCGCATCAGATACTCGTCCAAGACGCAGCCCTGCGCGACGCGCGGCTGAATCTGGCCATTGCGGCGCAGACCGCCATTCGCAACGGCCTCGAGCTCCTGGGTGTTTCGGCGCCCGACAGCATGTAGGGCTCCTTTGGCACGCGACTTCAAATCCAGGCGTTCGCGGCACGGCGGCTTTTCCGGCTGGCTCGGGCTCATTCTCGGCCTCGGCGTGGGCCTCGCGATTGCCGGTATCGTGTACATCAGGGACCACCGGGCCGAGGCGCCGATCGCGCGCACCGCCAAGGCCGACAAGAAGAAATCGAGGTCGAACGAGCCGGTGGATGCGGATGCGGGCGAGGCTGCATCGACCGACGAGCCGGCCAAGTCTTATGACTTCTACGACATGCTGCCGAAGTTCGAGGTGGTCGTTCCGGAGAAGGACAAGGACGTGAGGCCGGACACCCGGCCGGTGCCGGAGACCCGGCGCGGCACCTACGTGCTGCAGGCAGGCTCGTACAAGAGCTTCGCCGACGCGGACCGGGTGCGCGCGCAGCTCGCTCTGCAGGGCATCGAGTCCAAAGTGCAGAAGGTTTCGGTCGACAACGACACGTGGCACCGGATTCGCATCGGCCCGATCTCGAGGCTCGATGAGCTGAATCGCATGCGCCAGGTGCTGCGCAAAGCCGACGTCGATGTGCTGGTGATCCGGGTCGGGGATTGACCGTCGCCCCAGGGCTGCCGCGTCGCGCCCTTGATTTGAGCCGGCGGGCCACCACTCAATCCCGGTGCGGATGGCCGCGCCGGCTTCATCCAATATTTTGGCTCCTCAACCGTCATTACCCTCATGAACGATGCAATGACCCTGTCCCAGGGGACCCTCGACGAAAACGCACGGATCGTGGCCACCGTCGCGGCCCAGGGACCCAAGCTTCGGGCCTTCGTCCGGCGTCAAGTCGCCGAAATCAGCGAGGTCGAGGACATCGTGCAGGACACGTTCCTGGAGCTGATTTCCGCCTACCGGCAGATGGTGCCGGTCGAGCACGTCGCGGCCTGGCTGCTGCGGGTGGCGCGCAATCGAATCATCGACCGCTTCCGGCTGCGCGCTCGGAAGGAATCCCCAGCCGATCAGCCCGCCCGGCATGATGGCGAGTCCGCCGCCGAGCCCGCCCGCATCTTGGACGAATGGCTCGCACCCGCCGCAACGGGGCCCGAAGCGGGCTACGTGCGCGATGTCCTCGCGGACGAACTTGCGGCAGCGCTCGATGAGCTTCCTGCAGAGCAACGTGACGTATTCGTCGCGCATGAGCTCGACGGACGCAGTTTCAAGGAACTCGCGGCCGAGACCGGCGTCGGCATCAACACCTTGCTCGGCCGGAAACACGCCGCGGTCCGCCTGCTGCGGCGACGCTTGCAGGACATTCGTTCGGAGTTCGACAATTGAGGAGTTTGTAATGAATCGATTCCGGTTATTCAAGGGGCTGAAGATATTGGCGCTTGTTGCAATCGCCGTCGGCGTGGCCGCGTACGCGGTGATGGTGCTGTGGAACTTCGTGCTGCCCGCCGTGACGGGCCTGCATTCCATCAGCTTCGTGCAGGCTTTGGCACTGCTCGTGTTATCGCGAATTCTCTTCGGTGGCTTTCGACGTCACGGGCGCGGCGGCTGGCACTGGCGCCGGCGCCTCAGGGACCGGTGGGAACGCATGACGCCGGAGGAGCGCGAGCGGTTTCGGGATGCCCTGGGACCAAGCTCGACGGCCTGTGGCTTCATGGGTTCAGGGCGCAGCAGCTGATACGGTCGCGGTGACGGGCGCCGCTGCGCCCGTCAGTCGTCGCCCAGTTGGCGAAAATCCACGCCGAGAGCGCGCAGTTTCCGGTACAGGTGCGTGCGTTCCATGCCAACCCGCTTCGCGAGCTGCCCGACCTTGCCGTTGCAGAGGAGCAGCTGTTGCTGCAGGTAGGCCCGTTCGAACTGCTCGCGCGCCTCGCGCAGCGGCAGGGCCAAAAGATCCTGCTTCACGAGCGGCTCGTCCACGGCAAGCTTGACGGCGAGCTCGCGCTCGACCTCGTCGAGCCGGATTTCCTCGCCGGCACCCAGGATCAAAACCCGTTGCACCAGATTCTTCAGTTCGTCGACGTTGCCCGGCCAGGGGTAATTGCGCAGCCTGTTTTGCGCGGCGACGCTGAACCGTCGCAGCGGCAGATGCTGGTCGTCGACCAGCCGGTCGACGTAATAGCGCAACAGGTCGGGCACGTCCTCCGCATAATCGCGCAGCGGCGGAACCTTGAGCGTGATGACGTTCAGATGCGCCGCCAGGTCCCGGCGGAAGGGCTCGGGCGCGTTGCGAGATTCGAAGCCTTCCTGGGCTGAGGAGACCCAGCGGACGTTCAGCGGCAGGCGTTGACGACCGTTCACGCGCGTGTATCCGCCCTGCTCGATCGCGGTCACGAGCAGACGCTGCGCCTCGCTGTTCAAGTCCTCCAGACCGTTCAGGAACAGCGTGCCGCCCACCGCCTGCTCGAAGGCGCCGGGCTCGACCTTCCCGTCGTGCTCCGCGCCGAACAAGGCCGGCGCCGGATCGGCGCCCAAGCTTGCCGCAATGATCATGACGAACGGCTTGGCCGCGCGCGCGCTCAAGGAATGCAGGTACCTGGCATACGCTTCGCGTCCGGAGCCGAGTTCCCCGAGGAGCAGGACCGGCGAGGTGCTCGGGGCCACCTGCTGGATCTGCTCGCGCAGTGCCTGGGTCACCTTGCCCTTGCCGATGGGTACCGCCAACGACGTGCCGTGGGCGCGCGCGGAGAGCTTCTTGCGCCGGCCGGCGTCGAGGGCGCGCTCCACGGTGCGCAGCAGCTTGGTCAATGAGAGCGTCTTTTCGACGAAATCGAATGCGCCGAGCCGGGTCGCCTCGACCGCCGTCTCGACCGTCCCGTGACCGGACATCATCACGACTGGGCAATCGTATCCTTCCGTCACGGACCATTCGCGCAGCAAGGTGATGCCGTCCGTATCGGGCATCCAAATGTCGAGCAGCACGAGATCGGGCACCTGCACCGCCCGCGAGGAACGAGCTTCCGCCGCGTCGGCCGCGACGTCCACTTCGTAGCCTTCCTCCGAGAGAATCTCCTTCAGCAGGCCGCGGATATCCGCCTCGTCATCCACCACCAGTATTCTAGAAGCGGTCATACACGTTCTCTCCTAAGTTCGCCCTTTCGCGGCTCGCGCGCACCGGTCACGCGTCCGCTTTCGCCCAGTGGCAGTAGAATCCTCACCCGTGCGCCGCCGGTGCGCCGGTTCTCCGCCTCGATGCGCCCGCCGTGCTCTTCGACGATTTTCTTGACGATGGCGAGGCCAAGGCCGGTGCCCTTCGGCTTGCTGGTAACGTAGGGGTCGAAAACCGTGCCGATCAGGTCGCGCTGAAATCCGGGACCGTTGTCCGTCACGACGATTGCGGCGACCGGCTTGCCCGCATCTTCGGCGATCTGGGTCGCAATATCGACGCGGGCGCCCGGTTTTCCTTCGAGCGCCTCGATCGAGTTCGTGAGCAGATTGTTGAGGATCTGGCGGATGCGCACCCGATCGGCCGGGATCTCCGGCAGGTGCGGATCCAGCAGCAGCCGCAGTTCCGCGCCGCTCTCCTGGGCGCGGTACAAATCGACCACCTCCGTGATGAGCTGATTCAGGTCGAAGCGCGAGAAATGCATGTCCGGCGCACGCGCGTATTCGCTGAACGCATTGACCATCTGCTTCATGGCGTCCACTTGAGCGACGATGGTGTGGGTCGCGCGCTCCAGGATTTGTGCATCCTGGGCATTCATGCTGCCCAGGAACTTGCGCCTCATTCGCTCCGCGGAGAGCTGGATCGGGGTCAGCGGATTCTTGATCTCGTGCGCCAGGCGGCGCGCGACCTCGCCCCACGCCGCGTCGCGCTGCGCCTGCAGCAGCGTCGTAATGTCGTCGAACACCAGGACCACGCCGGCGGCACCGCCGATATCGTTCGGCAGCGCGGTGCAGGCGCACATGAGGACGCGCTTGCCGGAATCGGCCGATAGCTCGATCTGTTCACGCCAATCGAGGACGTGCGCCCCCAGGCGCGACTTGACCGCGGCGAGAAATTGCCTGAAGAGCGTGGCATCGCTGACCGACTCGTCGAATACCCTGCCGATGGCGCTCTCCAGATCGACGCCGAGGATGGCGCTCGCGGCCTGATTGGCGGTGCGCACCGTCAGGTCCGGCTCGAGCGACACCACGCCGGTCGAAAGCCGCGCCAGGATGACCGCGAGCCCGGCGCGTTCGGATTCGACCGCCTGCTGACTGCGCCGCGTCTCTTCGCGCGCCCTCGCGAGGCGCTTCGTCATGTCGTTGAACGAGGTGACCAGATAGCCCAGTTCGTCGCGCGAAGGCAGCGGCAGCTTGGTGTCGAAGTCGCCTTTTGCGACGGCGCGCGTGCCGGCGATCAAGTCTTGCACCGGCTTGACCAGGCGCTGCGCCGTGAAGAACGCCCCGTACACGGCTGCGATCAACGACATGAGCACGACGAACGTCAAGATGAGGACGAACGTGGACTTGAGCGGTTGACGCAACTGCACGAGATTCGCGTACTGCGTGTAGGAACGTTGCACGGTATCGGCCAGCTCGGAGAGCTGCTGCGGCACCGGATAGATGGCGATCAATACGCGCGAACTCGAATTGCCGTCGGAGTCGAACGGCGCCGCGGCACGAATGACATAGCCGCCCACCGCATCCGTGTCGAGGCTCACGTACGGTCTGCCGCGCCGCACCTGGAGCATCATTTCATCGGTGGCGGGCAGGGGCATCGTATCCATCGGCCGGTCGGAGCTGGTCGCCAGGATCTGCGATTGTGCGCCCATCACGGTGAACTCGAGGGCGGCGCTCTCGCGCCGCTCCCGATCGAGCGCGCCGATCAGGTCGAAGGCCGGCAGCTCGGACAGCCGGTGCGCCACAACTTGCGTGTTCTGCAGGAATTCGCGCACGCGAAGATCGAGCGCCGCGCGCGACAATTCACGCGTGTCCTTCAAGCCCTGACTCACCTCGACTTCGAACCAGCTGTCGATGCCGCGGTTCAAGAACTGCAGGGCAAAGTAGTAGACGACGAGAATTGGCGCAACCGCCAGCGCGCTGAAAATGGCGACGGTCCGCGCTTTGAGCCGCGACCCGGGGGTGTGTCTGCGGTAGTCGCTGATGAGGCGGAACACCTTGCCGACGAGCAGGACCGACAGCGTGATGAGACCCGCGATGTTGATCAGCAGTATCCACGGCAGCCAGCGGTCGAAGGTCACGGAATTCTGCGCGGCCGAGGCGAGCAGCACGAGCGCCGCGAGCCACAGCACGACGCCGAAGCCGCCGAGCGCGGTGGATCCGTATTTGCGGATTAGGGTTGCAACGTCCACGTGTACCAGTCACTCTCGCGATGCCACTCGTTCACCCAAAACATCAAGATGCGCACCGAAAACGGCACTGCCCCGAAATCCACTTTGGCCCTCACACTGGCCTCGTAGCGGCGGCCTGTCGCGACCAGCGACTTGTCGAGAACCGGCAGCCCGCGAACCTGGGAGAGCTGCTCGAGTGCTGCATCGACCGTGGGCAGGGACTCCTGCTGGCCGCTGTTGTCGTTGCGCAGAATGTAGCGCGCGCTCACCGTGTTGAATTGCAGATGATAACGCTGCGTAAGCGCGGCGACGCCGGCGTTCGGCAAAAGCTGCCGGACGCGCTCGATATCGAGGTCGAGCTCGAGCGTCAGCGGCACCCCGTCCGCCAGCCCTTGACGCACCGCCTCGCCCACGGGCAAATCCAGACGCGCATTCAGCTGGTAGACGCCTTCCTTGAGTTCCAGGTCGGCCGAGCGGATCTCGCAACGTCCCTCGAGGCCGTCGGCCAGCGACGAGTGGGCGAAAAAGCCGGCCGGCGACGCCAGCAAGAGCATGAGGATGCGCATCCCCATCAGCCGCGACGACCGGCGCGGCGGATCGGAAGGACTTTTGGGGCACACGGCGTTCATTGTTTGTTTAAGGCAGCATAATAGAACCCGTCCGCGGCCGCCTCACCGGGAAGAATCTGCCGGCCGATGTCGTCGGCTTGGCCGAAGCCCGGCCAGCCGGGCCAGGCGTCGGCCGGAACGACGCCGGCACCGGCGGTACCGTGCAAGAAGCCGGCGAGCAATTCGCGGTTCTCGCTGCGCGTCAGCGTGCAAGTGGCATACACGAGCCGGCCGCCCGGTGCGAGCATCCGCCAGGCCGCGTGCAGCAAGCGCCCCTGGAGAGCGGGCAGTTTGTCGATCTGCGACGGCGACTTGCGCAGGCGTATGTCGGGATGGCGGCGAATCACGCCGAGCGCCGAGCAGGGTGCATCGAGCAGAATGCGATCGAACGGCACGCCGTCCCACCAGGAATCCGGGTCCGCGGCGTCGCCCGCGACCAGCTCGGCGCGAAGCCCGCCGCGATCGAGGTTTTGCCGCACGCGCGCCAGGCGCGCGGGGTCGATATCGACCGCCACCAGCCCGGCGAGAGCACTCTGCCGTTCGGCAATCAGCGCCGTTTTTCCGCCGGGTGCGGCGCACGCATCGAGCACCCGCTGTCCGTCGGCCAGCTCGAGTGGAAACGCGGCGCATTGCGCACCGAGGTCCTGCACCGACACGAGTCCTTCGGCAAATCCGGGCAACGCATCCACATCACAGGGCACCTCGAGCATGACGGCGCCGGGCACGCGCTGCTCGACCTTGGCGCCGATGCCGGCGCCGTGCAACAGGGCGAGGTAATCCTCGGCAGACGCACGGCGTTGATTCACACGCAACCACATCGGCGGGTGCGCATCGCCCGCCGCCAGTAGCTGGGTCCATCGCACCGGCCAATCCGCGCGCAGCCGGTCCGCGAGCCAGGCCGGCGAGGCGTGGCGCGTGGCCGGATTCGCGGCGACGGCAGCATCGATGGCGGCGCGCTCACGCAGGTAGCGGCGCAGCACCGCATTGCAGAGCCCACTGGCGCGCGCGGCATCCGTGGCCTTGGCGGTCTCGACGGCAGCGTCGACGACGGCATACGCCGGCGTGCGCGCGTCCTCGAGTTCGAACAAGGCGACGGACAGCACGGCGCGCACGAGGAGATCGAGCGAGCGCACCGGCTGGCTTAGCAGACGGCCGAGAATCGCCTCATGACGGAAATAGCCGCGCACGGCGCCGTAACTCAGGGAGCGCACGGGAGGGACGAGTGCCGGCGCCGCCCCGACCAGCGCATCGTGAAGGGCGGCATCGAGGCTGACCCCTTCGCGCAAGATGCGGGCGAGGACATGCGCCGCCAATGAGCGGGCGCCGGCGGCGGCGTTCGTCACGGGCTGCCGAAGCGGGCGCCCGCTAGCGTATGGGCATTCAAGAACTCGCCGGCGGCCACCGGCTTGCGTCCCGGCAGCTGCAAGCGAAGGATGCGCAGCACTCCCGCACCGCAGGCGACGTCAAGACCGTCCGCCGAAGCGGCGACGACGCGGCCTGGCTCCCAGCCGGCTTCCTGCGTGGCAAGCGGGGCGGCGAGGGGTGCGGCCTCCCAGATGCGCAGCTGCCCGGCGTTCCAGCGCGTCTCGGCGACTGGCCAAGGATTGAATGCACGCACCTTGCGTCCGATGCGCTGCGCATCTTCGTGCCAATCGATCAAGGCCTCGGATTTTTCGATTTTCGACGCGTAAGTCACGCCGCTCGCCGGCTGTGGCTCCTCGCGACACTGCCCCGCGGCCAGCGCATCCACCGTCTCACAAATCAACTCACCGCCGAGGGCGGCCAGGCGGTCATGCAAGGCCTGCGCGTCATCGCGGCCGATGTCGATGGCGCGCCTGCCCAGCATGGGACCGGTATCCAGCCCCGAATCCATGCGCATGATGGTAATGCCGGTTTGGGCGTCTCCGGCCAAGATTGCGCGCTGAATGGGCGCCGCACCGCGCCATCGGGGCAGCAGGGACGCATGAATGTTGAGGCAGCCGAGCGCGGGGACCGCGAGGGCTTGGGCCGGGAGGATCAAGCCGTAGGCGACGACCACCAAGACCTCTGCGCCGACATCCCGCAGAGCGCGCAGCGCATCGGGGGATTGGAAGCTGGCCGGTTGATGCACTGCAATAGACAGCTCGATGGCGCGCCGTTTCACGGGGCTGGCGCTGCGCGTCCGGCCGCGTCCCTGCGGGCTGTCGGGCCGGGTGAACACGGCGAGCACCCGATGGCGGCTCGCCGCCAAGGCATCGAGCGCCGGCACGGCGAATTGCGGCGTACCGGCAAACGCCAGCCGCAACGATCCCTCAAGAGGATTCAAAGGCTACAGAACCGGCGCGGGAGCGCGCACATCGCTCCCCGTGGCGCGCTGTCGGCGCTCTTTTTCCAATCGCCGCCGAATGAGCTGGCGTTTGAGTTCCGAGAGATGATCTACGAACAACCGCCCCTC
>Ga0187879_10003199_pt1 | contig 11032 bp, 8 predicted proteins | sample June2016WEW_19_1_FD_132423 | JGI IMG/M metagenome (GOLD analysis project Ga0187879, IMG submission 132423) | Peatland microbial communities from SPRUCE experiment site at the Marcell Experimental Forest, Minnesota, USA - June2016WEW_19_10 | ecosystem: Environmental > Terrestrial > Soil >... | reverse complement strand
GTCCTGCAGGCGCCGTGCGATCGACACGGCGCCGCGCAAGGACACATCGAGATCGGGCATTTCAGCCGCGGCCTTGGCCGAAGCCGAATAGACCGAGGCACCGGCTTCGCTCACCACAACTTTGATCGGTTTGGGAGCGGGCAGGGTGGCGATCACCTCCGCCACCAGGCGGTCTGTCTCTCGGCTCGCCGTCCCATTGCCAATCGCGATCAATTCGACACGGTGCTTTTGGGTGAGCCGGTTAAGTTCCGCCATCGTCCCCGCGACATCGTTGCGGGGCTGGAATGGATAGACGGTTGCCGTCTCCAAAAGCTTGCCGGTTCCATCGACCACCGCGACTTTCACGCCGGTCCGGATGCCTGGATCTAGACCCATGGTTGGCCGCGCCCCAGCTGGCGCGGCAAGCAACAAACCCTTAAGGTTGCGTGCGAAGACATGGATGGCCTCAGCCTCGGCGCGCTCGCGAAGATCACTCATGAGATCGAGTGTGAGATGAAGCGATAACTTTGTCCGCCAGGCGAAGCGAGCGACGTCAAGCAGAAACGCGTCGGCGGCTCCCCCTAGCAACGCGATGCCATAATGTTGTGTGATCATCTGCTCGACCGGTTTCACCGCCGAGGTGTTTTCCGCATCGACTTCGATATCAAGCGAGAGAATGTCTTCATTGCGGCCGCGGAGCATGGCGAGGGCGCGATGGCTCGGCGTGTTGGCAAAGCGCTCGCGATGGTCGAAATAGTCCGAGAACTTCGCGCCTGCCTCCGCTTTTCCATTTATGACCCGGGAGCACAGCATGGCATGAGTTTTGACGTAATTTCTGAGTTGCCCGACAAGGTCGGCGTTCTCGGCGAAGGCTTCGGTGAGAATATCCCGAGCGCCGTCGAGCGCAGTCTTTATGTCGGGGACCGACTCGGAGAAATAGGCCTTTGCCAGTTCGGCGGGAGTTGCAGCGCGATCGGCGAGGATTGCGTCTACCAAGGGCCCAAGTCCGCGCTCACGGGCGATCTCGGCGCGGGTCCGGCGTTTCGGCCGAAACGGTAGATAAATATCCTCGAGCTCGGTCTTTGTGACGGCGAGCGCGATCTTCGCTTCAAGGTCCCCGGTCAGTTTGCCTTGGCTGCGAATCCCATTGAGAATGGCCGCGCGCCTCGCTTCGAGCTCCCGCAAATAGGCAAGACGCTCCTCCAGCTGGCGGAGCTGGGTGTCGTCAAGGCCGCCGGTCGCCTCCTTACGGTAGCGAGCAACAAAAGGAACAGTGGCGCCATCGTCGAAGAGATCGATTGCGACCTTCACTTGTTCGGGCCGCGCCCGGATTTCGGAGGCGATGGTTCGAAGAATGCGGTCGGCGCCAGCGGTCATTCTTATTACGTCCTCTCAATTTGGGGCCGGGAGGATAGCCAACGACAGCGCCGATACCAAGAAGGGGCGCTGGCGTTGGCATGTTCGCCTATACTTGGCCGATATAACAATGCCAAATCAACCCATGAGCATCGAGTAGCTAAGGGTCACTCTCGCAACTCAGTCAGGAGCGAAGATATGTTGCGGTAGAGCAGTTTCTGCGCGTCCTCAACTTCTGGGTCGAGTTTTGCGAGCTTGGCGCCGACCACTACGCCGAAGTGATCGAAGCGGCGCTGGACAATTTGTTCAGCCCGCTCGAAATACCATTTGCCTTTCTCTATGGCGCTGACCCTCGCAAACAAGCCTTCGCCACCGACAGGGTGGATGCCCGCCGTAAACGGGTAGCGCTGGGAGATCGAGCTTACGGCTCCGTCGTTCTCCCGCCAGGCATCGATCGTCAGATTGCCAGCGTCCCAGCCCGGTATCGGCGGCTGGTCGAAGGCAACCGCGACGCCCTGGTACAACGCTGGGCCGAGCAATAAGATATTGATCGATGAATCCGGATAATATCGCTTCGGGGCAAAAGGCAATCGTGAAATCCATGTGGGGCTGGTCTTGGACGTGACGATGGACAGGTAATATGTATTAGTATTGGTCGAAAAGAGTTGGTTGGCCTTGTAGCATCCTTGCAAAGTGAGATCGAAAGCAAGATTGTCCTCGCCATCCAAGAAAGCGCCGTTGTCGAAGTCCCGCATCAAATCGTCATTCGTCGGATATGTCTTTCGGGTCCATTGGTCCAGGAACAGATCATAATTCTCGTTAGCGTCGATATTGGCCTTTCTGACGAAAGAGAACGCGAATTTGATCAAGGAGTTTGGCGTGCCAACGAGCTTTCCAGTCCGCTTGTCGCAAGCGAACTGATAAGCTAGCGTCGAGCCGTTCAAGACGCCTGCGATGGATTGCCTCGATCCAATTGGCGTTCGTGCCCAAGCCCCAGAAGTCCTGCGCCAGCAGTCGTTGCAATTGCAGGCAGGTCTGTGCACCGGCGCTATGGCCGACCAGAATGACTGGATTTTCTTCCGACCAATCGGAAACAAAACCCCTTCGCGCATAGTCGCGAGACCATCGGGCATGGCCTGCCACTAAGCTGTGCGCCTCGCCGTAATCGATCCGGGTTCCCTTGATTTGCGCGAACAACTCGCAGGCACGGTCATGAAACGAGCTGATCGGGCCGCATTTCGCTTCATACGTCGCGAAGGCTGCGGAAAATTGTGCAAGGGCATCGCCCCAATAGGGGAGCCCTCCGAGCTCTCCGGGACCCCATCCGAACAATCCATGAACGAAAACGATGTGATTTGATTTCAGCGACGACTCCCGACCCGATTGGTCTCAATAATGCGCGGTGGCCTGAAAACAACATTTACAGACAATTGGGGTCTAGGTCGAACGGAGTTAAACGCGCGCGTTCACATCACCGATGAACGTACTGGGACGCGTAACCATACGACATTGATCACAAACAGGTGGCACGTCGAGCACTGATCTGAGCCGCAAAACGTTTTCAGACTTATAAGCCGAGATGCGTCGATCAGCAGCGCTAGTTGAGCGGGCGCTCCCATTCGAGAAACTGGATTTGATCGAATGTCCGGCGCGGTTCGCCGAGGAACAGCACGAGCCGCAGGCCATCGGTCACATACGGGTCGCCGGTTAGATTCACGCGCGGATTGGGCATGGATGATTCACCCACGCCGCGAACAAAGCCGAAGCGCGAAACGGCACCGGTCATAATCATGTCCTGAAGCAGATAGAAGCGATCCTGATCTAATTCCGGGCTAATCCTGTGGGTTGTCAGATACCAGGATTGCGTGGTCAGCTTGACGCCGATGTCACGGCTGATCTGGCCGACCCATACCTGAAGTCCCTCGATGGTGAATGGCGCTAGCCACAATCGTAAGTGATTGCGCAAGCTTATCGTGTTTCGTGCTTTCTGAAGCGAGACGTCTTGCGAGCGCCCGAAGGCCTGAAGCGGACTAACTGGCGCGTTCAGATATTCGCTGCCAAACAGAAAAGCGCGTATTGTCCGGTAAATGCTGTGGAGATCGAACGGCTCGTCTAGCCTCCAGCCGCGCGCGACGAAAGGAAATATCACGTCGATGCCGCGGCCCACGATGATGAGATTGAACGGATCGCCGTTCCTGTGGCCGGATTTGTCGGTCGTGCAACACGGCAGCTCCTCCAATCTTTCGCGCAGCTTCGCGAGATCGACCGCTTCGACCATGTTCGCCGGATAAAGCTTGCTGAAATCGACCTTTTGCACCGCATAGGAGACACCGTCGACCGGCAGGACGAACCTGAAAATGATCTCCTGGCTGCCTGTCTCAAAACCGACCTGAAGAAACTTCAAACCACCTTCGCGATGTGTGAAGACGAACCCAGCGACCGTTCGCCCTTGCGGAATGACTTCCGGCATGGCGGTGCGCACCAAATTCGCCGCGATCGCCGCATTGGACTCTCCCCGCCACCATGAGTGAAGGAGCTGCTCGACTTCGGGCGGAGAAAAGTAACTCGGATCTGTGATGATCGGTAGAAAACGTAAGCGCGAGTCGCCGCCGTTTTCGACGCTCAGCCAAAAGGCCTGAATGCCTTCGTCGGCCAAGGAGGCGCCGAAATAACGTCGACTTTCGTCATCGGTCAGAACCGCAGCGTGAACGGTCACGTCGCCTTGCTGCCGACTCTCCGCGCGAGAGGCGAAGGCCTTCTCGCCAGATGAATCCGGGACGGCCCTATCACAGCCACACTGCGCGAACGCCACGAGTGTCAAAAATGACGCCGCAACGAACGACTGCCGGCGCGATCTTTTCAATTCGAATCGGGCTTGCGAAGTCATAGACGGCATCGAAACGCTCCTTCCATTCAATCGATGTCGATATCGTTCCCGAGCGCAAGCGATAGCATTGTCGCAACGGCCAGAATTGGCGATTTTCGAGTCGATCTGGTTTGGCGATGAGCCTTGTCACTTTATCGGTGGGCATGCCGTCTATCACCTGGCGAAGAGAACTTTCAGATTGCGCAAATTCCTGATTGTCTCGTGCATCGACGAGAACATAAGATACAAGATTTCATAAGCGCCGGATCAACGCAAAGATTTCTCTTCATTTATGCCGCTGTCCACAACACCTTGAACGTCCACGTCATCTCATCTCGGCAAGAACGCACGGAGTCTTTAGAGCATGATCCCAATAATTGCAGACTTTTTGGACAGATCATGCGGCCAAACGAAGAGATATAGGCCATGATCGATTCATCTTGAAGCGATCATGGTCCTGGGCATCGGCGCTGCAAACGTAGCGTGAAATCGTTCCCACGGCGTCAGGCTGCCCGGCGCATTCTCCCGGCACCAATCCGCGGCGGACGACATCATCACTATGTGCGGATCTGATTTCCGACAAGGACAGATGGTCTCAAGGCTGGAAACTGTCACGGGCGGAATCGACCAGACCCCGGTTCGTGATCACGACCCAGCCAGCGCCACGTCTTTCGATCGATTTCACCGTGCCAGCACCAGGAATAATATCTCCCGGCACAACCTCGATTGAGCCACGTGGACTCTCGACAAGCGCGACACCGTTGTAAACATCACGAACAACCCAATTCGTGAGCAATTGCGGCCTGCTCACAGCGGGGGGAGGGCTTCCGAGGGGGCGAGGAACTCCTCCAGCGGCGGGATTTTGGGACAAGCTAATGGCGTCGCTGCGCCCGCCGTCATTTCCTTGTCCATGCGCGTCTTCAAGCGGCGGCTTTACCGGCGCAGCAGCAATTTGCCCCTGTTTCTGGGCGGCTGTCACTCCTGGTGCAGAGGCGGCACCAAGTGATGCAGTCGTGGATGGCGCCCCGATCTGGTGCTCAATACGATCGAGCCGCGCGATAATTTGAGAAAGTATCGCCGGGGGTTCGCCCTGCATTTGCTCAATCTTTCCTGCAAGGTCGGCGATCGAGGCACCGGTTTCGGTCTTCACCGCATCGAGGCGCGTCTTCAGGTCTTCGAGCGCGGTGGCATCCTTCTCAGACTGGCTCTGCGCGGCGCGTAAAGTCTCGACATTGTCTTTGAGAGCCTGAATGTCCTCGGCCATTTTTTGTGCCGTGCGAAGCATCTCAGTACGCTCCGCGCTCTCTTGCGGTGCGACAGTCCTCGCGGGTGGCGACTGACCGCCGGAAAAATACGACCCCGCCACCCATGCAAAACCAAGAATACAAGCTGCCAGGGCCACGTACGAACCATAAACGAAACGCCGTCCGGACTTCGGGGGCACCCTTGGCGGAGCAGTGTCAAAGCGATCCATTATATCCGGTCGAATTTGCTCTGCTGCGTGCGGTTTCGTTTCCTCGATGGAAGTGGAGGGCAGCTGGATGGCTTGGTCGAGGCAAATCAAGGCCGAAGCAGGAATTGCTGATGGGATAGTTCCGCCTGGTGTGAGCAGGACGATGATTTTTGGTATTGCATCGCCCAAAATCGTTCTTGCGAAGCTTTGGCTAATACCTACTTTATTGGCAATCTCGCTAATGGCGTCGCAGCCCAGCGTCTGCTCAACTTCATCTCCGGAAAGTGGCACGGGGTCAGGACCGTCTAGCCAGGAAGCAACCTCGACGGCGAACCCGGCGGCCTTGAATCTATTCAGGAAACCGTCAATACCGCCCGGCTGTCCAGAGATCAGGTCGAGTATCTCTCGAACAAGCACGCAGGCCTTGGCCCCGAGACAGAATCGCGAGCCGATTTCTTCAATGAGTTTGTCAAAGGTGGCCATCTTACCTCATCTCCGTCTCGACTATTGTTGGCTGGCCACGCGCCTGTTGCCAGCGGACTCCGGTTTTGTTCAGGAACATGTGCCGGAACACGAATGAGGTACAGTACGATTTTGTCGACATCATATCCCTGGAGTCCGATGTCATCATAACAACGGTCGGCGATAACAAGCAGTAAATTATCTGTTGGATGCTAGCCACGGCATGATCACATTGGCGACAAAGTCTTCGGATCGTTCGCCTGCCATATCTTCGTTTACGTGCTGTAGCTTGTGAGCACTTCGCTTTCGATGATAGTCGTTTATGTCTGGGGAAGAAGCGCCAGGTGGGAAAATTCACCAAGACGCCTCGCGGCGCAATGGCGGCGGTGAAGAATGTGGTGGAATGATGAAGGCAGCGCCCACCCGCGCCGCAGAGAGCCGCCAAATAGACCTGATTGTGACGCAATCCCACGCGTCCAGCGAGCGGACACAGGAATGAGGGTTTGTAAGGCTTTCCGTCCCAATCGGACAAAAGATTAAGCCGGCCGGACCTAGGCCTGCCTGGCCATATTGTTGCGCACCAGGGTGGTTAAACCGCAAAGGAGCTTCCAGCCTCCATTACGGCGACCGAGGCAAATGCGATTTGTCGCCCAAAATGTCTCATTATTATAGAGTTTCTTTATCTTGATCAGCCTCGCTTTTTGCTTGGAAATTTTGAACGTTTCCTGAGAGACACACAGACACGCTTCGATCTTGTCGTCGCAAGCGACGTTCTCTATCATCTTATGGATCCTTTATTGTCGCTGCTCGACATGATCCATGTCACCGGCCATATTTTTGTGTGGACCAATTTTTTAATGATGCCGTAATGCCAGTCAATGAAACACGTCGAAGCTTGTTCACGCATGAAACAATCGAGAGCGAGCGAAACGGATCTCATCTCACCAATCACATCCCTAATTCGTCGGCATTTTGCTCTAAGCGAAGCTTATGCCACTGTTCAAAGTTACGCCACCTCCGCTGGATTTGTGATGACGCGGCATGCGGTGCTCGCGATACTCAAGAGGCCTTGGCATGTCCCTGGTAATCGAGCCATTTGAACTTCAAGGCGTCTTTCTTTGCCGGCCAAAAAAGTTTGCAGATCCGCGCGGCTATTTCATGGAGACCTATAATCAGCGGGCCTATGCGGAAGCTGGTATCGCTTGTGTCTTCGTGCAGGACAACCAATCCCTTTCAGTGCGGCGCGGCACGATTAGAGGGCTGCATTTTCAAATCCCTCCGGAGCCACAGAGCAAGCTGGTCAGGGTCCTCCACGGGTCGATTTTCGATGTCGCCGTCGATCTGCGCCGCGGCAGCGCCACCTATGGGCGTTATTGCGCCGCGACCTTGACAGCAGATGGCGGTGAGCAACTCTTCGTGCCGGTAGGCTTCGCACATGGTTTCTTATCGCTAGAACCAGATACCGTCGTCACCTATAAAACGGATGGGTTTTATGCGCCGGCTTGCGATGCGGGAATTCTCTGGAACGATCCCGACCTCGGCATTGCGTGGCCGCTTGATCCCGCCGATGTGACCGTCTCAGACAAGGATGCCAAACTCCCTGGCTTCAGGACATTTGCTTCCCCATTCGCGTGTTGAGGGCTTTGTGACGACCAAACGATTTCATGTGACCGGCGGTGCCGGTTTCATCGGCTCCGCGGTGGTGCGCCACCTCATTCATGACACCGGGCACGAAGTCTGCGTCCTCGACAAGCTCACTATGCGGCAAGTCCAGGACGCGCACCGAACTTAAGCGTAGAGCGTGACATATTCACGGCTTCCATCTTAGTCCGGGCCTACGTGGTGGCAGAACGCGCAAAATGCGCAAGCCGATCTTGTCCGTGGGAATTACAACGACGGCGATGGGGGCGCCGACTGCCTCGATCCTTGTTGCATAGCGGCCGTTTGTATCATTGTCGAGGGACAGGCCTGCCACTTGAGATGACCCGCGACCCGCTCACGAAATTTCGCCTCCTTTGCGCCAACACCCGCCGATGCTCCCCGAGCGGGAACTGCCGAAGCCGCCAAATCACGGCATTTTCGATTTCAATTTTATTGTCTCGCCGTCAACAACGAATGAACCCAACCCCTGATGATGAATCGTCTTTGGATTTTTCTTCGTGGAATCGATCCAGCCCTTGAGCACTTCCAATACGAAAAAATTATATCGGTTCACAAGACGGGTATCGACCACCTTGCACTTGAGATTGGCGAAACATTCGGCCACCAGAGGCGGTCCCGCGCGCTCTGTCTTCATGGGTGTCAGATGGAACGCTTCGAATTTATCGACGTCGCGGCCCGAGCAGTTGCCAATTTGGACGACTACCGGCGCTAATTCCACCGCTGGTATCGCAATCACACATTCCTTCGTCGCGCGCAGCGCTCTAAAGCTGTGGTCGCGGTAGTTGACGACGCAAGCAACCAGCGGCGGCTCGAAGTCGACCATCATATGCCAGGACATCGTCATGACGTTGGCGCGACCCTTATGCGCCGTGGTGAGCAAGACGACCGGACCCGGTTTGAGCAATTGATAGACCTTGGATAGAGGCAAATCTTTCATCATGGTCGCGCTCAACTGGAGTCCGCCCGATCAGGCACAGTGTGCGAGTTTCTTGTCGGCGCGCAAGCCTTTGCGGTAGGTCGAGTAAATGATGACGGGGATGTCGAGTCTTTCCAGGTATTTTTCGATGAGGGGCCTTAAGTTGGCCCAAGCCAACATGCCTGTAGGACCGTGGGCTTCTACAGGAGATCTTTCAGCACTTGTGGTAGTCTGGACCTCGTTACAAGGCGACACTGTTCGCCGATGCGGCGTCGCAGGGGCGCAGGAACCGATACGCAAATGGTTATACTGGTGATGCGATAATGGGCTGGTGCTGCGACGAGGTGCTCCTGTCGGTCAGGCCGCTCCCGATCTCGCCGGGTCGCCTATTGCCGCTATATGCTGCGTCCGCTAAATACTGTGAAAGGGACGCGCATGCACTTTGATCACGTCCAGTATTTACCAATAGCCCCGCCGCTCTTCGCTTTGCTCGCGGGCGTCCTCGTTCTCTTGTTGATCCTCGTTCAGATCCGGGTGTTGCGTTACGCATACATGCAGCTTGGTGTGAGTTCAGGCACGGCCTTCTTCCTGCTCTTCGCCTCGCTCTTCGGCAGCTACGTCAACATACCCATCGCCGCGCTCGGCGAGGAAGTCATGGTGACCGAGCGCGAGGTGACCTTTTTCGGCATGCATTATATCGTGCCGGCGCTGGTCGGACCGCCCGAGGTCATCCTCGCGGTGAATGTCGGCGGCGCGGTTATTCCGACTTTGCTCTCGATCTATCTCTTGTCGAAGAACCGGCTTTGGGGGCGCGGCCTGATCGCGATTTTTTGTGTCGCCGCGATCTGCCATGCCTTTGCTCAGCCGATCCGAGGGGTCGGAATCGGATTGCCAATCTTCGTGGCGCCTTTGGCCGCGGCCTTCGTCGCCGCGGTCGTCTCCTGGCGCAACGCGGCGCCGCTGGCCTACGCCGGCGGTTGCCTTGGCGTATTGATCGGCGCCGACCTCCTCAATTTGGACAGACTCCGAGGACTCGGGGCGCCCGTCCTCTCGATTGGCGGCGCCGGCACTTTCGATGGCATTTTTGTCACCGGCGTAGTGGCGGTGCTGCTGGCAGGTGTCGCCGGCGGCAAAGGATGGCGCGACGAGAGGTTTGAAGGGCCACGGCGACGATGACGCGTCGGTCGGTCTGCGAAGCGGTGGGCGTTGTCCGAATCCAATCCAAATTTCATTTGCTGGCGAAACGCATCAAGAGATCTAAAGCAACTTTCACTATCAGAGTACAGCGACGCCGAACGTGCTAAAGCAAAGATCCATTCAGCCACATCTAATAGGCGGGATATCCGGTCATGACCACGCTAAGTCAGTTCAAGAAGGGGGACCTCCTTTTGCGGCAAGGCGATGCGAGCGATCGCGTGCTGCGGGTTAGGAGCGGCGAGATCGAAGTCCTGCGGGAGTTCGGCACCACCTCTGTCCTGCTTGGTCATGTACGAGACGGCGAATGGCTGGGCGAGATGGGCGTCATCGAGGGCCGCAGCCGCAGCGCGACGGCACGCGCCGTTACGGACGGCGAAGCTGAGGTTCTGACCGCGCGGCAGTTCTTGGAGCGAGTGAGCAGCGATCCAGCGCTGGCGCGGGATCTGATTCTGCGGCTCAGCATGAGGCTGAGGAGGATCGAGGACAAAATTACGGGAAACCTGCTGCTCTTCGCGCATGACCGTTCCTCGGACGGGGCGGGTGAAACGGCGTCGGATGCGGTCATCGCCGACGATGCAACGATTTGGCTCACCGCTCAGAGCGATGCGTTGCGCGCGCGGATCGGCGCGGAGCCCATTCATGTCGCCAAATTGCCATTCCTGGTTGGCCGGGTTCCGGTCGAGGGTGATGCCCAACCCTTGCGACGCCCCGATCTCCTGATCGAGGATGAGGAGCCTTTCCGCCTCTCGCGCCAACATTTCATGATTGCACGGAGCGGCGAGCGGCTCCTTGTATCAGACCTCGGGAGCACGCGCGGGACAATGGTGAATGGGTGGGCGATTGGCCACCATTTCATGAAGGACGCAGAACCTCTGCATCGCGGCGAAAATCACGTTGTAGCGGGCGGCAAGAATTCCCCCTTCAAATTTTCGGTATTCATCAGTTAGTAGGCGCCACCCACAAGTCATTGCCGCGCTCCGTCGCCGAGTTCTCTTGTGCATTCCTCATTTATATCGATCTCCCGCCCCGCGCGGAGCTCTTCGAGCGTCACGCTGTCCTTGCACTTTATCCGCCCCGCCGTTATTCAGGCCAATGGACGTGGCTTTTCAATCATGCGCCGGAAAGTAGGCTAGGTCGGCTC
>Ga0187879_10003190_pt1 | contig 11049 bp, 11 predicted proteins | sample June2016WEW_19_1_FD_132423 | JGI IMG/M metagenome (GOLD analysis project Ga0187879, IMG submission 132423) | Peatland microbial communities from SPRUCE experiment site at the Marcell Experimental Forest, Minnesota, USA - June2016WEW_19_10 | ecosystem: Environmental > Terrestrial > Soil >... | reverse complement strand
GTTACGCGATTCGTCGGCCGGATTTTCCGACGGGATTTCAGTGAGCGCGCCGAGCGCCGCCTCGATTCTGCGCCGCGTCTCGATGTTGGACACGTAGCGCTTCATCGATAGCCGGGCGCATTCGCCGCCGCCCAGCGGCATCAGCTCGATGAATCGCACGTGCCAGTCGCGCGCGAGCGTCAGGCGCGCCAGCTCGACGACGTCGGATTCGTTGTAGCCGGCGGTCACGACCGAGTTGAGCTTGATAGGCGTGAGTCCCGCCGCTTCGGCCGCGACGATCCCGCGCCAGATTTTCTCGAAGCTGCCCCATCGCATTTGCCGCTCCACGGTCGCGGGGTCCAGGCTGTCGAGATGCACGTTGATTCGATTCAGCCCCGCGCGTTTCAGCGCCGGCCCAAGCTCGGCGAGCAGGATCGCGTTGGTGGTCAGCGCCAGGCCGTCCACTCCGGGCACGCGCGCCATCCGCTCGACGATCTCCACGAGGTCGAGCCGCAGGGTAGGCTCGCCGCCGGTCAGCCGGAATTTTCTAAAGCCCACGCCGACGGCGGCGCGCGCGACGGTTTCGAACTCCGCCGGGGTCAGCAACTCGTCTTTGGGGAGAAAGCGCAATCCCTCCAGCGGCATGCAGTAAACGCATCGCAGGTTGCATGTGTCGATTACCGATAACCGCAGGTAATCTATCTCACGATTGAACGAGTCGCGGGGCACGAACCATAGCTATCGGAGCAGCCCGCGCGAAACAACTAAACACCGGGATTCGGATTTTCAGCGAACGTTGTGGAGAATCATTGGTTGTCAGGACCAGACGGCGTCGGTGAAGTCGCGGTCGGTGTCGCAGAGGCCGGATTTGACCACGCAGGTGTGGCGAGATCTGCCGGAGTGGAGCTCTCGGATGGAACGGGCGTGGACGCGAGAGAACCGGCCGGAGACGGACTTGCGGACGCTGGGGACGGTGTCGGGGTTGGGGACGTCGGCGTTTCGGCCTCCGCGCTCTTTGGCGTTACGCTCAAGAGCGCGTCATTCTGGTAGCAGAACCATACAGGTCTCTTTTCGTTTCTGGTGACCGCCTCGGTTGGCGACAGGACGATCTCTGCCAGGCCTAGCGTGAAGAAATCGGCTGCGGCTTCGCCGACCACTATTGGCGCTTTGCCCGCAATGCCGTAGCCGGTGACGTAAAGCAGGTACAAATCGCAGCTATTGCCGTCGACACCTTTGCTCGTGGTAACCGGCGAGCCTAGCTCCTCCATGACGGAGGTGCGGCTGGCACCGGGAGGGAACTTCTCTAGATCGGTAGGTGTTGGACGCGTCGACTCCATGTATATCGAGCAGCCGGAGACAACGCACAAGAAGAGGACCACGTACTTGAGACGCAAGGACATATCCGGGAAACCCCTTTTCTACTGGTTGCTCAAGTCTGGCACCGCTGTGGAGCCGACGGACGGGGCGGTGCCGACGCAAACATAGGAGGGCACATAACCGAAGCTGAAGATGGTCAGCATGAGCTGCCGGCTGTGCTCCACCATCTTGACGTTCGCTCGAGCGAGCTCATCCATGCGGGATTGGCATGCGTCGAGACCATAGGCGGCAGCGGTCACGACCTTCTGATTATTGGCAGGATCGTCCTGGACCCCCTCCCAGGTGCTGCATCCCATCAAACAGAAGAGCGCGAGGGACAGGATTGTGACTCGCATTTCCGCTTTAGGTTGACAGGTGTGTAACTGCGAGACAACATCACGGCGAAAGTTGGCACTGGTTCAGTTGAAAGCCTAACTGATTGGCCATTTCCATTTTACCCTCGGATTTCAACTCGCCATATAGACCGACGGCCTTCCTCCGCTAGATTTTAGCCGGTATTGGTCCACGGTGTTTCCAGCGGCGCCTGGGCGGGGGCTCAATCTTGCCAATTTGTACGCAGCGCCTATTATCATTGGCACTGAGGTGGAATGGTGCCGTGAACATGGTTTATCGATTGCGCGGCAACTCACGATTGAGTCCGGTTTTGATTGTCGCCATCGCGATCGCCGCATTGGGAGTGCTCGCGATCGCAGCTTCGAGCTATGCGGCCGACGCGAATCGCGCCGCATCCGACGCGGTCGTTGCCAGGGCGGAAAAGCTGATCATGCAGGCCGGTCAGTCCGATCCCGTCGATACAAAGAAAATCCACCAGGCGATGGACCAGCTGCATGAGGCGCTGCGCATCGATCCTCGAAACGATTCGGCGTACGTGGATCTCGGCTTCTGCTACGGCGTGCTGCGCGACGGCGATAGCGCGATCGGCATGTACCGCACGGCGACCGAGCTGAATCCGTCGGGCAGCAACTTCATCGAGCTGGCCGACGTGTATCTGCGCGTGGGCGACGCTGAGGACGCGCTGCTCGCGGCCAACGCCGGAATAATCAAGGATCCTCGCAACGCGCGGCTCTACAACGCCAAGGGCATGGCGCTGAACGATTTGCAGCGCTTCGGCGAAGCCGAAGAAGCCTGGGAGAAGGCCCTCAAGCTCAATCCCAATCTGAGAGTCGCGCAGGTAAATCTCGACGCACTCAACGGCGGCCCCAGCGGCCGCGGCAGTATCGTCAAGCATCCGCAACCACCGCCGGCAAGCATCACGCCCTAGCCGCCGGTGATCGGACGCTCGGGCTCCGCCACGCAATATGCGCATCGGCAGAGATTCCTGAGTTGGGGCATCGTGTAGATGGTCTCGTGGCCGTCAACCCATCCGATAAACACCGCCGCTTCGCCCAGCCGCGAAAGCTGCCGCATGCGGAGGCCCGCGGGCGGCAGGTCGCCGTTCAGGTTGCCCTTGCACGCGTCGCACGGACATCCGCGGCGCAAATTTTCCAGCGGAAAAATGCTGTCGTGACCGTCAACCCATTGCACGCCGACGGCGTAGCGCCCCACTTCGTGGAGCCCTTTGATCTTCGGAGTCTTTGACTTGATAAGCGCCATCAGTGCAGTCTCTGCGCAAGTATATCTCCCGCGCCGCCGGCTGTGGAGACGTTATTTTTGCCCCCAGCTTTTGTAAAATATGATGAACTAAGCCGCGCGCTCGAGCGCCTGGCCGCGAGCGCCAGCCGCGAACTGCTCGCCAAGCAGCCTCATTGGGGCGACGCGATTCTGTGCGACGGCCTCGTTTACGCCGCGCGCGCGCTCAAGACCAGGGCCCCGGTCGAGGCGGCAGAGCGATGGTTCGCGCCGAAGCTCGCGGCGGGTCCGCGCACCAACGGATGGTTCTGGTTCTGGGCGGCCGAAGCGCTTCCGGCGCTCGACCTGCACCTGAAGACCAACGATCCGCGCTACCTGGAATATGCACGCGCGATCGCCGGCTTCATGGAAAATTCAGCCGCGCGAACCCCCGACGGCGCTTTCGTCCCGCATCCACCGGCGCTCGAAGTGTGGATCGACGTCTGCTACTTCACCGCGCCCGCAATCGCATTGCTCGGCCGAATCTCGGGCGACGCCGCGATGATCGAGCGCGCGGCAGATCAGATGATCGTTCATCGCGATCATCTAGCCGACCCAGGCAGCGGACTTTTCTGGCATGTCGCTTACGTTGAGCGCAACTCGCATTCGCCGTGTCTGTGGGCGCGCGGTAACAGCTGGTTTTCGATCGCGGCGCCGCAAGTGATCGCCGAAATAGAGGCGGCGGGCCTGCTTCAACCGCTTGCTGCGAAGGTTGACAAGATAAAGGCGGCGCTGGCGCTTCAGCTCAACAAAGTCGCGTCGTTGCAGGACGAGTCCGGCCTGTGGCACACCGTGATCGATCGCGACGATTCGTACCTCGAGGCGTCGGCGGCGGCCGGATTCGCGCTGGCGCTCGGCCGCGCGATTCGGACCCGGCTGCGCGGCCTCGACGAGGCGCGCGCGCGCGACGCGTACTGGCGCGCGCTTGGCGCGATTTGCGCGAAGATCGACTCGCACGGCGCGTTCACGGGCGTGTCGCAACAAACGCCGCCGGGGGATTTTGCCTTTTACAATTCGATCGAAGTCGGGACTGCGCCGTTCGCGACCGGCGTGTGCCTGATGGCGCTCCGCGAGGCGGTCGCTTCGTAGCATTCGATCGCGCCAGATTGGGACTGCCCAAACCGGTGGACAATATCGATACATATATGTATCGTATATTGGCGGATGGAACAGTTTGAGAACAAAGTCGCGATCGTCACCGGTGGCGGCATGGGTCTGGGACAGGCCCTTTGCAAGGAGCTGGCGCGGCGAGGGTCGATCGTCGTTGTCGCGGACATCGACGACAATGCCGCCGGACAGGCGGCTTCCCGTATCGCACAGGGCGGCGCGCAAGCTCGCGCAGTATGGGTTGACGTTTCCAAGCAAGAAGACGTTGCGCGACTGATTGAAACGACGGTCTCCGAATTCGGACGTCTCGATTACATCTTCAACAACGCAGCGGTCTTTATCGGTGGCGATGCGCGCGACCTCTCGGTGGAACAGTGGGACCGCGTCCTCAACGTCAACCTGCGCGGCGTCGTCTATGGGACGATCGACGCGTATCAAGTGATGGTGAAACAGGGCCACGGACACATCGTCAACATCTCCTCCGCCAGCGGCCTGATTCCGCAGCCCGGCAACTCATCCTATTGCACCTGCAAGCACGGGATAGTCGGGCTCTCGCTCTCCATGCGATTTGAAGGAGCTGACTTGGGAGTGAAGGTAAGCGCCGTTTGTCCGGGCGACATGAAGACCAGCGTCTATGAGAACCTAGTCGTAATGAATATGCCGCATGACGAGGTGGTCCGGGTAAGCAGGCGATCTCATTTCCCAGTCCGCCAGATGAGTGCTGAAGATGCCGCGCGCGCGATCCTGCGCGGAGTGTCCCGCAACCAGGCTCTGATCGTCTTTCCGGCGGCAGTTCGATGGATATGGCGCGTGTATCGCGCGTTCCCGCGCTTGATCTATTGGATAAGCATTCGCCGGATGAGGATGTTTCGCAAGCTCCGGATTAACCCGTGAGCCTGGCTGGAAGCGGCGCACCGGATGGGCAGTCGAATTCATCTCAGAAGCAGCCGCGCTGCGATGTGAATACCGCGCAACGCCAAGCCAAGGCCGGCCGTGGGCGGCCGCGCGACGCGGCCGCCGACAAGGCTATCTTGCGCGCCGCGCTGGAACTCTTTATCGAGCACGGCATCGAGGGCGCAAGCTTCGAGCAGATTGCGAGACGGGCCGGGGTTGCGCGGACGACCGTTTACCGTCGCTGGTCCGGTCGGGAGGACCTTCTCGCTCAAGCGATGGAAGTGGCCAGGGAAGCCCCGGAGCGATCTTTGACGGCGGCGGCCCGTGTTCCGCCGAAGCGGATGGTGGATGAGCTGATCGACGCGCTCTCCGAGATGGCTACCAGGCGCGACTATCTCAGGACGGTCGCAAAACTAGTCGGCTCGGTACCGGACTCGCCGAAGCTGATGTCGGTCTATTGGAAGACCTATTTGATTCCGCGGCGCGCGATGGTCGCGGAGATCATCGGTCGAGCGCGCGAGCGTGGCGCGATTCCGAAAGGAACCGATTCGGAGATTTTGCAGGACATGATCGGCGGCGCGATCATGTATCACCTGCTGATTCGTCCGGGCCGCAAGAATCGGAAAGAAATGCGCGCTTACATCCGCCGTTTGCTGCATCATGCCGGCTTAACGGAAGGCTAATGCAGGCTCCCGGCAACAACCGCAGCGGCCGACCTGCTCAGTCACATACGCAGTTCGAACACAGCCGTTGCTGCTGTGCGCTGGAATAACTCAGCCCTGCCGAGGGCCCGCCGAACGAATTGCCCCCGCCTATACCTTGCGCCGCCCCGGGGAGTGAGCCGAGCGAGCTGGACGACCCCGAACTCTGCGCCACTCCGGGAAAGCCGAAGGATTTGGCGGCACCCGCGTTCTGCGCCGCCCCAGGCAGCGGCCCGAAAAAATTGCCGGCACCAATACCGCCCGCCGTTCCGTAGGAAGGAGGCTTACCCTGGTTGTAGGAGACGCAGGCACCGCTCGCGCTCCGGCTGGCGCTAAGATACCCGGCGGCGGTCACTTGGCCCATCCAGTGAACCGGCTCACCAGGACCGAAACAGGAGCAGTTGAACATTCGCGCTCCGGGCGTCGAATAGGCGGCAGGCAGCGATGGTACCGGAATTGCGATTGGCGCAATCGCGGTGCTAGCAGGGGCCGGCAGCTGGGCTGGAGGGCCGGGCGGCAGCGGAGGTACCACCAGCGGATTGGTTGCAGGTAGCTGAGCCCATGCGACCGAGGCCAGCATCAGAGCCAGTGCGAGCACCGCGATAGGCTTAAGTGCAGTCATAGCTCTGTTTGCCGGCGCGGTCATCGGCTCGGCTTCAAAAGCGCGAGTACCATGGCGACTGACGCGGGTTCTGCACCTGGAACTCGATGTTGAACTGCCCGAGCAGCGTGCCTTCAGCATGCCACAAGGCCAGGCGCGCGTTCTCCAAGCCGACATCGGCCTGAACCTCGTTGCCCTGCGCGGTCACCAGATTGCTTTGGTACTGTAGAAGTGTGTTGGTGGTTGCCGTGCCGACGCGGAATTGCGCCTGAGTATCGTGCAGACTCTGTGCCGCGTAAGTGGTAGCCTCCCGCGTGGACTCGACCTGCTCCTGGTAGGCGCGCAAATTGGCGAGCGCGCTTTTGACCAGCAAAACCGCCTGGTAGAGCGCCTGGCGATACTGCATCCGGCTCTGGTCATACGCGACATGAGCCTGCGCCAGAGCGGCCTTCGCGGCGGCATTGTCCAGCGGCATCGAAAAGCCCAGAACCGCGGCATAGTCGTAAAATTTGAAATCGAACAGGCTATTCAACGCCGTGCCGTAGTCGCCGCCAAAGGGAAGCTCGGCCGCATTGGGTTTTCCCCCCGATGGGGGTCCGTTCGGGTCGAAGCAATTGGCGTAGGCGGGTATCGAGATGCCGGAGGGGGTACATTTGGAGTTGCCGGCCTCTGATGTGATGCCGAACTGCACGCCCAGATTGAGTGTTGGCAAGGTCTGATTTTCCGCGTATTTGACCTGGATCAACGCGCTGCGAATCGCTTCGCGCAGGCCGGCCAGCGCGGGACTGTCTTCGAGCATGTTCTTGAACGCGACATCGTCGGTCTCGAGTGGTCCGAACTGGGTGTCGGGTTGCTGCAGCGGCTCGATTTCGGCGGCGAGCATCGCGCCGGCGTTGTTAAGCGCCACGTCCTGGCGAAGCGTAGTGCGGGCGATCTCGAGGCCGGCCCGGGCTGCGGATACATTTGCCCGCGCGGTGGCCTCGGCCGACAAAGCCTCCGTCAGATTTACCGCAGCCATCATACCGAGCCGGACGTTGTTCCCATTAACCCGAACCAGATCCGCGTTGAACTTCAAGGCTGAATCAGCGACCTGCAAGTTCTCCTCGGCCATCACTACACCCCAATAGTCGTTACCGATGCGCTGAACGAAGTCGTTGACCGATGACGCATAGTTCCATTGTGAAGAGCGTTGCGCCGACTCGGCCAAGCGGACATTGATCGTGGCAAACTGCCAGCCAAAATTCTGCAACAGCGGCTGCGAGAGCGACATTACCATGGTGGGCGTATACACGGGATTGACCGGGCTGAATGCGGTATTGGTCAGCTGGCGGTCGTTGTTGAAGGTAACGCCCAGAGTGCCGTTGCTCCCGGAAAGCACTTTGCTCATCCCAAAGTTCCAATCGTAGAACTTCTCCGCGATGGCAACCGAACCTGGATTTTGAAACGGCGAAGATACCGGTGTGGTCTCCTTTTCAGTGTCTATTTGCGAGCTTAACTGGGGGTCGAACACGGCGTTCGAGGCCTTGACGCTCTCGGTCGCCGCAACCGGGTCCAACGATACCGACTCCAGTCCGGGATTATTCTCAAGCGCCAGATAGATAGTCTCTTTGAGACTGAGCTTATGCTCCTGGTTGTCCTCGATCAGGGGGAAGTAGTCGCCGGCTAAATCCTCGCGGTCGGGAGTCCATTGGCGAGCGAGAATGGCAGGCAGCGAAAGGATGGGATTAGTTTCGTACTTGCGCGCCGCCTGGGAAGAAACACTGACATTGACGGGCGGCGCCGAGTTTTGTGCTCCCACCGAGCTGGTTTGATTCCCGGTGCTCCCGTTTGCACTTATCGGCTGCGCCTGGGCATACACGAGCGGGATCGTCGTCGCCATCAGGCCGGCGGCTACAAGGGCAAATGACCCGGCGATGCCTGCCTGCAACCGCCAAAAGCTGGGTGAAGCTTTGGCGACGACGGCAGCGACGCGTCGCTGCATCTCCCCCGTGCGAAAGCGCGTCAAGGCGATCGTCGCCCGCGCCCGCGCTCGCGCGCCCAGGTTGCCGATAACGATGGCCAAGCGTGAAACGGCGGGAACATACAGCAGCATCGCCAACGGCCACAGCAGCGGCGATGCCGAAGCGATTCGCCGGATTGCACAGATGGCAGCAAGCGGCGCCGCACCGATGGAAGCAGAGTGCAATTTCTTCATTTGGTTAGGCTCGCGAGAACTTGCCGACCTCATCCAAGGGAGCGCGCAAGGTAACAGCTACGCGGAATTCTAGCAGGCTTGATGCATTTGACGAGCGCCACGATGTCAGATCGCAGCAGTTGCGGATTTCCCCCCCGTACCCTCAACATACAGCCTCACGAATCCGGCTTAATTAGAGACGTGCCACCTCGGCAAAGGTTACACCGGTTTCCCATGCGCGCTCCAGCGCGAGGACGCGGATAGCGTCTAGTAGAAGCTGGGTTTTTCGGGGTTGCACGCCCGCCAGCCGCGAAACCGGCCGCTCTTTTTTTGGGCCGCCGAAACACCATGGGCCAAACCGGGCCAAGACCTTGCCGGGGGAGGCCGTTTGAGACTACAAAGCGAGTTGACATCGGGTTGGGAGAAACGAGCGTGGGCAGCATCAGCGCGGTGGACAAAAAGACCGGTCGCAAGTTCTATCTTGACGATCCGGACGATCTTCAGCCCGGCGACAAAGTGGTGTTCCTCTTGAGCCTGCACGGGGGCGGTTCGGTCGGCGCCTGGCAGCGCGCCTACTTCCCGGCTTTCCAATACAAGGAAAAGTATCGCCTGGTTATCGCGACGCCATCTGCGGCCACCAAGGAGCCGGTGCGGCGCTGGGTGGGAGAGGCGGATGACGCCCATCTGCGCAATATAGTGGACTATGTGTTTGACAGGTATGGGAAGGACAACATCGCCTCGTTCTGGCTCATTGGCCATTCCCAAGGCGGCATGACGGCGAACCGCTTGCTCGGTGACGACTTCTTCAAGGACCGAGTGGACGGCTGGCTCAGCCTCTCTGGCGGGCGGATCGGGCCGATCGAGCTTCCGGCGTCCTTCTTCGTCCCCGTGCGTGGGCCGCTGCCCCCGATGCCGTCCCAAGGGGGCGACACACCCCGCCCAGGCCGCGCCTCGCCGCCTGACTGCGACATCTCCTTCATCTTCGCGACCGGCGAGCATGAGATGGTCGCGCTGCCATCGACTTCGCCATGGGCCGACAAATACGGGGCCGGTCCACGGGTGAGGTTGGCCGATGTAGTCGATGACGAGCCCGGCCAAATCTATGACATCATCCGCGAAGGAAAATCGACCCCAGCCTGGGGTCTGTCGCCTCGGCCGGGCACGGCTCAGGTATATCTCTACCCCAAAGCCCGAGACGGACACCTGATCGCCGACGTCGTGCGCCTTGATAAGGGCCACACCGAGGGACTGGAGCCGAAGATCACAGAAGAGCTTATCAAGATGATGGTCGCGGCACCCGGCGGGAAAGCCCAGCGGAGCAATCGGGAGACGGCGCGATAACTGAGGTGAGTTGCAAGGAACCAGGGCCATAGTCTTGGTGACTTAGCATGGGCCGTTCCCGGTGTTCGCCAACCTTACTTTAACGATCTCTATCTAGTAGAAGCGGGATTCGCCGGGCGGGCGGGTTTTCCAGCGGCGGTGAATCCAGTTCCAATGGTCGGGATGCTCGCGGATCATCTGCTCGATCGTGTCGGTGTAGCGCTGCGTGTACTCGCGCACGGCAGCCTGGCGGTTGCGAGTCTTCTCGGCGTAGATGGCGGGCAGAATTTTGATCTTGTGATGAATCGTGTCCCCCTCGCGCACCATGAACGCCGGCAGCACCGGCGCGCCGGTGGCGATCGACATCCGCGCCATGCCGTCGCTGGTGGAGGCGGGCATCCCGAAGAAATCGACGAACACGCCCTTGCGCACGTCGAGGTCGAGCGCGATTGCGAGCATCCAGTTCTGCCGCAGCATCCGCATCATCTCGCGTCCGCCCGCCTTGCGCTCGATGAGTCTGTTCCCATGGCGGATTCGCGCGGCGCATATGGCGGCGTCAACCAGCGGATTGCGCAACGGACGATGAACGATGGCGAGGTGGTAGCCGTAGATGGAGTGGGCTATCGGCAGGAGCTCGAAATTTCCGTAGTGTGCGGTCATCACCAATATGCCGCGGCCGTTGGAGCGTCGCTCCGCCTCGTCCCAATTTTCCTTGTCCTCGTAGGTGGCGACGTGCTCGATGTTGGCGCGGCTAAGTTCGGGCAAGTGGGTCCATTCGGCAAGCACGCGGCCCCAACTGCGATACATCTTGCGCAGGATTCCCAGGCGGGCCGCCGGGGTCATCTCGGGGAAAGCGATCTCGAGATTTTTGAGCGCGATCGGCCGGTTGGGGCGATCGAAATTCATCGCCCATCCTCCCAGCCGCGCACCCGCGCGCACCGCACGTTCTAACGGCATCGCACGCAACGCCGCGGTGACGGCGGTTATGCCCGTGTATTCGATTCGGGCCTGAACGGGACCGATTTGCCTGGCCATCCGGGATCGAGAATGTTCAGAGAGGACCGGTGCGCGCAAGCAGCGGGAAGAGATCCCTTCCCGCTGCGTTAGGGGTCGATGCCGGGGGTTACGCCTGCGGCGGCGCCGGCCTTGGATGCGTCGAGGGCGCTTGACGAGGCGGCGAAGCCGGTGGCGTCGGGCGCTGGAGCTGCGGAGACTTTGCCGGCGCCGGCATCGAGCGGGACCGCAGGCCCGCTGGTAACGAATCGTGCGGACGAGGGCGAGTACGGCGG
>Ga0187879_10003186_pt1 | contig 11050 bp, 4 predicted proteins | sample June2016WEW_19_1_FD_132423 | JGI IMG/M metagenome (GOLD analysis project Ga0187879, IMG submission 132423) | Peatland microbial communities from SPRUCE experiment site at the Marcell Experimental Forest, Minnesota, USA - June2016WEW_19_10 | ecosystem: Environmental > Terrestrial > Soil >... | reverse complement strand
CTAAAATCATGAGCCTTGCAAAGCTGTCAAACTCGCGGGAAATGGAGAAAATTGCAGCTTAGTACGAGGCCGATTCTTATCTCAAGAAACTGCAACCCATCTTGTTGTCACTGAAAGTTTATGATAAATAAAGGCTTAACATCTCATTTTTTCGACTCGGCCGATTATTTGAGCAACTTCCTCTATGTTCCGACCAAAAGAGAAAAGATTGTGAGATATTTTTCTCAATCTTTTTCTTGACAATTTCTAATTGCGCAAGCTAAGATTCGTCCGATCTTCAGAAATGACATCTGCTGTGCGGCTAGGGGCCCACATCGCGGGCATTACTCCGAGGTCTGTTTTTTCAAGTCTCGGGCGATAGGAACTGTTGTTAATCAATGAGAGGGAAAACGATGAACCGGAACAGGAAGCTGATTTCGAAGGTTGGATTTTCGTTGTTCGTGACATTGGCCGTGCTATCGCTGCTGATTGTGAGCAGTATTCCGGCGTCAGGCCAAGCCTGCGCATCCCAGAATTGGACCGCCTCAACACCTAACATTTGGGCCGCCACTGTCAGCGACGTAGTGATGTTAAATAATAACCCGACGACGAATCAGCCCACGATTCCCATAATGCTGTTAGATGGCACCTACAGCCCCTGGGGATATTCGCAGCATCCGCAGGCGGTTACGCAGTTGAACACCAACTGGTCCTGCCCTTCCTCGGGTCCGCCAGTGATTTCCATAGCCGGTGCAGGGCGCGAGACAGTTTCTTTCCAGCTCTTTATCACCGCGCCCGCGGCTACTACGCTGAGTGATGTCTCGGTGACGATCACCGCTCTGACCGGTCCTGGAGCGACTCTGACCTCGGACGAGAGCGGAACCTCCGAAGTGACCCGTTATCTGGAGGGTTATGTTCCCTACAGTTGTACTGGCGTTATCACTCTTGGTTGCGTTCAGGCCGCAGGGAGCATACCTGATCCTCTGATTCCGTTTTACGATCCTTACGACGCGGGGAATCCTGCTGTTGCCACCCCCTTCAATGTGCAACAGGGGACGACCCAGGGAGTGTGGGTGAATATCTCCATTCCCGCCAACGAAACTGCGGGAGCCTATAGCGGCACCCTCACGGTGAGCGGCACTGGCATCTCCGCCACAACGATTCCCGTGAATTTAACGGTGTGGAACGGCAACCTGCCGGGCTTTGACGCCGGCTCGGTCAACCCTAGCTATGCCGACATGCTGAAAGTGTGGCTGCCTCTTTACAGTGTGGCTGGGGGCGAGGGCATAACCGGATCGGATATTCCGCTCTTTCAGAAATACCAGGTCATGGCCCACAACTACGATATCGACGCCCAATACGACCCCCTCAATGTCACGATTAATGGGGCCTACCCGTCAACGAATCCGACCAGCCTTACGACGGACGGTACAACAAGCTCGATCGACTGGACTAATTATGATTTGTACGCCGGTCCGGCCCTAACGCCCGGCGCGTTGTTTTCGGACGGCACTGCCATGCGGGTCTTCGATGGGCCGATGGCGAATGGCGGCGCCGGCGCATGGGTTTATGGATACCCCAACTGGAACATGTATAACGACGTAAACCAGGGTGCATTAATGCCCGCGGGGCTGGTTGCACTGACGCAGAACTTTGCGACCCAGATCTCCCAGCATTTTTCCTCTAACCACACCACCAAGGGCTGGGTCATTCCCGACTTGATGAGCTATACCTTTGACGAAGAGTACAACGATCCCTACGGTCACAGCTATCAATTGCCCGATCAGCCCTTGGTATATCAGATCATGTCGCAGGTGATGCAGGCCATCAACGCGTCCAATAGCTCGTTGTCCCCAACGTGGGACGCATCGACAGCGCCGATACGCCAACTTACGACCGACGAACCGGCCTGCATGGAGGATGGCGACAGTCCGGATTACCTCCCCTCCGTGTGCGCGGATCACCTCAATCTTTCCTATCCCGGCACTTCGCTTGCGACACCGGGTTACATTAACTCCTGGGTGACCACCTGGTCTCCCAACCCATCAATCTTTATGACCGGCCAACCGGGGCCAGCCTTGTCGTATGGCGTCGACCCAGCGATCGTCGCGGGCACCGGATATCAGTACACTTTGGACCTTTCTGCGGGTGTTCCCGCGCTCTCGACAGCCCCCGCGCCCATCGAAAGATGGACCTATAACAACGGCGGCGGCGGTTCTGGCGGCATGTACCGGCGTATGACTTACTGGGCTGCTTACAAGTACGGGCAGGATGTGACGGTTCCCAGTGTCGGCGATCCCAATCCGGCTACGCCGGCCCCGGGCGGAATATGGTCATGGATTGGCGACTGGTGGGGCGGAGGCAACGGAACCCCATCGCCCAGTTCGTGCGACTGGCTGTCCCCGTTTGTCCAGAACGGTGGTGACCAGGGCGACACCGTTCTCTTCCCTGGAAACGAATTGGGCTGCTATTACACGGCCAACTCCGTGGGCGCGGCCGTTCTGACCGCCAACCCGGCAGTCAATACGAACTGCACGGCGAATAACTACGGCGTATGTAACGGTATCAGCGGTCCGATAGCGACCAGGGAATTGGAGCAATGGCGCCGTGGATACGAAGATTATGAATACCTGTACCTGTATGGAAAACAGGCTGGCAGGGCGGCAGCCAATGCGGTTGTCGCATCTGTAGCCGCCGAAGGATTAGCGGACTGGGAGACCTACGACTGGGAAAACATTGATGGGGCCTGGTACGAGTATGGCGTCACGCCGGTAGGGACTGCCTACAGCGGCAACTGCACCGACCCCAACCCCATCAACTCTCCAATCTTTGGCAACCTCCCCAATGGATTGCCCAACGGACCGACCGGGCAAGGTTCTTCAGGCGCTGCGCTTAACTACGAGGGTTGCGAAGGCTTGTGGTCGCCCGACCCCTACAAGTATGAATCAGCGCGCATCCAGTTAGCGGAGGCGCTTGGTTTTGCACCGGCTACAATTCCGAACATCACAAGTTTGGTTCCTTCCTCCGGCGTCAATACCGGTGGGACCTCAGTGGGGATTAATGGAACCGGATTCACCGGCGCAACCGCGGTGGACTTCAACGGCGTGCCAGCGGCCAGCTTCAACGTCAATTCCGACGCCAGCATTACAGCAGTAACGCCTGCGCTAGTTCCGCTTACCGGTCCGGTCGAGGTCCAGGTCTTCGGACCGGGCGGCATGAGCGCGTCCAACAGCAATTCTCAGTTTACCTTTACCTCACCGGTAACCGTGACAGGACTCAGCCCGAACCAAGGCTTAGAAGTGGGCGGAAACACCGTCTCTATCGCGGGAACGTATTTCGCCGCAGGCGCGACAGTAATGTTCGGCAACTCGCCGTGCACCAACGTCCAAGTCGGCTCGCCCAACTCCCTTACGTGCACAGTGCCTCCTGGCGTAGGCGTCGTCCAGGTCACCGTGACTACCGCGCAGGGAACCAGCTCATACAATCCCAACGACTTATACACTTATTTGCCTCCGCCGACGGTGAGCGGGATTGTTCCGCCCAACGGCCTGATTGCGGGTGGTTATGGCGTGACCATCAACGGGACGGGCTTTACCAGTGGCGTGACGGTTTATTTTGGCACCAAGCCGGCCACCGATTTTGTCGTCCTTTCGACCACAGACATTGCGGCAAATGTGCCCCCAGGCGTGTCGATGAGCGGTGGTGTGGTCGATGTGACGGTCGTTACGGCGGATGGAACCAGCGCCATCACCGGCGCCGACCAGTTCGATTACCTTTCGCCCGTAACAGTAACCGGCATCAGTCCAGTCACGGGCCCACCCGCGGGCGGAACACAGGTAGTCATCACTGGAACGGACTTCACCGGAGCGACAGCGGTGAATTTCGGCGGTAACCCGGCCACCTTCACAGTCAACTCCGCAACCCAGATCACAGCCACTTCACCGGCTGGCGGCGGCACGGTAGACATTACCGTAACCACCCCTCCCTATAGCAGCGGTCCCACGTCGGCTGATCTGTTCTCTTACTCCTCTGCCGTAGCGGGCGGTGCATTTGCCACGTTGCCCACCACAGCTGTCGGATCGACCTCATCCGCGCAGAATGTTCTATTAACCCTGCAATCGGCCACCGCCATCAGCGGCATCTCCGTACCCAAGTCGCAAAGCGGCGTGGCGGAGTTCACAATTGGCACAGTCACTGGTTGCAGCCTGGGCGGAGGCGTTAATCCAGCGGGCACTGTCTGCACCGTGCCCGTCAGCTTCAGTCCGCAATATCCCGGCATGCGTTCGGGAATGTTGACCATCAACAACGCGGGCGACGTAGTTGGAACCGCTGGTCTGACTGGAATCGGTCTTGGACCTGAGGTAGCCATATCGCCGGGCGCATTGAATATGGCCATCGGCGGTGGCGTCTACGGTGTAACCGCAACTCCGCAATCGGTCACAACCGCGGCCCTCAGCGTCTCAAACAATTTCTCCGCCCTGGCTATCGATGGGTCGGGAAATATGTATATCGCAGACAATATCAACTGCCTGGCGTACAAGGTAAATTTCCTGACCAACCAGATTGTGACCATCGCTGGCAACTATACCTTCGCCGCCGGCGCGGTACTGCCGAGCACGACTCCTATTCCGGCGCTTGGCTCGGCCACATGTCCGATAGCCATTGCAGTCGATGGGGCGGGCAATGTTTTCGTCGCGGACGCGAATATCGCGGTTAACGACGCAGGCACTTATGACAGTCCCTACCCGGGCGTGGTCGAGGAAATTTCTGCAGCTACCGGGGAGATCGTAATCGTCGCAGGCAACCCCAACTCAAGCCTAACGGCAACCACCACCCCGCAGCCCGCTCTCAGCGTGGCCATTCAGGCCGTAAACAGTCTTACCACTGACGCAGCTGGGAACCTCTATATTTCCGACTTCTTCAACAATTTGGTTGAGAAGGTAACTCCCGACGGCAATATCGTGGTAGTGGCAGGCAGCGGCGGCCCCGGCGGCGGCGGTCCTGGCGGACCCTTCACGACTCCGCAGCCAGCCACCAGCGTTTATTTGAATGGACCCACCGGCATGGTGGTCGATGCGTCCGGCAACCTCTACATCTCCGACCAGAACATCAATTTGATCGAGCAGGTGAATGCCGCCGGGAATATAGTCACCGTTGCCGGCGGTGGCGGATCCACTCCGTCCACCACTCCGCAACCGGCCCTCAGCGTTGCGTTCAACGCTCCAGGAGAACTCGCGGTTGATGGAGCGGGTAACCTCTACATCGCTGACATTCTCAACAGCGAAGTGGAGCAGCTCAACCTGGCCGGGCAGCTGGCAGTGGTAGCCGGAGGCGGCGCCATTGTTCCGACCTCAGCCGTCCAATCCTCTCTCACCGCGTCACTAGGCCTCATCGAAGGCGTTGAAGTAGATGGTGCGGGAAATATCTACATCGCCGATGGCCAGAATATTGGCAACGGCAACAACATGATTGAGAAGGTAAGTACTCTCGCTGCGCCCCTGAATTTCCCGTATACCAACGAGGGAACGAACAGCGCACCGCAGTGGCTCACATTGGCCAACATCGGCAACCAGTCGCTGACGCTGAGCGGCTTGAGTTCGCCGCCGGACTACCCGTTGCAATCTACCGGCACGTGCACCGTAACAGCGAGTAACCCGCAAACCCTGACTACGGGCGCCTCTTGCAGTGTTGCCTATCTCTTCGATCCAATCAACGCAGGCATACTGAACGAAGCGGCCACTCTGACCGATAACAATCTGAACGCTTTGAACTCGCAACAGATGATCTCGTTTACCGGCGCGGCCATCGGCGGAACGGTTGATACTCCAACATTCAGTCCCGCAGCAGGCACCTATCTTACATCGCAGTCGGTCACCATCAGCGATGCAACCGTGGGCGCAACGGTCTATTACACAACCGATGGAAGCGCACCCACAACCAACTCAATGATCTACTCCAGCCCGATTCCAGTACCCGCATCCATGTTGATCCAGGCACTGTCTGCGGACAACGGCGCAAACAGCAGTACCGTGTCGAGCGCCGCTTACACCATCAACAATCCGGCGCCGGTTGTCAGCAACCTTTCGCCGGCGATTGCGTCTGCAGGCGGTGCAGCTTTCTCGGTGACTGTTAACGGATCGGCATATATTCCAAGCTCGACCGTGTACTGGGGCTCTTCTGCTCTCGCCACAACCTACGTTAGCGCGACAGAACTTACAGCTCAGGTCACGGCGGCGAACATAGCCTCCGCGGGAATCACCGGCGTGACGGTGCAATCTCCTGCGCCGGGCGGAGGAACTTCCAACGCATTCCAGTTCGAAGTGGATTCTGCCGCATCCGGAACCGCACAAATCACCACAGGGACATATACCGTGGCTCCTGGCTCGACGGCTGGCTACGCGGTGGCCCCGCCTTCCGGTACTACGATTGTCTCCGTGCAATGTCTGAATCTTCCGGCTGGAGCAACTTGCAGCTACCAATCATCCCCCAGTACGCTGAACATCGCAACATCGGCGACCACACCGGCGGGAACCTACCAGATTACAGCGGTCTTTACCTTAACTGAACCCGGTGCTGCTTCCGGCTTCATTTTCCTGCCCATTCTTCTTCTTCCGCTGGTGCTTTTGAGGAGAAAATTGGCGGCGCGAGGCGTCTGGGCGAATGCCTTCCTGGGATTGATTCTGCTGGTTGGGGCAGCGGTTGTTTGTACCGGTTGCGGGGGAGGAGGTTCTCTGACTCAGACTCACCAAGTGACGAGTTCGGGCACAGTAACCCTCACGGTCACGTAGGCCCGAGCAACCTTTAGAACTTGGTCCGTGTACTGCCACCAGCGTGACCGTACACGGATTGCAAAGCAACGGCGAATGGATCCACGCTATGCTCTATTTGCTGATAAATGAAGCATGGCAATACGCCAACTACAGCCTCTTAGCCAAGGACTGAAGAAGTTGCATCTTATCTGGTAAAAGCATGAATCGCACCGTTCATTTCGGGCATGGGATCCAGGGGTGAACGGTGCGATTTTTGCTGCTTCTGAGTATCTCTCATCTATTTCAGCTACCTTATTACTCTATGTTTAGAACGCTATAGGTGTAGTCGGCAAGCTGCCAGGCTCCGTTGATCAGCGAGTAGAGCCGCGCATAGGCTGTCTGACCGCTGTTGGGTAAATCGCTTACGGCCTCCCTTGTAGCTGTAACGCCGACCGAATTACGCAGGTTGCACAGGTCAACACCTTAAGTGAAAAACACATGTTTACCAGCGCAGTTCGGGGGAGGAAAAACTGCTTGGAGGCCACAATCATTCTCTTGGCTTCGCATTGACCTGTAGCTAGATGGGATTTGTCAGCTTTGCATAGTTGCGAACGATCTACTCCGTACTTAGATGGGCTGTGAAGCGTTTTTTACTATTCCACCTGAGTCGCGGGAAATGCGTTGTTCAACGCTCTCTTAACCGACGGGTTGCAGGTTCGATTCCTACCCGTCCACAAATTGATCAACAGCTTGCGAAAGATTGATCATCGGCTTTGGCTTGAGGCGATTGAGTACGCGCGTTCACACGCGATGAATGATGACGCCCTGAACCACACGGTTGATGACGCCGTCTGGGCTGGGGCTGTCTGGATTCAATCCGATGCCCAGGCTGAGGTGATAACCGAGTAACTGTGGTCCGAGAATCTCATATGGGGTGCGCAGGGCATCGTCGATGTGAGGAGCCACGGCGGGAATCACTTCTTCGAAAAGGTCTTGCGCATCGGCTCGATCGGCTATGCCGACCAGGTGGCCGATTTTTTTTGCGCGAAGCTCGCGGAGAAGATCGGCTTCGTATTGGCGGCGGATTGGATCGCTGGACAGGAGGCAGAGGACAAACGTGTTGGATTTGACGAACGACATGGGGCCGTGGCGAAGGCCAAGATAGGTTTCAGCGACCAGAGGAAAGCGGCCGGCCGTCATTTCGAGCGATTTGAGTCCGGCTTCGCGCGCCCAGCCTAGCAGGGGTGAGGAAGATAAAACGACAATGCGGTCGTGGATGCTGGCAACGGCGCGCTTGCATGCCTTATCGATCTCGGGAAACAAAGTGGCTGCGTGCTTGCTGAGGTCATTCACTGTGGACGCTACTGCATCAGGCTGGGCAAGAATCATTCCGCCGAGAACGAGGTTGGAAAATGAGCTTGTCATTACCAGACTTTTGTCGTTGGTGCGCGGATCGAGAGGAATGAGTCCGTCAACACTTGAGCGGGACAAGGCGCTATCTTTATTGCAGACGATTGCCAACTGCAGAATTTTGGGACGAACGGCGCGCACACGCTCGACCACGGCGGCGCTTTCAGGGCTGTCGCCGGAACGGGCAAGGGAGACGACCGCATCCACATCGAGCAGGTAACGCTCCGCATCGATGAGCAGGTCGGTGGTGGGAACGGCAATCGCACGGGGCCACGCCGACGCGACGGCACTAGCCGCGTAGGCGGAGGTTCCAGCGCCGGTTAGCAGGACGCGCGCATTCTTCAGCTTGGCCGGCAGCTGCAGGCGCTCCGATGCGGAACGAACATTGCTGAGCGTAGTGGGCCAGAGAATTGGCTGGCGGGAGATTTCTTCGTAAGTGTACTGCGGCGCAGTTGGCATTTCCTGACCGATTAACATGCAAACTCCATCCCGGAAGGGGTAACTTGATCGTGGCGGAGGTGTATCTCCGCGAATAAGGTGAAGATAAAACTTAATTAAGTATATATTTGCGTTAAACGACCGTCAAGCCGTTCGCCGGACGAAAAACAAATGCATAGAGGAATGTACATATGGGTGAAGCGATAGCTAAATCATCATGGCGGAGTTATGGACTTATCATGACAAAGCTAGCGTCCCACTAACTGAAGCTGCCAATCGGGCGGCTCCATGGCCCAGGATTGAATTGCGTATGGGCCCATGAGTAACTCGATCGGAGGGGCTCCCGGAATGACTTTGAGGTCGGGAAGCGGGCGGAGGCGCGCATTTTCGTCTTCGGAGGGGGATTCAGCGTCCAGCATCCTTCGCTTAGCTACCAGAATTTGCGTGAGGTCGCGCGCGTCCAGGCTTACTGTTATCGGCATATTTGAAAAGTTCCAGAACATAAGATTGTAAGTCTTGTATGAGTTATCAAAAGAAAGGAATGCGTGGACGGTATCATCGCTCGAATTGGCTTCTAATCGCTCTCCGGTTACTCTGGCTAATAACTCAAAAGTGAAATAGGACGGGCGCATAATATCCTGATAGTCGAAGAGGCCGGAGTATTGCGGCATTCTATTCCACCAACTGGCAAAAAAGGCAGCTCCACCAGAGGAAAAGAATGGAGCGACTTGATCGCGGTCAAGGTGATAGTCGCGAATGTGGTAGTAGCACGAGTATGTGAGGCCGGAGGCCTTCATGCGCCAGGCGGTCTCCGCGATGAAGGCGGGCTGGATGCGAACGTCGGTGGGCGGAACGGTCAACGCCATATTCCACTCATCGAGTATGGTTTCAGGATGCAGAGAGGGGTGCTGTGCCAGGAGGGCCTTTACTCCTTCGATTGTTTGCTGAATCTCCTTTGGGTCGCTCGAGTAGATGTGCCATGAGACGAAGCTTAGGGGAACTTTTTCTCTTTCGCAGAAGGCGAGCAATGCTGGAAGAATTGGGGATTTCCAATAGGCTAGGGCCGGGCCGCCTACATGCGCAGTTGGATCGGCGCGCAGAATTGCGGCTACAGTATGCCGGTAGTAACGCGCATAGTTCTCCGGAGTGAATCGATAGGGGGATCCTCCCGACTCGCCAATATCAACCTCGTTGCCCACCTCCCAATACAGGCCGGTGAGGCCCTTTCGTTTGTAATGACTCACCAATTGAAAGATCAGTTGCTCCCATTTTGTGTAGTCTGCGGGATCGACTACGTCCTGATCGACTTTGGGGTAGAGTGTTTTGGGCTTGATGGCGATGGTCATCAATGGAACTGCGCCGGCGCGAACGATTTGATCGACGGATCGGTCGAGGGTGGCAAAGTGATAGCGGCCGTTTGCGGGCAGGAGATCGAAGTACTCCTGCACAAAGAGACGGATGAGATGGGGATGGAGGGCGCGAACCTCAGCGATGCGGTTATCCCACATGGGGTCCGGCGAGAGGCCACCCTGACCGAGAGAGATGTGATCCATCTGCACTGGGCCAAGATTTTTGGCGAAATCGAGCGTCAGTGTTGAGGTGCGGGTTTGGGCGGTGGAGGTGGCGCTCAACATGACTGTGAGAAGGATGATGTGGAATGGATTGACTCTCATCGACAGACTCCTTGATCGGTTGGAATTGCGCTGGGGCTGATGCCGCGGTTTTGTCCTCAACTTTCTTGGTCTCCCAGGTCTAAAAATCCAGACCTAGGCACTCGCGGATTAAGGCCGTATTTTTGTTTTTGCGAACGCACTGGAGATTTCCTTGCGTTTGATCTTATCCTCATGGCAGGAGGGAGCGCAGGTTGCTTCGTGGGGGCGGTATACTGTTCCCGTTCTCTGCAGCGCTTGAATTTGAACGGCTGATGCTGGCGGGGACGTTTGCCGCGATTTGGTTCTCACTCCTTTTTTGCGGCAGGAAGGCAGTTATCAGATGCGCAAGTTTGTTTTTTTACTCTGTTTTTTGATCGGAGCTTCAACGATGTACGCCACTACACCTGCAAACTGGAAGGCAAAGGTTCAAGAAAACCTGCCTTTGCTCGGCCATCGGAATTGGATTCTTGTCGTCGATTCGGCTTATCCGCTGCAATCTTCACCGGGTGTGGAGACGATAGAGACGAATGCGGATCAACTGGAAGTGGTCCGGTATGTTCTGGACGCTATCAATGGATCAATTCATGTGCGGCCGCTGATCTATATGGATGCGGAGTTGCCGTTTGTGCCGGATGCGGATGCACCGGGGGCTTCTGCTTACCGGGCGGAGATCGGGGATCTTTTGCATGGGTACTCGATCGAGTCGATGCCGCACGAAAAGGTGCTGGCGAGTATTGATGAGACGAGCAAGCTGTTTCATGTGCTGGTGCTGAAGACCAGGATCACGGTGCCATATTCGTCGGTGTTTTTCCGGCTGGACTG
>Ga0187879_10003182_pt1 | contig 11058 bp, 4 predicted proteins | sample June2016WEW_19_1_FD_132423 | JGI IMG/M metagenome (GOLD analysis project Ga0187879, IMG submission 132423) | Peatland microbial communities from SPRUCE experiment site at the Marcell Experimental Forest, Minnesota, USA - June2016WEW_19_10 | ecosystem: Environmental > Terrestrial > Soil >... | reverse complement strand
TACGCAAGGCTCCGTACTGACCGATCGCTTGACCAAATTCGAGGGCGAGTTCGCCGAGCATGTTCTGCTTGGAGAGATCGCCCTGCGTACGCGCAATCTGGTCACGAAGTGCTTCCGGAACTGTGAAATGTTGGAACATCGCCACGATGTCCGCAAAAGCTTCGTGAAATGCCAGGATCTGATCATTGCTCGGCTCCCCGAAATACCGGTGTAGGCCGTCGAGTAGCGCGTGGGTAGTCTCGTGAGCAATGATGTCATGGGAGAGGCAGCAGAACTCGAGGCCCCCCGGCAGAAGGTCGGCCGCGTTAGTCTCGGAAGCGGGAAAGTACCCCAGCAACAGAGCTTTCTTCTGCGGACTGTAAAATGAGTTGGCCTCCCGGATAGCATGACGATAGATTCGAAGGCGACGAACGTAGTCGGATTCTACGTGGTCTTCCCCGTTCTTTCGGTACTTCACGAAGCGGGGCGCCCAAAGCGCGACTCGACCGAGGGCTTGCTCGAAATGTCGGATGGTCTTCATCGCTACGGCGTAAACCATCTGTTGATGAAAGCGCGGATCAGATTCGGAAGGAGAGTAACCTCCTTGGGAGAGAGCGAACGAGTCATTGAGATCGACGGGGGCATAGCAACAACCCGTAGCCGGGTCGACATCGACCACCTCAAGATATTCACCGACCGGGCCCGGTTGCAGTGCCTCCCACGGCACCTCGAGTGTCGTCTGGTTGATTTGCAGAAACTCTTGCTTTTAAGCCAGCATCGGATCGAAGGCGAACACTCGCAATTTTCGAGTGTTGGGAGTCGGCGGTGGCGGTTCCATGGCGAGCTTCAGGCGGACGGTATCTGCAAGGGGCACCTGGGGAACTTTGGCAGCCGGTACACGGACTGAAGGCGTCAAGTGCGCCTCGAGCACCGAGCGCAAAACCGTGGACGCGCCAGGCGCCTCGTGAAGGGCTTCGATGATGCGCCGGTGATCAGGAAGTGAAATCTCGCCGGGATTCTGCGCGTCTGGCAATAACTGCTCTAGTTCACGAGATTGCTGCGCGAGCTGGAGTGCTTCGAGTTCGAGCATGCGCTGCCGGGCATCCGGAGTGGCGGCAATTCCGAGGCCCGTGATGACTCGCAGGAACGGAAAACAGGCGGAGTCTTCGACTTGCTTCTGAAGATCAGCGGCTGCGGCAGGTGTCTGAGACAATGCCGAGTCCGCCTTGATAAAGCCCCTTCCTAACCGCTCGCTGGAGTGTTGGTCGGGGAGTGCGGCCGACGTGAGCAGCGCCTTGCGAACGGCTTCCACCCTCATCCAGCCCTGCGAGTAAGCATCCCACTGACCCTTGTTCTTTTGGATCCAGAGAGCAGCGGCAGCGGCAATTTGAGGAGTGGCGGATGACGTTCCCCTGCCGTCCTGGTCCACGATGCTGCTGCACCCCAGTCTCGCCCAAGGTACATTGGGGGTGAAGGCCGCGAGGGCAGTATCCATTTTGCTGGTTGGACCGTAATTTCCAGCCATGATGCTTAGGCGCAAATCAGCGTAGGGATTGCGGTCCGCCATAACGCCGCAGGCGGCAATTACGCGCTTGAAGCGCGCCGGATAGACAATGTTGCGCGTGGGCAGGTTTCCAAAATTGTTGCCCGCAGCGGTGACGATGAACACGCCCAGCTCGTAGAGGGCATTTACGGCGTCCGCCCACGCCTGCGAGGCCAATCCGCCCATGCTCATAGTGATGACGTGCGCTCGCCGGGCTGGATCAGCGAACAACCCGTGCACATAGTCGAACGCTTTCGCGATGGCGCTGTTCTTGAAAAGCACAACCGAGTTCGCGACGCGAATAGGGATCACGTCGAGAAAAGGCGCGCCACCCAGAGGCGAACCGTCAACATCCCACCCCGCCAATATTCCCAGTGTCCCGGTACCATGTCCCAAATTCGTGAGGATGCCGGAGGTGTGATCGGTTGCGTCGTCTGGAGATTTGTCATCTATGAAATTCCGCTGAAGATCCGTCCGCAGAAACCGGGGCTTGGTCTCATGATTGGGATCGTAGCCCGTATCCAAATGGGCGATACGAACTCGATCCTTTTGTTCACCGACTGAGTTACGCACTAAGTACTAGTCCATGGCTCGGTGTTTGTCGAGATGACACAAAGTCTGACCCTCGAAGCACTCAGAAGGGGCATGTTAGCTGACCGGATATTATCCCTTGCATAAGCTTCGAGGAAGCCATATATTGTCCGCATCCGTTTTCCTTAACACTGTGGGGGTGCCTATGTTGGCCGCGCTTGCTCCTCTTGCGCAGTCCGCCGCCAGGCGGAGGGTGACCTATGCCGGATGTATCTCGAGCATCGTCGTTGCAGCCGTATTGTTTAGCCTTTATGGCAGGCTGCAAGTTCCCAGAAATATCCTGCCCAAGGGCGGAATGCCCGCCGTCTCACAAATCCGGCCGCGGCTCAATTCGAACTACGCCAAGCTTCCTCTGAGTTTCGAGGCAAACCAGGGACAGGCCGACGCCCGGGTAAAGTTCCTCTCGCGCGGACGAGGCTTGACTTTGTTCCTGACCGGCAATGAAGCGGTGTTGGAAGTGCAGGAGTCAGCGGCGAGGATTCAGGATTCGGGATTCAGGATTCAGGGCCGAAACCCGAAATCGAGAATCCAAAATCAGGCTCTGCGCCTTCGATTGGACGGCGCTAAGAAGCACGCGGAAGTGATCGGACGCGAGGAGCTTCCCGGCAAGGTCAATTACTTCATCGGCAACGATCCGAAGAAGTGGCGCGCGAACGTGCCGACCTACGCCAAGGTGCGCTATCACAACGTTTATCCTGGCGTAGACCTGGAATACTATGGCAACCAGGGCGGGCAACTCGAGTACGACTTTATCGTTGCGCCGGGTGCCGATCCGAGCGCCATCGCATTGCATGTAGGGTCGGTTCGCGAACCGCCCCTACGGATCGACGACGATGGCGATCTTGTGATTCCGGCCAAAGGCAGCGAGGTCCGATTCCACAAGCCATCGGTCTACCAGCCCGAAACCGGCTCGTCACTCATCAGTCGTCACTCGTCACTGGTCCAGGCCCGCTTTGTTCTCGACGCCCGAAATCGCATCTACTTCGCGTTGGGCCCGTACGACCACACGAAGCCGCTAATCATTGATCCAGTGCTCACTTACTCTACCTACCTGGGGGGCAGCGGGGGTGACGGGGGTAACAGCATTGCCGTGGACTCCTCGGGCAACGCCTATGTGACAGGGCAAACCTCGTCCGTCGATTTTCCCACTGCAGGCCCGCTGCAGGCGAGCTTAAACGGCTTCACGAACGCTTTCGTGAGCAAACTGAATCCGACCGGTACTGCCCTGATCTATTCCACCTATTTGGGCGGCAGTGGGAACGATTGGGGTTATGGCATCGCCGTCGATTCCACGGGGAGTGTGTATCTGGCCGGAGTGACTTCGTCGACAGACTTCCCAACCGTCAATCCGTTCCAGGCGAGCAACAATTCTCTCGCCACGGCGACCGGGTTTGTCGCCAAGCTGAATTCGTCCGGCTCAGCCCTGGATTATTCGACCTACCTTGGCGGCAGCGGTTTTGGGTGGTCTAGCGGCATCGCGGTGGACTCCTCTGGGAATGCGTATCTTATCGGTTACACCCAATCGACGGACTTCCCCACCGTCAACCCATTGCAGGCGAGCAATAAGTCGCCTGGCTCCGGTAACGGATTCGTAGCCAAACTGAATCCGTCCGGCTCAGCCCTGATCTATTCGACTTACCTGGGAGGCAGCGGTGGTGACTCAGCCAGCGGCATCGCCCTGGACTCCGCTGGGAATGCCTACGTTACCGGTTACAGTCAATCGGCGGATTTTCCTACCGTCAATCCGCTTCAGGCGACCCTGAACGGATTCTCCGACGCGTTCGTTGCCGAACTTAACCCCGCGGGTTCGGCCCTGGTCTATTCGACCTTTCTGGGTGGCAGTGGGGCGGATACAGGGACGGCGATCGCCGTGGACTCCTCCGGCAACGCCTATGTGACCGGGTACACCGGGTCGACCAATTTTCCTACCGTCAACCCGTTGCAAACAACGAATAAAGCTGCTGCGGCCGGAAACGGAAACACGACGGCGTTCGTGGCCGAGTTGAACCCCGCGGGCACTGCGCTGGTCTACTCCACCTACCTGGGCGGCAGCGTTCAGGATCAGGCCTTTGCCGTTGCCGTGGACTCCTCAGGTAACGCCTACGTGGTTGGAAATACTTCCTCGAAGGACTTCCCAACCGTCAACCCGGTCCAGGTAACTAATAACAGTGCGGGATCGGGCAGCCTTGGCCTGGCCCCGGCTACGGCGTTTGTTGCCGAACTAAACGAAGCAGGCTCGGCCCTGATCTACTCCACTTACCTGGGCGGCAGTGTTCAGGACCAGGCCAATGCCGTTGCCGTGGACACCTCGGGCAACGCCCATATAACCGGTTACACCGCTTCCCTTGACTTCCCGACTGTTAACCCGTTGCAGCCAGCCAACAAAAACGCTCAGCCGTCGGGGTCAACTGCGTTCGTAGCCGAACTCTCGGCCGGTCCAGCACCGGCCCTCAGCTTCTTCCCCTCCGTCCTTAACTTCGGGGTCGTGCCTGTAAACGCCACCAGCGCACAACTAACCGTTACCGTGACAAACCTCGGGAATGCTCCGCTCACCATCACCGGCATTACTGCCAGCGGCGAGTTTGCGGTGGTCACCACGGCCTCCTCCTGCCTTTACGTGGTTCAAACGGTGGCGCCCGAAGCCAACTGCACGGTCGTTGTCACGGTTACGCCGACGGCACCATCCATTCGCACCGGAGTCCTGGCGGTTACCGACAATGCCTCTGGCAGCCCTCAGACGCTTCAACTGACCGGCAACGGCCCAATCGCCGCTGCGGTGATCTCCCTCTCACGTCTGGAGTTCAGTGGCACCGTTGGGCTTCCGAGCTTTCCCGCGACCGTGACGCTAACGAATAGGGCTCCGGTGGCCCTGACCGTCGGCAGTGTGACCGTCCCTGACGATCCTGGGGAGTGGCCGCAAACCAATAATTGCCTGCCTTCTGTTGGTCCGAACGCGAGTTGCACAATCAATGTCGCCTTCCAGCCCACCCTGGACGGACCTCACGAGGGTACGCTCACGGTGACGGACGACGCCATCAACAGTCCCCAAACCGTAGCTTTGATCGGCCATGTCTTTTCGGAGGGTCCGCCTAGCCTCTCGCCTACTAGTCTCACTTTTGGAGACCAGGCGGTGGGCACGATGAGTGCCGCCCAAACGATCATGCTTGTTAACCCTGGTGCCTACGGAGTGCCGGCGTTCTCGATCAGCGGGGACTTCCAGCAGGACAACTCTTGTGACACTCTGGAAGCATCCTGCCCGATCACCGTCTGGTTCACACCCACCACCGCAGGGACGCGTACCGGCACCCTTACCGTCACATACGCCCCACCGTATCAGCTGACGCTCACGGCGAGCCTGTCGGGAACAGGAGTATCGCCCCGCGTAGGTCTCTCGCCTGCGAGCCTCAACTTCCCCGCGCAGACAGTCTCAACCAAGAGCGCTCCGCAGATGATCACGCTGACGAACACGGGCAATGCGGCGCTGAGTCCCCTCACGATTACACGGTCGGGCCCCTTTGCTGAGACCAACAACTGCGGCGGTTCCGTGGCAGTGGGCGCGAGTTGCGCCATCAGTGTCGCGTTCTCTCCCATTGATGCCGGGAGTGGCAGCGGCACGCTGACGCTGACGGACAACGCCGGCACTCAGACGGTTCCGCTTTCGGGAAGCGGAATGGACTTCGCCGTGACGAGTTCCACGACCACCCAAACCGTATCTGCGGGTCAGACGGCGAAGTACTCATTGACGTTCACTCCTCAAGGAGGGTTCAACCAGACCGTTAACCTCGCATGCACTGGTGCGCCCTCGGAATCCACCTGTACGCTCACGCCCAGCACTGTGACGCTGAACGGTACGGCATCGACGACAGTGGCAGCGGCGGTTTCGACCACTGCGTCGTCGCTCGCGCCGCCGCACGTGAGATTCCTGCCGCCCGGCATGACAGGACTGGGGAGAGTGTTTTTGCTGTGCGCGTTGTTGTGGCTGGCGAGCGTGGCGGCACTGGCGACGGCGAGGAAGCGTCGCGCCGCGTGGCTGCTGGGCACGGGATTGCTGCTGGTGGCGTTGTGGAGCGCCTGCGGAGGAGGGACGACGGCTCCACCTCCCAGCAGTCCCGGGACGCTGGCGGGAACTTATACTGTAGACGTGACGGCCACCGATGCCCCAGTTTCCACACTTACGCACACGATTCAATTGACTCTGACGGTGAACTGATTCGCGTCGCAGGGTTGGCTCTCACCCGCTACGGATCGCCGTTGCTCATCGCGATCAAACCTGTTTGTCGACGCTGCACCACTTGCAGACCGGCGATACTTGCGTTGCAGGGAATCCAACTCCGACCGAATAAATGCACACGTCACCCACCAACATCATAGGGGTTCGATTCAACATGGCATTTCTATGAGTTGTCTTGACTCCCGATCACCTCTTAGGCACTAATTTCGATCCCTTGGAGCATTCTGTCGATTTTCGTCGTTATCGCCATCTATTGACCACCCACCCCTACGTTTGAGCCACAACCCAGCTGCTTCCGTGGAGGGTGAGACAGCTACCCCGGAGGGCCAAGCGTCCAGCGCATCAATGGTCGTGTTTCCCACAGGGACCGAGCTTGATAGGAAGGGGCCATCTGTTAACATCGAGCAATGACATCAATGGACACGACAGAGCACAACGCGGGTGATCGACGTGGTTCAGATGCAAAGAATTGATTCCATATCGAAAAGGATGACCCATCCCGAAAGCAACAAATATGTCCTGAAAGCCGTCCGCATTCAGGTCGTCGACACTTACTCCCCAGGGCCAAAGGTTCTCCACTCCAACCTGGTCTGAGACTTCGGCGAATTTGCCATCCCCATGGTTCTTACAAAATGCGTTACCAACCGCCGGTTGCCTTGCGCGCCCTCGCCGAGTACAATCAGGACGCAAAACATGACCAGCACGAAAGCTTTCGTTCACGGAGTCTCTGGAGGGGTACCAATGACGAATGCTGCCGGCGTAAATCGAAGAGAGTTCCTGGCGACGTGCGGTGCTGCCTTGGGAGCGGCAACAGTGGCGGCGAGCGCGCCTCCGGCAGAGCCCGAGGCCGCCAAGGTGCGCTTTGGGGTGCGCACTCCCTTGCCCGAAAACTTGACCTTGCGTGAGCGCGCCTTATTAGTCAAACGGCTTGGGTATGACGGCATCGAGCTGGGCAACGAATGGTCAGACAAGCGCCTTGCATTTCTTCAGGATCAACTTGCCGGCACGGGGGCGGCCGTCAGCGCGGTGGTGGGATCCATCCAGCTTCTGGACACGGACCCCTTGACTCGCGCCCACGCGGTGGATGTGGATCGCCAGCGCCTGGAGTTGGCGCGTGCGCTCGGAGCCAGCAACATCATTGAAGTTCCCGTCTTCGGACCCAATAAATTCCAGGACCTCTCTCCGCTGATGACGGCCCGCGAGGTTGAGGAAAGGCTGCTAGTCGCGGAACTCAAGGAGTTAGCACCGGACGTCGAACGCACGCAAGTCAACCTGATGCTCGAGCCGTGCAACCGGAAAGAAACCCACTTCATGAACCTCCAGAGCCAGGCCGCCAGGTTCATCGAAGCCGTCGATGCTCCTGGCTTCAAGCTGCTGAGCGACTTTTATCATATGCAGTTGGAGGAGCGGGACATCGGGGCCACTCTGCGGGAATGCGGAAAGTACACCGTCTACGTTCACCTGGCGGACGGGAAGGCGCGCACCGAGCCGGGCTCTCTGCCTTTCGATTACCGCCCGGGATTCAGGGCGCTGAAAGACTGGGGATTCTCGGGGTGGCTAAATATGGAGTGCCGCGCCACCGACAATCCCGAAGCGGCGCTGGCAAGGGCGCTTGCGTACATCAAGAAGCAGTGGGCCGAGGCGTAGTCAACGTCACGAGCAGCTTTCGCCCCCTTTTCCACGTCAAATCTCCCGTGCGCCAGACGCTCTTGCAAGAACCGCTTCCGCCCGTCTTGTCCTTGAGGAATTCCTTCAATGCCACGGCGTTGTTATGTTCGGCGTCGTGGGGGACCCAATGTGATCGTGCTTTCCGGCAAAGTGGCGCGGGGCCGCTCCCGAACTAAGCAACACCAGAGTTGCGCTGAGCCCATGAGGAAGCGCTGGGTGTGGCATTATAGGCGGACGGCGTGAAGCCTCTCGTGGTCCAGGCCGGTCTCGGAGCGATTCGTCAGTGGAGTCGTGAGGTTCGAAGCAATCGGCAGTCGTTACTTTGTGGAAGCCGGTTCGCGGTAAGCCCAAAGTCCCGCTAGAATTGGGACGCCGCAGTCCAGGAAGGGAGTAGGTTGAGTTGAGGAGAATATTCCGATTGCTGATTTGCGCGGCCGCCCTCTCGCCATTTGGGCTTTACGGTGGACAGCCGCGGACCGTCATCGTCTTCAACGACGACGGAGGTTGGTGTTGGTTCCAGGACCTGCGGGCTCTTGTGTCTAATGACACCCTCATTATCGGTTCGGTAGCGGCAGGCGTTCACGATCCAGCCCGCCGTGGAAATATCGAGGTGCTGGCCTATGATCTATCCAGCGGGCGAAAACACCTCTCGGTCTTGCACCCAAGACTCTCCGACGGGCAAGAAAGCCAGTATGACGACCACAACGCGCCGGCATTCGTCGTGCGCCCCGATGGCCGCATACTCGCGGTTTATTCCAAACATGGGTTGGAGAACCGCTTCTACTATCGGATCTCTGCCGAGCCGGGAAATCCAGCCAGGTGGCAAGCGGAGCGCACTTTCATCCCTTCCGCGAGTTCCCGAATCACCTACTCAAATCTGGTTTGGCTCGCCGCGGAGAATAGCGGTAAGGGCCGGATTTATGACTTCTTCCGTGGCCTCGACGGGCGAAACAAGCCTTCCTACGCCTGGTCCGACGACTCGGGCGAGACCTGGAAGATTGGCGGTGTCTTCATTGATGTTCCCTCTTCATTCCCGCACCGGCCGTACGTGAAATACACCTCCGACGGCGTCGAGGTCGTACACATGTTTTACACCGACGGGCATCCCAACGAATTCAAAGGCAATAGCAACTACCACATCTATTACAAAGGCGGCACGCTCTACAAGTCGGATGGCTCCCCGATCTGCGGGCTCGAGCAGGGATTGAGAACCCCGGAGCAGGGAACGAGGATTTTCGCCGGGGACGCGGCGGACATCGCGTGGACCAGCGACAGTCGCCTGGACCGCGCCGGCCGTCCGTACGTGGCGTACTCGGTTCGGAAAGTGCCGGCGGGCGCCCCGCCCAATTCTGCGGGGGACGATCACCGTCATCACTACGCACGTTGGAATGGAAAGCAATGGGTCGATCACGAGATCGCCTACGCGGGGAGTTGCCTTTACTCCAGCGAGTTGGATTACACCGGCAACATCACCTTAGACCCGGGTGATCCTGACACCGTCTACATCTCCACCAATGTGGAGCCCAAATCGGGAGCGCCGCTGCTCAGCAGGGCAGATGGCAAGCGGCACTATGAGATCTTCCGGGGGACGACCACGGATGGCGGCGCTTCGTGGTCCTGGACTTCGATTACGACGGATTCTTTCGCGGACAATCTGAGGCCCATCGTGCCTGTTGGATCTGGGAACAATACGGTGTTGCTGTGGTTGCGCGGCACCTATCGTGCTTACACCGACTACAACCTTGCTGTCGTCGGAGTCATTGCCAGGCGCTAGCGAGTGGCCACTTCTCGGAGCCGCTGATGCGACGGACCGAGTTGCCAGTATCTCGATCGTGTCCCACGAGTGCTCCTGGGCGCGTAGGGCGGCCAATCCGGTGGCGATCTTGCTGGAGTTTCGACGGCCCCCTGAAACCCCGTCGAACAGAGCCGCCGGAGGCACGGGCCCCGTTGCGGAGATGTCCGCTCCAGCCAAGTCCATCCGGCTCGGTAGTTTCAAACCGCAAGTTGAGTCAGTTTAATACTTGGGCTGTTATCGCCAGCTATCAATTGGCCAGGACCCCATCTGGCAGCTTCCAGGCTGCTGCCGCGTCAGGTCGAAAAGGAGAGCCAGAGGGCGGGAAAACAGAAAATTTGCTGGCCGCTATGCCTTGTGTTGATTGCTGAGGGCCGCCTTTAGTGTCGCATTAAGGTAACCGATGGAGTAGGCCAGGCCCGGACTGGGCCGGTACTGCCCGCCAGCTCCCGCCGCCGAGCCGGAGCCCCGCTCTCCCGGTGGATTCCCCAATTCCGGTACATGATCCGGGATCACCAGCCCATCGAACTGCACGTCCACCAGGGCCTCCATGATCTTGTACATGTTGTAGTAGCCGTCATCCATCAAGGTTTCGGTGAAATGGGGCAATGGCGCGCTGACGTTGCGGAAATGAATTTTGAACAGCTTCTTCTGCGAGGCGAAGTATTTGATGACCTCGACGGGGTCCGCGCCCATCCGCGGCCCTCCCTCGAGCCACGTTCCACAACAAAGACAGACGCCGATGTTGGGGCTATTGGCAACGGCGATGGCTCGCTTGTAATCCGCAAGGCTACTGAAGAGGTGGGGAACGCCCGCCAGGACCGGCGCCGGCGGGTCGTCCGGGTGGATGCCGATGCGCACGCCGGCCACCTCGGCAACCGGCGCAACCTTCTTGATGAAGTAGGTGTAGTTCTCCCACAACTCGTCCTTCGTGAACACGCGGCCATGAGAGAGCGTGCCGGTCTTATAGACCTTGTCGAGCCAAGCTCCCCGAAAATTCGGGCTCGCTTGGTCGCAGTCGGAGCTGAGATATCCGCGGGGTGTCGTGGTGCTGCCACTGCGCCAAATGCCATTGCCCATGTGCGCGTAAGTCATGTAGTGGATGCCAGCTTCGCCCAGGTAGCGTAGGTAGTTCAGGTATTCCTCAAGTCGCTCGTCGCGCCCGGGGAGATTCAGCACGACTTCCGGACAGTTAACGATGGGGTTGCCGCTCGGAGCGATGCGGGCCGACTCGTTGTAGACGGTGAACCCGCC
>Ga0187879_10003181_pt1 | contig 11060 bp, 6 predicted proteins | sample June2016WEW_19_1_FD_132423 | JGI IMG/M metagenome (GOLD analysis project Ga0187879, IMG submission 132423) | Peatland microbial communities from SPRUCE experiment site at the Marcell Experimental Forest, Minnesota, USA - June2016WEW_19_10 | ecosystem: Environmental > Terrestrial > Soil >... | reverse complement strand
GGCTTGTCGCCGAGCGCCAGCTCGCGGCCCTGGTAGCGGGCGGTCCGGGAACCCACCCGGCCGGTGCTGTCCGGCTGCGGGAGCGGGACGCCCCGGTTCGCGGCGGCCCGGAGCAGGATCGCGTCAGTAATCTTGACGTAGCCGGTGCACCGGCACAGGTTCCCGGCCAGCGCCGCGACAACGTGCGAACGGTCCGGATCCGGGTTCTTGTGCAGCAGCGACTCCGCCTTCATGACGACACCAGGCGAGCAGAAGCCGCACTGTGAGGCTCCGGCGGCCACGAAGCTGTCCGCCCACAGCGCGCGCTCATCGTCGCTCAGGCCTTCGTGGGTGGTCACGGATCGGCCGGCGAACCTGGCCGCCTTCTGGGCGCACGACACGACGGCCTTGCTCTCAGAAAGCACGGTGCAGGCGCCGCACGAACCCTCCGGCGCACAGCCATCCTTCACCGAGGTGACCCCGCAGCGGTCACGGAGGACCTCGAGCAAGCTCTCGCCGTCGGCCACATCGGCCGACACGGGCTGGCCATTGAGGAAGAAGTCCATTGCAACGCCCCTAAGCGGCGCTCGGCGGATCGGCCGAGGCGCTGGATCAAACGTCCCTTGTGCCGCCGGGGCGGCGTAGGGCCGAAGGTCCCCGTCACCTCTACCCAAAGCCACCGGCGCAGCGTTAACGCCGGCCCGGGCAACGCGAAACCGTCGCGGCAGCGCCCACTTTGGCCACGCCGCCCAGGTTCGCCCTGTCCTCGGTAAGACGCGGGAGCCCGTACGGCCCGGATGGCCCGCCGCGACGGGGCCTTTGGCCCTGTGAGCCAGCTTATCCGCGGGCAAGAGTGATCTCATGGCGATCATTAGCGGCTATCACCGTCCGGCCACCCTGGAAGCGGCGCTGACCTGCCTGGCCAGGCCGGCCACTGTCCCGCTCGGCGGCGGGACCAAGCTGAACGGGACCGCCGCTACCGGGCCGATCGAGGTGGTGGACCTGCAGGCTCTCGGCCTGGACCGGATCGACAGGCTCGACGGCCGGATGGCAGTGATAGGGGCCACCGTCACGCTCAGCCAGCTCGCCGACAGCCCCGTTGTTCCGCACGTCATCCGCGAGGCCGCGCGGCGCGAACAGCCGAGCACGCTCCGGGCTCAGGCTACCGTCGGCGGCTGCGTGGCGAGCCGGGACGCGGAGAGCGAACTGCTGGCCGCGCTGCTGGCCCACGGTGCGGTCGTCCGCATCGTCGCACCCGACCGTGTCTCGGAGCTCACCTTGCAGCAGCTGCTCGGCACGCTCCCGCCGCCCGCTGGCGGGATCATCACCGCCGTCACCGTCAGTACCGCGGGCCGCAGCAGCGCCGCGCGGACCGGCCGCACCCGCGCCGACCGGCCTATCGTCGCGGCGGTGGCCCGCATCACCGCCGACGGCCGCCGGTGCGTGGCGCTCACCGGGGTGGCGGCAGCCCCGGTCCTCATTGGGGGCCGGGACCAGACCGACACCGGGAAAATGGACACCGGCTGGATGGATACCGGCGGGATGGAAACCAGCCGGCTTGATCCGCCCGCTGACTTCCGCGGCTCAGCCGAATACCGGCGCGCTCTCGCGGCCGTCCTGACGGCCCGTGCGCTGACTGCGATCACGTGATGGGCGGCAGTTGAATGGACGTCAATTTCGTTCTTAACGGAGTTCCCCGGCGAATCACCTGTGCCCCCGGCGACTCGCTGCTGGCGGTGCTTCGCCGCGAGGGCTGCTTCAGCGTCCGCTACGGCTCAGACACCGGCGAGACCGGCGCCGCCGCCATCCTCCTCGACGGCCGTCCGGTCTCGTCGGACGTGCTGCTCGCCGCGCAGGCTGGCGGCCATGAGGTCACCACGGTGGAGAGCCTGAACGTGACCACCGGCGAGCTGCACCCCATCCAGGAAGCCTTCGTCGACACCGGTGCGCTGCAGTCCGGCTATTCGGCGGGCGCGATGGTGCTGGCCGCCAAGGCCCTGCTCGAGGAGAATCCCGATCCGTCCGAGGAGCAGATCCGCGACGCGCTGTCGGGGATCCTCGATCGCGAGAGTGGCTACGTGAAGGTGGTCGAGGCGGTCCGGCGGGCCGCGGCGGCGCTCCGCGGCGACAAGCCCGAGCCGATGACGCCGCTGATCGTCGACCGCCTCACCGGCACCGCCCCAGCCGCTGACACCCCAGCCGCTGACATCCGGAGCGCCGGGACTCCGGCCCGCGACGTGCCCGCCGCGGTGCCGCGCATCGTACCGTCAGCCGACGTCCCCGACACCGCCGTCGTCGGCAAGCCAGCGCACAAGGTGGACGCGGTACGGCTGGCGAAGGGTAATCCGGCCTTCACCGACGATGTCGAGCTGCGCGGGATGCTGCACGTCAAGCTGCTGCGCAGCCCGCATGCTCACGCGCGAATCATCGCGATCGACGACTCGGCCGCCCGGGCGCTCGACGGCGTGCACGCCGTGCTGCATTACTGGAACACGCCGCGGGTGAAGTACGCCTCCGGCGGCCAGTCCTGGCCCAACCCCTACCCGTGGGACCAGGTGAGCTTCGACGACAAGGTCCGGCACGTCGGCGACCGGGTGGCGGCGGTCGCCGCTGACAGCCCGGAAATCGCGGCCCGGGCGTGCCAGCTGATCAAGGTGACCTACCAGGTGCTGCCGGCCGTCTTCGACGAGATCGCGGCGATGGCCGACGGAGCACCGGTGATCCACGACGAACCGGACTCGGTCGGCATCGTCAACGCGGCCCGCAATATCAGCTCGCATATCGAGGGGCGGACTGCCCGCGACATGGAAGGGTCCCTGGCCGGTGCCGACCGGGTATTCGAGCAGACCTTCCATGTCCAGCAGGTGCAAGCCTGCCCGATCGAGCCGCACATCGCGATCGGCTGGCTGGATGAGGACGAGCGGCTGGTGATCCGCACCTCGACGCAGGTGCCGTTCCACGTCCGCCGGATGCTGGCGCCGCTGATCGGCCTGCCGGTGAAGCGCATCCATGTGATCAAGCCCCGCATCGGCGGCGGGTTCGGCGTGAAGCAGGAGATGCTCATCGAGGACATCGTCGGCCATCTCGCGCTGGCCACCCGCCGCCCGGTGCGGCTGGAACTCACCCGGGAGGAGGAACTCGCGTTCTCGCGGACCCGGCACCCGCAGACCATCACCTTCCGCACCGGCGTCGACCGCGACGCCCGGCTGGTGGCGCAGGACCTGCGGATTGTCGCCAACACCGGCGCGTACGGGGTGCACGGCTTCACCGTGCAGTCGGTGTCCGGCCTGCGCGGCCTGTCGTCCTACAACTGCCCGGCCAAGCGCTATTCCTGCGACGTGGTGTATACGAACCGGCTGGTGTCCGGCGCGTTCCGCGGTTACGGTGCGCCGCAGGCGCTGTTCGCGCTCGAGTCGCACATGACGGACATCGCGGCCGCGCTCGGCCTGGATCCGATCGAGTTCCGGCGGCGGAACTGGATCGGCGTCGGCGACCCGCTGGACATCGCGCCACGGCTCAGCGAGCGCGGCGGGACCGATGACATCGCACCGGAGGATCTGCCCAAGGTAACCAGCTGCGGTATCCAGGAGTGCGTGGCGCAGGCCAGCCGGGCGATCGGCTGGGGCCGCCGCGCCGATCCGGCCTGGCGGCTGGTGCCGGGGCGGCCGGACATCCGGCGCGGCATCGGCTTCGCGCTGTGCATGCACGGCACCGGTATCCCGTTCACCGACATGGGAGCCTGCTCGATCAAGATGAACGACGACGGGTCGTTCAACATGCTCGTCGGCGCCACGGACCTGGGCACCGGGGCCGACACCGTGCTCGCCCAGATTGCGGCCGAAGTGCTCGGCACCGGCGTCGACGACTTCATCGTGTACGCCGCCGATACCGACGTCACCCCCTTCGACGTGGGCGCGTACGCGTCGAGCACCACGTACATCTCGGGCATGGCCGCCAAGAAGGCCGCCGAAGCGGTGCGGGAGAAGATCGTGGCGCGGGCGGCCCGGATGCTTCAGGACGGGATATCCGGCAGCGCGGATGTTCCCGCCAGTGAGGTGGCGGTCTTCCCCGCCGATGTGGAGCTTCGCGACCGGCGCGCGTGGGCCCCCGGCGGCCGGTCGGTGTTCCTCAGCGACATCGCCCTTGACACCCTGCACACCCGCGACCAGGAACAGATCATGGGCTCCGCCTCGTTCGTCGCGACCGACTCGCCGGCGCCGTTCGCGGCCCAGTTCGCCGAGGTGGCGGTGGACCGCCGGACCGGCGAGGTCACGGTGACCAGGCTGGTCATGGCCGTGGACTGCGGGGTGGCCGTCAACCCGGTGATGGCCAGCGGCCAGGTGGAGGGCGGCATGATCCAGGCGCTCGGCTACGCGCTGACCGAGGAACTCCCGCTCGACGACGCAGGCCGCCCGTTGAACGCCCGGCTGGGGCCCTACTGGATCTTCCGTGCCGACGACGTGCCGGCCACCGAGGTCTTCCTGGTGCAGACAATGGAGCCGTCCGGCCCGTTCGGCGCCAAGGCCGTCGGCGAGATCCCCATGGACGGCGTCGCGCCCGCGGTCCGCAACGCCATCCTGGATGCCACCGGGGTGGCCATCAATACGCTGCCGCTCACCCCGGAACGGGTCTGGCGCGCGCTGCGGGACGGGCCAGGGCGCGATGGCTGACGACGATCCGGCGGCACTGCTGCGCGAGTTGGTGGCAGCGGTCGACAGCGGTGAGCGGGTGGTGCTCGCGACCGTCGTCGACACCTGCCGGTCGGTGCCCAGGCACGCCGGAACGAAAATGCTCGTGCATGAAGACGGCCGCCGGTCCGGGAGCATCGGCGGCGGCGCGATCGAGTCGCGGGTCGCGACGGCGGCGCTGGCAACGCTGGCCGACGGGCGGGCCCGGCTGGTCCGCTATGACCTGCTGGACCCGCGCAACGCCGAGCCGGGGACCTGCGGCGGGGAGATGACCGTGTTCCTGGAGCCACACCTGCCCGCGCCGACGGTGCTCGTCATCGGCTGCGGCACGATCGGCCGGGCCGTCGTGGATCTCGCCCACTGGCTGGGGTTCCGGGTGGCCGCTTCCGACGACCGCCAGGACATGGTCACCGGCGACCTGCTGCCCGGCGCCGACCTGCTGCTGCCAGGCCCGGCGCACGACGCCCTCGCTGCCGTCCCCGCCTCGGCCGACACGCACCTGGTGCTGTCCACCCGGGGGGTGCAGCTGGACGCCGCGGTCCTGCCGCCGCTGCTCACCAGGCAGGACGGCTCGATCAGCGTGCTGGGCAGCAGCAGGCGCTGGGCGGCCACCCGCGCCGAGTTGCTGGCCCGCGGTGTTTCCGAAGATGCCCTCAGCCGGGTCAGGGCGCCGGCCGGGCTCAGCCTGGGCGCCGAGACTCCGCGCGAGATCGCCCTGGCCATCATGGCCGAAATCGTGGCGGTGCGCCGCGCCGGCCAGGTCGTCGCGGCCCAGTCAGCCGTGCGGCCCGGCGGCCCGGTCCGCGCGGCCCAGCCCACCGTGCGAAGCAGCCAGCCCGCCGTGCGAAGCAGCCAGCCCGCCGTGCGAAGCAGCCAGCCCGCCGTGCGAAGCAGCCAGCCCGCCGTGCGAAGCGGCCAGCCCGCCGTGCGAAGCGGCCACTCCGTCCGGCTGGACCGGTCGGCCATGCGCCGCCCCGGCCCGGTTCTGGAGGACCAGTCATGAGCCGCGCCCTCGGGGACGTGCTAGTCGTCCTGCGCGGCGGCGGCGACCTGGCCACCGGCGCCGCCTGGCGGCTCAAGCGGGCCGGGTTCGGCGTCGTGGTCTGCGAGCTGGACGCCCCGCTCACCGTCCGGCGCAGCGTGTCGTTCTCGACCGCGGTCACCGACGGCTCGGTGCTCGTTGAGGGCATCAACGCCGTTCGCGCGACCGTCGCCGAGGCGGCTGACCTGGCTCGGTCAGATCAGGTGCCGGTGGTGATTTCGCCCCGACTTCCGACCCTGCGCGCGGACGTGGTCGTCGACGCCCGGATGGCCAAGCGCCTGCTCGACACGACGATCGGCGACGCGCCGCTGGTGGTGTCGCTCGGTCCCGGCTTCACAGCCGGCCGCGACTGTCATGCCGTCGTCGAGACCATGCGCGGCCCGCAGCTCGGCCGGGTCTTCTGGACCGGCTCGGCCGCGCCCAACACCGGGACCCCCGGCGTGATCGGCGGCCGTGGCGGCGAGCGGGTGCTGCGGGCCCCGGCCGCCGGGACGGTCAGCTGGCGGGCCCGCATCGGCGACGTTGTAGAAGCTGATGAGGTGCTAGGGACCGTGGATGGCGCGCAGGTGCGGGCCCCGTTCGCGGGCCTCGTGCGGGGCCTGGTGGCCGACGCCAGCTCCGTTCCGGCTGGGCTCAAGATTGGCGATGTCGATCCCCGAGCCGACACCGACTGGCAGCAGATCTCGGACAAGGCCCTAGCCATCGGCGGTGGCGTCCTCGAAGCCGTCCTTACCTGGCTACACCGCGCACGTCCATGCCAGCGGATCCCGGCCGTCAGGCCGGTAGCGGCACCGGCTCGAACCTGACCGTGTCCACCAGTCCGCGGTCGGTGATCCGGAGCTCGGGTATCACGGTCAGGGCGAGGAACGACATGGCCATGAACGGTGCCGGATAGGTCGCGCCGAGATCGTCATGCGCGGCGTCATCCAGGTGAGCGGCGGCGGCGGCCACCTCCTCGAACGGCAGTTCCGACAGCAGGCCCGCCACCGGGCAGGGCAGCTCGGCCAGGACCCGCCCGTTCAGCACGGCGACCTGCCCGCCGCCGATTTGCCTGAGCCGGTTCGCGGCGAACGCCATATCGGCGTCGTCCATGCCGACGACCCCGAGGTTGTGCGCGTCGTGGGCGTGCGTGGAGGCAACCGCGCCCCGCTGCAAGCCGAAGCCGGAGACGAACCCGATCCCGATCCGGCCGGTCCCCCGGTGCCGCTCGATCACGGCGGCCTTCGCCAGGTCACGGTCGGGGCGCGCGGTGGCGTACCCGTTCGCGTGTCCTGGCTCGCCGACCAGGGCCCGGGTAGTGAGGCTGTCCGGCTCGACGCCGATCACATGCACCCGGCCGGCGGCCTCGACCCGGAAGTCAGCCGCGGTCAGCTCAGGCACCCTGACGCTGTCGTGCATCCACTGCGGGGCCGCCACCTTCGGCATCGGGACGGCCTGCCCGCCGGCGGCCACCAGCCGCCCCCGCTTCCAGACCATCGAGGGGCGGAACTCCTCGAGGACGGGCACCGCGACGATGTCGGCGAGGTACCCAGGGGCGATCGCGCCGAGGTCGTGGCGGCGGTGCCAGCGTGCCGTGTTGAGGGTGGCCATGACGACCGCATCGGCGGGGTCGCAGCCGAGATCGATCGCCTTGCGTACGACATCGTCGATGTGGCCGTCCCTGACCAGCTGGTCTGGCTCGCGGTCGTCGGTGCAGAGCATGGTGTTGCGTGGACCGTGCGCCAGTACCATCGGCAGCAGCGTCTCGAGATTCCGGGCGGCCGAGCCTTCCCTGATCATGATCCACATGCCCAGGCGGCGCTTCTCCAGGGCCTCGGCTGCCGTCGTGCATTCGTGGTCGCTGCCGATCCCGGCGGCGAGATACGCGTTGAGCCCGGGGCCGGACAGGCCAGGGGCATGACCGTCGAGGTGGCCTCCTGCGTCAAGCACCGCGCTGAGCTTCGCCAGCATGCCAGGCTCGCCGGCGACTACGGCAGGGAAGTCCATCACTTCGGCGAGCCCGATGACGTAAGACCGCTCGGCGACAAACGCGCGGATGTCCGCCGCCGTCACGGTGGCGCCGCTGGACTCGAAGCGGCTGGCCGGCACGCACGAGGGCACCATGACGTAATAGTCGAGGGGCACCTGGCCGGCCGAGTCGAGCAGCGCGCGCACGCCCCGCAGCCCGAAAACGTTCGCCACCTCGTGCGGGTCGATGATGACCGTCGTAGTGCCGTGCGGCAGCACCGCCCTGGCGAACTCGTCCACCATCAGCTTCGTCGATTCGAGGTGCATGTGCCCGTCGAGGAGGCCCGGGACGAGGACCTGCCCGGCGACGTCCACTTCCTCGGCGCCGTGGTAGGAGCCGAGGCCCGCGACGTGCTCGCCGCAGATCGCGACGTCGGCCTGGAGTACCTCGCCGGTGAACACCGACAGGACCCGGCCGCCCTTCAGGACAAGGTCGGCTGGCGCATCGCCACGGGCGACGGCGAGCCGCCGCTGCAGGTGCTCGGCCGACGGTCGCGCTGCTGCCTGGCCGGATGTCATGATTCCTCCCTGACGTAGCGCAGACCCAGGCGGTGCCGTGACGCCATGGCCACCCGCGGGAGCCAACCTGCTCCTGCAGGCCAAAACGGTAGAAGGGTGATCGCGGTGACTGAAGAGTCCTTTGGTCTCCGAAGGGAGGACTTAGGGCCGCCACGCCTTATTACGCTGGCATAACCGAATATCAAGATCGACATCAGGCCAGCGGACCCGGGCGCGGCGCGCCCCTGCAAGCGGCACAGCGCGCCGACCGGAGCGACCGGCGTCCGGTCAGCGCTCGCTGCGGCGGGATGCGCTCAGGGATGCGCCAGCGTCAGCACGGACACGCCGAACCGGAACGCCGCTTCGGCGGCAGTGCTGTCCTCGATGCGCCAGTCCTGATGGAAGATCCCGCCGTGCTGGGCCTTGTCAAACCACACCAGTCCCAGCGTTCCGTACTGCTGCATCCCCTCGAACAAGTTGTGGATCTTGAGGAACTGGCCCGCTTCTGGCCCCACGGCGGTCTCCGACAGCAGCACCGGCTTGTTGGTGAACGCCCGCACCTGTTGAATGGTACGCCCGAAGACGCTGGCGAACGTGTCGGAGGGACGGAAGTAGTAGCCGTCGATCCCGACCCAGGTGACATACGAGCTGCCGGGCCACCATGACTTGACCGGCCCGGTGTCGGAAAGGTCCTGGTTGATCGTCCACAGCCAGGTGACGTTGTCAGCGCCCTCGCTGCGGAACACCGTCACGATGTGCCGCCACGCCGCGATGAACGTTTTCGGCGGCAGGTGCCCGTACCCCCACGGATACCAGGGCCCGTTCATCTCGTGCCCGAAGCCGATGACGACCGCGTGACCGAAGTCTTGGACACTTTCGGCATACGACCGCAGGTAGCCGTCATACTCGCCGGCCGCGATCGCGGGGACGGAGGCGTAAAGCGGATCAAGCTGTACGAATGGGATGATGCCCTGGCCGCGGATCTTCTCCGCGAACGATGTCGCGAAGGGCTCTGCCCAGCCACTGAAATACCCGGCGAGGTTCGGCTGCTTGCCTGCCGCTTGCGCGAAGGCAGCGATCGGAGCAGTATCAGGCGGTGACCCGGCCTCATAGACGCCCAGGTAAGAGGCCGAGCTAGGCGGCAGGGATGCGTGTACGACCGCGGGGCGGGACGCGGACGACGGGACGACGCGGGTGATCGCGAAAATGACCGAGACAGTCGCAATCGCGACGGCCATTATCAGCACCAGGCGGGCTCTCATGCTGTCTTGACTCCGGGAAAGACGACGCGGCTCACCATGGCCAGGTTGAGCAGGGCGAAAAACAACAGGACCGCGAACTGCAGGTAGCCGATCGTCACCATCCGCCAGATGGCCAGTGCCAGCCAGAGCATGGCCATGCCGCCGCTCCACCACGTGACGCCGATCCGGAACCGCCGCAGTGAACTGCCCGGCGTCCGGGATGGATGCCAGCCCATCGTCTTGCCCCGGGCACCATCCCAGATGGCGAAGGCGTGCGCCCAGCCTCGAGCGATCCCCAAGGACCAGACTGACGGCCCGTAGCTGGACCGATGCCACAGGGGATAGAGCACGAATCCGGTGAGCATGGCCGGCAGCAGGACGATGAAGTTCCGCAGCCGGATCTGGCCGGGCAGGAAGGCGAGCATGACGATGGGGAGGATGGGCCCGAAGAAGATAAGCAGCCCAGTGTAGGTGTAGTAGAAGAAGCCGGAGATGTAGGTGAGTCGCGCCGGGATGGCCATCGGTACCGACCAGAGCCGACGTGAGAAGACCACGCCTGCGTTCCCGGTGCACCACCGGTACTGCTGGCGCACGAACGCGTCGAGGTTGTCCGGGCAGATCCCGGTGGAAAGGACGACCGGCACGTAGATCATCCTCCAGCCTTCCCTGCGCACGTCGAGTCCGGTGTGCACGTCCTCCGCGTAGGGGATGAGCGTCGGACCGCCATGCGGCTCGAGTGCGGTCCGCCGGTATACCGCGGAGGTCCCGACGCAGATGGCCGCACCGAACCGGTCACGGGCCACCTGGATCGATCGGTAGAACACCTCCTGGATCGCACCTGCAGCGTTCTCGATCCACGTCTGGGCAGCGCTGCCCCGGAAGAACTGGGGCGTCTGGACGATCGCGATCGCCGGCTCGTCGAGGTACGGGAGTGTCTCGGCGAGGAAGTCGCGGCGCGGGGCGAAGTCGGCATCGAAGATGACCAGGTATTCGCCGCTCGTGCGCGCGAACGCGTGCCGCAGGTTGCCGCTCTTCTTGTAAGCGCGAAGATCAGGCCGGCGGATGTAGCGGAAGCCGAACGACTCGCACATCGAACGGGCTTCATCGGACGGTCCGTCGTCGAGCACGAAGGCCGTCGCCGCCCCCTCGTATTCCGCAACGAGGTCGGATACCGCCTGCCAAGTGTTTCGGAGCACTTCAAGAGGCTCGCCGCAGATCGGCAGGTAGATATCCACGCTTGGGTAGGAGACCGGCCGCCACGTGCGGATGCGCGCCTGGTGAGCGGCCAGATCGAAGCCGCGGCCGGTGAAATTCACCGGCAGGCTGATCGCCTGATAGATGATGTAGGTGGCCGTGAAGATCATGAACGGCCACAGCGCCGGGTTGTGTGTCTCGAACCTGACCTGGCTGATGATCAGGCAGCCCGCACCAATGACCAGGATCGTCGCGAGGTATGCCAGGTTCCGGAAGACGTAGGCGTATTTCTCGCCGTCGTCAGGAGGCAGCGGAAGTACCGGGCCGGGCTGCTGGTGCTGGGTGGTTGTTGCGGTGCTGGTGCTGGCGGGTGGTTCCAGCGATGCTTGCCCGGTGGCGCTCACAGGCGGG
>Ga0187879_10003180_pt1 | contig 11063 bp, 10 predicted proteins | sample June2016WEW_19_1_FD_132423 | JGI IMG/M metagenome (GOLD analysis project Ga0187879, IMG submission 132423) | Peatland microbial communities from SPRUCE experiment site at the Marcell Experimental Forest, Minnesota, USA - June2016WEW_19_10 | ecosystem: Environmental > Terrestrial > Soil >... | reverse complement strand
GCTGGCCATTACCCAGGCTGGCCATTACCCAGGCTGGCCATTACCCAGGCTGGCCATTACCCAGGCTGGCCATTACCCAGGCTGGCCATTACAATGTCAGGCCGCCGTCCACGGTGATGGTTTGCCCGGTCACCATCGCCGCGCCAAAGCCGAGGAACAGAATGACCTCGGCGAGGTCCTCCGGCTGGCAGCGGCGTTTCAGCACCGCTCGTTCGATCGATTGCTGGCGTTCCTGATTGGTCCATTCCACCATCCAGGAACTGTCGACCGCACCGGGTGCGATGGCATTAACCCGCACACTGGGACCCAGAGCGCGGGCGAGGTTCTGAGTCAGGCTCACTACCCCAGCTTTCGTGGCGCTGTAAGCGAGGCTGCTGCCGGCTCGTCCAAGCCCGGCGATCGAGGCAGTGTTGACGATGGCGCCATGCACTTCCGTCAGCGCCGGCGCCGCTGCCTTGGCGCAACGAAACACCCCCAAAAGGTTGACGCTGAGTAACAGGTTCCACAGATCCTCGGTGATCAGTTCGAGTTCCGGCGGGGCAATGCGGCGGTCGGTGCCCGGTGTGCCGGCGTTGTTCACCAGCAGATCGAGCCGGCCGAGATCGGCAACCGCCTTCAGAACCATGGCTTCCGCATCACCCGCAACGCCGACGCTGCCGGGCGCCATGATCGCCTTGCCGCCTTCGTCGATCAGCTTGTTCACCGCCTCGGGCCCGCGTGGATCGTCGGCCAGGAAATTGATTGCTACGGTGGCACCGAATTTTGCCAGCATACGTGCGGTAGCAAAACCGATGCCGGAGGCACCGCCGGTTACCAATGCGGTCTTGCCGGCAAGGTCATAGCTGATCATGGCAACTCCTTTGTTTCGTTACGTCCATGGACGGCTGGTGCGGCCCGGCGCTATCCAGGCCCAAGCCGGCGTGCGAGGTTCGATGACCAGTCGCCGAAGCCGATATTCTGCGCCTTCGTAGGCTGCGAGACGCCGTAACGCGGCGGCATCGGCAACGACGATTTTGCCTGTGACGGTCGCGTTGCCGCAGCGCCGCAAGGTCGGCCAGGGGGTGCCCGCCAGTGTAACGCGGCGCCATCCGCGCAATACCGCACTGCGGCATCGTTGCGGCATTGCCGGGTCACCGCTGCGCATTGCCAGGCTCCTCGGATCAAGCAATGTGCCGTACAAAAACAGGCGCACTGTGTGTCAGGTTCCGGGCAGCCAAGGTTCCGGAGCACGGCAATCGATGTCGGTGGCGACATCGACGATCACGGTCTCGTCGGATGCCATGGCGTCCTTTAGCGCCGGAGCAATTTGCGACGGATCCTCGACGCGAATGCCGCGCAGGCCAAAGACGCGTGCCACATCGGCGAAATTGGTTGGCCCAAAGCGCACCAGGTCGCGCACGTCGCCCGGCTTATTGCCTTGTTGGCGCTGGATGTTCGGCCAACCCTGACCGAAGCCTGAGTTATTGTTGATCACCAGAACGATGGCGATGCCGCGCCGTTTCGCGGTTTCCAGTTCGGTCAGATGGTAATAGATCGCCCCATCGCCCGACCAGCAAATCACCTTTCGACGTGGTGCCGCACATTTCGCTCCCAGAGCGGCAGGGAACGACCAGCCGAGGGAACCCGCCGCGCGCAGATAGGTTTGACCCTCCCCGTTCAGTTCGATCAGGGAACTGCTCCAGATACTGGAATATCCCGTGTCGGCGACCAAAATTCCATCATGCGGCAAGGCGCGCGTGATTTCGTCACATAACCGGTCCGGCCAAATTGGCACCGCTCCATTGGCGAGCAACGGCGCTCGTTCCTGCCGCCATGCCGCCATCACGCCGGCCGCCCAATCGCCGAACCCGCTGTCGCGCGGTCCGCTCCCAATGGCAGCGACAAGTTTTGCGAGCGTCGCCTTCGGGTCGCCCATCAGGCCAAGGGTATTGCGATAAGAACGCCCGAGTTCGCGCGGATCGATGTCGATCTGCACACACGGTGTATCGATCGCCGGAACGCGCCAGGTGTGGGTGACCTGGTCGCCGGTGCGGCAGCCGACGAACAGCACCAGCTCGGCCGCGTGCACGATCTGATTGGCCGGCGGTGCGGCATAGTTTCCGGCGCAACCAACTGACAGGCGATGGCGTGTGGGAATGACGCCGCGGCCGCCGAGCGAGGTCGCGACCGGCGCATGCAATGCCTCGGCCAGCGCAAGCAATTCATTGCCGGCATTGGATTGCACCGCGCCGGTTCCGGCGACAATGGTGACCTTCTTCGCGGCGCGCAACGCGGCCGCTGCCCGCTCGATATCGTTGTCGGAGGGTGTCGGACGGTGCGGTGGCATCGACAGCTGAAATCCGGGTTCGGCAACGGGTATGTCAGCGACCATTCCAGTCTCGATCACATCGGCCTGCAGTCCGTTCAGATCCAGGTGCGCGGGTCCCGGCGAGCCGGTCATTGCCTCGCGCCAGGCTTGCCGCATCAGCCGAGGCAACTCGGAGGCGCTGTCGACGAAGGCGGAGAATTTCGTCACGGAAGAGAACATCGGTTGATGCGGAATCTCCTGATATGCATTGCGATGTTGCATGGAGGGAGGTTTACGGCCGGTGAACGCGATAACCGGGGTGTTGGCGAGAAACGCGTCCTGCAGACCGGAGGCGAGGTTTGCCGCACCGACCGATTGCGCAAAGCACACCGCAGGTCGGCCGGCAATCCGGGCGTAGCCGTCGGCCATGTAAGCCACCGCTTTCTCGCTGTGGCCCAGTACGCGGGTAACACCGAGAGTGCCAAGCTCGATCAGGGTGCGACGCAGGACCGCATCGATGAAGAAGACATGCGTAGTGCCGTTGGCGGCCAGGCTGCGTGCGAAAAATTCGGCACCGGTGATTGGCTCGGTTCCGGCCATTTGGGTTCCCTCCGTGCGATTGCGCCAAGATTAGGCCGGGCGGATCGGAGGGACAATCTCAGCCCAGTTGAGCGAGTGAAGTGGCGAACCAATGGGCGAAACGATTCGCCCATGCAACCTGGCCTTCCGGCGTGGCGATCAGGTCCTGGCGGATTTCGATTTCAACATGCTCCAGGGTGCGGCGTTCGGCATGAAACGGAATGCTGTAGTCGCTGGTCTCGGTCAGCGCGTACGGAGCATTTTCACCTACCGTCAGGTCGGGTTCCTGCCGCAGCAGATCCAACATGATTTCCGCGAGTCGCGTTCTTTTGAAATATAGCACGCCCACTTCAATCTTTCTGGGCTCGCCCTTGAATACGGGAGTGAAACTATGCATCGCGACCAGAATGGTTCGTCTGCCGGCCGCAGCGCGTGCATCGATCAGCGCCGCGATTCGATCGTGATAGGGCCGAAATATCTCGGCCGTGCGTGCGGCGCGATCGGTTTCAGTCAGGTCCCGGTTGCCGGGGATCTCGGAAAACTCGCTGAGCACCGGCATCGCGGAGGGCCACGATGGATCACGGTTGCAATCAATTACGAGGCGGGAATAAGTCTGCAACGCGGTGGTCGCGTCGAGGATCGACGACAGATGCTCGCTGACCCCGGCGATGCCGATGTCCCAGGCGATATGGCGCTCGAGTTCCGGCGCCGGGACGCCGAGATTGCCAAGCGAGCGCGGGATCAGTTTGCCGGCATGATCGGCGGTGAACACGAAATCCGACGCGCCGGCCTCACGCAGCACCCGCACGGCGGCAGGTTCATCGGGAGCCAGAAGTGTGGGCGCGGTCGCAGTCATCACGCGCATCTTACGCCGAGGAGGCCTGGCGCTGCCAGTCCTACAGGATGGCGATCGGGCTGATCGGGCTGCCGGTGCCGCCGACGACGGGAAGCGGGCTGGCAGCAAACAGGAAAGTGTGGCGGCCGGTCTCGGCGAGCGATTGCAGCACGAGGCCTTCGAGCAGCGGAATGCCAAAATCGCGGATCAGCCGTTGGTGCACCGGGAACACTGTGCCGGTGGCGAACGGCAACACTTCAACCGCGAAGTTGTCCGCGCCGACGACCGCCACTTCGCGTTCGGCGAGCCAAAGCGCGGCGGCAAGATCGATGCCGGGCTCATGATCGAACCTCACTGCATCAGATTGCCGTTCCATCCAACCGGTGCGGATCAGCACGACGTCGCCCTTCGCGGGTTCGCCGCCGGCCGCGCGCGACGCCTGCTCCAGATCAGCAACACCGATCGCCGTGCCGTCCGGCAAAGGACTACCGCGTACCGCGGCGATGTCGAGCAATATGCCTCGCGTCACGATCGGCCCCATCTTGTCGATCCCGCAACGGGATGCGCCCGTGGTGCCGCGGGTGCCCGCGCCGGGAAACCCGTTGTAGAGTTGGTCGTCATACCAGGCATGGCACAGCGCATCGATGTGGGTGCCAATATGGGCCGGCATCAGCAACGTATCCTCGGCAAACTGAAAGCCGCCAGGGCGGCGCGCACCAGCGGCATAATCGCCGCCGGACCGGCCCATGAAATGTTGCACCCCCGCTCGATGCGGCGGAAACGGGGTTCGGGCAGACAAAGGTTGCGTCAGGCTGATTACCTGACCGGTGGTCGCCAGCGCGGCGGCGCGTTTTACCGAAGCCGCATCGATGTGATTGAGCGCGCCTCTTTCGTCCTCGCTGCCCCAGCGGTTCCAATTGTCCTGGCTCATTTTACGAATTCCGCTGCCAGAACTTTCAGGTCGCGGCGCAGCAACTTGCCGGTGACGGTGACCGGTAACGCGTCACGTACCGCAATGAAATCCGGCACCTTGTAGCGTGAGGCCAGCTCCCGGCAATGTGCTGTCAAACCTGCTTCGGTCACGATCTGTCCCGGCTTCGGCACGACGAAGGCAGCTATCAGTTCGCCCCGGGTTGCATCCGGCACGCCGACCACTCCGGCGAGGGACACGGCCGGGTGGCGCATCAGCACGTCCTCCACCTCGGCCGGCGCAATGTTGATGCCGCCCTTTTTGATCATTTCGGTAGTACGGCCGATGAACCTCATGTCGCCCGCGGCGGTCAGTTCGCCCATGTCGCCGGTGCGAAAAAAACCATCGGTTGTCATCGCCGCCGCGGTTTGACTGGCGCTGGCACCGACGTAGCCACGCATCACGTGGCCCTTCACCTCGATCAGGCCGGGCTGGTCCGCCGGAAGCACGGCGCCGGTGGTTTCATCGACGATGCGGATCGTTACGCCTGGCAACGGCGGTCCCTGGCAGGCGGCGCGGCGTTCCAACGGCCAGTGATGCCAGGTCACGCAGCAATTGCCATACGTTTCGGTCTGACCATAAACGTTGCAGATCTCCCGCGCGCCGAGGACTTCAGCTGCGGTCACGACATCCTGCGGTGCGCCGATCGTCAGCCCGGTACGCAGGCTGGCTGTGCGCTTCCGCCGAAATCCCGGATGCGCGATCAACGCGGCGGTGATGGCGGGCAAAGTATACAGGGCGGTGCAGCGATATTGCTCGATCAAATCGAGCGCCTCGCCTGCATCGAACTGCGCCTGCAGCACCAATGTGGCACCATGGGTCAGCACGGCGGATAACGCGTTGGCGCTGCCGTAGGACCAGAACAATGGCGGTGCCAGCAAAACCCGGTCGTTTTCCGCGTAACCCTGGCGGTGGCCAATGTTGAACCCATTCTCGATGACGCTGCCATGCGACAGCGGCACTGATTTCGGCCGGCTGGAGGACCCCGAGGTGTAGATGATGATGGCGTCGTCCTGTGGTCTGACAGGCGTTCCTGGCGGCGCGGGTGACGCGTCCAACATGGTGCTATACGGCAACCAACCGGGGTCGTCGCCAAGCATCACCACGTCAGGTGCAGCAATCGTTCGCAGATCAGCAGCGAAATCCTGGCCACTGAACCGATCCAATGTGACCAATAGTCGTATTCCGGAATCGTCGATCAAATAGGCCAGTTCATCGCGTTTCGACCAGGTGCTGAATGCCACGACGACGGCGCCCGCCATGACGGCGCCAAAGAACGTTTCGACCCATTCCGGGCGGTTGTTCATCAACAACCCGATGCGGTCGCCGCGCTGTATTCCGCGCGCGGTGAAAAACGCTGCGATCCGCGCTGCACGCTGGGTCAGTGCAGCGTAGCCGGTTGTTTCGCCCATGCCGATCAACGCGGGATGACTGCCGAATCGCGCCGCCTGTTCGCGTAACAATGACCCGAGATCGCGGCTGAGCGGCATCGTCATGGCGTCAGCCTGCCTTGCGTTATCCAGTCCCGCAGAACGTTTTTCGCCAGCTTGCCGGTCGGACCATGTGGCAATTCGTCGACCAAAGTGATTGCATCCGGCAGCCACCATTTCGGCACCAGATCAGCCAGAAACGCGCGCAGTTCATCCGCGGTGACCGGCGCACGTGGAAGCACGATCAGGAACGGGCGTTCCTGCCAGCGCGGATGCGGGATTGCGACGACTGCCGCCTCGGCGATGGCAGGATGCCGGCAAGCCGCGTCTTCCAGTGCCTGACTGCTGATCCATTCTCCGCCGGACTTGATGACATCCTTGGCTCGATCGACGATATGCAATGTGTTGTCGGAGTCGATCGTTGCCACATCGCCGGTACGCAGCCAACCGTCCGAACTGACCGCGTCAACATCCGAACGCTGGAAATAGCCACCGGCAATCCAGGCGCCCCGTACTTGCAAATGTCCTGGGCTTTTGCCATCCCGCGGCAGCTGCATGTCATGGTCATCGACGATGCGGATTTCGTTGCCGAACAGCGGTTTTCCTGGTGTTCCCATGGCCGCCAGAGCCTCCGCTTCCGGCAAGGTGCTCCGGGCGAACGAGATCGTCGATCCGCTGGTCGTCTCGGTCATGCCCCAGCCGTGGATCGTTCTGACACCGAATTCGTGCAAGAAGCCTTCGATCATCGCGGCGGGAGGCGCCGTGCCACCGGAATAAATCCGGTTCAGCTGTCCAAGGTCGAGTTGCTGCGTCCGGCAATAGTCCAGCATCGACAGCCAGATGGTTGGCACGCCGGGCCCCACGGTAATGCCTTCGTCAACGATCAGCCGGTGCAGCCAGGCCGTATCGGCGCGCCGTCCGGGAAGCACGAGTTTTGCACCGTACATCGGGCCGAAGAAGGGGATCGCCCAACCATTGCAGTGGAAAAACCCGGGAATCGCAAGGATGGCGTCGTCGGCACTCAGGCCCCACCCGTTGCCGGCGCCAGTGGACATTGCGGACAACACAGTGCCTCGGTGACTGTACAGCGCGCCCTTCGGATCGCCGGTCGTGCCGGAGGTGAAACACAGCAGGCACGCACTGCGCTCATCCAGCAACGGCCAAATGAAATCCGTCTCACCGGTATTGAGCAGGTCCTCGTAGCAAGTGACGTTTGGCAGCACGGTCGTCGGCATCGCTTCCCGGGCGACCATCACGACGTAATGTTGCACCGTGGGCAATCGCGGTGCCAAAGTTTCCGCCAACTCGATCGTATCGAGGTCGACGAACAAGGTCCGATAGCCAGCGAAATTAATGGTGTAGCAAATTTGCGCCGGCGGCAGCCGCGGATTGGCGGTGTGCAGGACAGCGCCAAGACCGGTCACGCCGTAAAACAATTCGAAATGCCGGTGAGAGTTCCAGGCCAGCGATCCCGCCATCGCCTCCGGCCCAAACCCCAGCCGGCGCAGACCGGATGCCAGACGGCGCGCGCGCTGCGCCACGGTGTGATAATCCAGGCGGAGGTGCTCATCGCGATTAACCGACACCACGGGCACAGCACCGAAATTCGCCGCGCCGTGTTGCAGAACGGACGGCAACAACAGCGGAAAATCCAAATTCAGACCAAACATGAACAAAGCCCGGAGGTTCGCCGGCAGTTTGACGGCTCATGCCGCCGCGGTCCAGATCCACGGCGCTCGACAGTGCTCTAACCTCCGGCCATGCTCGCGGCCCAGCGAAGGAGCACGGCAGAATGGCGGGATTGATGGAGGGCAAGGTCGTCGTGGTCACCGGTGCCGGCGGCGGCGTCGGGCGAGAGATCGCCATCATGATGGCGAAAGCCGGCGCCCGCGTGATCATTGCCGATATCGGCGCGTCGCTGTCGGGTGAGGGCGGCTCAGCCTCGCCGGCAGAGCAAACCAAGGCGCTGATCAATCAACAGGGTGGGCTCGCCGAAATTTGCACCGAATCGGTCGCGGCATGGGGCTCAGCGCGCAAAATCGTGCAGGCCGCGCTGGATCATTACGGCCACATCGATGCCGTGGTGAACAATGCCGGAATTCTCCGGGATGCTATCTTTCACCGCATGAGCGCAGACGACTGGCTGTCGGTCATTAACGTGCATCTGAACGGCAGCTTTTTCGTTTCGCGCGCTGCGGCCGAGCATTTTCGGGTGCAGGAAAGCGGCGCATTCGTGCACATCACGTCGACCTCCGGTTTGATCGGCAACATCGGTCAGGCGAATTACGCGGCTGCCAAATTGGGTATTACCGCGCTGTCGAAATCGATTGCGCTGGATATGGCGCGCTATAACGTTCGCTCCAACTGTCTTTCGCCATGGGCGTGGAGCCGGATGACCAGCTCGATTCCGACCAATACGCCGGAACAGGCCGCTGCAGTGGAAAAACTGAAACAAATGACCCCAGACAAGAATGCGCCGCTGGCGGTGTATCTGTGCTCGAACGCGGCGAAAGGCGTGACGGGCCAGGTGTTCGGCACAAGAATGCACGAGATTTATTTGTTCAGCTCGCCGCGTCCCATCCGCATCGTGCACCGCGCCGAGGGATGGACTCCAGAAGCGATCGCAGCCATTGCCGCGCCGGCGCTGGCCAACGGGTTCATGCCGCTGGACACCTCGGAGACGTTGTTCAATTGGGACCCGATCTGAACGCGCTATAGCAGCCTTGCCGTTACCGCAGGCAACCCCTCAAACTCCACGGTAACCTGCGCTGGGCCGTCCAACCATACCGGCGGCGTCACGGAACCCAACATAACGCATTGACCGGCCCGCAACCCGCCAAAGGCGGCGGCGACCGAGGAACTCGCGAGCCACGCCAGACAGGCAAACGGATGTCCCATCAGGTCGCTCGTCACGCCAGCGTCGCGTTCCACGCCATCGATCAGGATGCGGCCGCGTAACGCACCAATCTCCAGTGCGCGCCAGTCGGTGCCGCCTTGCGAACCCAGTACGGCAGCGACGTGATAGACCTGATCGGCGATCAATGTCGGCGTGCCGAGGGACTTCAGGTCGTCATAGCGATTCTCGACGATTTCGATACCGGCAACGAACTCGCCGACGGCAGCGGCAACGGTTTCCCTGGTGTACGAACCAGGCGGCAGGTCCTGCGCCAGGCGCACCGCGACTTCGCACTCGGCACCCGGTTTGATGCAGTCGGCGAACCGCACTGCACCGTCGTCACGGAACACTGCGGTTTCCTGCATGAAACCGGCAGCGGGTCCGTTCAGCCCCAGATACTCCTGCATCCGTTTACCGGTCGCACCGATCTTGAAGCCGGTGCACGGCATCCCGCCAACCAGCCGCGCCAGAGCCAGTTGAACGGCGGCACCGTCGCTTTCCGTCTGCGGCGTGATCGCCTCAGGCAGCGGCAACACCAATCGCCGCTCCAGACGTGCCCGCCACAGCGCGGCGGCGGCAGGTTCCGGATCGTAACTCATGCCATCCGCGTCAGCTCGTACAGTGCCACAGCAGCGGCGGCGGAAACGTTCAGGCTCTCGACCACGCCCTTGATCGAAAGTCCGGCGATTTCGTCGCAGGTTTCGCGAGTCAATCGGCGCAGCCCCTCGCCTTCCGCGCCGAGCACCAGCGCCACGCGACGGCCCGCGAAGAACGGTCCGGACAACGGCTTGCCGGACGCATCCAGGCCGACACACCAGACATTCGCAGCTTTAAGCGCGATCAGCGTGCGGGCGATGTTAACGGCGCGCAACAACGGCATGGTCTCCAGCGCACCGGAGGCGGCCTTGGCCAGCGAGCCGGTTTCCTCGGGCGCATTACGGTCCTGGGTGATCACGGCAGCGGCGCCGAATGCGGCGGCGGTGCGCATGATGGCGCCAATGTTGCGCGGGTCGGTAACCTGATCCAGCACCACGATTGGGCCGCTGCGTTCCAGCACCGCAGCCAGGTTTGGTTGCGCCAGCGGATCGGCGAGCAGCGCCGCTCCCTGATGCGCGATGTCGCGGCCCAGTAGTTGGTCGATGCGGGCGCGGTCGGTGCGTTCGGGGGGAAGCGGCCACGGTGGGGTCAGCGTCTGGGTCAGCGTGGCCTCGGCTTCCTCGGTCAGGATCAGGCGGCGAAGGCGGCGCTGCTGGTTCGCCAGGGCGGCGGCGACGGCGTGGTGGCCATAGAGCCAGACTGCGCCCTTCGGCGTATCGGGACCTGATCGCGGACCGTCCTGTTGGCGTGACCGCTGATCGTAACGAGCCTCACGACGCGGACCGTCGGAACGCTGTTGGAATGGCTGACCGCCCTGGTGACCGCCCTGATCTCCCCTGGGCGGTCGCGCACTTTGCGGTGGCGCTGGTCTTTGGTTCTGCTGACTGCCGCCAAGCGACAGCCGATTTGGCGAGCCTGCCCCGGGGGACTGGCCGCCGCGGTCAGGTGGCCGTCCGGGCCCGCCTGAATTGGGACCGCGGTTTGATGGGGGCCGGCCAGAGCCGCCCGGCCGGTTGCCATGTGGAGGTTTCATGCGGCCTGGGTATAGCCCTCGCCCGGAGCGATGCCCAGAGGCACCGGGGACGGAACGATCAGATGACGCGTGCCACAACCGGGATACGCCGCAGAACGATGGTGCACCCCCAGCTCAGCAGCAACGCCACGACAAACACCAACGTTGCTTTGACGATCGCGTACCCCGCCAGGTCCAGCAATGCATACTGCAGCCAGATCACGGCAGCGTAATGCAGCAGATAGATGCCATAGGTGTTGGCCGCGAGACTGTCGCCCAACGCCGTCGGCCGCCGCACGAATCGCACCACAATCGCAAACCACGCAATGGTCGCCGCTGCGCAAAACAGCACGATATAGAGACCGTAAAGCCGCAACCATGTCGGCGGCGGCAGGCTAAGCCAACCGGCTCGTCGCACAATCTGCAACGCGACGAAACCGAGATAAAGCATGCCAGC
>Ga0187879_10003177_pt1 | contig 11067 bp, 9 predicted proteins | sample June2016WEW_19_1_FD_132423 | JGI IMG/M metagenome (GOLD analysis project Ga0187879, IMG submission 132423) | Peatland microbial communities from SPRUCE experiment site at the Marcell Experimental Forest, Minnesota, USA - June2016WEW_19_10 | ecosystem: Environmental > Terrestrial > Soil >... | reverse complement strand
GGCGTGATCTCGTTCCACGACGACGCCACCCCGATCTGCGGCTTGGCGAAGTCGTCGTCGTCCATGCCTACCGCGCGCAGCATGCCACGGGCGGCGGCCTTCTCTAGACCGTCGGTGACGTCACGACTGCGGGGCTTGATATCGACTGTGGGCATCCTGTAAGTATGCGCTGGCCAAACCCGCCGCAACTCAGCGGGGTCATACCCCGTTGGGGTATCGTTCGGGTTGGCTGGTTGAGCAGCGGCCAAGTCGGGAGCGTACTGGGAGGGGCTGAGGAGGCGGATGACAACCGCGCACGGGTATTCGGAGCAGAAAGACAACTACGCCAAGCGGCTGCGGCGCATCGAGGGTCAAGTGCGTGGCATCGCGCGAATGATCGACGAAGACAAGTACTGCATCGACGTCCTGACGCAGATCAGCGCCGTCAACAGTGCGCTGCGGTCGGTGGCCCTGAATCTGCTCGACGAGCACCTGAGCCACTGCGTCACCCGTGCCGTGGCCGACGGCGGCAGCGAGGCCGACGACAAGATCGCCGAGGCGTCGGCGGCCATCGCGCGTCTGGTTCGTTCCTAATCGGTGACGCAGTTGATACCAATGTCGACGGCGCGAGTTCGCTGGCGGCGTTGTCGCGGTGCGTACCGTAAGGCAGTGTGATCGCATTAGGCACGACAACCCAGGAATTGGGGAGCCCGGCCGATACCGACGCCATGACAGCCGAAACCGGAACACCCGCTACAGCGCGGACGTGGACGCCACGGGTAGCCACGCAGCTGGCAGTGCTGGCCGCCGCGGCCTTCACTTATGTCACGGCCGAGATCCTGCCGGTGGGCGCGCTATCTGCGATCTCTCGGGACCTGCACGTCAGCGTGGTCTACGTGGGAACCTTGTTGACCTGGTACGCCCTGGTGGCGGCCTTGACGACGGTTCCGCTGGTGCGCTGGACCGCGCACTGGCCGCGACGGCGGGCGTTGATGCTCAGCCTGACCTGCCTGACCGCCTCCCAGGTCATCTCGGCACTGGCGCCTAACTTCGCGGTGCTGGCCGCCGGACGAGTGCTGTGCGCGTTCACCCACGGACTGCTGTGGGCCGTGATCGCCCCGATCGCCACCCGGTTGGTGCCGGCCAGCCATGCCGGGCGCGCCACGACGTCGATCTACCTCGGGACGAGCCTGGCGCTGGTCGTCGGTAGCCCACTCACCGCGGCCATGAGCCTGATGGTGGGCTGGCGGCTGGCGGTGGTGTGCGTGACGGTCGCCGCGGCCGTCGTCACGGTGGCCGCCCGGCTGATGTTGCCGGAGATGGTGCTCACCGAGGACCAGCTGGCCTGCGTTGGCCCGCGGTCAAGTCATCACCGCAACCGACGGCTGATCATCGTGAGCCTGCTCGCCATGGTCGCCGTCACCGGCCACTTTGTGTCCTACACCTACATCGTGGTGATCATCCGCGACGTGGTTGGCGTGCGCGGACCGAATCAGGCCTGGCTGCTGGCTGTCTACGGAGTCGCCGGTCTGCTGGCGGTGCCCTTGATGGCGCGGCGGCTGGACATGCGGCCCCGGGGCGCCATCGTGCTGTGCATGGGGGCTCTGGCGGCGCCGTTCGTGGTGCTAACCGCGCTGGCGTTTCACGGCCATACCAACGCGGCGACCGTCCTGATCGGGACGGCTGCGATCGTGCTGTGGGGCGCCATGGCGACTGCCGTGTCCCCGATGATGCAATCCGCCGCGATGCGCAATGGTGCCGACGATCCCGACTGGGCGTCCGGCCTCTACGTAACCGCGTTCCAAGTCGGCATCATGGCCGGCTCGCTGGCGGGTGGCTTGTTGTACGAGCACAGCGTCGCGCTGATGCTGGCCGCTTCGGCCGGCCTGATGGGTCTCGCACTGGCCGGTATTGCGGCCAACAAACGCATCCTGGACGTTGCTCCGACAAGCTCAGCTGATTCATAACTTGGCAGGTTAGCCTGGTGAATCGCGCGGCCAGCCGGTCCGCCGTCAGCTCCGGATTAGGTAGCTGGACGCCCCGCTATGGGACACTGGGTCAGAACCTGACTGAGAGGGATGCATATGGCGGGCTGGACGAAGGGAAGTCTCTTCGCGGCTCTGAGCGCAGCCGGATTGGCCGTTCTGCTGGTGCTGAGCGCTGGGACCGCGCAGGCGGATCCGGACCCGGTGCCCGGCGATCCGGGCGTGGCCGCACCGCCGGCTCCGCCCCCGCCGCCGCCGTTCCAATTCCCGGGCTTGCCGCCCCCTCCCGACCCGCTGGGCCTGCCGGTCATGGGAAGCGCCGACGGGCAGGATCCGACGCCGTTCACCGGCCCGGCGCCGTTCGGGACGCCCTCGTTCGTCCCGAAAACCGGCTCGATGGTGGGTGTGGGACAGCCGATCATCATCAATTTCCCTGGGCACGTTGACGACGCCGGCGCGGCGCAGGCCGCCGTGCACGTTTCGTCGATCCCGCCAGTCCCGGGCAAGTTCTACTGGATGACCCCGACCCAGTTGCGCTGGCGCCCGCTCAGCTTCTGGCCCGCCAATACCGCGGTGAACATCGACGCGGGCGGCACCAAGTCCAGCTTCCGGACCGGCGACTCGCTGATCGCCACGGCCGACGACGCCACACACCAGCTCACCGTCACGCGCAACGGCACCGTGGAGAAGACCATCCCGATGTCGATGGGTATGACGTCCGGTAATCACCAAACCCCCAATGGCACTTACTACGTGCAAGAGAAGATGCCCTCGGTGGTGATGGACTCCTCGACCTACGGCGTCCCGGTCAATTCGGCCTACGGCTACAAGGTGACCGTCGAGCTGGCCGTCCGGTTCGACAATGTCGGCGACTTCGTGCACAGCGCCCCGTGGTCGGTGGATGACCAGGGCAAGCGCGACGTCAGCCATGGCTGCATCAACATCAGCCCCAGCAACGCAAAGTGGTTCTTCGACAACTTCGGCACGGGTGATCCCATCATCGTGAAGAACTCCACCGGCGGCAATTACAAGAAGAACGACGGCTCCGCCGACTGGATGAACTAGCTTTCACGGCCCGAAAGGGCGGAGACGCTATCGCGTGCGCGCCGATTATGTATAGCATCATACATAACCTGGTCGAGGAGCCGCGATGCGAAGTCCACGTGAGCGGATGGTGATTTCCGCTGCGCTGTTGATCCGGGAGCGCGGTGCCCATGCCACCGCCATCTCCGATGTGCTGCAGCACAGTCGCGCCCCGCGCGGATCGGCCTACCACTACTTCCCGGGCGGACGGACCCAGCTGCTCTGCGAGGCGGTCGATTACGCCGGCGCCCACGTGGGCGCCATCATCGCCGAGGCAGAGAGCGGCCTCGGCCTGCTGGACGTCCTGATCGACAAGTACCGGCGTCAACTGCTGGACAGTGATTTCCGCGCGGGATGCCCGATCGTGGCGGTCTCCGTGGAGTCCGGTGAGGAGCAGGACCGCGAGCGGATGTACCCGGTGATCGAGCGGGCGGCTGCGGCATTCGACCGCTGGAGCGATCTGATCGCACAGCGCTTCATCGCCGACGGCATACCGGCCGCCGACGCCACCGAATTGGCGGTGTTCGCGACCGCGGCGATCGAGGGAGCCATCGTGCTGGCTCGGGTGCGCCGCGACCTGACGCCCCTAGATCGCGTCCACCGTCAACTGCGCAACTGTCTGCTGGCTGCCGCACCGGAAAGGAAGCCCCGCGATGACCGCTGAGTGGCAATCCACCGCATGCATTCTGTGCGAATGCAATTGCGGCATCGTCGTCCAAGTCGAAGAGCGCCGACTGGCCCGCATTCGGGGCGACAAAAACCATCCCGCGTCGCAGGGCTACACCTGTAACAAGGCGTTGCGGCTGGACCACTACCAGAACAACCGCGCCCGCCTGAGCTCTCCACTGCGCCGCCGCGCCGACGGGACATTCGAGGAGATCGACTGGGACACCGCGATAGTCGAGATCGCCGAGGGATTCAAGCACATCCGCGACACCTACGGCGGGGACAAGGTCTTCTATTACGGCGGCGGTGGGCAAGGCAATCACCTGGGCGGGGCCTATAGCGGCGCATTCCTCAAGGCCCTGGGAGCGCGCTACCGGTCGAATGCATTGGCGCAGGAGAAGACCGGTGAAGCTTGGGTCGATGCGCACCTGTACGGCGGTCACACCCGAGGCGAGTTCGAGCACTCGGAAGTGTCCGTCTTCGTCGGAAAGAACCCGTGGATGTCGCAGAGCTTCCCCCGGGCCCGGGTGGTGCTCAACGAGATCGCCAAAGACCCCGCCCGATCATTGATCGTCATCGATCCCGTGCTGACCGACACCGCGAAGATGTCCGACTTCCACCTACGGGTGCGGCCCGGTACCGACGCGTGGTGCCTGGCCGCGCTGGCCGCTGTCCTGGTCCAGGAAGACCTTTGCAATGAAGCATTTCTCGCCGAACACGTACACGGCGTGGACACAGTGCGTGACGCGCTGCGCGAGGTGCCGATCGCCGACTACGCGCAGCACTGCGGCGTGGACGAGGAACTACTGCGGGCGGCGGCGCGGCGCATCGGCACCGCTGCCAGCGCCTCGGTGTTCGAGGACCTCGGCATCCAGCAGGCACCCAACAGCACCCTGTGCTCCTACCTGAACAAGCTGCTGTGGATCCTCACCGGCAACTTCGCGAAAAAGGGTGGCCAGCACCTGCACTCGACGTTCGCACCACTGTTCGGCACCGTGTCCGGTCGTACCCCGGTCACCGGAGCTCCCATCATCTCCGGGCTGATCCCGAGCAACGTCGTTCCCGAAGAGATCCTGACCGATCACCCGGACCGGTTCCGGGCCATGATCGTCGAGAGCAGCAATCCCGCCCACTCCCTCGCGAATTCGGCCGCCTGCCGGGAGGCCTTTCAAGCGCTGGAATTGATGGTGGTAGTCGACGTCGCGATGACCGAGACCGCCCGACTCGCTCACTACGTACTGCCCGCAGCCTCCCAGTTCGAGAAGCCGGAAGCCACGTTCTTCAACTTCGAGTTCCCGCACAACGGGTTTCACTTGCGCCGCCCGCTGTTTGAGCCGCTGCCCGGTACGCTGCCCGAGCCGGAGATCTGGGCCCGACTGGTGCGGGCACTCGGCGTGGTCGACGACGCGGAACTGCGGCCGCTACGCGACGCCGCTCAGCGCGGTCGCCACGCTTATGCCGAGGCATTCTTCACCGCGGTCGCCGCGAATCCGACTCTGGCAAAAGTGGTTCCGTACGTGCTCTACGACACGCTCGGGCCGACGCTTCCGGACGGTCTGGCCGGGGCGGCCGCCCTGTGGGGGCTCGCGCAGAAGACCGCGCTGACCTACCCCGACGCGGTCCGGCGTGCCGGGCACGCCGACGGCGACGCGCTGTTCGATGACATCCTGAACAGTCCGTCGGGAGTCACCTTCACCGCGCACAACTACGACGATGACTTCGCATTGGTCGGTCATTCTGATCACAAGATCGCTCTGGAAATCCCCGAAATGCTGCGCGACCTAGCCGGACTCGCCGACGCCCCTAGACAGCTGACCACGCCGGAATTACCGATCGTGCTGTCGGTGGGCGAACGACGTGCATACACGGCCAACGACATCTTCCGCGACCCCTCCTGGCGTAAACGCGACACCGACGGTGCGTTGCGCGTCAGTATCGAAGACGCCCACGCTCTCGGTCTCGTCGATGGATGTCGGGCCCGCATCACCACCGCGGCCGGCAGCGCGGAGGCGACGATCGAAGTCACCGAGACCATGTTGCCCGGACATGCGGCGCTGCCCAACGGTTTTGGGCTCGACTACACCGACACCGAGGGGCATACCGTCGTCCCGGGTGTCTCGCCCAACGCACTCACCTCCACTGGGTGGCGCGATGCCTACGCGGGCACCCCCTGGCACAAGCACGTGCCCGCCAGGATCGAGGCTTTGGCAGATGCAGGCGTCAGTTCCAGATCCTGACCCGGTGCTGCGGCGCCAGGAATAACGCGTCTTCCTCGGCGACCTCGAAGGCGTCGTAGAACGCGTCCATGTTACGCAACACGCCGTTGCACCGGAACTCCGGTGGCGAGTGCGGATCGGTCGCCAACCGCCTGATCGCCTCTGCCTCACGCGATTTGGTGCGCCACACCTGCGCCCAGCCGAAGAACACCCGCTGCACGCCGGTGAGGCCGTCGATCACCGGAGCGGGGTGGCCGTTCCGCGAAATCTGGTAGGCCAACAACGCGATGGTCAGTCCGCCCAGGTCGCCGATGTTCTCGCCCACGGTGAATGCGCCGTTCACGTGATAGCCGTTATCGAGTTCCCGGGGTGTGTAGGACTCGTACTGCTCGATGAGTGCTTTGGTCCGGGCGCCGAACTCGGTGCGGTCGTCGTCGGTCCACCAGTCGACCAGGTTTCCGTCGCCGTCGTATTTGGCGCCTTGGTCGTCGAAGCCGTGCCCGATCTCATGCCCGATCACCGCTCCGATACCGCCGTAGTTGGCGGCGTCGTCGGCCTCGGCGTCGAAGAACGGCGGCTGCAAAATCGCTGCGGGAAAGACGATCTCGTTCATCCCCGGGTTGTAATACGCGTTGACGGTTTGCGGGGTCATGAACCATTCCTCGCGATCCACCGGTCCGCCGAGCTTGGCCAACTCGCGGTCGTGGTTGACGGCGTGCCCACGCTGGTAGTTGCCGTACAGGTCGTCGCGGTCGATCACCAGCGTCGAGTAGTCACGCCAGTGGACCGGGTAGCCAACCTTGGCGGTGAACTTGTTCAGCTTGGCCAGCGCGCGTTCCCGGGTCTGCGGCGTCATCCAGTCCAACTCGCTGATAGACAGCCGGTAGGCCTCTTGCAGGTTTTCCACCAGCGTGTCGATCCGGGTCTTGGCCCCGGGCGGAAAATGCCGCGCTACGTAAAGCTTTCCGACCGCATCGCCCATCAGACTCTCCACCAGCGACACGCCTCGCTTCCAGCGGTCCCGGATCTGCTGGGTGCCGGTGAGCAGGCGGCCGTAGAAGTCGAAGTCGGCGGCGATGATGTCGTCGGTCAGCCACGAGGCGCGAGCGCGAATCAAACGCCAACGCGCCCAGTCTTTCCACTCGTCTAGCTCGACGCTGTTCCATAGCTCGGCGAAGGCGATCAGGTAATCAGGTTGGCGCACAACCAATTCCGAGACTGCTTCCGGAGTGCTGCCCAGCGCGCCAACCCAGCCCGTCCAGTCGAAGCCCAAGGCTTCGTTCTGCAGCTCCGCGAAGGTACGCAGGTTGTAGGTGAGGTCGGCGTCGCGGCGCTTGACCACATCCCAATGCGCGGCAGCAAGTTTGGTCTCCAGCGCCACGATGCGGGCCGCGGTCTCGTCGTGGTCTCCGGTGTCCCTACCGAAAACCAGACTGAACATCCGCGCAATGTGCGCCGGGTAGGCCGCCAGCACCTCGGCGTGTTGTTCGTCGCGGTAGTAGGACTCGTCGGGTAGTCCGAGGCCGGATTGAGTGAGGTGCACCAGGTAGCGGGTGGAGTTCTTGGCGTCGGTGTCGACGTATACGCCGACACCGCCGCCGGCTCCGGTGCGCTGCAGCACACCGATGGCAGCGGCCAGTGACGCGGAATCGGCGGCCTCGTCGATGATGCGCAGCTCGTCGAGCAGCGGCTGGGCGCCGCGGCGTTCGACGGTCTGCTCGTCGAGAAAGCTGGCGTACAGGTCGCCGATGCGCTGGGCGTCAGCCTCCGCAGTGTCTGCCGCGGAGGCCTTCTCGCTGGCTTCGATGATCAGGTCGCGCACCTGTTCTTCGGCGCGGTCATACAAATGCCGGAACGCGCCGTCGGTGGCCCGGTCGGCGGGAATGTCGTAGTCGGACAGCCAGCGGCCGTTGACATGACCGAACAGGTCGTCCTGGGGGCGGGCGTTCTCATCGAGGTAGCTCAGGTCGATGCCGGAGCGAGTGGCCACATGCGTCACCCTGCCATCCTTACCATCTCTTGCCCTGGCGGCGCGTGCCGTGCAGCCCGGCATCGGCCGGGGGGTACCCTCGCGCCCATGCCCGACGGCGAGCAAACCGAGCAACCCGACGACTCTGACGTCGAGGCCGAATCCGGCGAAGAGCCCGAAGCCGCCGACGATCCGATTATCTCCAATTACGGCATCGCCTCGGCGGTGCTCGGCGTGCTGTCGGTCGCTGCGGTGGTGCTCGGCGTGATCATCTGGTCCGCCCACCACGACGAGGCAGGCGAACGCACCTACCTGAGTCGCGTGCTGCAAACCGCCGCCGACTGGACCGGTGTGCTGATCAACATGAACAGCGGGAACATCGACGCCAGCCTGCAGCGACTACACGATGGGACGGTCGGAGAACTCAACACCGACTTTGACGCGGCCGTGCAGCCGTACCGTCAGGTGGTCGAGAAACTGCAGTCGCAAAGCACCGGCCAGCTCGAAGCCGTGGCCATCGACACCGTGCACCACGATTTGGACACCCAGCCTGGCGTGTCGCGGCCGGTGGTCACCACCAAGCTGCCGCCGTTCGCCACCCGGACCGACGTGGTGATGGTGGTCGCGACGTCAGTGAGTGAAAACGCCGGCGCCAAACCGCAGCGGGTGCACTGGAATCTGCGGCTCGATGTCTCCGACGTGGACGGCAAGTTGATGATCTCTCACCTGGAATCGATCCGATGAGAAATCTGTGGCGGCTGCTGGCCTTCGACATCGTGGCCCCGCTGGCCACCGTCGGTGCGCTGCTGATGATCGGGGTCGTGCTCGATTGGCCGCTGTGGTGGGTGTCGGCGTGCTCGGTGCTGCTGGTGCTCATCGTCGAAGGCGTCGGGGTCAATTTCTGGTTGCTGCGTCGCGATTCGGTCAGCCTCGGCACCGACGACGACGCGCCTGGGCTGCGATTGGCGGTCGTCTTCCTGTGCACGGCGGCCTTGTCGGCGGCGGTGCTGACCGGGTACACGCACTGGACATCGTCGGACCGTGACTTTAAAAACGACTCCCGCCAGGTGGTTCAGATCGCCACCGGAATGGCGGAGGCGATGGCGTCGTTCACGCCGGGGGCGTCGACGGCCTCGATCGATCGGGCCGCGGCGATGATGGTGCCGGAGCACGCGGGCGCGTTCAAGGAGCAATACCAGAAGTCCAGCGCCGATCTGGCCCAGCACAACATCTCTGCTCAGGCCACCACGCTGGCGGCCGGGGTTGAGGCCATCGGGCCGTCGGCGGCCAGTGTGGCGGTCATCTTGCGGGTCATCCAGAGCACGCCGGGTCAGCCTCAGACTCGGGCGGCGCCGGCGCTACGAGTGGCGCTGATCAAGCGCGGTAGCGACTGGCTGGTCGCCGACCTGGTGCCGATCAGGGCATAGGTCAGTTGGTTTCGGCCGGCCGTCCGGATTTGGCCTTGACGAACCGGTCCGACAACCGGCGGATCCGGATCATCAGCGCCGCCGACGGGCTGACGCTGCCGTCGAGATAGGTGGCGAGAATCTCGGCTTCCACTCCGATGCGGGCCGCGAATTCCTGCTGGTTGAGTCCGGACCGCTCGATCAGCAGCCGCACGTGTCGGGCCGCCTCGGCGCGCTCGTTGGCCTCGAGGTGCACGCGGGCCCGCTCCAGCACCTCCCAGAGCGCTTTGGCGATGCCGAACGGACGGGCGCCCTCGAGGACCTCTTCGACCTGGCGGGCGGTGCGCCCGTACGGGTCACGCTTCAACGCGGTGGCGATGCGCTTCCAGGTTTCGATGTCACCGCCTTGCAGCGCCGAGCGGATGGCTGAGGTCGGCCAGAACTCCACCGGCTGATCGGGGTCAAAGGCGGGCCGCCGCTGTTCCACGTCGGGCCGCTGGGGCGGCAGCGCGCGGCGTCGGTCGGGTGCCAACGTCACCTCGCCTCCTCCAGCATCGCCACGGCCACCGACAAGCAGCGCTGCCGGACCTCTTCCCAGTCTTCCTGAGCTGCCGGTTCCGACCACTGCTGGTCGGCGAAATCGGCGGGATGTGGATCCGAGAGCTGGCGGACCAACTGGGAGGCAATCCATTGCTGCCTGGGTGGTTGACAACAGTAGTACCTGTCCATGCCGGCTAGGACTAGAGCAGCGGTTTCTGGCTCCAAGGTGTCGACCATGTCAGCAAATTCGGCGAAATCCCGGCTGCTGTTACGGCTCATGATCAGATAGCCCTTGAGACGCAGGGTCTCCGCGCCGGTCGGGACCTGCAGCCGGTCGCCGGTGGGCAGCTGCACATGGGTGGTCTCCACCGGGCTGCTCCGTTCGTATTTCTGCTGGCCGGCGGTGCCGGCTTTCGTGACGCTCTGAGCCTCCAGCGCGTCGATGGCGACCGACAGCCGCCCCCGCCACAGGGTGACCGGATGGACCGGGCGGCCGCCCCCGGCGATCGCCCGGGCAATGCCGTTGCGCGACGTCAGGCCGTCGACCAGCTTCTTGGCCCCGGACTGGGCCCTGGTGTGCCCGTTGGTGCCCTTGGTCGCCTCGGCCAGGGGCACCCCGACCCCGGCGCTGTCGTCGCTGATGTTGACCTGGTGGGGGATGTCCCCGGGGCCCAGGCCGCGGCCCGAGTCGTCGTCGGTGCCGTTGCGCCCACAGCCGGTGAAGGCCAGCGGATCGGCCACGCAGATGGCGTCGGGCGCCAAATTCTTGAGCTTGGCGGCCGACTTGAGCACCATCCGCAGGTCCGCGCTGGGTGCGATCAGCGCCGAGATGTCATCGGGAATGACAACGACGTCGGCGAGGTCGACCTCGGGCAGCGGCCGGTCGAAGTCGACCGACGGCAACACCCGGGCCATCCACCGGGGCAGCCACCAGTTCCACTGCGCGAACATCGCCATCAGCGCCGGCACCAGCACCAGCCGCACCACCGTGGCATCCACCGCGATCGCCACCGCGCAGGCCACGCCGATTTCGGCGACGAGCGGCATACCGGCGAACGCGAACCCGATGAACACCGCGATCATGATCAGCGCGGCGCTGGTGATGGTCCGCGCGCTCGTGCTCACGCCGTATGCGACGGCGTCTCGGGTGTTGCCGGTGTGCAGGAAACGCTCCCGGATGCGGGTGAGCAGGAAGATCTCGTAGTCCATCGACAGCCCGAAAG
>Ga0187879_10003173_pt1 | contig 11074 bp, 13 predicted proteins | sample June2016WEW_19_1_FD_132423 | JGI IMG/M metagenome (GOLD analysis project Ga0187879, IMG submission 132423) | Peatland microbial communities from SPRUCE experiment site at the Marcell Experimental Forest, Minnesota, USA - June2016WEW_19_10 | ecosystem: Environmental > Terrestrial > Soil >... | reverse complement strand
GCTCGCGATGACAGAAGGGGCTCGCGATGACAGAAGGGTTGTGTCGCGATCCAACGATTCTGGTTACGAGGCTGGTACTGAGGACCACTACGCGCTGGCTGAGATAGCATTACCGGCGTGCGAGTCGCGTGCTTGAAGGTTCACTGGGTTCATGCGACTCACGCCCCATGCCCGGTCTTCCCCTCACCAACCTCCTCGTCGTCTCCCTCGAACAGGCTGTCGCTGCGCCGTATTGTTCGTCCCGCCTTGCCGATGCCGGCGCGCGGGTCATCAAGATCGAGCGTCCCGAAGGCGACTTCGCGCGCGGCTACGACAAAGCCGCAAGGGGCCTGTCCAGTTATTTCGTGTGGCTCAATCGCGGCAAACAAAGTCTGGTCGCCGACATCAAAGACCCTCGCGATGCCGCGCTGCTGCACCGCATCCTCGCCCAAGCGGACGTATTCATTCAGAATCTCGCCCCTGGCGCGGCGGCACGCTCCGGCTTTGGGTCAACGGACCTGCGGAAAAAGCACCCTCGCCTGATCACCGTCGACATCTCCGGTTACGGCGAAACCGGCGACTACGCTGCCATGAAAGCCTACGACCTGCTGGTCCAGGCCGAGTCCGGTCTGGCCATGATCACCGGCCATCCGGCGGGACCCGGCCGGGTGGGAGTTTCTGCATGCGACATCGCCTGCGGAATGGCCGCGTATGCCGGAGTTCTCGAGGCTTTGATCGCCCGCGGCATCACCGGTCAGGGCGACGCACTGAAAGTCAGCCTGTTCGACGGCATGGCCGACTGGATGAACGTTCCACTGCTGTATTATGAGGGCACCGGCCAGGCTCCCGCCCGTCTCGGCCTCGCGCATCCTTCAATCTGTCCCTATGGTGCCTTCGAGACCAAAGACCGCGCGCTGGTTTTGATCTCCATTCAGAACGAGCGTGAATGGGCGGAATTTTGCGCCAGATTTCTTGACGAGCCCGAGCTACCAAAACAACCGGGGTTCGAAACCAATGTGATTCGCGTCGCCAATCGTTCCCTGGTCGACGCGCATATCGGCGCGATGTTCGCAAAGCTCACTCGCGATCAGGCAGCCGCCAAACTTCGTGCCGCCAACACGGCTTATGGCTTCGTTAACGACGTCGCGGCGTTCTCCCGGCATCCGGCGCTACGGCGGCAAACCGTGGAGACTCCAAACGGCCCGGTCGCCATCGCCGCGCCGCCTGTCTTGCACGAAATTCCCCGCCATCTGGGCTCTGTCCCGGCAATTGGCGAGCACTCGGCCGCCATTCGCGCGGAGTTCGCCGTTTGACAGTGGTATTTCCGCCACGCGATGCGACTCAAACGTTGCGCTGCATCATGCTTTGATATAGCTCAACGCCAAGGACAGCCTCGATCCATTGGTGATTGGCACCGGTATCGGCTATCGGTTCTGAAATCGCGTCAATCTTCAGGATTAATTGCGCTCGTGATCCAGGGCGGCGAGTTGCGCAGCCCGGATCATATCGCTATTGCGACAGGACTGAAACCAAATAGGGGAAGCAACATGGCATTGCCACCAGCCCCGTCCTGGGTCGACGAGTTCAAAGCGTTCATCGCGCGCGGCAGCGTGATCGATCTCGCGGTCGGCGTCATCATCGGTGTGTCGTTTGGCGGGATCGTCAACAGTCTCGTGAAGGATGTGCTCAATCCCGTTATCGGCGTGTTTTTGGGCGGCGTCGATTTCACCAACATCTTCATCCCGCTCAATGGCAAGCATTATGATACGTTGGCTCTCGCGCAGGCCGCCGGTGCGCCAACGGTCAATATCGGCCTGTTCATCAATGCGATCATCCAGTTCCTCATCATGGCCTTCGTCATCTTCTGGGTGGTCAAAGCGCTGTCGCGAATCAACCTGCGCAATCTTGGCGCCGCCACTCCACCGCCAACCATGACGGAAACCTTGCTGACCGAGATCCGCGACCTGCTGAAACCGGCACCACCGGCCTGATCAAATTGGCCGGCGGAATCACACGCCTGCCTTGACCGCGGTCAAAAGAACGCCGCCTGTTGAAGCTCTTGCGCCGCATGGGCCGTCTCAGGCGGCTAGTATCATAACGATAGCTATCGGGATGGGCGGTTCCGTCAAGGAGCCGGGTGGACACCGCCCGGTGGAGTTCCTATTATCATGATACTCATTAGTTGGAGAGTGTGCCATGGTTGCACAGCGTCATGCTTCGGTCGCGGTCGTCGGCGCCGGCGACCATATCGGCTCCGCGATCGTCCGCCGCTTCGCGCGTGAGGGCTTTCTTGTGCATGCCGGGCGTCGAAACGGGGAAAAACTCATGCCTCTGGTTGAAGAGATCACCGCGTCCGGCGGCAGATGTGTCGGCAAAACATTGGACGCGCGGCAGGAGGACGCCGTGGCAGCCTTCATGCGGGACGCCGACGCTGCGGCGCCGCTGGAGGTTGCCGTCTTCAACATTGGTGCCAACGTCAATTTTCCAATTCTCGACACCACCGAAAGGGTGTTCCGCAAAGTCTGGGAACTCGCTTGCTACGCCGGGTTTTTGTCAGGCCGGGAGGCCGCACGGATGATGGTGCCACACGGACGCGGCTCGATCTTTTTCACCGGTGCCACAGCCAGCATGCGTGGCGGCAAGGGCTATGCCGCCTTCGCCAGCGCCAAATTCGGCTTGCGCGCCATAGCCCAGAGTATGGCGCGTGAGCTTGGGCCTCAGGGCATCCACGTCGCCCACCTCGTGATCGACGCCGGGGTCGACACCGCCTGGGTGCGCGAGCGGATCAGGGCACGCGGTGGTTCCGGCGAAGCGCGGACCCTGATGGACCCGGATTCGATCGGCGAGGCGTACTGGCAACTTCATCAACAGCCGCGCGATGCCTGGACGCACGAGCTCGATGTGCGGCCTCCCGGTGAACCCTGGTGAAGCCGAGATGACCGTGACCGTAGAATTCCATTTCGATTTCGGCAGCCCGAACGCCTATCTGGCGCACTGCGTCATTCCGGCGATCGAACAGCGGACCGGGGCGGTGTTCCGTTACGTGCCGGTGCTGTTGGGCGGGGTGTTCAAGGCCACCAACAACCGCTCGCCGGGCGAGGCGTTTGCCGGCATTCGCAACAAGCTGGCGTACGAGCGGCTGGAAACCGAGCGATTCGTGCGCCGCCATGGCATCACCAGGTTCAACCGCAACCCGTTTTTTCCGGTCAATACGCTGCGGATCATGCGTGGTGCGATCGCCGCCGAGCTGGACGGGACGTTTGCCCGATACATCGACGCGGTGTTCCACCACATGTGGGAACAGCCGAAGAAAATGGATGAGCCGGAGGTGATCCGTGCCGCCTTGGATGCATCCGGCCTCGACGGAGTGGCGATGCTGGCACGGATCGAAGATTCCACCGTCAAGCAACGACTGATTGAAAATACCGAGGCCTCGGTGGCGCGTGGCACCTTCGGCTCACCGACATTTTTCATTGGCAACGAAATCTGGTTCGGCAAAGACCGGCTGCGCGATGTCGAGGAGGCGATTGCCGCCGCCTGAACTCAGATCGGGTGACGAGTGAGATGGCTCAGCAGCAATGCGTTGACGTGGTTCGGCGCCTGGTCGGCGGCGTAATGGCCGACGCCTGGCAGGACTTCGAATTGATAGGGTACGGCGATGAAGTCACCGGTCCGCTCGGCGGCCGCCCGTCCGACTGTGTCGTCGTCGGTCGGATCCAGCGGATGTTATCGTTGCGGACTCCTTGCTTTTGCAGATTGAGGCAGTGGACGAGCTCGAACTGGTCCACGGACAGCGACTGCGAACCTGTCTGTACGTGGGCGGGTTTTCGGTCGGTCTGATAATGAATTTCAATGTGATGGAGATGCAGGACGGGGTCACTCGCAAAGCGGGCACCGTCGGCCACGGGCGTCCGGATCCGGAAATCCGCGACGTTTTTGACGACCCGGAATTCGACTTCGCCGACCCGTCGCCCGAGATGCCATAACCAGGACTCGTGATCCGGCACTGGCCGACAAGGTACTACCCAACTGAGTTCCTGGCCAACTGAGTTCCTGGCGCTGTTCACGGCATGACTTACCGCTTCGCGGCGCTCACGATCTCGGCAATCCGGGCGTTGGTGCCGTTGATGTCCGGCAGCCGCTCGCCATTGGCCACACGCTTCAGTGATTCTTTCTCCGCCGATTGCATCGCGACGGCGCGAGACGCGGCTTCTGGAATCTCATGCGGTTTCATGACCAACACGCCGTTCTCGTCGGCCAGGATCGCATCGCCGGGCTCAACCGCGACCCCGCCGCAGGCGATCGGCGTACAGAACTCACCAAAAGTAAACTGGGCCTTGCCGGTCACCGTCGACAGCCCGCGCGCCCAGACCGGCATGTCGTACTCGCGCAGTTCCTGTATATCCGTCGCTGGTCCATCAATGATGATCCCCACGCATCCCGCCGCTTTGGCCGAGAACGCCACGCCTCCGCCACACACCGCGTGCCGTGTGTCGCCCGACCGGTCGATTACCAGGAAATCCCCTGGTCGCAATTTGCCCAGAGCATAATGGACAATGGAGGTGTCGGCCGCATAGCTGCGTACGGTCACCGCCGTTCCTGCAATCCTCCGGTAGCCGGGCAGCAGTAGCCTGATTTCCGAGGCCATGAAGCCGTGATGCCGGAAATGCCCAATCGTCGCCGGCTCGGCCTGTAACAGTTGCTCGATCAGCGCGGGACCGATCTGCTGCGGCGGATCATTCAAAACATACATCGCAGGTGCTCCTCGGATGGTGGTTGCGGGCCTTGATTATGGCAGCTTGCCCAAAGAGGTCTTGTTCGTCACGCCGCAGTCGTGTCCATTGCGGGGATGGAGGACGTCCGCATAAGCCATCCCGAGCCGCTGCGCGCGCAGCGCATCGCGTGGGTTGTCCTTGCCCTGACCCTGACCGGCCTGGGGTTATGGACGTTAAAGGAGTTCCTGGGCGCCCTGGCATGGGCCGGGGTTCTGGCGGTCGCCTTCTGGCCATCGTATCAGGGGATTCGGCGGCGCTGGCCGTTCGGTCAGAGCACCATCCTGCTGCCCCTGCTGTTCACGTTGGGAATTGGTCTGGTTTTCGTCCTGCCGATCGTGCTGGCCGGCATGCAGGCCGGGAGAGAGGCACGAACCGTGTTCGCCTGGATCGACAGCGCGCGGCGTAACGGCATCCCCGTGCCGGAGCTTATCGGGCATCTGCCAATTTTCGCCAACCGCACCCGCGATTGGTGGCAGCAAAACCTGTCCGACCCTGACGCAGCGTCGGATTTCCTGACGCATCTTTGGAATCCGCAATATGTGCTCGCCGGCCGCCAGGTCGGGGTCGCCATCCTGCATCGCCTGGTAATGTTCGGCTTCTGTCTGCTGGCGCTGTTCTTCCTGTTCAGGAACGGCGACAGCCTTGCCGCGCAGTTACGTCATGCCGGCGCTCGCGCGTTCGGCCCAGGGGGTGAGCGGATCGGCCGGCAAACCATCGCCTCGATCCACGCAACAGTGAATGGTCTGGTTCTGGTCGGCCTCGCCGAGGGCCTCATTCTGTATTCCGTCTATCTGATGACCGACGTTCCGCGTCCGGCATTGTTGGGTGCAGCGACAGCGGTCGGTGCGATCATCCCATTCGGAGCACCGTTGTTCTTTTGCATTGCTGCTCTGCTGGCGTTGGCCCAGGGTTCGATGACCGGCGCAATCGTGATCGTTGTGGCGGGCGCGCTGACCACATTCGTTGCCGACCATTTCGTCCGTCCGGTGGTGATCGGCAGCGCGACCCGTTTGCCGTTTATCTGGGTGCTGTTCGGCATTTTCGGTGGCGTCACGACCTGGGGTCTGCTTGGCTTGTTTTTGGGGCCAGCGATCATGTCGGCGCTAATTCTGCTATGGCGCGAGTGGACGGAGACCCCCTGACTTGCGTTCTGCTTCAACCACAAGCCTGCGTTATCGACGATACTATGATGCCGACCAAGGGAGACAACCAACATGACCGATGTGCGAGCCGTTGTCGTCGATCCCTCAAGCAACGAACGCCTTGCGATAAAATCGGTACCACTGGCGCCGGCGTATCGTGATGAGGTCACGGTCCGGGTACGGGCCATCTCGTTGAACCGAGGCGAGGTCAATCGTGCCGTGCGTTCCGCCGAGGCCGGCTGGCGGCCTGGTTGGGACTTCGTTGGCACCGTCGAGGAAACCGCTCCCGAGGGCGGCGGTCCGGCCAAAGGGACTCGTGTGGTTGGTATCCTACCCTCCGGAGCCTGGGCCGAAACGATCCGTGCACCGAAGGATGCTGTGGCCGCATTGCCGGACGGGGTGACTGACGCCCAGGCGGCGACGTTGCCGGTGGCGGGACTGACTGCGTTGCACGCGTTGCGCCAGGGCGGATTGCTGCTGGGGCGGAAGGTGCTGATCGATGGCGCCTCGGGCGGGGTCGGGCATTTGGCCTGCCAACTCGCCGCGGCGTCGGGTGCGATCGTGCATGGTCATGTGCGAAACGCGAAATTCCGCAGCATGGTGGCGGAATGGTGCGGTGATCGAACGATTGTGGCACCCGATCTGACTGCCGCGGCGTCGTTCGGGCCGTTTCATTTGATCCTGGACTCGGTTGGCGGCTCGGCACCGGGCGCGGCGCTGGGGATGCTGCGGCCGGACGGTACGTGTGTGACGTTCGGCGTCTCCGAGAGTCCTAACGCAACGTTCGACAGTGCGGCGTTTTTCCGGTCGGGCGGCTCGCGGCTTTATGGTTTGGTGTTGTTCTCTGAATTGAAGAAGGTCGAGCCGGCGTCCGAAGGCCTCGCATCGCTGGCGGGCCTGATCGTACGGGGCCTGTTACGGCCTCAGATTGAGATCGAGGCGTCCTGGACCGAGATCGGTGCGGTGGCGCGGCAATTGCTGGACCGGAGCTTCATGGGAAAGGCGGTGTTGCATTTAGGTTGACTTTCTGCCGGCGACCTCGCTCGGGCACGTTGAACCAATCGTGCACTACTCGGACGAGGCCGGAGAACTGCGGCGACTCACCGATACCGAGCAACACCCGCGCTCCGACGAACTGCCGGAACTCGCCCACGAGGCCGCCCTGAGCCTGGGCCAGCGACCAAATGAAAATGCCGGCGCCTGGATGTTTGCGTGGACCAAGCCGGTCTACCAGTGCTCCGGCAGGAAGCTGGAACACGGCATGGGCCCACAGGAAAGCCGACAGCAGCATCCCCATATCAGCGATCGTCAGGCTGAGGTCCGTGCGAATGAGCGGATTGGCGATCGAGAGAGATGAACGATCCACGTAATTTAAAGCGCATCCCGAAACCAACAGCGCGACAGAACTGCGATGGATCCGTTTCAGTCGCGGCGATGCGGTAACGGCTGCCATTCCGATGCTCCTTGGTCGGGATCAGCGTCCCGATGGTTCGTCTCCGAGCCGGACGCTGCCTGAGCTTGCGACGACGGTCGAGCCGGTGGCAGGCGCGTGATGTCGGCCGCGTCATGCGCGCGAACGCGCCAAAGTAAAGTCAGACACTGAAGTTATGTCAGGAGCCGTGCAGGTGAATTGCGGCGGCATGGCAGGATTGCACCCGGGGCCTATGCTCGTGCGTCAATTCCCAGTAAAAGCCACGTATGAAATCCAATGCTTATAAGAACGATAGCTTCACAAACCGTCTGACTTCGTCGGCGAACGCGAAAAACGCCTTGTTGGAGAGGTTCCGCGCGCGTCCCGGCCCCGACGACCCGGCCGTTGTGGCGCGCCGGGCAGAGCAAGCGGCGATTGAGGCTGCCCGCGAGATACGGGTCGCCGAGCGCAAGGCCGCTCGTGAAGCGGAAGCGGCCAGACTTGCCGCCGAGCAGGTGGCGTTGGAGGAAGCGCGGAAAGCCCAGGACGTCGAGTTGTTGGCCCGAAAAGCCGAGGAAGCCGCCCGTGCAGCGGAGCGCTCGGTCGAGGCGAAGGCAGCTCGCGACGCGCGTTACGCTGCCCGCCGCGCTCGCCGCCGCTGAACCTGCCGGGGTAGTTGGGTTCTAGGTGCCCGGCTTCCCGGTCATCCGGGCAAAGGTCATACGATCCTTGTTCTCCCGCATCAGCATGGTGAACCCTGGAATTGTGTCCAGTCCCAGGCCCAACGGCAGGCCGGTATCCGGGTCGGGTTGGATCTTCGCATAAGGCTGGCCTGCCACCTTTTCCCACTTTCCGGCTGGTTTTTTGATTTCGACGTTGGCAACGGTCGCCTTGAGCGATAGCCGGACGATCGCCTCCTGCGGACGTGACGGCCGGGACAGGCTTGGGCATCCGGCAAGCATCTGCCAACCATTTGCCAACGCCCAGGCGGTCAGTTCATCCTTGTCCATATCGCTTCCTTTTCGTGCAAAGGTCGGGTCCGCGTCACCCGCGGATTACAGCATACCGCGTTCCTCATAAACTTCCTTTGCAATGCGGGCGGCGGTCATCGATCCGGGCCGGCCGGAATAAAACGCCAGATGGGTAATGATCTCGGCGATCTCGTCTTTCGTGACGCCATTGTCCAACGCGCGCCCGAGATGACCCCGCAACTGCTCCGGCCTGTACGATGCGATCAGTGCGGCAACAACGATCAGGCTTCGGTCTCGCTTGCTTAGTCCCGGGCGCTCCCATATGTCACCATATATGACGGTCTCGGACAATTCGATCATCCTGGGCACGACAGCGCGGGCGGCCTCACGCGAGGGATTGGGTTTGACGGCCATTTCCTGCTCCTTTGATGGTGGATCGCGGCAATCTAGCCCGCGGGCCCAGGCACGGCCAGGGCGCGCACTTCGTGGGCGGATTGCTGCATTTCCGATCCGCTGGTGCCCGGCCTGTCGTTACGAGCCGAGCAAAGCAATCTGTCTGGCTACGTGGTGGAACCGGAACGTTGTGTGGTCGCTGTGGGCTTCGCAATGACAGGAGATATTCTGTGGCTTGCCAAAACCCTGCGACCGGGACAGCGTGCGGGCCACGATAAACTGCGACCGGAAGGAAACCGTGGCCATGGCAAGCAAAATTCGCGTTGGCATCGTCGGTGCGAGCCCGAGCCGAGGCTTTGCCTCGATTTCCCACATTCCCGCGCTGCAGGCATTGCCCGATTTCGAGATTGTCGCGGTTTGCACGTCCACTCAGCAATCCGCCGACGCGGCAGCGAAACATTACGGAGTTTCTCTGGCATTCGCCGATTCCGCTTCGCTCGCGGCGCATCCCGATGTGGATCTTGTCACGGTCAGTGTGAAGGTGCCGGACCATTACCAGTCCGTGATGGCCGCGATCGACGCCGGCAAACATGTTTATTGCGAGTGGCCGCTCGGCCGTGACACCGCAGAAGCGATCCGCATGCGAGACGCGGCGGATCGGCGCGGCATCTGCCATGCAGTTGGTCTGCAAGGCCAGGTTTCGCCGGCGATCAATTACGTCAAAGACCTGATCGCTGACGGATATATCGGTCGCGCATTGTCGGCAACGCTGTTCGTCAATGCCGGAAACTGGGGCAAGACGATCGATCGAGCCTACCAGACCGACCGAGCCAATGGTGCCAACCTGATGACAATTACCGGCGGCCACAACCTCGACCTACTCTGCCATTGCCTGGGCGAGTTTCGCGCACTGTCCGCTTTCGCGGTCAGTCAACGCGACCATATCCCATTGCAAAGCACCGGTGAGATGATCGCCAAGAATGTGCCTGACCAACTTGTGGTCAGCGGTATTGTGGGTGATGGCGCGGTGGTGTCCTGCCAGGTGCGCGGCGGCATGACCCGCGGGCACGAATTCCTGTGCGAAATTCATGGGGAGGACGGTGACCTGGTACTGGGCGCAACCTCTCGCGCCTCGACACAGCGCCAGGAACTCACGGTACAAGGAGCACGTGGCGCAAGCGGCCCACTGGCGGACATGGCGATCCCGGCGAAGTATCGTTGGGTACCTGATACAGTACCACAAGGTTCGCCGTACAACGTCGCACAGCTCTACGCGCGTCTGGGTGAGGGCATTCGAAACGGCAAGCCAGTAACGCCGGGGTTTGCTGCGGCGGTTACCCGGCATCGCTTGCTGGATATGATCGTGCGGGCAGCGGAAACCGGGCAGCGGCAAATCGCCTGATGTGGCGGATCGCCTACCCCAAATCCTCGTGCCAGGTCCGGCCGTCCCGCTCGATCAATGCGATCGCCGCAGTCGGGCCCCAACTTCCGGCGGGGTAGGGGCGCGGGTGATCCGGCCGGCCCGCCCAGGCATCGAGGATCGGTTCAACCCAGATCCAGGCAGCCTCGACTTCGTCGCGGCGCATGAACAGGGTGGCATCGCCTCGCACGGTGTCCATCAGGAGGCGCTCATACGCGTCAGGGAAGCGCATGTGGAAGGTCTTCTCGAAACGGATATCCAGACCGGTTGGTGACAGGCGCAGTCCGCCCGGGCCCGGATCTTTTGTCATCATCTCCAGCCGCATGCCTTCTTCCGGCTGCAGCCGGATGATCAGGCGGTTTGGCTCCCACTCCGCTGCCTGGGCCGGGAAGATCGAGAACGGTTGGGCGCGGAACTGGATCACGATCTCGGACACTTTTTGTGGCAGCCGCTTGCCGGTGCGCAAATAGAACGGAACATTGGCCCAGCGCCAGGTCCGCACTTCGGCTTTCAGGGCCACGAAGGTTTCCGTCCCGCTGGGCTCGTTGTCGCCTAAGTCGGTCAGGTAGTCACCAACCGGTTTCCCCTCGATCGCGCCATGCGTATACTGGCCGCGCACTGTCAGCGTCCCGACCTCGTGTGGCTCCATCGGCCGCAACGCCCGCAGAACCTTGAGTTTCTCGTCGCGTACGCGGTCGGCCTGGAGTGACACCGGCGGCTCCATTGCGATCAGGCAAAGCAATTGCAGCAGGTGATTCTGCACCATATCGCGCATTGCGCCGGCGCGGTCGAAGTAGCCGGCGCGGCCTTCCAGCCCGACCGTCTCGGCGACGGTGATCTGCACGTGGTCAATGACATCGGTTGACCACAACCGCTCGAAAATTGTGTTGGCGAAGCGCAGTGCCAGCAGGTTCTGCACGGTCTCCTTGCCCAGGAAGTGGTCGATGCGGAAGGTCTGCGCCTCCGTGAAGACTTCGCCGACG
>Ga0187879_10003172_pt1 | contig 11075 bp, 8 predicted proteins | sample June2016WEW_19_1_FD_132423 | JGI IMG/M metagenome (GOLD analysis project Ga0187879, IMG submission 132423) | Peatland microbial communities from SPRUCE experiment site at the Marcell Experimental Forest, Minnesota, USA - June2016WEW_19_10 | ecosystem: Environmental > Terrestrial > Soil >... | reverse complement strand
GAGCCTTTGACGATGAAGGCCAAAGCCGGTCCGGAGCCGAGCGCCATGTCGATGGAGTCAGACGCCATCGCCTGTTGCAGCTTGGCGTCGCCGGCGAACGCGCTGCCCTCGACGTCGAGGCCGTTATTCTTGAAGAAGCCCTTGCGGATGCCGATGTCGAGCGGCGTGAACGAGAACGCTTCGGGCACTGCCTTGCCGACGCGCAAAGTTTCGGAGGCCGGCGCCGGCGTGGTGATAAGCGCACCCGCAAGCGCGGCGGCGAAGAGCGTAACTATGCGGTTCGCCATTCTTTGCATCAGCTCTTCGGCAGAAATGCCTCGGTGTAAAGCTTGCTCATGTCGGGCGCGTCGGGCAGCGTTTTCATCTCGACGAAGGAGCGGCTCAGCACCTTGAGCGCCGCGGGGTCGAAGTGGCCGTCATTGGTGAACATCGGCATCAGCTCGTCATAGATGCCGCTCGTGATTTTCTCATCGGTGCCCATCACCGTCATGGCGATGGCGACCGACTTCGCCTTGTTCGCCCGCATGAAGGCTATTGTCTCGAACCAGCCTTGCAGGAACGCGGTCAGCGCCGCGGGCTTTTGCGCGATGGCGGTGTCGGTGGCAAAGATGACGTGCATGATGAAATTCTTTGCCACGTCGCCGAACCGCATCAGGATGCGGCCGTCGCCGCGGGTGACGAAATTGAGCGCCGAGCCGATATCGACCACGCAGGCATCGACCGCGCCCGACTTCAGCGCGGCAATGCGCGCCGCGTTTTCGCCGATCGGCACCTGGGTGAAGCCGTCAAATCCCCAACCGTGCTGGCGCGACACCTCGTTCATCAGCCAATTGGTCGCCGAGCCGACGGTCGAGATCGCGACCTTGCGGCCCTTGAGATCGTCGATGGTCTTCACCGAACCGTCGGCGCGCACCACCATGGCAAAGATCAACGGCGGTCCCGCCATGGCGGCAATGCCCTTGACCGGCGAGCCCTTGGCAATGAAGGCGAGCCCGGGTCCGGAGCCGAGCCCGATATCGACCGCGTCGGCGGCCATGGCCTGCTGCAATTTGGCGTCGCCGCCGAAGCCGGCAATGTCGAGATCGAGATTGTGCTCGGCGAAGATGCCGACCTCTTTGCCGATATTCGCAGGCGTGAACGAGAACGATTCGCGCCCGGCATTGCCGACGCGGATGAGTTCGGAGGCCGAGACGGCAGACGCCGTCACCAGGCCGATCGCCGCCGCCGCGACGAACGTCAGCGCCGATCTCATCGTTCCCCCCACTAGGATTGTTATCCGCGGCCCGATCTTAGCGCATTTCGCCGCCGCTCGGTCTCAGCCTCGTCGAGCGTCAAATCGTCCCTGAGCACGACGCCATAGGTCTCTTCGGCGAAGCGGCGCGAGACGAATTCCTCGATCACGTCAGAGCGCACCGCCGCAACGTCACGGTCCAGCGGATTGCCCCAGCCGCCGCCGCCGCCGGTGCGCACGATCACCTCGGAATCGACCGGCACCGGATAATGGATCGCATCCATGGAGCGGAAGTCGTTCTCGCCCGGCTTGCGCAGCAGAAAATCGGCGGTCGCGCCGGCCGTGCCGCCCCATAGCCCCCAGGGCGGACATTCCGCGCGCTTGGGATGATCGAAATTCCAGCGGCCCTCGACCAGGTTGCGCACGCTGGTGTCGATGCCCAGCCCGCCGCGGTGCTTGCCGGCACCGGCGGAATCCGTGCGCAGCGCGCGCCCTTCCACCAGCACCGGGCATTTGAGCTCGATGCCCTCGATCGAGGCGTTGCGCACGTCGCCCTGGCAGACCGAAACCGTGCCCGACACGCCGTCCTCGGACGGTCGCCCGCCCCAGCCGCCGCCCTCGATGCTCTGCACGACGAAGCGGCGTTGCGTCTTCGGATGCACGCCGAAGAACACGATGGAGCCGCCGAGCAGGCCGTGATGCCCGGCCGGCACACGGTCCGGCATGGCCTTGGCGAGCGCCCTGATGATCGTGTCGACCACCGTCGGCACGATGATGCTCCAGCCCGCCATCGGCGCCGGATACTTCGCCATCATGATATTGCCTTCGGGGATGACCACCTTGAGCGCGCGGAACGAGCCTTCGTTGACCGGCTCGAGCGGTCCGGTCAGCGCCTTGTAGGCGACGCGGGCGCCGGCATAGGTGCGCGAATTGATCGCCGCCTTGCGCTCGCCCGAGGTGGCGGAGAGGTCGATGGTCATGGAACCATGATCAACCGTGACCTTGGCGTGGATCGGCACCCGCTCGCCGCGCTTGACGCCATCGTCGTCGATGAAAGAGCCCGCCTCGTAGACGCCGTCGGCGAGCTTTTCGACGACGTTGCGGCACTTGCGCTCGGTCTCGTCGAAAATCTGCGCGATGGCGTCGAGAATGGTGTCCCTGCCGTATTTATCGAACAGCTCGGTCATGCGGCGGACCGCGAGCCGGCACGCCGCCATCTGCGATTTCATGTCGCCGAGCGAGGATTCCGGGAAGCGGATGTTGTCCTTGAGCACGCGGTAGAGCGTCTCGTTGAGCTTGCCGCGCTCGTAGATTTTCAACTGATCGAGTTGCAGCCCTTCCTGCCACGGATCGGCGACAGTCGGGCCGGCGCCGAAGCCGGTCGACATGCCGCCGATGTCGATCCAATGGGCGCGCACCATGGCGAACATAAGAAGCTCGCCTTTGTAGAAGTACGGCGTGTAAATGACGATATTGTTGAGGTGCTGGCCGGCGACCGCCTGGTGATTGGTGATGACGACGTCGCCGGGGTGAAAGCCCTTGGCGCCGAAGCGCGCCATGGCGTCGGTGATGATGACGCCGAGATCGGCGACGAAATGCGACACGCCGCCGACGTTTTGCGAGATCAGCTCGCCCTTGGTGTTGACCAGCGAGGTGCAGAAATCGCGCACCTCGTAGATCATCATGTTGTAAGAAGTGCGCTGCAGGTCGGCCGCCATCTCGTTGGCAACGGCAGGCAGCGCATTGCGGATGACTTCGAGCGTAACGGCGTCGAGGGCCTTGCGACGCTGCGGCTTTTTCTTCGCGCGCAAAGCTTGTTTGCGGGATTTCGCCATCACACGCCTCCGACGTCGATAATCAATTCGCCGGAGCGCGCCACCCGGCAGCTATCGCCTTTGAACAGCACCGTGGTGGTGCCGTGCTCCTCGATCAGCGCCGGGCCTGAGATGCGCGCGCCGGCGCCGAGATCGGGGCGCTGGTAGATCGGGCAGGACACCGGCTTCTTCGGATCGCCGAGATAGACGTCGCGGCGTTTCGGTTTCGCGGCGGTCTTTGCAGTCAGCTTAGGGAAGGTCAGTTTCGCGCGCTTGCCGATGGCCGCAAGGCGGATATTGACCATCTCGACCGGCTCGTCGGGCGAGTGGTGCGAATAGCGGTGCTCGTAAAGCGCATCGAATGCGGCGCGGATCTTCTGCCGGTCACCGCGCTTGATGAGGTCGCGCGACACCGGCACCGAGAGTGTGAATTCCTGGCCGACATAGCGCAGGTCGAGCTCGGTCTGGAATTCCGCTTTGGCGGCATGGCGCAGGCTCTTCTTCGCCTCGCCGGCCATCTCGTCATGCACCTTGGCGAGCGTGGCAAAGTCCAAGCTGGCGAGGTCGCAATAGAAGGTGCGGGTGAAATCGTGGCGCTCGTCGGCGAGCAGCATGCCGAGCGCGGAGAAGTGCGAGGGAAACAGCGGCACGATCACTTTCGGAATGTGCAGTTCGCGCGCGATGGCGCAGACGTGCAACGGCCCGGCGCCGCCGGATGCGACCAGTGCGAATTCGCGCGGATCGTAGCCTTTCTCGACCGAAACCTCGCGCACCGCGAGCGACATTTTCGAGATGGCGATCTCGACGATGGCCTGCGCCGCCTCGATCGTATCCATCTTGAGAGGTTTTGCGATGCTCCGTTCGATGCCGGCGCGCGCGCCGTCGGCGTCGAGCACCATCTGGCCGCCGAGGAAATTGTGCGGGTCGAGCCGGCCGAGCAGCACATTGGCGTCGGTGATGGTCGGCTCGGTGCCGCCGCCGCGATAGCAGATCGGGCCGGGATCGGCGCCGGCGCTTTGCGGGCCGACTTTGAGCGCGCCGACATCGTCGGTCCAGGCGATGCTGCCGCCGCCGGCGCCGACTTCGACCACGTCGATCATCGGCAGCATCACCGGATCGCCGCTGGCATAGCCGCCGACGTAATAGCCAGGCGCCAAGGTCGGCTCGCCGTCGCGCACCAGGCTCGTCTTCGCCGTGGTGCCGCCCATGTCGAACGAGATCACGTTGGCGAATCCAAGCGCCTGGCCGACGCGCGCCGAAGCGATGATGCCGCCGACCGGTCCCGACTCCATCATCGCCACCGGACGTTCAGTGGCAACTTCCGGCGTCATGACACCTCCATTGGAGCGCATGATCGAGAGATTGCCGCGGAAGCCGACGCCGCCGAGGTCGTGGCCCAAGCTTTTGACATAGCCGCCGACCTTCGGGCCGATATAGGCGTTCACCACCGTAGTCGACATGCGCTCGAACTCGCGATATTCGCGCAGGATGTCGTGGGACAGCGACAGATACGCGCCGGGCAGCGCTTCGCGCACCATGGCGCCGGCGATGCGCTCATGCTCGGGATTGGCATAAGCGTGCAGCAAGCACACCGCGACCGCTTCGACGCCTTCGGCGGCGAGCGCGCGGCAGGCTTCAGTGATGCTCGCTTTGTTGAGCGGATGGTGCACCTCGCCCGAGCTCATGACGCGCTCGTCGATCTCGCGCGTCAGGTGCCGCGGCACCAGCGGCCGGTGGCGATGAAAAAACAGATTGTAGGCTTCCGGGCGGTTGCCGCGGCCGATGATGTAGACGTCGCGGGTGCCGCGGGTGACGATCAGTCCGGTCTTGGCGCCCTTGCGCTCGATCAGCGTGTTGATGGCGATGGTCGAGCCGTGGATCAGCTCGTCGATCGCGGAGGCCGCGAGCCCGCTCTGGCGAATGCAGTCGAGAATGCCCTGCGTCAGCTCGTGCGGCGTCGTCAGGCTTTTGGCCTCGACGAATTTTCCGGCCTTGTCGTCGAAGCCGACGAGGTCGGTAAAGGTGCCGCCGATGTCGATGGCAACGACGATCATCGCCGCGTCCCGAAGTGGCGCAGCTTGCATACGCCTGCGCAGGTTGAAAGGAGTGCCGTCACGGCGCGGCAGACTATAAGTTTTCCCGCAGAACACAACATGCCCGGCCGTTGATTTACATCAAGGCGGCATGCCGCGGCGGCCGGCCATAATGTGGTCTAATGGATCGAGGAGCGCATCATGTCGCAAAACGTCGGTACGATCGATCGCGCCATCCGCATTGTCATCGGGCTGGTGTTGATCGCATTTGCCATTCCGATCGGGTTTCCCGCTACCGGATGGAATTGGATCGGATGGATCGGCGTTGTCCCGATCCTGACGGCCTTCCTCGGCAATTGTCCGGCCTATAGCGTGTTCGGCTTTTCGAGCCGCTGAGCAAGCTTGCAAAGAAACGTGCTGCTCGGATGGAGAGTGTGATGGACAATTGGCCGGAACAAACCAGAGAACTTTCGGCGCTGCTGAAGAATTTACGCGGCGGCGCGCCCGATGTGATGAAGGCCTTCGCCGGCATCGCGCAGGCCGCCTTGGCGCCGAAGTCGCTCGACGTGAAAACCAAGGAGCTGATCGCGCTCGGCATCGCGGTCGCGGTGCGCTGCGACGATTGTATCGGCTTTCACGTCAAGGCGGCGCTCCGGCAAGGCGCGTCTCGCGAGGAAGTGACCGATGTGCTCGGCATGGCCATCTATATGGGCGCCGGGCCTTCGGTCATGTATGCCAGTCACGCGCTCGAGGCTTTCAGGCAGTTCGAGACCGAGAGCGCCAACACGTCCGTTGCCCCGGCATAGCGGCGCTCGCGTGGCAGCATTCGTCTAAAAATCCGCGCTCTAGTGCTTCTTCCGCATCTCGTGCGATGAATTGACGGTGGCGTGCAGGTTGCGGGCGAATTCGACGGCGCCGAACACCGCCATGTCGGGCGCGGTCTTGACGTATTCCTTGACGCCGAGGATCGCCGGCCGCGGCGCTTTGAGGATCGCGGCGCACAGCGTCGCCACCGCGTCGTCGAGTTTCGCCGCCGGCACCACGTCGCTGACGATGCCGAAGCTGAGCGCGCGCTCTGGTGAGATCTCGGCCTGCGAATAAACCAGATAGCTCATCGCCTTGCGCGGCACCCGGTCGACGAACGACGACATCACCATTGTGGGCAGGATGTTGTGCGCCATTTCCGGGACCTGGAATACCGCCTTGTCGCTGGCGAGCGTGATGTCGCAGGCCGCGGCGATGGCGCAGCCGAAGCCGAGCGCGCGGCCTTGCACCGCGGTGACGATCGGGATCTTGGCGTTGCGCATGGCGCCGTAGCAGTTGAACACCACGTCGCTGAAATTGCGGCGCTCGAGCGCGTCGGGATCCTGCTTGGGCGTCGAGCCCATCACGGCGCGGCCGACGCAGAAATCCGCTCCTGCCCCGCGCAGCACGACGACGCTCGAAGTTTTCTCCGCACCCTCGATGATGCCTGTCAGCGTGGCGACCATCTCGTCGGACACCGCGTTGCCGCGCTCCGGCTGGTTCAAGGTGATGCGCAGGATCGCTCCGTCTTGCTGAGTCAGAATGTCGGGCATGGTCGCTCCCTTGCGCGTTACGCTTTGGCTGATTGGATGGCGCGCCAAATGCGCTCCGGCGTCACCGGCATTTCGATGTGCGTCACGCCGAATTCGGCGAGCGCATCGACCACGGCATTGACCACGGCGCCGAGCGCGCCGGTGGTGCCGCCTTCGCCGGCGCCGCGCACGCCGAGCCGGTTGGTCGGCGTCAAAACTTGGCTGATATCGGTGGTGAACGATGGCAACAGATCGGCGCGCGGCATGGCGTAGTCCATGAACGACGCCGAGAGCAACTGGCCCTCCGCATCGTAGCTGCAGCACTCCCACAGCGCCTGGCCGATGCCTTGCGCGGCGCCGCCGTGGGTTTGGCCGTCGACGACCATCGGATTGATGGCGCGGCCGACGTCGTCGACCGCCGTATAGCGCACCAGGTCGAGGTTGCCGGTTTGCGGATCGATCTCGACCTCGCAGACGTGCGCGCCATAAGGGAAGCCGAGCTGCTTGATGGTCTCGTCGGCGGTCGCCGCCAGCGGCCCGCGCAAATCTTCCGGCACGATTTTGCCATCGGCCGCCGCCGCGGCAACGTCGAAAATTCCGACTGAGCGGTCGGTGCCTTTGACGGTGAAGCGGCCGCCCGCAAAGGCGATGTCGTCCTCGGCGGTTTCCAGCATGTGGGCTGCGATCTTCTTGCCCTTCTCGATGACCAGGTCGGAGGCGTTGCCCATGACGATGCCGGCGAGCCGCATCGAGCGCGCTGAATGCGAGCCGCCGCCTTCCTTGACGATGTCGGTGTCGCTCTCGTTGACATAGACGTCGTCGAACGGCACGCCGAGCCATTCCGCCACGCATTGGGCAAAGGTGGTCTCGTGGCTTTGCCCGCTCGAGAGCGTGCCGACCACGACGTCGACGCGGCCTTGCGGATGCACGGTGATGTCGGCGCGCTCGCGCGGATAGCCGCCGGTGGTCTCGAGATAACAGCACAGTCCGATGCCGCGCAGGCGTTTGCGTTTTCGCGCCTCGGCGCGGCGGCGCTTGAAACCGGCCCAGTCGCCGAGTTCCATGGCGCGATCCATCACCACGCGATAGGTGCCGTTGTCGTAAGTAATGCCTTGCGGGTTCTTATAGGGAAACGCCGACGGCGGAATGAGATTGCGCTTGCGCAGCGCGATCCGATCAAAACCGTGCTCCTGGGCGGCTTTGTCGATCAGCCGCTCGATGACATAGATGACTTCCGGCCGGCCGGCGCTGCGATACGGTGTCGTACACATCGTGGTCGAAAGCACCGCGCGCGCGGAAATGTGCGAGACCGGAATGCGATAGCCCGACGTCGCGAGGCCAACGCCCTTCACCAGCGGCACGTAAGACCCGCTGTGCGCCCCGACATTGCTGAGATTGTTGGTCCGCAGCGCCAGGAAGCGGCCGTCGGCGTCAAGCGCCAGCTCGGCCGACACTGTGAGATCGCGGCCCATATAGTCGCTGATGAACGCCTCGGTGCGGTCGGCGGTCCATTTCACCGGCCGCCCAACCTTGCGCGAGCCCCAGACCACCAGCGCGAATTCCGGAAAGAAGCTGTTACGCGTACCGAAATTGCCGCCGATTTCGTGGGCGACCACGCGCACCGCTTCGAACGGCACGCCGAGGATTGCGGCAATCTCCTTCTTCTGGCGCACGATGCCGCCGGAGCCGGCGTAGAGCGTGTAGCGTTCGGTCGCAGGGTCGTAGACGCCGACGGCGGCGCGCGGCTCCATCGGCACGCCGGTGACGCGGTTGACCCAGGTGTCGAGCCGCGTGACATGGGCGGCGCGAGCGAACGCTGCATCGGTCGCCTTGGCGTCACCGACCTCGGCGTCGATCATGATATTCGGCAAGTCGTCGTAGAGCCGCGGCGCGTCGGGCCTGACGGCGGCGGTCGCATCGATCACGGCCGGCAGCGACTCGTAGTCGACGATCACTTTCTCGGCGGCATCCTTCGCCTCAGCGATCGTCTCGGCAATGACGAAGGCAACGGCGGCGCCGACATGACGGACACGATCGGTCGCCAGCACCTGATGCGGCGCCACCGGCACCGGCGAGCCGTCGCGATTGGTCAGCACGATGTCGGGCGGCGTGCCGGCGGCGGCGAGGTGCGGAATGCGCTTGAGGCCGTCGGCCAGTGCGTCCTGGCCGGTTAGAACCGCGAGCACGCCGGGCATGGCGCGCGCCGCCGCAACGTCGATCGCGCGGATCAACGCATGGGCATGCGGCGAGCGCACAGCGGCGCCGTAGGCCTGGCCCGGCAGATTAAAATCGTCGCTGTAATTGCCGCGGCCGGTGACGAGGCGTGCGTCTTCCTTGCGGCGTACCGTTTGTCCGATGCCTGCGTTCATGATGGCGCGAGTACAAAACGAGTGGCGGGAGGCGATAGTCTCACAGCAAAACGGACCCGGCTACCCACTATTCGGTTTGTTTCCGTCGCTTATGCATAGCTCCGCCACGGACGCATGCGGCCGAAAGCTTGCCGCGCGGGCCAGACGTTAATGAGCGGTAAATGGCCAAAAGCCTGCGGAACTTGCTCGTTGAGCGCGAAGGTGCGCGCCTTTTAACCAAATTCGAACCCGGTTCGTGGCATTAAGGCGCTGAAATATTTTGCTAAAACGGCGGCCGGTCTTGTCCCAATATCTTCGTGCCTTGCTGCAGCCCGCGCCGCTCTTCGGCTTGGCGATCATTGCCGTTTTCTGGGTCGGCCTCGTCTTCGTCCTGCCGGACGCGCACGGAACCCTTTCCGGCTTTGAGCGACATCGGACGGTCTATTTCGCCGCCGCCGCGGTGCTCACGCTGCTCGAACTGATAACCGTCGCCGCCGGCATCCGCCGGCAATTGTCGCTGGAAAAAACCAATCTGCGTTTCACCACGGCGCTGGAGAACATGACGCACGGCCTGTGCATGTTCGACGGCAATAAGCGCCTCGTCATTTGCAACGAACGTTACGCCAGCCTCTATCGCCTGCCGCCCGAACTTCTGAAAGCCGGCACGTCGCACGAGGCGATCATCGCCAACCGCGTCATGAACGGCCTGCTCAAGGGCGAGAAGAGCGCCGGCGCCGTGGACAAAAAACTCGGCGCCTTGGGCAAGCATTCGGCTGAAAAAGTTTCGAGCCGGATCGACGAGCTTGCCGACGGCCGGCTGATCCGCGTCGTGCGTCAGCCGATGCCGGACGGCGGCTGGGTCGCGACCCACGAAGACATCACCGAGCGGCAACGGCTCGAAGCTCAGCGCGACACCATGCTGGCGCAGGAAAACCGTAGGCTATCGACCGAGAGCGCGATCTCGTCGTTTCGCAAGCGGGTCGAGGAGGTGCTCGGCACCGTCAGCAACTCCACCGACGCGATGAAATCGACCGCCAACGCGCTGATCGGTTCGTCGCACGAGACGACGCAGCACGCCGAGGGGGCGTTGCGCGAATCCAACGACGCCGCGGCCAACGTCACCTTGGTCGCCGGTTCGGCCGAGGAATTGTCGGCCTCGATCGCCGAGATCAATCAGCAGCTCGCCCAGACCACCGAACTGGTCGGCAATGCCGTGAGCAACGCCAAGGCGACCAACGGCCAGTATGCCGGCCTGCAACAGGCGGCGCAGAAGATCGGTGACGTCGTCGCGCTGATCCGCAACATCGCCGGCCAGACCAACCTGTTGGCGCTCAACGCCACCATCGAGGCGGCGCGGGCCGGCGACGCGGGGCGCGGCTTTGCCGTCGTCGCATCGGAAGTCAAATCGCTGGCGGTGGAAACCGCCAAGGCGACCGAAGAGATCGCGCGGCACATCCTGGCGGTGCAGCAATCGACCGGCGGCGCCGTCGAAGCGGTGCACGGCATCGAAGAGAGCATGAACGAGATTTCCACGCGCGCCGCCAGCGCCGCCGCCTCGATCCTGCAGCAGAGCGCCGCGACCTCGGAGATTTCGCGCAATGCGGTGAATGCGGCGAGCGGCACGAGCCTCGTCGTCTCGGCGCTGGGCAAGGTCTCGGAAGCCGCCATCGGAACCCGCGCCGCGGCGGAAACCGTGCTGACCGCGTCGCAGTCGGTCGACACCTCGGTCGGCAATCTGCGCGCCGAGATCGAAACCTTCCTCGACAAAGTCACGGTCTAAGGCCGATACGCCCCCGTGAATCGGCGCTTAGTGCGCCGCGGTGCATCCGATCGAGCCCCATCAAACTGCTGTGCGAAGCTCGCCAAGCGACCGAACGGGGGCAGACAAGGTTGAAGCCATATGGTATTCAACCCGCGAGGGGATCACGACCATGATCAAACATGTCAGCAAACTGATCGCAGCTCCAATTGCGCTATTTGGGGCGCTTTCATTCCTCGCCGCCGGCCCGGCATTTTCCGAGAATCCGCCGAAGCGAGTCTACATCGTTCAGAGCTATGAGGCTGGACATGTCTGCGGCGAGCCGCAGGCCGAG
>Ga0187879_10003171_pt1 | contig 11076 bp, 10 predicted proteins | sample June2016WEW_19_1_FD_132423 | JGI IMG/M metagenome (GOLD analysis project Ga0187879, IMG submission 132423) | Peatland microbial communities from SPRUCE experiment site at the Marcell Experimental Forest, Minnesota, USA - June2016WEW_19_10 | ecosystem: Environmental > Terrestrial > Soil >... | reverse complement strand
GAGCCGCCGCGGAAGGCGTCCTCGATCAGCGGGGCGTCCCGGTCCGCCCGGAAGGTCAGCCTCGCGGACCTGACCCCGGTGGACCTGGTAGTGATGGGCAGCGTCGCCGTCGGCGAGGACGGCGCGAGGCTGGGGAAAGGCGGCGGTTTCGCCGACCTGGAGTTCGCGCTGGCGACCGCGGCGGGGCTGATCGGCCCGCAGACTGTGGCCGTGACGACCGTTCACGAGATGCAGGTCCGCCCGGCCGGGGTCATCCCGCTGACCGATCACGATGTCCCGGTCGACTTCATCGTCACCCCGGAACGGGTCATCGACTGCCGCCCGGCCCGCGGGAAGCGGCCGGCTGTGGGCATCCGCTGGGAAGACCTCACCGACGAGAAGATCGCGGCCATCCCGCTCCTGGCCGAGCAGCGGTAGGGGCGGCTAGCGCCGCACCGTGAGGGCCGGGGCCCAGCGGGGTCGTCGGTTTTCATTCCTGGGGGGTGGCCCAGGCGAAGTAGCCGGGGGCCGGCTGGGTGAGGGTCCAGCCGGGGGCTTGTTTGGAGTGGTGGTCGTGGCGGCAGGCGGGTTCGTGGGTGCACTTGCAGGTGGGCTCCCCGCACGTGTACGTGGCACCATCAGGTCAGCCAGTCCGACCCGGTGACTCACCGAAAACGCTCTCGCTCATACGCGCTCACCGCGGCTTCTGAGGGTTTCGGAGTCAAGGCGATCAACGCCCGGAGTGCGGGCGCGGCGCTTGTCGCCCAGCCCGACCCCGGCCTGGAGCGACGGGCAGGCTCGAGTGAGGTTCAAGATCGCCGGGCCGATCTGTCGATTTGCGGGGGTCCCGTCCGTCGGACTTAGTGTCAGGCAGGCCCATAGTCCGGTCGCAGACGCCGACCGGTGAGCGCGAGGAGAATGCGATGGCGAAGTTCGTGTATGTCTACATCGGCGGTCAGGTGGCAGAGATGCCAGAGGCGCAGGAGCAGGCGATGCAGGCCTGGGGGGCATGGTTCGGCACACTCGGCGACTCGGTCACCGACATGGGGAACCCGTTCGGTAACTCCGCGACCGTAAGTTCGGGCGGTGTCACCGACGGGGGCAAGTCCGGCGCGGGCGGCTACTCGATCGTGTCCGCCGACTCGCTGAGTGATGCGACGGCGAAGGCAAAGGGCTGCCCGGTGCTAGCCAGCGGCGGGTCCGTCGAGATCTACGAGGCCATCCCGATGTAGTGGCACTGGCCTTGGGCCGCGGGCGGGCCCGAGCCGCTGGGGCGGGGCGTTTTGCGCGGCATGCTGGTCCTGCTGCCTGGCGCGCGGCAATCCGGATACATCTCGTGCGGATTGCCGCGCGCTATTGCGCGGATCACGTCGTGGTAATTCGACTCGCAGCCCACCGGGCGCAGGAGCGCCGGTGCCCTACTATCCGGCGTGATCGGTCATGCTCTGACCAGATTGGGCTCTTCTGCGCACTCGCAGCTGATCTGGGTCATCTCTCCGGGCTGCCATGGCGGGCCAGCCCAACCCACCCGCGATAACGACGTGGTGCACAGCGATCACGGCGAGCATGATGAGGCGAGCATGTGATGAGTGCATGTCGGTCGCTGGGTAGCAGACAGCTGCACAAGATCATGAGCCGGTGTCGAAGCGATCATGGGCTCGCGCAAACCGTGTCAGGTCTTGCTGACCAGCGTGGCCGCGAGGTCCGCTGCGGGCCGTGCGGGTCGAGTGCCGCGCGGGGCTGATCCACAGCTCAAAGTCGTGCCCGGAGGCGAGCGAGGCCCGACTGTATGCTCGACACGAGGTACAGACACTCGCCGGCCTTGAGAAGGAGCGATATGCCGAAGCCGACCATCGTCCTGGTCCACGGTGCGTGGGCAGATGGAGCGAGCTGGAACGCCGTTTCGACCGAGCTCCAGAGCCAGGGCTTCACTGTCCTCACCCCGCCTAACCTCCTCCACGGGGTGGCAGGAGACGCCGCGTACGTCGCGTCGTTCCTGAAGCAGCGCACGACCGGTCCCGTCGTCCTGGTCGGCCATTCCTATGGAGGCGTGGTGATCACGAACGCTGGTACCGCCGGTGGTGACGTCAAGGCGCTCGTGTACGTCGACGCGTTCATCCCCGACGTGGGCGAGACCGTCTTCCAGATCCTCGGCGGCTCGGGCTCCGCGTTCGACATTCCCGACCCAAGCGCCGTTTTTGACATCGTCGGCTACTCCGGAGCCCCCGAAGGGGACGCCGAGGCGTTCCTCAAGCCATCGACCGTCCACGAGTCCTTCGCGCAGGACCTTCCCGAGGCCGACCGGTGGCTGATCGTCGCGAGCCAGCGTCCGATCACGCTCGGCGCGAACACAGCGGGGACGGAAACAGCCGCCTGGAAGACCATACCGAGCTGGACCGTGATCGGAACCGAGGACCGCGTCATCCCCCCGGCCACGCAGCGGAGGATGGCGGAGCGGGCGGGCTCGACGATCACCGAGGTAGGCGGATCACACGTATCGATGGTGTCCCATCCTGAGGCTGCCCTCGAGGCCATCCTCGCCGCCGTCGCTACCGTCCCCGCTTAGGGACGGACAAACCTTCTCCGCCGCGGATAGCGCCCCGCTGCGCCCTAAGCAGGCGTTGGCCGAAGCCCGACAGCGGTCACGCTCTCGGCCGCCGTTCTTGCCCTGCCAGTTTCGCAAGCCCGGGCCATACCGGCCGGGACCCCGCCAACAAGCCCGCCTGCCCGCCGCCGAGGGGCAGCCCAGGTGTGTGGTTATGACTTGCACGCGGGTTCGAGGCCGCATTCGCAAATATGTATGTTGAGCTGGGAAAACAGTTCTCTGGCGGTGTGATCCTGCTTTAGGTTTCGTCTGTGATGAGCGTGTCGAGCAACTTCCGCATCGGTTCAGCGTCGCCGCGCATGATTGCGGCGGATGCCTCGACGTTGCGGGCAGCGTCGAGGTGCTGCCAGTTAACGGTGAACCCGGCGTCACGGGCGAGCTGCTCGAAGAAGGCGCGCTGAGCCCGCCCGTTGCCCTCGCGAAACGGGTGAACCGCGTTGACCTCGCCCAGGTAGTAGGTCAGCCGGTCGATGAACAGGCGGCGTTCCCGGCCCCGGAGGAAGTTCTCGCCGCGCAGTCCGCGGAAGATGTCAGCCGACGAGGACTCGATGTACTGCGGCAAGCAGAACCGATTTGCTTTGGCGCTGGCGACCGTCCGGACCTGCCCGGCCCACTCATAGAGGTCACCGAAGATCCTCTGGTGGATGGCGCATAGGTGAGGCAGGTCATAGGTAGGGCTAACGGGTGATTCCCTGAGCAGGATCAGGGCCGCGTGGGTGATCTCGCGCTCCGCTGACTCGAACTCGCCGACAGTCCCCAGCCCGAGCTTGTTCAGCAGGATCCCGGTAACGGGATTGGTGTACGGGTCTTCAGGCACTAGGGCCGCCGATAGCGCGCGACCGTCCTGCGGTACAGCTCCGCGGCGCTGATCTGCCCGTCCACGTAGGCCGAGACCTCCCGGTCGTGCTCCGGGCTGAACGGTCCCGGAAGCTCGACCTGTACCGACTGGGCACCAGACAAGGCGGAGTCCAGGCGCGAGCGCTGGCGAGCCAGCGCTTCGTACCGCTCGTAGGCCTCGTACGGCAGGAGAATAGCCTCGGGCTTGCGGTGCGATCCGAAGGCTACCGGCTCGGCCGCGGCACCCTCACGGCGAAAGCGCGCGAGAATACCGGAGAGCCGCCGCCGGACTTCCGACAGTGGGTGCACCTGGATCACCGCGGGATTAGTCACAATTGATAGTGTACTAAAAGTTGTACAAGTTTAGCAGGCCGAACCTGTGTCGTTGTCGCAACTTATCTCGCCCAGGTCCAGGCCAGCCGTGCGACGAGCGCTTTCCTGTCCAGGTCACGAAGGCAATTCTCGCTGCGCAGCGCGCGGGGTATCTCCGCTGCCGGCGTAGCTTCCCCGGGATTGGGTGCCTGGTCCGGGTTCTGCAGGCCCTGGCCGGCGCGGCCCGCCCATGTGACCTGGGACGTGTCCCTCACCTGGCCGGTCAATGTGGTGAAATAGCGCTCAAGCGACATCCCGGGCAGTGACACGCTACCCAGGCCACAGGCGCGGTGCGGGGACGACGGTGGTGACCGGCCAGAAAGGCAGTGTCAATGTCCAGCGCGCAGTTGTACGACACCATCGGAGCCACCTACACCGTGACCCGGCGCACTGAACCGCGGATCGCTGCGCGGATCTGGGCTGCGCTCGGCGATGCCCGGACGGTACTGAACGTCGGGGCGGGCACCGGGTCCTACGAGCCTCCCGGCCGCCACGTCCTCGCGGTGGAACCGTCGGCGCTCATGCGTTCGCAGCGCCTCCCGGACGCGGCGCCGTGCCTGGCTGGATCTGCCGAGAACCTGCCGTTCGATGACCAGTCCTTCGACGCCGCGATGGCTGTTTGCACCGTTCATCACTGGCAGGACCCGATCGCCGGCCTGCGCGAGATGCGGCGCGTTGCCCGCCGCGTGGTGGTGTTCGCGGGCGACACCAGTGACCCTAGCCAGTTCTGGCTGACTCGTGACTACCTGCCCGAGTTCGCTGCCTTGAGAGCCTGCAGAGTCTTGGCATCGCTGACCGGGCTGGCCCGCGCGATCGGAGCCCGGATGGAACCGGTGCCCATCCCGTGGGACTGCGCTGACGGCTTCTTCGAGGCCTACTGGCGCCGGCCCGGGGCATACCTGGACGAGAATGCCCGTCGCGGAATATCGGTCTGGGCCACAGCCGGGCCGGACGCCGAGCAGAGGGCAGTGCACAGCCTCCGTAATGACCTCGCCTCAGGCCGGTGGGCCGAACGCAACCGCGACCTCGTCGATCTCGGCGCTGCAGAGCTTGGCCTTCGCCTGCTTATCGCCTGAACCCGCCACATCTGGGTACGACCTCGCTGCCCGAAGCCACGGGCGTTCCAGGCCCGGGCTCGCACCGCTCAACAGTCAGCTTCAAACCATCACTCCACCGTGAGTTGGAGCCCGTGTGACTGCGAACCGGCTCAGGCTGAGCCGGGCCGCGGGCACCTGACCGTGTTCTGCCGCACGGCGGGCCGCCGGTCGCGCCGGTACCAGCCGCGCCACGATCCGGACAGTCGGGGCTGGGAACCAGGTCGGCCCAGCTAACAACCGTTGACAAGACGGAGGACAGACAAGTCCTTGCCCAAGTGTGGTTATGACTTGCTGGCGGGAGTGTGCCCGCATTCGCAGGCCGGTTTGGGCGGGGAACGCCTCTTGCCGGGTGGAAGAATGCTGGACCGCGTAGAGCTGCGCCTGGTAAAGACTGATGCGGGAGGCGGTGGCGTATGCCCAGGTACGCGATCGTGGAGGCACCGTCGGCTCTCGGGCATGTCCCGGAGCATCGGGGTGTCGAGCGTGCCCCGGAGGTGCTGCTCGGAGCCGGGCTGGCTGACGGGCTGGCGGCTCGCCGTGCGGGCCGGGTCGGGGCGCCTGGGTATAGCGCCGAGCGTGATCCCCGTACGCAGGTCATGAATCCACAGGCGATCCGGGGTTACTCTCCACGGCTGGCTGATGCGGTGGCAGCGGTGCTCGATGAAGGGGAGTTCCCTGTCGTGCTGGGGGGCGACTGCTCGATCCTGCTCGGCACGATGCTGGCGCTCAGGCGGCGGGGACGCTACGGGCTCATTTATATCGACGGGGACGCCGACTTTTACCAGCCGGAGGTCAATCCGCTCAGTGGTGCGGCCTCGGCGAGCGATCTGGCGTTCGCAACCGGCCGCGGCCCCGACGTGGTGGCCGATATCGAGGGCCGACGGCCGCTGGTGCGCGACGACGACGTGGTGGTGTTCGCCTGCCGTGACGCTGTCGCCCGGGAACGGGCGGGCTGCCAGCCACTGCCGGACAACTTGCGCGTTGTTGACCGTGACCAGGTTCGGATTCTGGGCGCTGGCCCTGCCGCCAGCGAGGCCGTGAGATACCTGACGCGAGACGCGGGGCCGGTGGATGGATTCTGGGTTCACCTCGACGCTGACGTCTTCGACGAGACGATCATGCAGGCAGTGGATGATCCCCGGCCGGACGGCCTCGTCTGGGATGAGGTGGTTTCGGCACTGACCGTCGCAGTGCGCTCGGGCCGCGCAGTGGGCCTGCAGGTAGCGATCTACAACCCTGACATCGATGCCGACGGGTCCAACGGCCGCGGCTTGGCTGCCGCAGTGCGCGAGGCGCTTGCTGCATCCGCCGATGTATAAAATCAGCCAATCATCAGGCCCGGGCTTCGACATGCCAATCCTGGCCCCGCGCCACGGCACCCGGAAACGACATGCGATAAGCGTCCCGGACGGTGTATCAGCCGTTGCCGGGCCTGGTCTGGGCTGATCTGTTTGGACACTGCGGGTCCTGCCGGGTGACGTTAGGGTGCCGACCACGCCCATTTCGCCGCAGGCAGACCTGGGATACGGTCAAGGCGCTAGTAGCCCAGACGGGCGCGCTCGTGGCGCGACCGGTTTAGCTGGCAGCTGCCCCGGACCCCGGCGGTACAACGTCAACCGTCACGATGGGCCTCCAGGGAGCTCCGATGGTGCGATCCTCCGGCGCAGCGGCCCCCGCGCTCAGGCTTTCTGCAGTGTCGCGCAGGCGCAGGCGGGCCGTTTTGGCGGTGCTGTGCGCCTCCGCGCTCATCGTCAATGTGGACAACACCATCCTCAACGTGGCCCTGCCCACCCTCGTGCGGACACTGCACGCTACCTCCAGTCAGCTGCAGTGGATCGTCGACTCCTACGCGATGGTCTTCGCGGGCCTGCTGCTCGTCGGCGGCAGCCTGGCCGACCGGTTCGGGCGCAAGCGGTTCTTCCTCATCGGCCTGGGCGTTTTCGCGGCAGGATCCATCGGCGCCGCGTTCTCCGGGTCGGTGGACCTGCTGATCGCGTGGCGGGCCGTGATGGGGGCAGGCGCGGCGCTGACGATCCCCGCTTCGCTGTCGATCATCAACGACGTGTTCCGCGCCCCAGCGGAGCGGGCCCGCGCCATTGGTGCCTGGGCCGCGACCATCGGGCTTGGCATCGCCATCGGCCCGATCGCCGGCGGCCTGCTGCTGGCGCGATTCTGGTGGGGCTCCATATTCCTCGTCAACGTCCCGATCGTGGTCGCCGGGTTCGCAGGCGCCCTGCTGCTGGTACCCGACTCGAAGAACCCGGCCGCCGACCGGCCCGATCCCTGGGGGGCGGCGCTGTCGATCGGCGGCCTTGGCCTGCTGCTGTGGGCACTCATCGAAGCTCCCGCTAGCGGCTGGGGCTCCTGGAAGGTAATCGGAGCCGGACTGGCCAGCGTGGCCGTCCTCGGCACTTTTGTCATCTGGGAGGCCCGCAGCAGCCACCCGATGCTGAAGCTGGGGTTCTTTTCAGATCGCCGGTTCTCGGTGGCTGCGGCGGCTGAAATCCTCGGGGTCTTCGGGCTGCTGGGCGCGCTGTTCGTGCAGACCCAGTTCCTGCAGTTCGACCTGGGGCTGTCCCCCCTCCAAGCCGGGCTGCGCATCCTGCCCATGGCTGCCGTGCTCGCCGTGAGTGCGCCGTTGTCCCCGGTCCTCGCCCGCGTGATCGGGCTCAAGTTCACCGTTGCCGCCGCCCTGGCGGCGATCGCGGGCGGTCTGTGGCAGATCTCGGCGGTGTCCGCGGTTACCACAACCTACGCAGACGTGGTGCCCGGCCTTCTGCTGATCGGGCTTGGGGCCGGCCTTCTGCTTCCGACGGCGACGAACTCCGTCGTGGGATCCGTCCCTCAGGGCGACTCCGGGATGGGATCGGCCTCCAACGCCGTTGCGCTGCAGGTTGGCGGCGCGCTCGGGGTCGCCGTGATCGGGAGCGTGCTGTCGACTCGTTATCGGGACCACCTGACCACGGCGCTGGCAGGCCGGCACCTGCCAGCCGCTGCCACGCAGACCATCCTCGGCTCACTCGGCGGTGCCCTCGCCGTAGCCGCTCACGCCGGGGGCGCCGCCGGCGCCCTGCTGGCGCACACCGCGCGCGCCGCTTTCATGAGCGGCAACGAGATAGCACTGGCGGTCGGTGCCGCGGTCGCCCTGGCCGGCGTTGTCCTGGTGCTCGCACGCCTGCCGTCGCGGGTTTCGCGGGACTCACCGGATCCGCAGCGGGGAGCGGTGAGCACCGGGCGATCGCGGAACGCTGATGTCACGGCGGGAATCAAGGAGGATGCGGTCAGCCAGGAGAAGCCAGACGCGGCCGTTCACCTTCGTGCCGACAGGGCTTAATCCGGCTGGCTTCCCTCTTTGGCGGAGACCAGCACACATCCGGGCGTCTGTAAACGAGCGGCAGCGATGTAAGAGGTTTTCGCTCGCGCGCGGGGCCATGCCCGCATTCTCAGCTAGTGCCGCAGCAGGCTACTTTTGCCCAGTGTGGTGAGCGCTTGCTCAGCGCGGTAGCTGTCCGGCGTGGTTGACGAAGGCACGCTGCAAGACGGCGGCTATGCCGTTGGTTGTGCCGCCGGCGATGTTGATATCGCGCTCGCCGAGGTACTGGAGGGTCTGCTTGCTGAAGATCCACTCGCTTCGCACGCCCTGGGAGGTCATGGCCACCGCGACGCCGTGACGGCCGATCGCGTCCGTCGTGTCCACGACCACGGTTACGCCGGGGATCAGGGCGGCCGTCCGGTACAGTGCGGCGCTGACCTGTGGTGGTGTGATCGCCTCGCGCAGCAGGTCGCCGATGGTGGTGAACGCTTCCTCCGGGCGTGGCTGTTGCCCTTGCATCTCGCGCTCGATGAGGCTGAGCAGGGCATGCGGGTCGGTGGGCAGCGACTGCAGGAACCGGTAGGTGGGGTCGTTCACGCTGCCCCGGTCGGGGCACTGGGCGCCGGGGCTGTCGGCGAGCGGGGTGTTCTGGCCGTACTCGCGGAGCAGGCCCGTCACGCACAGGCTGGACACCGACTGCCAGATCTGCCGTTGGTGCGGCTTGTCCAGGACGCAGTTGTTACCGGACCCGCCGTTGCAGGTCTGGTAGGCCACCCAGCTCTTGATGTACCAGAACTGGCTGTCGCGCACCCGCGGGCCCGGCTGCTGGGCGGCGGCGGTGGCGATCTTGGCCAGTAGCCGCATGGCGGCGGGCGAGGCGCTGGAAGAGTTCCCGGGCAGGACGGCCAGCGCGATGGCGGCTGCGGCCACGGCGGCGGCCCCAGCGGCGGCGATGATGATCGCCGGCTTGCGGCGGCGGCGCGGGGCGGGCCTGCCTGCCGGTGGACTGCCGGCCGGGCGGAGTTCACTGATCAGGTGCTCCTTGAGGGCCTGCTGGCGGTCGGCCGGGAGGTCCCTTTCGGCCGGGGCTGGGAGCAGCCGGGCCAGTTCGGCCATGTCCCTGCCGCGGGTGCCGTTGGCATTCATCAGGGTCCCTCCGGTGTCGGCCGGGCCGCGTTCTCACGGTCATCCGGTACCTGTTCACGGCCGTCCGCCGGTTCCCCGCCAGGGGGCCCCAGCTTCCTGAGCTTGCGGCGTGCCCGCGACAGCCGGGACCGCACAGTGCCGACCGGCACGCCAAGCGCTTCCGCGGCCGACGCGTAATCCAGCCCAGACCAGACGCACAGCGCGATGAGCTGACGCTCGCCGCCGCGAAGCGCGGCCAGCGCCTTCGCGACCTCGCGTAGCTGAGCCGTGTCGTCCAGCCGCCCGGCTAGTTCGTCGGCGAAATCGGGCACCACGGGCGGCGGTGGAAGCCTGCTCATCGCCGCCTGGTGGCGGCGCGACGCTCTGGCCAGGTTGCGGGATACATTCACCGCGATGCCCAGCAGCCACGGCCGCAGCGACTCACCGCCGGGCTCGATTCTGCCGCGCTTTCGCCAGGCTTCCAGGAACGTGAGCGAGACCACCTCCTCGGCGGCAGACCAGTTCGCCGTCAGCCGGAAGCCCAGGTTGTAGACCGCGCGGGCGTACTCGTCGAAGAGCACGCCGAACGCATCGGAATCCCCGGCGCGGACACGTGCGCGCAGATCCGGCTCCATACACTTCACTGTCCGCTCGTCCCCTTGCGGTTCCAGTTGCCCCGGACTGAGACGGGCAGGTTCGGGCCACATGGTCAGGGGCCGCCAATTGGCCCTGGCAGACCCCTAGCCTCTGGCGAGTCCAAGCCGAGCCTCAACCGATACCTACGCCGGGGCCGTCCTGCGAACGGGCGATTCATCGGTCACCCCACCCTCGCCCTTGACACCGCCTGCACCCTCCTACCTCGCAGACGTCGGTGACCACACCCCGTAGCGGTACGCACCCCCTTCGAGGACTTATGCCGGCCTGCACTAGCCCGCCGGGCTTTCCCCGGCAGGTTCCGCGCTCGCGGGGGTCGCGGCGGTGCTGGGCGCGTCGTTGCGGCCGAGGAAGACCGCGCTGGCGATGAGGCAGGCGAACGCCGCGATCTGCGCCACGCCCCGGATGCCGTGCGGCAGGGTCTCGCCGAACAGGACGAAACCGGCCACGATGGGCACCGCGTTCGTCACCATCGTGGCCGTGCCTGCCGCGGTCAGTGCGTCACCCTTCTGGTAGCCCGACTGCAGGACGCTGGTCCCGATCCCGTACCCGATGATGAGCGTGACCAGGGCCAGCAGCCACGCCCCGCCGTACCCGATGAGCTTCGCGGAGATGTCGCCGATCGAGAACAGCAGGCCGGTCGCGAGGCCGAGCGAGGCGGCCCGGCCGAAATCTATGGGGATGGCGATGAGAAACGCCGCGCCGGCGCCGCACGCCGCGAACCAGATGATGATGCCGAAGACCGGCGGGCGGTGCTGGGTAGGCTCCGCGCCGGCGATCGAGAGCCCCAGCAGGACCAGCCCGGCCAGGGCGAGGATGACAGCCATCTGCTCCCGCCGGGCCAGCCGGGACGGATGCCCGCGCGCCGTCACGAACGCCAGGACCGCGACTCCAGAAGCGGTGACCGACTGCACGAGTGCCAGCGGCGCGAGCCGCAGCGCCGCCACGTACATGAGCCAGCCCGCGGTCTCGGTCCCGAACGCCTTGAGCCAGCGGCGGTCGTCGATCAGCATCTGGACCGACCGGAACGGGCGGCGCGGCGAAAGCGGTGGCAGCGCCGCGGCCGCATCGTGCTCGAATGAGTAGGCCGTGTT
>Ga0187879_10003169_pt1 | contig 11079 bp, 7 predicted proteins | sample June2016WEW_19_1_FD_132423 | JGI IMG/M metagenome (GOLD analysis project Ga0187879, IMG submission 132423) | Peatland microbial communities from SPRUCE experiment site at the Marcell Experimental Forest, Minnesota, USA - June2016WEW_19_10 | ecosystem: Environmental > Terrestrial > Soil >... | reverse complement strand
GCAGTTTGAAGTGATTCAGTTTGCATTCCACTTTTACCGATTCGGGACCTATCATGTCCTCGTCAATCCAGGAGACTCGTTGGTTCAGACCGTGTTGACGAGCAGGGTGGAAGGCGGTGATCACCTCTTCTTTGCTATCGCTCCCGACCAAGATGTTACGGCGTTTCGCTCAAGAATCGGTCAAGGAACTCTGGCTGGGCTGATCGATAACATGCAGAGAATTCGAGGATCCACGACGACTGAGATTCAGTATCGGCAAGCGTTGATGCAATTTCGGAAGTCTCCGAGCCTGCCGGGACATGTGCTGGACTGGGTTTGCCGTGACCACGGCGGCTACTTGGACCTCACTCAAGATCGCCTTGAGATGAGCCCGGCTCTTTGAATTCGTCTAAATGGCCTGCAATTGCAGCTTCGCCCCCAATGGGTCTACAATTGCGCGTTCCTCACGGCCGCCTGGTAGGCACGCCACATCCGTGGTTCACGCGATTCCCGCATCTGCTCGGATGCGTTTCCTGTCTCAGATCGCGTGCTCCTAAATCCAAGTCGGAAAATTATGCGCAGAAATCGAAACGCCAAGATTGTTGCAACGCTCGGTCCCGCCAGCTCCTCGGAGGAATTCATCCGGAAACTTTTTGTCGCTGGCGTCGACATGTTTCGCCTGAATTTCAGTCATGGAACCCAGGCCGAACACAAGGAGCGCTTCGACACCGTCCGGCGTATCGGACGCGAGCTCAACCGGCCGATCGGCATTCTGGGGGACCTGCAGGGCCCGAAGCTGCGTGTCGGCACATTTGCCCCGGGCGGCATCACCTTGGTGCCCGGTGCCACCTTCCGCCTTGACCTCAACCCGACCGAAGGCGATGCGAACCGCGTCAATCTTCCGCACCCGGAAATCTTCGCCGCCTTGGTTCAAGGTGCAACCTTGCTGCTCGACGATGGCAAGCTCGAGTTGCGCGTCGAGGAATTCGGCCGCGATTTTGCCCTCACGCGGGTCGTCGTCGGCGGCCATTTGACCGATCGCAAGGGCGTGAATGTACCGAGCGTGTTGCTGCCGATTTCTCCGCTGACCGAGAAGGATCGGCGGGATCTGCAGTACGCGCTTGAGTTGGGAGTCGACTGGATTGCGCTGTCGTTCGTCCAGCGACCCGAGGACATCTTCGAGGCCCGCGCCATCATCGGCGACAAGGCCCTGATAATGACCAAGCTCTAAAAGCCGGCGGCGATCGATCGCCTCGATGAAATCGTCCGCGCTTCGGATTCCGTAATGGTGGCGCGCGGCGACCTTGGCGTCGAATTGCCGCCGGAGCGAGTGCCTATCCTGCAACGCGCGATCATCCGCGCCTGCCGTCGCGAAGGCAAACCGGTGATCGTTGCCACGCAGATGCTCGAATCGATGACCGCAAGCCCGGTGCCGACACGCGCGGAGGCCTCGGACGTTGCCAGTGCCGTGTTTCAAGGAGCCGACGCGGTGATGCTGTCCGCCGAGTCCGCGGCCGGCAAATATCCGGTCGAGGCCGTGACCATGATGGACCGCATCATCGGTCAGGTGGAGGCCGACCCCCACTACCGGGCATTGCTCGAAGCCGACCATGAACAGGCGCGTTCAACGGTCGCCGATGCGATCTGTGCCGCGCTGCGCCAGACAGCGCATATCGTTTCGGCCAAGGCAACGATTACGTACACGTCGTCGGGTGCGTCGGCGTTTCGCGCGGCGCGTGAGCGTCCGGAAGCCCCAATCCTCTCCCTTACGCCGAGCGCCCGGACTGCCGGTGAGCTGTGCGTTGTCTGGGGTGTCCATTCGCTGTTGACATCCGAAGCGCCCGACGTGGTCACGATGACCGACATGGCTTGCCGCGCGGCGTTGCAGGAGGGTTTTGCCGCCGCCGGCGATTACGTGGTGATCGCCGCGGGTGTGCCTTTTGGTCATTCCGGGACCACGAACCTGCTGCGCATTGCCAAGGTCGGCGCGCACGGCGTGGACGATGGACTGCCTCCGCGCAGTTAATCCTCGGCAGCGGCGCGGGCCTGGGAGTGCGGCGCAGACGCGTCTGCACTCCTGCCGTTGCGCTCGCCGCGCATGAACGCCGCAGTACGGACACGGGTCGCGCCCAGTCCAACCGGGATGCTGCCACCTGGGGACGGCGCGCACCGCATTGTTCTGCTGGGCCTTCGCGCGCCATCATGGCGGCACCGTATCCCAATCAGGGTGTAGTGTTTCCGTGTTGGGCCGCCACTTGGGAACCGGCGGTGGTACGGGACAAGGACGAGATCATGCCTGCGGTAGCGGCTTGGGATCGAAAGGCCACGGCCGAGGGTTTCCGGTGCATCGTTTGTTCTACGACAACCGCCTACATTGATCGCGAGGAGCTCTTCCGAACAAAGATGTATCGTTGTGCCTCGTGACTAACGTAGGTTTTTTTTCCCCGTTTCCTGATTTCACCCCTCACTTCTTCTTCGCCGGCGGCAGGTCGGTGCACACGCCCTCGAACAGCTCGGCGGCCATGCCGATCGATTCGCTCAGTGTCGGGTGCGGGTGGATGGTCTTGCCGATGTCGGTGGGCTCGCAGCCCATCTCGATGGCCAGGCAGACCTCGCTGATCAGGTCGCCGGCATGCGTGCCGACGATGCCGCCGCCGATCACGCGGTGGGTGGCTTCGTCGAAGAGCAGCTTGGTGAAGCCTTCATCGCGGCCATTGGCGATCGCCCGGCCTGATGCGGCCCATGGAAACACCGCCTTGCCGATCTTTAGGCCCTCGGCCTTGCACTGCTCTTCGGTCTTGCCGGCCCAGGCGATCTCGGGGTCGGTGTAAGCCACTGAAGGAATCTGCCGCGCGTCGAAGTAGGCCGCCTCGCCGTGCGCGGCTTCGGCCGCCACATGCGCCTCATGCACCGCCTTGTGCGCCAGCATGGGCTGGCCGACGATGTCGCCGATCGCATGGATGTGCGGCACGTTGGTGCGCAGTTGATTGTCGACGTTAATGAAGCCGCGGTCGGTCACCGCGACGCCGGCCTTGTCGGCGCCGATCTTCCTGCCGTTGGGGCTGCGGCCCACGGCGACCAGCACCAGGTCGTAGACCTGTGGACCGTTCGGAGCCTTTTCGCCCTCGAAGCTGACCTCGATGCCGGCTTTCGTCGCCTTGGCACCGACCGTCTTGGTCTTCAGCATGACGTGGTCGAAGCGCTTGGCGTTGGCCCTCTCCCACACCTTGACCAGGTCGCGGTCGGCGCCCTGCATCAGGCCATCGAGCAGCTCGACCACATCGATGCGCGCGCCCAACGTCGAGTACACGGTGGCCAGCTCCAACCCGATGATGCCGCCTCCGACCACCAGCATGCGCTTGGGGATTCGCTTGAGCAGCAACGCGCCGGTGGAGTCGACGATGCGCTCGTCCTCGGGCATGAAGGGCAGCTTCACCGCATGGCTGCCGGCGGCGATGATGGCCTTGGCGAACTGCACCACGCGCTTGCCACCATCAGCCGCCACCACCTCGAGGTGACTCGGGTCAAGAAAGCTACCGACGCCGGTGACCACCTCCACCTTGCGCGTCTTGGCCATGCCGGCCAGGCCACCGGTGAGCTTCTTGACGACGGCGTCCTTGAAGTCGCGCAGCTTATCGATGTCGATCTCGGGCGCGCCGTACTTGATGCCATGCTCGGGCAGGTGCTTGACTTCGTCCATCACCGACGCGGTGTGCAGCAGCGCTTTGGACGGTATGCAGCCGACGTTCAGGCACACGCCGCCGAGCGTTCCGTAGCGCTCGACCAGCACGGTCTTCATGCCCAGGTCGGCACTACGGAACGCGGCCGAATAGCCGCCCGGACCGGCGCCGAGCACGAGCATCTCGCATTCGACGTCGGCCTTGCCGCCGTAGCTCGCAGCGTTGGGGATCGGCGCGGCCGGCGTAGCCGGCGCGGCCGCGGCAGGGAGCTTGGCGGGTGCCGCGGGAGCCACCGCCGCGCCGGCGGCCTCGACGACCAGAAGCACCGAGCCCTCGCTGACCTTGTCGTTGACCTTGACCTTGATCTCCTTGACCACCCCGGCATGCGAGGACGGAATCTCCATCGAGGCCTTGTCGGACTCGACCATGACTAGTCCGGTGTCGACCGCAATTGTCTCGCCGACCTTGACCATCACCTCGATGACGGCGACGTCCTTGAAGTCACCGATGTCGGGAACCTTCACTTCCACCTGTTGGGCCATGACAGCACGCCTCTCAGAAGAGCACTCGCCGCATGTCGGCGAGCAAGTTGGCAAAATGGACGTTGAAGCGTGCCGCCGCGGCGCCGTCGATCACGCGATGGTCCCATGAGAGCGACAGCGGCAAAGTGAGTCGCCAGGTCGCGTTCTTGCCGTCGCTGGAGTACTGCTTCCAGTAGCTCTTACACACACCCATGATCGCCAATTCGGGCGCATTGATGATGGGCGTGAAGTAGATGCCGCCGATGCCGCCCAGCGATGAAATCGTGAACGTGCCACCAGACATCTGTTCTGGCTTCAACTTGCCGTCGCGCGCCAGCTTGGCGAGCTCGCCCATCTCCTTAGCGATTTCAGGAATGGTCTTCTTGTCGACGTCGCGGATCACCGGCACCATGAGTCCGTTGAGCGTGTCAGCGGCGAAGCCGATGTGCCAGTAGTTCTTCAGCACCAGGCTGTCGCCCTCCAGACTCGCGTTGAACTCGGGGAACTTCTTCAGCGTGGCCACCGCCGCCTTCATCATGAAGGGCAGGATGCTGATCTTCACGCCGGTCTTCTCCAGCTCTTTGTTCATCTGCACGCGAAACGCCTCGAGGTCGGTGATGTCGGCCTCGTCGTGCGTGGTGACATGCGGAATCATGACCCAGTTGCGGTGCAGATTGGCCGCCGAGATCTTCTTGATGCGCGAGAGTTCCTTGCGCTCGATGGGGCCGAACTTAGCGAAGTCCACCTTGGGCCAGGGCAGCAGGTCGACGCCGCCGACACCACCACCGCTAAGCGCAGCGGCCTTGGCTGCCGGGGCTGCGGCAGCGCCGCCGCCCTTTGCGAACGCCTCGACATCGGCGCGCACGATGCGGCCATGCTCGCCGGTGCCCTTGACACGGCCGAGATCGATGGCCAGCTCGCGCGCCAGTTTTCGCACCGCCGGCCCGGCGTAGGCCAGTGCGAATGCGGCTTCGTCGATCGCCCCTGCGGAAGCGGTTGCCGCGGGCGCCGGCGCTGCCGCAGCCACCGCAGCCGCAGCAGCACTGGGCGCCGCCGCTGCAGCGCGCGCGTCCCCCGTGGCCAGCGTCATGATGACGCTGCCTTCGCTGACCTTGTCGCCCAGCTTGACGCGGACCTCTTTGACCACACCCGAGAGCGGCGCGGGCACGTCCATCGTCGCCTTCTCGGATTCCAGCGAGACCAGCGGGTCCTCGGCCTTCACGGTCTCGCCGACCTTGACGAAGATCTCGATCACCGGCACGTCCTTGAAGTCGCCAATGTCGGGCACGCGCACCTCGGCGAGGCCTGCCGGCGCGTTCACCGCCGAGGGCGGTGCGCTGACACTGGGTTTGGCAACCTCGGCCGGGGCAGCCGCAGCGGCGACGCCCTCACCCTCGAGCAGCATGATCACGCTGCCCTCGCTGACCTTGTCGCCCACCTTCACGCCGATCGACTTGACCACACCGCCGTGCGGCGCGGGCACGTCCATCGTCGCCTTCTCGGATTCCAGCGAGACCAGCGGGTCCTCGGCCTTCACGGTCTCGCCGACCTTGACGAAGATCTCGATCACCGGCACGTCCTTGAAATCGCCAATGTCGGGTATCTTGATGTCGAAAACGTTGCTCATCGTGTTGTCTCCTCGCCCGGTCAGCGTGTCAGACAGTCCAGGGCGCCGCGCGCTCGGTGTCCAGCCCGTACTTGGCAATGGCTTTTGCAACCACGGCCGGCTTGATCGTGCCCTCGTCGGCCAGCGCCTTCAGCGCAGCGACAGCCACGTAGTAGCGATCGACCTCGAAGAAGCGGCGCAGCTTGACGCGATAGTCGCTGCGGCCGAAGCCGTCGGTGCCCAGCACTATGTAGCGGCGGCCGGCGGCCTGCACGGACTCCCGAACCTGGTCAGCGTAGTTGCGCATGTAGTCGGTGGACGCAATTACCGGCCCTTCGTGGCCGTCGAGGCAGGCCTCGACCCAGCTCTTGCGCCGCACCTCGGTTGGATGCAGCAGGTTCCAGCGCTCGGTGGCCATGCCGTCACGGCGCAGCTCGTTGTAGCTGGTGGCGCTCCAGATGTCGGCCGTGACGTTGAAATCAGCCTTCAGCAGCTCGGCCGCTGACATCACCTCGCGCAGGATGGTGCCGCTGCCCATCAGCTGCACGCGTTGGCCCTGCGCGGCCGTCTTGCCGCCATCCTTCAGCTTGTACAGGCCCTTGAGGATGCCTTCTTCCGCCCCGGGACCCGCATCGGTCAGGCCGGGGTGCGGGTAGTTCTCGTTCATCAGGGTGATGTAGTAGTAGACGTCCTCCTGCTCCTGGTACATGCGTCGCATGCCCTCGCGGATGATGGTCACCACCTCGTAGGCGAAGGTCGGGTCGTACGAGATGCAGTTGGGGATCGTGCCGGCGAGGATGTGGCTGTGGCCGTCCTCATGCTGCAGGCCCTCGCCGTTGAGCGTGGTGCGTCCGGCGGTGCCCCCGAGCAGGAAGCCGCGCGCGCGGATGTCGCCCGCCAGCCAGGCCAGGTCGCCGACGCGCTGCAGGCCGAACATCGAGTAGCAGATGTAGAACGGGATCATCGGCACGTTGTTCGTGCTGTAGGACGTGGCGGCAACGATCCAGCTCGACATCGCACCGCCTTCGTTGATCCCCTCCTGCAGCACCTGGCCGTCCTTGGACTCGCGGTAGTACATCAACTGGTCGGCGTCCTGCGGCTTGTAGAGCTGGCCCACCGACGAGTAGATGCCGAGCTGGCGGAACATGCCTTCCATGCCGAACGTGCGCGATTCATCCGGCACGATCGGCACCACGTGCTTGCCGATCACCTTGTCGCGCACGAGCGTGCCGAGCATCTGCACGAACGCCATCGTGGTCGAGATCTCGCGCTCGCCGGAGTTCTCGAGCAGGCGCTGGAACGTTGAAAGCGGCGGAGTTGGCAGTGGGGCGGATTTGCGCCTGCGCCGCGGCAGGTAGCCACCCAACGCCTCACGGCGTGCGCGCAGGTACTTCATCTCCGCGCTGTCTTCGGGTAGCTTGACGAACGGCACCTTGTCCAGGTCTTCGTCGCTGACCGGAATCTGAAAGCGATCGCGGAAGCCGCGAAGCGCGTCCTGCGTCATCTTCTTGGCCTGGTGGGCGATCATCTGGCCCTCACCCGATTCGCCCATGCCGTAGCCCTTGACGGTCTTGGCCAGGATCAGCGTGGGTTGGGCGGTGTGCTTGACGGCCGCGGCGTAGGCCGCGAACACCTTCACGGGGTCGTGCCCGCCACGCGTCAGGCCCCAGATCTCGTCGTCGCTCATGTCGGCGACCAGGGCCTTGAGATCGGCGTACTTGCCGAAGAAGTGCTCGCGCACGTAGGCGCCACTCTTGCTCTTGAAATCCTGGTATTCGCCGTCGACGCACTCTTCCATGCGCTTGAGCAGGAGACCGCTGGCGTCCTTGGCCAGCAGCTTGTCCCAGCCGCTGCCCCACAGCACCTTGATGACGTTCCAGCCGGCGCCGCGGAACACGCTCTCCAGTTCCTGCACGATCTTGCCGTTGCCGCGCACTGGCCCGTCCAGGCGCTGCAGATTGCAGTTGATGACGAAGATCAGGTTGTCCAGCGCTTCGCGGCCGGCCAAAGAGATCGCGCCCAGCGCTTCGGGCTCATCCATCTCGCCGTCGCCCATGAAGGCCCAGACCTTGCGCTGCGTGGTCTCGGCCAAGCCGCGCCCCTGAAGGTACTTCAGGAAGCGCGCCTGGTAGATCGCCACCAGCGGACCCAGCCCCATCGACACCGTGGGGAACTGCCAGAAGTCGGGCATCAGCCAGGGGTGCGGGTACGAGGACAGGCCCTTGCCGCCGGTTTCCCGTCGGTAACCGAGCAACTGATCCTCGGTCAGCCGTCCTTCGAGGAAGGCGCGGGCGTAGATCCCTGGCGAACTGTGGCCCTGGATGAACAGGAGGTCACCACCGTGGCTCTCGGTCGGTGCGTGCCAGAAGTGGCCGAAGCCGATGTCGTACAAGGTGGCCGCGGACTGGAAGCTGGCAATGTGGCCTCCGAGCTCCGAGGATTCCTTGTTGGCGCGCAGAATGATGGCCAGCGCGTTCCAGCGAATGATGGAGCGCAGCCGGTGTTCGATGGCACGGTCGCCGGTCGACCTCTCCTCCTGTTCCGGCGAAATGGTGTTCTTGTAAGCGGTCGTCAGCGATCGTGGCACATAGATGCCTTCGCGCCGCGCCTCATCGACAAGCCGGTTGACGAGGTAGTTGGTTCGTGCCGCGCCCCGGTGCGCCACGACGGCGTTGAGCGCGTCCAGCCATTCCGCGGTCTCGGTGGTGTCGATGTCGTCCTGAGGGCTCATCTGGTTCTCCTGGTGGTGCAAGGTTTCGGCCACGGCGCTCCCGATCCTCAGTTGCGGCTGGTCATCATTGCTCGTGAGCGGGTCTTCAACAGCCGTAGCACTCAACAAATCTGTCACTTTTGTGAGAGCGGCCAAAACCGTGGGCTACGCAGCGAGTGCCATACGGCCATTCCATAGTCGCTCTACAGCGCTCGGGTGCGGCTGGGTAGCGACGCCAATTGTCTCCGGCGACAGGTCACCATTTAAGTCAGCGACCCTGACCAGTGCCAAGACGTGCGCCCCTCCTCGGACCATCCCATCTGGCGCTTCTTGGCCATGCTTGCGCTCACCACCTGATTGACCGCGGACTGTACAATGCTGCTGCCCATCGGCAGTCCCTTCCGATAGCGCGCACGATAGCTCTACTCGAGGTGCAGGCGAAAGTGCTGAATGGGGATCTCGAGGCGGTATTTCAGCGCTGGCACCCCGGACTCTCCGGGCCCGCCGAGACCAGGCGGGCAGCGTAGCACCCCCACGTCTGGTTACTCTCCGTATGCAATCAATCTTGCGAATGACGGCTGGGCGACTGTCGCCATCAGCGCACGGCGGGCGGCGCGTTCATTACCGGGGCCGTGTTCGCGCCGGTGGCGGCGGGACTCTGGCTGGTGATTGACCCGGAACATCGTGCACGAGTCGACTCGCAGGCGGGCTGTTGCGAACGGCAGCCATCGGCGGGGCAGTCTGCTTGCATGTAGGGCCGGAATTGGCCGAGGCCGTGTGAAAACACAAAGCGCAATTCGCCCGCGTTCGATTCTGTCGAATTTCCTTGGGAAATGTTCTCAGAATCTCACATACGTCCGCCAAAAACGGCGTGGCGCGCCACGCCCGACGACGCTTCGCGGGTTTTCACCCCTTTCTCCGCCGCAATTTCTCCATACAAAACAGGTTGTTACAGAAGTCGCGACCTAAGGAATGATGGGCTTGTTTTGAAAGTGAATCCAATCGACCGCTTGATCGCTTCGATATCGGCCTCGGTGATCCCATCAAGCCACGCGGTGTACACCCGCAGCATCGTCGTGGCGCTGTGGCCGTGCTGCTTGGACACCCAGAGCGGATTTTTGCCGATCACGAGATTCGAGCTCACCGATGAATGTCGGGCGTTGTACGGCTCGCAGTAGCGCGCTTTCATTCGCTGCGATGTCCGTTTCCACCGTGCCCAGGGGTATAGGCGATTGCGGCGATCGAGCAAATAGTTCTGTCCGTCGAGCAGGCATTGAACCGCAGTCAGAAACCCGATCTCGTACAACGAGCGGCCCAGACCGAGTCTCGCATCCGAACGGGAGAGGATGTCCTCCAGAGCCTCCGCAGTAATCAAGCGCTGGTAATAATCCGGCTGCCGGCGTTGCCGGTGGTGGTAGCTGCGCTCGCAATAGTCACCGAAGAATTGATCGACTGCGAGCGGGCATAACGGGGCCTCAAGGTCACATTTCTCGAGTCTCATGTTATGGTTTCCAGGATGACAACGCTCTGCATCGCGGGGCGTCAGCGCCCGAATTGTTTAGAGATCGTAAAGCGCGCCATGATGGGCTCAAGCGGATGCTCGTGGACATCGGCCCGCCCGGCAGGGTAAGCGTCGATCTCGGATTTCAGCCGATCGACATACCAGAACTCCGCCGCTGCCGCGTGGGTGTTGAGGATATTGTAGATGCCGACCGAAGCGCCCCAGCCCGAGGGGAAGGCATAGTGAGCGTCGAGGTTCAGTTCGCCGAAGCCCTTGCCATGAATCTGACCGGCCGCGGTCGGGGCGTTGGCGCACGATGTCGCCACGCGCGGGAAGTCTTTCACGGCGGCAGAATCCACGCAGGGCCCAGAAGAGAGCGGATAGTTCCCGAGATAACGATAATTTAGGCCGCCGCTCCAGCGGCCGACATTCGTCAGATACACTGCCAGCGAGCCGGTCGCGATCGGCGCATCGGTGATGTAGTCGCCGAGATGGCCGGTGCCATCGTCAAGCGCGTGGGTAAAGCGCGTGTGATCGCCTGAGTAGCTGGCATAGAACTCAAGCCAACGACGGATCTGGTCGGTGATATTGATTTCATAGCCGTAGCGGCGGCTCGGGGGGCCCGCCGTATCCTCCCCGACATCCGGGTCAATGATGGTCTCGGACTGCTGCCATAGGTTATAGACTGCGAACGTCAAGGCGATATGGCGCTGAATCTCGGCGCGCACTCCCACTTCCTCGCCCTCCTGCTTTGCGAGCAGTGGTGTGTTCGGAAGTCCCAGGTCCACGCTCTTGTCCTGATTGACCCCGCGCAGATCGGCGCTGTGAAACCCCTCGCCGGCGGCCAAGTAGAACTCGAGGTGATTGGTCGGCGTATAGATCAGGCTGCCCTTGGGCTGGAGCAGTGACTGGGTTGCCGTGCCCGCATTGGTATATCCGGCCGTCTCGTGCAATCCGGCCAGATAGTCAACGTCGGTTCCATGCTGATAATCGTCGCGAAGACCGAGCACGCTGCGGAACGTCGAGGTCCAGTGGGTGGTCGCCTGCAGATACGCTGCGCCGGCGAACAGATACACCTGATC
>Ga0187879_10003167_pt1 | contig 11080 bp, 8 predicted proteins | sample June2016WEW_19_1_FD_132423 | JGI IMG/M metagenome (GOLD analysis project Ga0187879, IMG submission 132423) | Peatland microbial communities from SPRUCE experiment site at the Marcell Experimental Forest, Minnesota, USA - June2016WEW_19_10 | ecosystem: Environmental > Terrestrial > Soil >... | reverse complement strand
CCTCCGACAACAGGCAGCGCCGGGAGATGGCGGAGCGGATGGCGCTGAACGCGCCCATCCAGGGCTCGGCGGCCGACATCATCAAGGTCGCCATGCTCCGGGTCGACAGCGCGCTGCGAGCGAGCGGGCTGCGCTCCCGGATGCTGCTGCAGGTGCATGACGAGCTGCTGTTCGAGGTGGCGCCCGGCGAGCTGGACGAACTACGCGAACTGGTCGAGGCGGCGATGGGCGGCGCGTTCGCGCTCAGCGTGCCGCTGAGCGTGTCCGTGGGCACCGGGCGCAGCTGGGCCGAGGCCGCGCACTGACCGGCCGGCCCGGACCGGCGCTGGGCGGCCAGGAGCCGGCCCCGGGCGCGCCGGGACCGCGCCGCGACAGGGGATCGGGAGGCGTCTGCCGGGCCCCAGGATTGACCGCCCGGCCGGGGTCTCATATGCTGATCGCTGCGCTGTGATTTCTTGCAGTCCGCCATGGTCAGGCAGCCCGCGGGGCCGTCTCACGGCAGGCCGCGGCCGGTCATGCTGGCCAGGCGTGTCAAAGTCACTCCTGGCCTTCCATGTCGGGCTTACCGTACATAGCGCGGCCACCTATCCCTGTCCGTACCCGGAGTCCATCTACACATGACGAGCAGCACCGAGGCCACCTCGACCCCCAAGATAGCGGTCAACGACATCGGTTCCGAGGAGGCCTTCCTCGCCGCGATCGACGAGACCATCAAGTACTTCAATGACGGCGACATCGTCGAGGGAACCGTCGTCAAGGTCGATCGGGACGAGGTTCTGCTCGACATCGGCTACAAGACCGAAGGCGTTATCCCGTCCAGGGAACTGTCCATCAAGCACGATGTCGACCCGCATGACGTCGTCAAGAGCGGCGAGCACATCGAGGCCCTCGTCCTGCAGAAGGAGGACAAGGAGGGCCGGCTGATCCTGTCCAAGAAGCGGGCGCAGTACGAGCGCGCGTGGGGCACGATCGAGCGGATCAAGGAAGAGGACGGCGTCGTCACCGGCACGGTCATCGAGGTGGTGAAGGGCGGCCTGATCCTGGACATCGGCCTGCGCGGCTTCCTGCCCGCGTCCCTGGTCGAGATGCGCCGCGTCCGTGATCTCCAGCCGTACGTCGGCAAGGAGATCGAGGCCAAGATCATTGAGCTGGACAAGAACCGCAACAACGTGGTGCTGTCCCGCCGGGCCTGGCTCGAGCAGACCCAGTCCGAGGTCCGCCAGAACTTCCTCAACACCCTGCAGAAGGGCCAGATCCGCAAGGGCGTCGTCTCCTCCATCGTCAACTTCGGCGCGTTCGTCGACCTGGGCGGCGTGGACGGCCTGGTGCACGTCTCGGAGCTGTCCTGGAAGCACATCGACCACCCGGGCGAGGTCGTCGAGGTGGGCCAGGAGGTCACCGTCGAGGTACTCGACGTGGACATGGACCGCGAGCGGGTGTCCCTGTCGCTGAAGTCGACCCAGGAAGACCCCTGGCAGCAGTTCGCCCGCACCCACCAGATCGGCCAGGTCGTCCCCGGCCGGGTCACCAAGCTCGTCCCGTTCGGCGCGTTCGTCCGGGTCGAGGAGGGCATCGAGGGCCTGGTGCACATCTCCGAGCTGGCGGACCGGCACGTGGAGATTCCCGAGCAGGTCGTGCAGGTCGGCGACGAGATCTTTGTCAAGATCATCGATATCGACCTGGACCGGCGCCGGATCAGCCTGTCGCTCAAGCAGGCCAACGAGGGCACGGTCGGCGAGGCAGTCGGCGAGGACTTCGACCCGACCCTGTACGGCATGCCGGCCACCTACGACGAGCAGGGCAACTACGTCTACCCCGACGGCTTCGACCCCGAGTCGGGCGAATGGCTCGAGGGGTACGACACCCAGCGCGAGGAGTGGGAGCGTCAGTACGCCGAGGCCCGCTCTCGCTACGAGGCGCACCAGCAGCAGGTCGCCGAGGCCCGCAGCAAGGCCGCCAGCGCCGCCGAAGGCGACGACGAGGCCGGCGGCCGCCGCAGCGCCGCCTCGCCAGAGCCGGCGGCGATGGGCACGCTCGCCTCGGACGAGGCACTCGCCGCGCTCCGGGACAAGCTGTCCGGCGGCCAGAGCTGACCGCCAGACGACCCGTATTCATGATCACGGGGATTTCCCTGTCGCTGCGACCGGGAAATCCCCGTGATCATTACTGGTGGCTGGCTTGCTGCGCGTCGGGCTGACTGGCGGCATCGGGGCCGGCAAGAGCGAGGACTCCAGGCGGCTCGCTGCGCAGGGCGCCGTGGTGATCGACGCCGACGCCATCGCTCATGAGGTGGTCGGGCCCGGCACCGGCGGCCTGGCCGAAGTGGTGGCCGCGTTCGGGAATGACGTACTGGACCCGGGCGGCCAGCTGGACCGGGCCCGGCTGGGCGACCTGGTCTTCGCCGATCCGCAGCTGCGCTCGAAGCTCAACGCGATCGTGCACCCGCTGGTGGCAGCCCGGATGCGCGAGCTGGAGGACACCGCGCCAGCGGGCAGCATCGTGGTTCATGACGTGCCGCTGATCGCCGAGAACAACCTGGCCGGATCGTATGACCTGGTCGTCGTCGTGGACGTGCCGCCGCGCATCCAGCTGGACCGGCTGATCAGGCACCGCGGCCTGAGCCGGGACCAGGCGAAGGCGCGGATCGCCGCGCAGGCAGCCAGGGAGCAGCGGCTGGCCATCGCCAGCATCGTGGTCGACAACTCTGGCTCGCTGGCCGAACTGGACCGCCAGGTCGGCGAGCTGTGGGCCGAGCTGAGGCGGCGGCTGCCCGCCAGCGCGTAACCCGCAGGCGCCCTGCCCGGCTGATGAGCTCGCCGTCCGCGGCCGGGGCGGCCAGCGCCAGCCGGGAAATACTGCCGGAGCGGGCGGGGTTGGCACTGGGCGGCGGGGGCGAGCGCCGGGCAGTAGCCGCCCGGGGAACCCGGGCCAGGGCCCGGCCGGGTTGTCAGACCCGCGGCCTACAGTGGATGAGCGGCCACCGGATGCTGGCGCATGAGGCGCGCGTCACGGTGGCGAGGTGGAGGATTCATGCGGCCGGTGACCGACCTGCAGCGCCGGGTGGCGGCCTTCAAGGTCGTTACCGATATGGTTCCGGCCGGCGATCAGCCGGCCGCCATCGCGGCGATGGAGCAGCGGATCAGGTCCGGTGCCACGGACACCGTCCTGCTCGGCGCGACCGGCACGGGCAAGACGGCGACGGTCGCCTGGCTGGCAGAGCGGCTGCAGCGGCCCGTCCTGGTCATGCTGCCGAACAAGACGCTGGCCGCGCAGTTCGCCAACGAGCTGCGGGAGATGCTGCCGGACAATGCCGTCGAGTACTTCGTGTCTTACTACGACTATTACCAGCCTGAGGCTTATGTTCCGCAGACTGATACCTATATCGAGAAGGACTCCTCGATCAACGACGAGGTGGACCGGCTCCGGCACTCGGCGACCAATTCGCTGCTGACCCGCCGCGACACCATCGTCGTCGCGTCGGTGTCCTGCATCTACGGTCTCGGCACGCCGCAGGAGTACGTGGACCGGATGGTCAAGCTGCGGGTCGGCGAGTCCATCGAGCGGGACGCGCTGCTGCGCAAGCTGGTCGCCATGCAGTACACCCGCAACGACCTGGCCTTCACCCGCGGCACCTTCCGGGTCCGGGGAGACACCATCGAGGTCATCCCGGTGTACGAGGAGATGGCCGTGCGGATCGAGATGTTCGGCGATGAGATCGAGCGGCTCATGACGCTGCACCCGCTGACCGGCGAGGTGATCAGCGAGGACGGCGAGCTGTACATCTTCCCGGCCACGCACTACGTGGCCGGGCCGGAGCGGATGGAGCGGGCGATCGCCGGCATCGAGGCCGAGCTGGCGGACCGGCTCGCCGAGCTGGAGCGGTCGGGCAAGCTGCTCGAAGCGCAGCGGCTGCGGATGCGGACGACGTACGACATCGAGATGCTGCGCCAGGTGGGTAGCTGCGCGGGCATCGAGAACTACTCGCGGCACATCGACGGGCGCGAGGCCGGCAGCCCGCCGAACACGCTGCTTGACTACTTCCCGGAGGACTTCCTCCTGGTGGTCGACGAGTCGCACGGAACGGTCCCGCAGATCGGTGCCATGTACGAGGGAGACGTGTCGCGCAAGCGCGTCCTCGTCGAGCACGGATTCCGGCTGCCGAGCGCGATCGATAACCGGCCGCTGACCTGGGAGGAGTTCGGCGCCAGGATCGGCCAGACGCTGTACATGTCGGCGACGCCCGGCCCGTATGAGCTGCAGCGCGTGGGCGGAGATGTGGTCGAGCAGGTCATCAGGCCCACCGGGCTGGTTGACCCGGAAGTGATCATCAAGCCGACCAAGGGCCAGATCGATGACCTGGTGCACGAGATCAGGACGCGCGCCGAGCGCTCCGAGCGCGTGCTCGTGACGACGCTGACCAAGAAGATGGCCGAGGATCTCACCGACTACCTGCTCGAGCTGGGCGTCCGGGCGCGGTACCTGCACAGCGAGGTGGACACGCTGCGCCGGATCGAGCTGCTGCGCGAGCTGCGGCTGGGCGAGTACGACGTACTGGTCGGCATCAACCTGCTGCGCGAGGGACTGGACCTGCCCGAGGTGTCGCTGGTCGCCATCCTGGACGCGGACAAGGAAGGCTTCCTGCGGTCGGGTACCTCGCTGATCCAGACCATCGGCCGCGCGGCCAGGAACGTCTCCGGCCAGGTGCACATGTACGCGGATCAGGTCACGCCATCCATGCAGCGCGCCATCGACGAGACGAACCGCCGCAGGGCGCGGCAGACGGCCTATAACGCGGAGCGCGGCCTCGATCCGCAGCCGCTGCGCAAGCGGATCGCCGACATCCTGGACCAGCTGGCCCGCGAGGACGCGGACACTGCCCAGCTGCTCGGCGGGGCTGGCCGCCAGCAGAGCCGCGGCAAGGCGCCCGTCCCTGGGCTGTCCTCCCGCGCGCGGGCGGCCGCGGCGTCAGCCCGGCCTGAAGGCGCTTCCGGCGGCGGCCCGGCCAGGGAGGACCTGACCGCGCTGATCGCCGAGCTGACCGAGCAGATGCACGCCGCCGCCGCGGAGCTCCAGTTCGAGGTCGCGGCGCGGCTGCGGGATGAGATCAGGGAGCTGAAGCACGAGCTGCGCGGCATGCAGGCGGCCGGTGTCTGATCACGATCATGCCGCCAGCCCTGTCGCTGCGGCGGGGCCGCAGTTAACGCGTTATAACTTGAGTGAGCGTCCGGTCAGCGCTCAGCCGACGGACAGCGTAGGGTCAGAGTTATGCTGGCCAGCCTGGTCGCCGCCCTGGTGTCGGCCTTCTGCTACGGAATCGCCGCTGTCATGCAGGCGATCGCCGTCAGGTCGGCCAGCAACCGACCGGAACTGGTGGACGCCGGAGCCCCTGGCGGCGCGGCCGCGGCCGTCGATCCGGGCCTCATCGTGCGCATGCTGCGGCAATGGCCGTTCATCGTCAGCATCTTCATCGACCTGACCGGTTTCGTGGCGCAGCTGGTCGCGCTCCGGCGGCTGCCGCTTTTTGCCGTGCAGGCCATCATCGCGTCGAACCTGGCCGTCACCGCCGTGTTCGCGGCCTGGCTGATGCACATCCGCCTCACCTGGCGGGAGTGGCTCGCTGTGGTCGGGGTGGTGATCGGGGTCGGGCTGCTGGGAGCCTCGGCGGGCCCGCAGGGCGCCGCCCGGGTCGGACACGAGTTCCAGCTGGGCCTGATCGTCGCGGTGGTGGGGGTGGCAGTGGCCGGGCTCGCCGCGGCCAGGCTGCCCAGTGCCGCCCGCACCCCCGTGCTCGGCGCCGTGGCCGGCCTCGGTTACGCGGTGCTGGCGGTGTCAGCCCGGATACTGCCCGGCTTCACGCCGCATCAGCTCATCCGGGACCCGGCCGCGTACACGCTCGCCGCGGCCGGGATTGTCTCCTTCATGCTGTACGCCTCCGCGCTGGAGGGCGGTAGCGTCACCGTGGCCACCGCGGCCGTGGTGCTGACCGAGACCGCGCCGCCCGCTGTCGTCGGGCTGCTGTTCCTCGGCGACGCCACCCGGCATGGCCTGGCCGGGGTGGCCGTCCTCGGGTTCCTGCTGGCCGTCATCTGCGCGGTGGCGCTGGCGCGGTTCGGCGAGGGCAGCGAGCAACGTGCGGACCGCCGGTCGGCGCGGCCAGCGCAGGAGAGCGTCCCGGCTGGCCGGCCGGGCGGATTACGGGCCGGCGAGGTGACGGACCCCTAAGTCACGGTGTCTGTGGCCGCCCGGGTGCCGCCCGCCTGATATTCTGATACCCCGTGGACCGGCGGGATTTCCCGCTGGCACTGACCACGGGAGTCTTACATTGGCGATGCCATCGCATGCAGCGCGGCCGGCCAGTACCAAGCACCTCTTCGTCACCGGTGGCGTTGCTTCCAGCCTCGGCAAGGGCCTTACTGCCTCCAGCCTCGGTCGGCTGCTCAAGCTGCGCGGCCTCCGGGTCGCCATGCAGAAGCTTGATCCGTACCTGAACGTCGACCCCGGCACCATGAACCCCTTCCAGCATGGCGAGGTGTTCGTCACCGACGACGGCATCGAGACCGACCTGGACGTCGGGCATTACGAGCGGTTCCTGGACATCAGGCTGCCAGGCTCGGCCAACGTCACCACCGGCCAGATCTACTCCAGCGTGATCGCCAAGGAGCGGCGGGGCGACTACCTGGGTGACACGGTGCAGGTGATCCCGCACATCACCAACGAGATCAAGTCCCGGATCCTGGAGATGGGCGGCCCTGCGGTCGACGTGGTGATCACCGAGGTGGGGGGCACGGTCGGGGACATCGAGTCGCTGCCCTTCCTGGAGGCCATCCGCCAGATCCGGCATGAGATCGGCCGGGACAGGTGCTTTTTCCTGCACGTGTCCCTGCTGCCGTACATCGGGCCGTCCGGCGAGCTGAAGACCAAGCCGACGCAGCACTCGGTGGCCGCCCTGCGCAGCATCGGCATCCAGCCCGACGCGATCGTCTGCCGGTCGGACCGGCAGATCAGCGACGGGCTGAAGCGGAAGGTCAGCCTGATGTGCGACGTGGACGAGGAGGCCGTTGTCTCGGCGCCCGACGCGCCGTCGATCTACGACATCCCCAAGGTCCTGCACAGCGAGGGCCTGGACGCGTACGTGGTGCGGCGACTGGGGCTGCCGTTCCGCGACGTGGACTGGAGCGAATGGGACGAGCTGCTGCGCCGCGTGCACCGGCCCGCCGAGATCGTGACGATCGCGCTGGTCGGCAAGTACGTCGACCTGCCGGATGCGTACCTGTCGCCGGCCGAGGCGCTGCGGGCAGGCGGTTTCGCCAACGATGCCCGGGTCAACGTCCGGTGGGTCACCAGCGATGACTGCCAGACGCCCGAGGGCGCGGCCCGGCAGCTGGCGGACGTCGACGGGGTGCTGGTTCCCGGCGGCTTCGGCGTGCGCGGCATCGAGGGGAAGATCGGTGCCGTGCGGTATGCCCGCGAGAACGGGATCCCGCTGCTGGGACTGTGCCTCGGCCTGCAGTGCATGGCGATCGAGGTGGGCCGTGACCTGGCCGGGCTGGACGGCGCCAACAGCGCGGAATTCGACCCGGACACGCCGCATCCGGTGATCGCCACGATGGCGGACCAGGAGGACGTGGTCGCGGGCGAGCGGGATATGGGCGGCACGATGCGGCTCGGCCTGTACCCGGCCGTCCTGGCCGAGGGCAGCCTGGTCCGCGAGCTGTACCAGGCCGAGATCGTGCAGGAGCGGCACCGGCACCGGTATGAGATCAACAACTCCTACCGGGCCATGCTGGAAGGGGCCGGGCTGGTCTGCTCGGGCCTGTCACCGGACGGGCGGCTGGTGGAGTTCGTCGAGCTGCCGCGCAGCGCGCACCCGTTCTTCGTGGCGACCCAGGCGCACCCCGAGTTCCTGTCTCGCCCGACCCGCCCGCATCCGCTGTTCAGCGGGCTGGTGGCGGCAGCGCTTGAGCGCTCCCGCGCCGTGCCTGCGGCTGCCGAGGCGGCGGCCGGCGGCGGGCTGCGGCCCGCGGCTGCGGCCCGGGCCGGCGCGCGCTGGGATGCCTGAGCAGGTGTCCCGGGGGGACGGCGGCGACAGCCAGGCGGCCCGGCCCGCCGGGGCCCGGGTCGTGTTCCCGGACGGCCCGGCCGATTCCGTGCCCGCCGGCGCGGAGCTTCGCGACATCGCGCAGCGCTGGCCGGTCACCGCGACAGCCGAGATAGCGCGGGCCCGGATCGTCAATATTCGCTCCGATACGGTGCAGATGCCGGACGGCAGCGAGGCCGCCCGTGAGGTCGTGGAGCACCCCGGCGCGGTGGCCGTGCTGGCCCTGGACGACGCGGACCGGGTCCTGCTGATCCGGCAGTACCGGCACCCCGTCGCCGCCCTGCTCTGGGAGATCCCGGCCGGCCTGCGCGACGTTCCGGGCGAGCCCGCGCAGGTCACTGCCGAGCGGGAGCTGCTGGAGGAGACCGGCTACCGGGCGGCGGACTGGCGGGTCCTCGCTGACTTCTTCACCTCGCCCGGATTCAGCACCGAGCGGCTGCGGATCTTCCTGGCCCGCCGGCTGACGGCTGTCCCGGCCGCCGAGCGACAATACGTACCAGAGCACGAGGAGGCTCAGCTGGCCCTGGCCTGGGTGCCGCTGGATACCGCCGTCCGCGCCTTCCTGGCGGGCGACATGCATAACGGCGTGGCCGCGGTGGGTATCTTGTCCGCGTATGTCGCTCGCCAGGACGCCCGCGGCGGGTTCGAGGCTCTGCGCCCCGCACATGCCCCGGAGCTGCCGTGACTTTAGCGGCACGGGCGTGGGATGGTGAGCCCGCCTGGTAATGAGGCCAGGCGGGAGTGGCGCAGAGGAAGGACATACCCATGAAGGTCGGCGTTCCCAAGGAAGTCAAGAATCACGAGTACCGGGTTGCGATCACGCCGGCCGGAGTGCACGAGCTGGTGCGAGGCGGCCACGAGGTCTTCGTCCAGCAGGACGCCGGCACGGGGTCCTCCATACCGGACGCTGATTTCGTGGCGGCGGGCGCCGCCATCCTGCCGGCGGCCGACGACGTGTGGCAGGCCGGTGACCTGATCCTCAAGGTCAAGGAGCCGGTGGCCGAGGAGTACCACCGGATGCGCAAAGACCAGGTGCTCTTCACCTATCTGCACCTGGCTGCCTCCCGTGAGTGCACGACGGCGCTGCTGGGGTCCGGCATCACCGCGATCGCCTACGAGACCGTGCAGCTGCCGGACAGCCTGCTCCCGCTGCTCGCGCCGATGTCGGAGGTGGCCGGGCGGATGGCGCCTCAGGTGGGCGCCCACCACCTGCAGCGGGACGGCGGCGGCCGCGGCGTCCTGATGGGCGGCGTGTCGGGCGTGTACGCGGCCAAGGTCGTCGTGCTGGGCGCGGGCGTCTCGGGCATGAACGCCGCGGCGATCGCCCTCGGCATGCAGGCTGAGGTGCTGCTGATCGACAAGAACGTCTCCCGGCTGCGCCAGGCGGACGCGATCTACCAGGGGCACTGCCAGACGGTGGCCTCCAACGCCTACGAGATCGAGCGCGCGGTGATCGACGCGGACTTGGTCATCGGCGCGGTGCTGGTGCCCGGCGCCAAGGCGCCCACCCTGATCTCCAACGAGCTGGTGTCCAGGATGAAGCCCGGCTCGGTCCTGGTGGACATCTCGATCGACCAGGGCGGCACCTTCGAGGACTCCCGGCCCACCACGCACGCTGACCCGATCTACCGGGTGCATGACTCGGTGTTCTACTGCGTCGCGAACATGCCGGGCGCCGTGCCGCACACGTCCACCTATGCCCTGACCAACGTAACGCTGCCGTATGTTGTCGAGATCGCTAATCGGGGCTGGCGCGAGGCCCTGCGGCGTGACCCGTCCTTCGCGCTCGGCCTGAATACCCATGAGGGCTCGGTAACCTGCCAGCCGGTCGCCGAGGCGCACGGCTTGCCCAGCATGCCCCTGGCGGAGGTGCTCAGCTGACCAACAGCGTGGCCGGCGCCATCCGGCGCTACCTGGACCACCTCACCGTGGAGCGGGGCCTGGCCCCGCACACGCTGGAGGCGTATCAGCGCGACCTGCAGCGCTACGCGGCGACGCTGGCTGCGGGCGGCCGGGCTGATATCGGCTCCGTCACCACCCAGGACGTGGCCGACTACCTGGCCGGGCTGCGCGAGGGCGACGCGGATCATCCGCCGCTCGCGGCCAGCTCGGCCGGGCGGGCGGTGGTCGCCGTCCGGGGGCTGCACGTGTTCGCGCTGGCCGAGGGCCTGGCCGAGACCGACCCGGCCCGGCTGGTGCGCCCTCCCGCGCCGCCGCGGCGGCTGCCGCGGGCCATCTCCATCCCGGATGTCGAGCGGCTGCTTGAGGCCGCCGGAGGCGGCATGGCGGGTACCGGCGGGGCTCACGGCGGCGCGGCCGACGGGACACCGGCCGCGGGCAGCGCCCCGGCTACGGGCCGCAGGCAGGACCCGCAGCCCGCTGCGGCCGGAGCGGTGAGGGCCGGCGAGAGCCCGGCGGCCCTGCGCGACCGCGCCCTGCTGGAAGTGCTCTACGGGACGGGCGCGCGGATCTCGGAGGCAGTGGGCCTCGACATTGATGACCTGGACCTGGTCGGAGAGTGGCGAACCGCTACGGTGCCCGCCACCGTCCGGCTGGCCGGCAAGGGCGGCAAGGAGCGCATCGTGCCGGTGGGCAGCTATGCCCGGCAGGCACTGGAGGCCTACCTGATCCGGGGCCGGCCCAGTCTCGTCAGGGCCGCCCGGCACGGCACGCCCAGCCATGCCGTGTTCCTGAACGCCCGCGGCGGCCGGCTGACACGCCAGGGTGCATGGGGCGCGCTGCATGCGGCGGCGGCCAGGGCCGGGCTGCCCGCGGTCTCGCCGCACACTCTGCGGCATTCCTTCGCGACCCACCTGCTGGACGGCGGGGCTGATGTCCGGGTGGTCCAGGAGCTGCTCGGTCATGCCTCAGTGACGACCACCCAGGTCTACACGCTGGTGACCGTGGACAGGCTGCGCGAGGTGTATGCGGCGTCCCATCCCCGTGCGCTGGGGTAGCCGGCTGCCGTCGGCGAGCAGGATG
>Ga0187879_10003165_pt1 | contig 11090 bp, 11 predicted proteins | sample June2016WEW_19_1_FD_132423 | JGI IMG/M metagenome (GOLD analysis project Ga0187879, IMG submission 132423) | Peatland microbial communities from SPRUCE experiment site at the Marcell Experimental Forest, Minnesota, USA - June2016WEW_19_10 | ecosystem: Environmental > Terrestrial > Soil >... | reverse complement strand
TGGACCGCTACGCCCCGCACTGCGACCTGGTGGAAGAGTGCCGCAATCTCAACCAGCTTTATCGGGTGGTCGATCGCTTGGTCGCAGGCTGACGGACTCGATCCTCGCGGCTGCGCAGCTTGTTCGGTTGACCACAAGGCGTCTTTGGGCCAAGATATTTGCTCCAAGTGACGAGCGGGATTTCGACTCGAAGCCGCGCGCGCTTGAAGAGAAACCGTTGAAGAGCCCGTTTATGGCTGGTCACAGGGAAGACTTCATTTTGATGATCGTAGGCGGGATTACGCTCGACCCCTCGACCAAGATGCCGATCGTCGTTCTGAAGGATCCCGACAACAAGCTCAACCTGCATATCTGGATCGGTCCGCTCGAGGCCACTGCGATGGCCACCGAGCTCGAAGGGATCAAGCCGCAACGCCCGATGACGCACGACCTGCTGCGCAATCTGCTGGTCGAGTTCGGCGCGACGGTCGAGTCGGCCGAGATCACCGAGTTGCGCGAAAACACCTACTTCGCGCGGATTCAGGTCAAGACGCGCGACGGCAAGGCGCTCGAAATAGATTCGCGCCCGAGCGACGCCATCGCCCTGGCCCTGCGCACCAAGTCGCCCATCTACGTGTCCAAGAAAGTGCTCGAAGCTTCCAGCGAGCTCCACGAATCCCAGGGCGAAGAGCAGACTTCGGATCAGAACCTCGCCGGTGTGTCGCGCGACAAATGGTCCGAGATTCTCGAGCGGATGTCGCCCGAGGATTTCAAATACAAGATGTAGCCGCGAGCGCGCTAAACTCCCCTGATCCTCTGCCGGGCGGCGCCCGCTGGAGCATTCGATGCCGCCGACTACCCATCGCCGGAAAAAAATCAGCCAAAAGGAACTCAGGGCGCCCGACGAGCTCACGACGCTGGTCGATAGCGCGCGCGACTTCCTGATCAACAATCTCACTCAGGTGCTGATCTCGACCGCAGTCGTCGTCATTGTCGGCGCGACCGTGATTGGCGTGTACTACTACGAGCGCCATCGCGACAATATTGTCTCGGCCCGGTTCTATGACGCGATCACCGCGCTCAACGCCGGCCAGAACAAACTCGCCGAGACGCAGTTCAAGCAGCTAGCCGATGAAGAGCCGGGGCGCCGGCTCGGACGCCTCGCGCGCTTCTACATGGCGAGCGCATATCTGGCCGATGGCGACCTGCCAGACGCGCGCGATTCGCTGGTTGCATTTCTCGCCGAAGAGCGTGACCCGCTGTTCCGCAGTCTCGCGCTGGCGAACCTCGCGGTGGTTTACGAGCGAATGGCGGATTGGAAGAAGGCGGTCGGCGCTTACCAGCAGGCCGCAGCCGATCCGGGGCCGGAGCAGGCGAGGGCGGAGCTGGGCGTCGCGCGGATGCTCGCGAAATCGGGCGACAAGCAGGGCGCGATCGCCGCCTATCGCGGCTTCCTCGCCGCTCATCCGTTCGCGCAGCAGCGCCAGGACGTAATGGAATCGCTGGCGCTGCTCGGCGCACCCGCCGAGCTGCCGCCGCCGCCTTCAGCCGCGGCGGCTGGCCCGCAACCGGTCGCCGTTCACTAGTGCGCCGCGGCCGACGGCGACTTCTCCCCGAGCTCCGAGTTGATCACGAATTCCAGGACCTTCCCGTCGGGCAATCCTACGACCGGTATGCCGTTGACAAAAAAGGTCGGTGTCGACGTGACTTGAATCGAGTTGCCGTCAATCTGATCCTGCTTCACGCGAGCCTCGGTCTGCGGACTGTCCATGCACGCCTTCAGTGAGGGCTGGTCGAGCTTCTGAGCCTTCGCCAGCTTGTCCACATGCTGCTGCAGATTCTGCGGGTTGATCAAACCCTGGTTCGCGTAGAAGTAGCGTGCGAAGTCCCAAAACGCCGCCGGGTTCTGCAGCCGCGCGCACTCGGCTGCTTCCGCGGCTTTGACCGCCCACACATGCGCGTCGAGCGGGTAATTTTTGTAAATTACCTTCACCTTGCCCTTATACGTCGTGTTGACCAGGGTCTCGAGCATGCTGAACGCGTGTGCGCAGAACGGGCATTCGAAGTCGGCAAACTCAACAATCGTCACCGGAGCGTCCGTCGGTCCCAGCGTCGCCCGGTCGTCCAAGCTCACGGCGCCCATGTTAACCCGTCCCCACGGCTCCGTACCGACGTCGATAAACTGGCCGATGATCGCCCCGTTCTCACTCTTGTCGAAAAACAGCGTGGTGGTGATCCTCTGTCCCTGCTCGTTGCTCACGACCAGTTGCCGCGCGAGCAGTCCGTCAAACCGCGTCTTGAAAGCAGGGCCGAGCTCGATTTGTGCGGCATTGGGAATCTTGAAGTGCTTCTGCAGATAGCTCTTCAACGCGGTGTCGCGTGCGGGATCCGTGGCGACCGCGGCGGTCCCGACAGGGAAGGCCCCGGACGCGTTCTGTGCGAGGGCCGAGCGCCCGGCGCCCGACAACAGCATGGCGGTAACGAATGCGCCTATAGGCGCTATCTTTCCACTGCAGCTCAACTTCGCATAAGAAGTATTATGTAAACTAGCCGCGGGTGCCGCGGAACGGCGCCGCCAACAGTTCCCAAGCTGGATACGCATATCGTTCCCTCATCTCCTGCGCCAACGGGCGCGCGCCTACTTTAACTATCATCGCGCGGCTGAAACAATCGAGGGCACTGCCGCTATCGGTTTTGAGTGAGCTGCTGCGTTCCACGCCTCCACCGCTGGAAGTTAAGCGCCGCATACGCGGGCAGTCCGCTAAAAGTGCGCGGCGGGCGCGCTCGCGCGAAGGTCGCCAAGCGTAGCCCGAACGGTAGGTATCTCCGGCAGCGAGCAATTCTTCCGCCACGGCCTGAGTAAATCCGGATCGCGCAAGCTACTTGCGAAAAACAGCGATATTGCTGTGGCTGAGCAGTCGCGTGTTATGCTCGACGATCTCCATCGGCGCCATCGCGGCCATCTTCTCCGCCGTCATCTCGGAGAACGACAGCTCTTTGCGGCCGGCGGGCTTTTCCTTGGCCGCGTATTGTACCACGGCCGTTCCCCCGCGCTTGAGCACGCGCCTGATCTCGCCCAGGTACTCACGAATCCCGTCGGGATCGATATGAACAAAGGTCCCGAACGTGAATACGAAATCGATCGAGTCGGCGGCCACCCCGCGAAGGTCGAACCCCTCGGGCTGGTAAAATCCCAAGTTCGCGTCCGGAAACATCGCGCGCAGCGGCGCGAAAAATTCCGCGTTGATGTCGACCGCGACAACCTTTTTTGCGGACACCAGATAGCGCGTCCAGCGGCCGCCCCCGGGTCCGATCTCCAGCACGGTCGCATCCGGCTTGACGTACGGCCTGATGTAATCGTCAACGACCCTGTAGAGCGGGCCCGCAGCCCGGCGAAAAAACACTCTTCGGAAAAAATACCGGATTCCCCGTACCTCCGGGTCGCCCCACTGGCTTCCATACAGCCCGCCGGGGTTTTTTTTCCGGAATTCCTCGAACTTCAGCGCCCAGCGGCGATTCCATTCCAAAGAAGGCAACCCAAGATCCTCCTTGACGCAACCGAGTTCCATGCCTGATTCCGCTTTGCCGATGAGCTGTACCAGACGGCACCGGCAACCTAAATCGCGCAGCGCGATGCTCCGCTCGCCCGCCTTCAGGGGCGGGCGGCGCTACAAAACGTCTTCCAGCGCGCACATCCCGCGCGTTGGGAGGCGATCCGATGGAGAAAGCGCTGGTGGGATTTTATATCTGAAAATCGAAAAAGGCCTGAAATCATTAAGTACTCCAACGCTCCCGGTTTCGGGCGCTTACCCGGCTCAGCTCGATTTACGGAAGCACAGTCGCAGTGGCTGTCGGTGTCGGGGAGCTCGGTGTCGTCTGTATGCCGGAAATCGTGCAGAAATAGGTAGTTTTATGAAAACCGGCGGTCGAGCAGGTAAGTTCCGAATTCGGAGGTATGCTCACACCGGGAGTGAAAGTATAGCAGGCCGCCCCATTCTCCGTCTCCGCGATGGTTCCAAAGTTTGCGGCCTCAAGCTGAACGCCGCCGAACGCATTAGGACCGGCGCAGAACTGGGTCAGGATAAAGTCACCGTTCGAGGGGGTGGTGTACACCACCCCTCCTTCGCCTGCGGAAAAGTTTATGGACGCGGTCGTTATCATCGCGTTGGGGAACGGCGCATAGACGTTGCTCTTCGAGGAGTTGTAGTTGGTCGAGCCCCAGGAACTAGCGGCGACGAGCACCACGATGGCAGCAGTCAACAACAGACGTTTCATTGCGCACCTCCAAGCCGGGATTTCCATTATGCCCACCGATCCACTGAAGAACATCAGACCAGCCCCGATTGCTAGAACGGTTACAAAGGGCCTTCAGACACAAAATCTTTCGAAAACTGGACATCCGACACTTCTTGGTACACGCGTGACTAAGTTGTTCTTTTCTCTCGAATAAGTCCAACTAATGTTTAGTATCAAAGCGTCGAAGTGCCAACCAAGCTAATTGTGTGCAGTTGCCTCGGCTCGCCGGTTGCTACGGGCGGCGGGAACGCAGCGTCGGGTCTTGGGGTTCGGCTGCGATCCAGCACGACAATTTGAGCGAACCAAGGTCGCTAGAAGTACTATGGTATTTACAAAGCGGCTTCGCGTGCCAATCATGCGCGGCGAAGTCACGTGCAGCGTAAGGATTTGGCGTGGGCCGCACGTCAAGGTCGGCGGCCGCTACAAATTGGGCGACGGGTTCATCGAGGTGACCTCGATCAGACAGATCACGATCGCCGATATCACCCCCGCACTAGCGAAACGCTCGGGGTTTTCAGGTGTTATCGACCTACTGAAGGTCGCGAAACATGGACCGGGAGAAAATGTCTACCTGATCGACTTCAAGTATTACGGTCAAGGAATTTGACTAAATTGTTTTCTCTTTTGACACTCGCGCCCTCTCATCGAACCATCAAATGCTAGAAGTATTATGTAACCTCGCCTGAAAATCGAAGAAGGCCTGAAATCATTAAGTACTCCAACGCTCCCGGTTTCGGGCGCTTATCCGGCTCAGATTACGTGATGCTCTTCGGCGATGAAGAACGCGGTGCGCGAATGATCGATGAACTTGCGTTCGTCTTCGAGCGCGGCTGCGACTTCCTTGGTCGCCATCGCAGTCTCCAGCGCCTTCCAATCATCGAACCACAACTCCGCGACGCCGTCGAACGCAGGCTCGCGCCCCCCGAGCGCGCGATGAATCGTGTGGCTCTGAACGTACCTGCGGCAGCCTGGAATCCTCCCCGCGATCGGACCGTGGACGTCGCGCCAGTAGCGATGAAATTCCTCGTTGCTCAGATGGGGCAGCTTGCTGATGCAATAAACGATCTTGACCATTGCCGATGAATGCTCCTAGTGAATAGCGAAAAGTGAATTTGGCACAGTTTTAGCTAATCGCGGCCGCTCCGTACAGCGGCTGATTCTTTGCCGGGTTTCGTTGTCGCCGGCGTGCGGCCCAGCGAGCGCAAAGCCCTGCGCGCTACGAAATTGCGCGGATCGATCTTCAACGCTTCTTCGTAGTACGCGACCGCATTCGGGCTTCGCTCCAACCCCGCCGCGCATCGACCCATCGCGATCAGCAGCTCGACGCCGTCGGCGCCGAACTCGCGCGCGCGCTTGAGCGCAGCGAACGCTTCCGCAAATTTTTCCTGCTCGGCAAGCGCAAGGCCAATTCGCAAAATCGCCTCCGCGTTCAGCGGGTCGAGTTCGAGCGCGTCACGATACATCGACAACGCCCCGCGCCTCGCTCCCTTCTGATATAGATCGCGCGCGGCGGCGGCCATCCGCGCGCCCTCCTCGGTCCATCCCCGCGATTCGACTTCCACGGCGATCTCGCCGTGCGATACTTCCGCCTTGACGAGTTCGAGCTTGTCGCCCAGGTATTCGCGCAGCCGTGCGAGAACCGCATCGCCGTTGGTTTCCGGCGACTCGAGGAATGCCAGCCCCACCGGATCGCCCACGTGATCGTTGCGCCGGATGACGAGCGAGCGCCGCGCGAGCATCCGTCTCGGCGGCTTCTGCGGGTCAGACGCGCTCATTGGGATCGAAGAGTTTGCGATATTCGTCGAGCGCGAAGCGGTCCGTCATGCCGGCTATGTAGTCCGCCACCGCGCGTGAAATCGGCTCGTCGTAGCGCTGCGCGCGCGCGACCACGTGCTCGGGCATCTGGCGCGGCTCGGTCATGTAGGTTTCGAAAAGCCGCGCCAGCACCCTGCCCGCTTTCTCGGTCATTCGGCTGACCCGGTAATGCCGATACAGGCGATCGCGCATGACCTGCTTGATTTCGCCGACCTTCGCGCCCACCGCGGAGCCGAAACAGGCCAGCGCCCTCCCCGCCTTGCGCACGTCCTCGACGCTGCGGATATTGTTGCGCTCCAGCTCGCCGGCGAGGTTGGTCATCAAATCGGTGGACATTGCGTCGATCATCCTGATGACCGTCTGATAGCGGATCACGCGCACCTCGGCTCGGGGATCCGCGTCGCGCGCCGCGGCCGCCGATTCTCTGAACAGCGCCGACTGATTGAGCTCGTCGACCGTCAGCATTTGCGCCTTCAACCCGTCGTCAACGTCGTGCGCCAGGTATGCGATTTCGTCCGCCAGATCGACGATTTGCGCTTCGAGGCATGGGTATGTGCTCACGTCAAACTCCCGCGCTTCCGGACGATCCTGGAAGTGCGAATGCTTGATGATTCCCTCCCGCACCTCGAAGCTCAGATTGAGTCCGCGAAAATTCGGGTAGCGGATCTCGATCCAATCCACCGTGCGCAAGCTCTGCGCGTTGTGATCGAAGCCGCCGTACGGTGCCATCAGCTCGTTGAGCACTTTCTCGCCGGCGTGGCCGAACGGGGTATGGCCGAGGTCGTGCGCCAGAGCTACCGCCTCCGCAAGTTCCTCGTTGAGACCCAGTGCCCGCGCTACCGTGCGCGCAATTTGCGCGGCTTCAAGGGTATGAGTCAGCCGAGTGCGGTAGTAATCGCCCTCGTGATTGACAAAGACCTGGGTTTTGTATTCGAGGCGTCGAAACGCAGCCGAATGGATAACGCGGTCGCGGTCGCGCGCAAAGACAGTGCGAATCCGATGTTCGGGCTCGGGAAAACGGCGCCCGCGACTGGCCCGCGACGCCATCGCATACGGCGCCAACGTGCGCGCCTCTATTTCCTCCAGCTCCTGCCTCGTCCGCAGCATCGCGCCCTTATTCAGCGGTTGCGTTCAACATCCGAAATGCTACCACGCCATCGACGGCGCTCGAAGCGCCTCGGTCGACATCGGTCAACATGCTGCGGTCTTATGCCGCGAACGCCGGGTTCTTATAATCAGACGCGGGTTGTTGAAGTGTTTGGCATTCGAAACCACGGCGCCATCCGCCGGATAGCTTCGACGATCGCGATGAGCGCGATTTTCGCCGCCTGCTCGGTTTCCCGTCCAGCCCAGGTCCCGACTCCTCCCCCAGCGCTGCCGGCCCCTGTACCGCAGCCAACTCCGACGCCGCAGGTAATTGGGATGGCCTCCTGGTACGGGCCGGGATTCCACGGCCACAAAACCTCGGCCGGCTCGGTTTACGACCAGGAAGAACTTACCGCGGCCTCCATCGCGTTTCCATTGGGCAGCCGCGTGATGGTCACGAATCTCGACAACGGCCGTTCAGTCGAAGTGACGATTACGGACCGCGGACCGTTCCTGAAGGGCCGCAAGATCGATCTTTCGCACAAGGCGGCGCGCATGATCGGCATGCTCGACCACGGCACCGCGCGGGTTCGTATTTCGCTGATCAGCAAGCCGGCCGGCTCTCGCGAAGTTGGCGCGCCGCTCCGCTATTTCGTCCAGGTAGGTTCATTTTCCGAGCAACGGAACGCCGAGCAGCTGCGAAGCAAATTGGCCGCCTACTACGCCGACGTTCATGTCGATCGGCTTGATGCCGACCATCGCCGCTACTACCGTGTACGGATGGGCGCTTTTGCGACTCGCTCCGCCGCCGCGGCGCGCGCATCGGATTCCGCCCGTTTTGGACTTCCAATCGTGATCGTCACCGAATGATCAGCCGAGCCATCTACTTCGCGCGACGGCTCTGGTGGCCAATCTGCGCTGTCACCACTCTGATCTTTCTCTGGGGATGCGCCTATTCGCTCGTTAACGGCGGCCGGATTAATCCGCAGCAGGCCGAAAAAATCGAGGCCGGCATCCAGGACCTTCGCCAGCTTCGCTTCAAGCAACCGGTTCCGCTCGTCGTCAAATCCCGGGACGAGGCCGAGGCCATGATGGAAGCCGACCTGATGCGCGACTACACCGACAACCAGCTCGAGGTCGACGCGGTAGCCGGCGCGCTCACCGGCCTCTTTCCCTGGCATATCGATCTCAAGGCCGAGTCGCTCAAGCTGCTCAAGAGCCAGGTGGCGGGCTTTTACGATCCGCATGGCAAGGAAATGGTTCTGGTCGAAGGCGGCGCCGATCTTGGCATCTGGAACAGCGCGGCTCAGTTCATGATTCAGCGCGACGTCGTCGGCGAGATGCTGCTCGCGCATGAACTGACGCATGCGCTCCAGGATCAGAATTTCAATCTCGGATCGAGCCTCGACAAAGTGAAGGACGACGACGATCGCGCGCTGGCGCTAAAGTCGGTCGCGGAAGGCGATGCGACCATCGCCGGGTTCGCCTACGCGCTGGGCAGGATGGACAACAGCACCGCCGACTCCCTCGTCGACAATCTCAAGAACCTCCCGCAAGCGCTCGCCGCCGAGGCGCCCGACACGCCCGAGGGCCTCAGCGCTCCGCTCTTGTTCCAATATTCCGAGGGCGTCCGCTTTGTCGCCGAGGCTTATCGCCGCGGTGGATGGCGTGGCGTTGATGCGCTCTATCGCAAGCCGCCGCAGTCGAGCCACCAGATTCTGCATCCCGCGTTCTACTTCGACAGCGCCGCGCCCCAACCACGCATCGAGCTCGCCGGCTACGGCCAAATCATGAGCGGCTGGAAAAAAGCCGACGACGACACTTACGGCGAGCTGCTCCTGCGCGTCATCCTGGAGCGCAATCTGGGCAAACAATCCAACGAAGTCGGACTCGCCTCGCGATGGACCGCGGACCGCATGATCATCCTGCAGGAGAGCCGCGGCGTGAACGTGATCTGGATGCTCGCATTCAGCGACGGCCAGACTGCCAGCCACTTCGCCGTGGTCTATCAGACTTTGCTCGATCGCTTGCTCGGCGACTCCACCCCGCATCGCATCGATACCCGCTCGAAGGCGGTGCTGGTCGTGATAGGAGAGGGCGCGAACTATTTCGACACGCTCGCGCCTGCCATTTGGAGCGCCAGCGCGATCGAATCAGGCGGCGTCACCGCGCGCATCCAGCTCTCCGCCACGTCCGCCGCTCAATAGGGCGCCGCCCTACCCTACGTCGCCGAGACTGAACCCGAGCGCCAGCATTTTCTTGACCGCCGCCCGCGCGCCTTCCGATTCACGGCTTGCCAGCGACGGATCGCGCAAGATCCAGTCGTCAGCCATCTTGCGCGCGCGCTCGATAGTGCGATGGTCGCGAATTAGATGAACGAAGCGCAGCGGCAGCGACCCGGTCTGCCGCGCGCCGAGCAAGTCGCCGGGACCGCGGAGCCGCAAGTCGGCCTCTGCGACCGCCGCGCCCGTAGTGCTTTCGCGCAACAGCGCCAGGCGCTCCAGCGCTGCTTCGTCCGCGTCGCTCGACGCCACCAGACAACAGCGCGACGCCTTCTCGCCGCGCCCCACCCTGCCGCGCAGCTGATGCAATTGCGCAAGGCCATAGCGTTCCGCCGCGACCACCACGATTATCGTCGCCTCCGGCACGTCGATTCCCACTTCGACCACCGTCGTGCAGACCAGGACGTCGATCGCGCCGTCGCGAAACTCACGCATCGCGCGATCCTTTTCCGCAGTACCCATTTTGCCGTGCATCGTGCCGACTCGCGCGCCGCGGATAGCGTCCTTCTTAAGGCGCGCCGCGGTGGCGGATACCGACTTGGCTTCGTCTTCGTCGCCCTCGATGAACGGCACGACATAGTACGCGCGTCCGCCGCCGTCGAGCTCGGCGCGCAGCTCCTCATGCACGCGCGCGATATCGTCCTCAGTGTAAATCTCGGTCGCGATCGGCGTGCGCCCCGCCGGCAGCTCGTCGAGAAACGATACGTCGAGATTCGCGAACAGGCTCATTGCCAGGCTTCTCGGGATTGGCGTCGCCGTCATCATCAGCAGATTCGCCTTCGGCCCCAATGCTTTCATCTTGGCGCGATCGAAAACGCCGAATCGATGCTGCTCGTCGATAACGCCGAGCGCGAGTCCGCGCATTCGCACCCGCTCCTGTATCAGCGCATGCGTTCCGAACACGGCCCCGATTTCGCCGCTGCTGAGCCCGCGCAAAATCCGGCTGCGCGCCACGCCCGTCGCGCTCCCCGTGAGGAGCGCGCTCTTTAGGCCCAGCCGCCCGCAGACGCGCGCGAAGCCTCTGTAGTGCTGCTCCGCGAGCAGTTCCGTCGGCGCCATCATCGCCGCCTGATGCCCGCACTCGACCGCCCGGATCATCGCCCAGAACGCAACAATCGTCTTGCCGCTGCCGACGTCGCCCATCAGCATCCGGTTCATCTGATTCGGCCGCGCGAGGTCGGCGCCGATTTCCTCTATCGCGCACGACTGCGAGCCGGTCAGCGCAAACGGCAGCTCATCCGTCAGCCTCGCGCTGAGCGTCGGCGAGCCATCGAGCGCTGTTCCGGCGCGGCGCGCGCTGCGGATGCGTTCAATCGAGAGCGCCAGCTCGAACGCGAACAGTTCATCGAATGCGAGCGCCAGATGGCCGCGTGATTCTCCGTTCGCCAAAGCCTCCAAGTCGGCATCGGGCGGCGGATCGTGAATGTAGCTGAGCGCGTCGCGAACCGTCGGAACTTCGCCGCGCACTTCGTCGGGAATCGCTCCGCGGATCGAGCCGCCCGTCTCGCCGAGCGCACGCGCCACCAGGCTCGCGAACAGCCGTTGCCCCACTATCGAAGGGATACGGTAAACGGGGCGGATCGCTTTCGGCTCACCATCCGACAGCGGATGCAACTCCGGTTGTACTATCTC
>Ga0187879_10003161_pt1 | contig 11098 bp, 10 predicted proteins | sample June2016WEW_19_1_FD_132423 | JGI IMG/M metagenome (GOLD analysis project Ga0187879, IMG submission 132423) | Peatland microbial communities from SPRUCE experiment site at the Marcell Experimental Forest, Minnesota, USA - June2016WEW_19_10 | ecosystem: Environmental > Terrestrial > Soil >... | reverse complement strand
GTCGAGTGGGCCGCGGACGCAGGGCGAAGCCCTTGCTGGTGGCAAGGGCGAGCCCGAGGACAAAGGCCCGCGAAGGCCATACGTGCCATCCAGAGCCGCAGGACCGTGGAATCAACCATCCAGCCCGCCTTCGCGGCCAGCCGCCGCGGCAAGCGAATCTGCAGCGGTAAACCTCCATCGGCTTTTCGTCGAGATGGACGCACGATGCGCATGAACCTCGCCTTCGCGGCTCGATCACATCGGTACAGCGCAGGGCCGCACGCTGGGCACACACGAGCTTGCAATGTCAGATAGCGAAACTCCCCAAGACGGCCCCGGCCCCGCTTCGCCCGCGAGCGAGGCGCACAGCGCCGACGCTGGTACGGAACCGTCGCTGCGCCCGCTGCGGCCGCGCCTGACCTTCAGCCGGGTGAGCGACGTGAACATGAGGGAGCTGGTCGGGAGCCGCAAGGCCCTGTGGGCGGCGGTCGCGGCGCTGTGCGTCGCGGTCGGAATCGTCGGCTCGCTGCTCGCGGCGCACGCGGTCGCGCGCAACGACGCCGCGAGCGCGCGGCAGGCCTCACAGCAGGCCTCCGCGGCGGTCGCCGCGACGGTCAAGCTCGCGATCCAGCGCGAGGAAGACCTGCGCATCGGCGGCAGCACGTTTTTCGCCGGCGACTCGAAAGCGACGCCCGCGGAATTCGACCGCTGGGCGCACTGGGCGCGTACGCTGCGCCGCTACCCCGAGCTCCAGCAGCTCGGCCTGGTGACGCTCGTCCACGGCTCCGAACTGGCGACGTTCGGCACGCGCGCCAGCGGCCGGGCGACCCAGCCTTCGACCGCGCTGACGACGCCCGCGACCACGCCTACGACGACGCCCGCGAGCGCGGCCCCGCATCTGAAGATCACTCCCGCGGGCACGCGTCCCTACTACTGCCTCGCGATCGCGCGGCTCGCGCGCAGCGCCGCGCAGAGCGCGCCCGCCGGGCGCGACTACTGCGCGAACGGAACCGGGCTGCTGCTGGCGCGCGACTCGGGAGCGAGCCGCACGACGGTGGTATCAGCGGCGGGCACGACCGCGCTGGAAGTGATGACGCCCGTGTACAAGGGCGACCAGCCGCCCGCGACGCTCGGCGCGCGCATGGGCGCGTTCGCCGGCTGGCTGCGCGAGGTGTTCGTCCCCAGCATCGTGCTCGAATCCGCCCTGCGCAGCCACGCGGGCGACGCGGTGCGCCTCAGCTACGCCAGCAGCTCCGCGAACGTCGTGTACAACGGCGGCAGCGCCCAGCCGGGCGCGCCGAGCACGACGATCGACCTCCACAACGGCTGGACCGTGCAGGGCTTCGGAACGCCGGTCGCCGCCGGCTCGCTGAGCGACGGCAACGCGCTCGCGCTGCTGGTCGTCGGCTGCGTGCTGAGCGCGCTGCTCGGCCTGCTGGTGCTCATCCTGGGCGACGGGCGCCCGCCCTCCTCGGCCCCGGCACAGCCGCGCACGCCCAAGACGAAGGCCCCCGAGGCTCCCGTCGAAGAGCTCCACGACACCCTCACCGGGCTGCCCAACCGCGCGCTGATGATGGACCGCGCCGAGTGCATGCTCGCGCGCGCCGGACGCCAGTCGGGGCTGCTGGTGGGCGCGCTGTTCATCGACATCGACTGGTTCAAGGACGTCAACGAGCGGCTCGGGGAGGCTGCCGGCGACGAGATCCTGAAGATCGTCGCGGAACGGCTCGAGACCGTCGTGCGCGCGGGCGACACGGTCGGGCGCCTCGGCGGAGACGAGTTCGTGCTGCTGGTCGAGTCGGCCGCCCGCGGGGCGCGCCTGGACTCGCTCGCCCGGCGCGTGGTCGAGACCCTGCACAAGCCGTTCGAACTCGCCGACGACGGGCCGAGCTTCCTGCTGACGGCGAGCATCGGCGTCGCGTTCGGCCGCTACGCCACACCCGAGGACCTCCTGCGCGACGCGCAGCTGGCGCTGCACGCGGCCAAGTCCGCCGGCAAGGACCGCTACACGCTGTTCAACGCCAACATGCGCTCGGTGATCGAGGGACGCGGCGTGCTCGAGGTCGAGCTGAACGCGGCGCTCGCGGAGAAGCAGTTCTTCGTGCTGTACGAGCCGATCTACGATCTCGGCACCGGCAGGGTGGCCGGCCTCGAGGCGCAGATCCGCTGGCTGCACCCCAAGCAGGGCGTCGTGCTCCCCGACGACTTCATCCCGCTCGCCGAGGAAACCGGGCTGACCGTGCCGATCGGCCGCTGGGTGATGGAAGAGGCGTGCACGCGCGCCGCCGCGTGGAACGTGGCGGGCCACGACGTCGGCATCTCCGTGGGGGTGACGGCCAACCAGCTCAACCGGGACGGATTCGTCACGGACGTGCGGCGCGCGCTGCAGCAGACGGGGATCGAGCCGTCGCAGCTGACGCTCGAGATCGCCGAGACGACCGTCATGAGCGACGTCACCGCGGCGGTCGAGCGCCTGCAGGAGATCAAGCAGCTCGGCGTGCGCATCGCGATCGACGACTTCGGCGGCAGCGGCTATGCCTACCACTCCGACCTGCGCCGGCTGCCGCTCGACTTCCTCAAGGTCGACCGCAGCTCGCTCGCCGCCACCGAGGACGAGGAGTACCGCACGTGGCTGCTCGAGGCGATCCTGATCGTCGGGCGCGACCTGTCGCTGACGGTGATCGCCAAGGGCATCGAGAGCCTGGAACAGATGAGCGCGCTGCAGGCGATGGGCTGCACGATGGCCCAGGGCACGCTGATGGGCAAAGCCGTGCCGGCGAACGCGATCGACAACGCGTTCGACGTCACGCTGCCGACGACGCGCCCGAGCTCCGAGAGCCTGTAGCCGGCGCGGCGCCCAGCGAGCGCGGGGTCTAGCATGGCCCCAGTTCCGGCGAAGCGGCGAGAGGAGAGGAAGATGGCTGTCAGCGCGAGCATGCCCAAGTCCGTTGCCCACGGGATCGACGACCTGCGGGGGCTGGTCGACCAGGTGGTGGGCCCGAGCGAGTGGCGCGAGGTCACCCAGGAGATGGTCGATCGGTTCGCCGACCTGACCGGCGATCACCAGTGGATCCACACGGACGTCGAGCGCGCCAAGCGCGAGAGCCCGTTCGGGACGACGATCGCCCACGGCAACCTCACGCTGTCGCTGATCGACGGCATGCGCGGGGGCCTCAGCGAATGGACCGGCTTCAAGATGGGCGTCAACTACGGCTGGAACAAGGTGCGCTTCCCGGCGCCCGTGCCCGTGGGCTCGAGGCTGCGCTGCTACGCGCAGATCGTCGAGCTCACCGAGGTCGGCGGCGGCTGGTACCAGGCCGTCACGCGGTTTACTGTCGAGGCTGAGGGTGGCGAGAAGCCGGTTTGCGTGGCGGACAGCGTCGGGCGCTTGCTGGTCGACGAGTCATAGCTCGCCTTCGGGCGCTCGATCCGCGACCGGAAACCGCTCGGCATTGCGATCCACCTTGCGACTCGCCGCCGCAATCGGGTCGATCCCGGCGACGTCGCAGAGTCGCACCAGGTAGATCAGCACGTCCGCGATCTCGTCTTCGAGCTCGTCCATGTAGCCCGCGAGGTCCTCCTCAGGGCCGGCCCACTGCAACACCGCCGCCAGCTCCCCGGCCTCGCCCGCGATCGCCGCTGTCAGGTTCTTGGGCGTGTGGTAGCGCTCCCAGCCGCGGTCAGCGGCGAAGACGCGGAGCCGTTCTCGAAGCTCGCCGAGCGAGTTCGCGGTGCTCATGGAGACGGGTTTGCGCGGTGCCACGCGAAGTAGGGCGCACTCGCCCGCGTGTGGGCTTTGCAGGTCTTGCCCGCCAGTGCTGCCGTCACCGCGGCGAGGTCCGGCGTCGTGCTCGGCCGGCGCCTGACCCGGATCTTCCCACGGGCATCCACGTAGATGTGGCCAAGCTCGAAGAGATGGTCGCAGCCGAGAGTGCACGCGATCATGAGGTTGCTCATCTGGCGGCGCTCCTGGGCGGTGCACTTCGACCGCTTCTTGATGTGGGCCGCGCGCAGGCAGGCGACCGGCAGGACGCGATCGCAGATGGAGCATTCCATCGCGGCGCGCGTGCCCATCAGCCTGGCGCGAAGCTTTGCCTGCTCGCGGCGCACCTTCGTGGGCACCCTGGCGTCGAGCTCCCCCTCGAGCAGGAGCAGCGCCGGGTCCTCGCCGGCCCCGGCCGCGGGTTCACCGGCCCGCGTGATCAGAGACGTGGGGCCCGTGAGCGGCAGCACCACGCCGCGATTGTTGGCCGAGTATCAGAGGGCGTCCATGCCTTCCACTCCGACGCTGGTGCTGTCGAGCCCTCCGTAGCGCCCGACAGCTTCGATCCCGAAGCGATGCGCGTATCTCTCGCTTGGCCACTCCGCGGGCACAGGCCACACGGCCCTGCGGCTGCGGAAGTGCGGCCGCGTGACCCGCCACAGCTCGCCGTCGGCGACCACCGCGTTGGCCCAGCCACCCGGCGGCACGCGCGGGCTCGGGCCGTTGCTCGCGGCGAGCACGTAGTCCCCAACCTGCAGCGTTTCGAGCACGTCGCGCGCGGATCTGGCAGGCGTGAGATGCGTGAGCCGGTTCTCGACAACGCCATCGGGCAGGCCCCACACCCCAGCCGCGACCCCGATCGGGATGTTCGACCTCGCTCGTTTGGGTACGTACAGGACGTAGAGCATCGTCACCTACCTGTTCGGGGAGCACGACTCGGCTGTGCGACTCGTTTCGAGGAGCCGATCCTAGATCGGGAGCCGGACCCACTCGGTCAGCGCCAATCCCCGACGCCCGGTCTCAGACCCCCAGCGCCACGTACTTCGTCTCCAAGTACTCCCCAACCCCCTCGAACCCGCCCTCGCGCCCGAACCCCGACTGCTTGACGCCGCCGAAGGGCGCGGCGGGGTTTGACACGACGCCCTGGTTGAGCCCGATCATCCCCGACTCGATCCCCTCGCACACGCGGAACGCGCGGTCGAGGTCGCGCGTGTAGACATAGGCGACGAGGCCGTACTCGGTTCGGTTGGCGGCGGCGAGCGCCTGCTCGTCTGAGCTGAACGCGACGACGGGGGCGACCGGGCCGAAGATCTCCTCGCCGAGCAGCCGCGCGTCGTCGGGGACGTCGGCGAGGACGGTCGGCTCGAAGAAGTAGCCGGGATGCGCGGGTCCTGACAGCCGCTCGCCGCCGGTGAGCACGCGCGCGCCGCGATCGACGGCGTCGCCGACGAGCTCTGTGACCTTGCCGCGCTGGGCCTCGTCGATCAGCGGGCCGACGTCGACGTCGGGCTGGGTGCCGCGGCCGACCTTCAGCGCGCCCATGCGCTCGGCCAGCCGCCGCGAGAACTCCTGCGCGAGCGACTCGTGCACGTGGAAGCGGTTGGCGGCGGTGCACGCCTCGCCGACGTTGCGCATCTTGGCGAGCATCGCGCCGTCGACGGCCGCGTCGAGGTCGGCGTCCTCGAACACGAGGAACGGCGCGTTGCCGCCGAGCTCCATCGACACGCGCAGGATCTGCTGGGCGGACTGTTCGATCAGCGTGCGCCCCACCTCGGTGGAGCCGGTGAACGACAGCTTGCGCGTGCGCGGGTCCTTCAGCAGCGGCTCGATCGCCGCACCGGCGCTCCTGGCGGTGATCACGTTCAGCACGCCCCCCGGCAGGCCGGCGTCCTCGAGGATCTTCGTCAACGCGAGCATCGACAGCGGCGTCTGCTTGGCGGGCTTGACGACCATCGTGCAGCCGGCGGCGATCGCGGGGGCGATCTTGCGGGTGCCCATCGCGGTGGGGAAGTTCCACGGCGTCACGAACACGCACGGCCCGACCGGCTGGCGCATCGTGAGGATCCGCCCCTTGCCGGTGGTGTTGACCATGTAGCGCCCGTGGATGCGGACCGCCTCCTCTGAGAACCAGCGGAAGAACTCGGCCGCGTAGGCGATCTCGGCGCGCGACTCCGCGAGCGCCTTGCCCATCTCGAGCGTCATCAGCAGCGCGAGCTCGTCGGCCTGCGCGACGATCGCCTCGTACGCGCGCCGCAGGATCTCCCCGCGCTCGCGCGGCGGATGCACGGCCCACTCGGGCTGCGCGTCGGCGGCCGCCGCGAGCGCCGCGAGCGCGTCGTCGGCGTGCGCGTCGGCGACCTCCACCAGCGTGTCGGTCGTCGCGGGGTCCTCGACGGCGAGCGTCCCGCCGGCGCTGGCCGCGCGCCAGACGCCCGCGATGTACAGGTCCGTGGGGACCCGCTCGAGCACGGCGCGCTCGCGCTCGGAGAGGCTCGCTGGGCCGACGGCGCTCATGCGCTCAACCTACCACCGCGCCGGCCTATCCAAACCGCGTCGCACCTGCGCAAACCGGCACACATCGTGCAGCGCTCAGGCGCCGCGCGCGGCGACCCGAACGAGTGGGTATGGGACACTCGGCCATGGAGCGCGACCGCGGGCGTGCGGCGGTGTTGCTGCGGAGGACGATGTCGATCGCCCTCGCAATCGTTCGCCCCGCGCGCGCCCTGTTCGCGTGCTCGTTCGCGGCGCTCGCGCTGTGCGCCGCGCCCGCCGGCGCGTCGACGCTGATCGTCGAAGGCGCGGGGGACGGGCACGGCGTGGGCATGAGCCAGGACGGCGCGCTCGGATACGCGCAGCACGGCTGGAGCGATTCCCAGATCCTGGCGCACTACTACACCGGCACCACGCTCGGCCAGGCGCCGGCGAACCACGTGGTGAAGGTGCTCGTCGGCTCGAAGGTCGAGCGGGTCCCGCTGGAACGCTACGTGCGCGGGGTGGTCTCCGCGGAGATGCCCTCGAGCTGGCCGCTGGCGGCGCTCGAGGCGCAGGCGATCGCGAGCCGCACGTACGCGCTGACCGACGACGCGGGCGGGGCCGCGTTCGACGTGTACTCGGACACCCGCTCGCAGATGTACCTGGGCGTGGCCGCCGAAACCGCGGCGACGAACGCGGCGGTCGCGGCGACGGCGGGGCAGATCGTCCTGTACGGCGGGCGGCCGGCTGTGACGTACTACTTCGCGAGCTCCGGCGGGATGACGGAGAACATCGAAAACTCGTTCATCGGCGCCCAGCCGGAGCCGTGGCTGAAGGGTGTGCCGGACGCGTACGAAACGAAGGCCTCCGACTGGAAGCTGAGCATGAGCTTCGCCTCGACGGCGGCGCGCCTGGGCGGCCTGGTCAAGGGTTCCTTCCGCGGGATCGAGGTGCTCACGCGCGGCGTCTCGCCGCGAATCGTCGAGGCCGCGGTGCTCGGCACGCGCGGCAACACCCGGCTGAGTGGACCGGAACTGGCGGCGCGTCTGGGACTCGACAGCGCGTGGGCGTACTTCAGCGTGAAGAGCGGCGCGAGCGTCAGGCGCGAGCCGGACCACAGCGGACAGACGCCGTTCGCGCCGGCGGCGCCGGAAAGCCCGCCCGCCGCACCGCCAGCGCCCGCGCCGGGAGCGCAGGGCGGCACGCAGGCGCCGGCGACGGCCGCGTCGGCGAGCGCCACAGGCGGCGTGGAGGCCGGATGAGCCGCGCGCGACGCCGCTCGATCGGCCACAATCGCCGCATGCGCTCTCGCTCCCTGTTCACAGCGCTCGCGTGCGCAGCGGGGCTTGGCGCCGCGGGCGCGCTGCCGGCGCACGCAGGGGCGTCTGGCGCGCACTCGGTGGGCACCCACGAACAGGTCGCGTGGGTGCGCAGCGCGGCCACCAGGTTCGTGACGGCCGAGCTGGCGGGAGACGGCACGGGCGCGTGCGACGTGCTCGACGCTTCGCTGCGCGCGACCGAGCATCACCGCACGTGCGCGCAGCGCTGGGATGCGCGCCTGGCGAAGCTGCTGCGCGAGCCGGGCGGGCGGGCACAGCTGCGCACGCAGAAGCGCGCGATCGCCACCGCCGCGGTGGTCGTGCACGGCGGCGTCGCGTCGATCGAGCTGCCGACGCCGCTGATGGGCGGCGCCAACCGCTTCGTGTGGAGCGAAAACTGCTGGATGCTCGACGGCTGAGCGCGCTGGCTGCGGGGCTGGCTGCGGGGAGCGCGGCGGACCCCGTTGCGGAGCCTCAGCCTTCGAGCACTTCGCCAGGGATATCGGCGTTCTTGGAGCCGTCGTCGCCGAGCTCCCCGGCGTCATCGCGACCCCAGCACTCGACGTGGCCGTCTGACAGCAGTGCGCACGTGCTGTTCCAGGTCGCCGCGACTCCGCGCGCGCTCGTGACGCCAAGCACTTCGACTGGCACCTGTGAGCCGAACGTTTCGCCGTTGCCGAGCTGTCCCCAGTGGCCATCGCCCCAGCAGTCGATGTGGCCGCTCGACAGCAGCGCGCAGCTGTGGTCGAGCCCCGTCGTCACCATGACGGCATCGGAGACGCCCTCCGCTTCGACCGGCACGTCGGAGCTTTCGTCGCCGCCGTCGCCGAGCACCCCGGAGGCGTTGTGGCCCCAGCATTCGACATGGCCCGTGGAGAGCACCGCACATGCCGACCGGTAGCCGACGAACACCTGGGTCGCGCTGGCGATGGCGTGCACTTCCAGCGGCGTCGTGCTGCATGGCTCCGAGGAGCAGGCTTCCGGACCGGTGCTCGTGCCGATCCCGAGCTGCCCGTACTGGTTCTCGCCCCAGCAGGCCACGTGTCCGCTGGCGAGAACCGCGCACGCATCCTCGCTACCCGCTGACACCTGCACGGCGTCTTCCACGCCGAGCACTTCCACGGGAGTGTACGAGGTGGTGCTGGTGCCGTTACCGAGTGCCCCGTAGGAGCCGTCTCCCCAGCAGTAGACGTGGCCGCTGGAGAGCAGCGCGCACGCTGTCAGACCACCGATGCCGACCTGCGTCGCTTCGCTGATACCGAGCACTTCGACCGGAGGGGAGGCGCCTTTCGTCTTGTGCCCCCCGAGCGCTAGTTCTTCACCCCAGCAGTCGACGTGTCCGTTGGACAGCACCGCGCACGTGTCGGAGAACCCCGTCGACACCTGGACGGCGTCCGCGACGCCTTTGACCTGCACTGGCAGTTTCGCGCACGGTATTTTTTCTTCACAACCGCCTTCACGCCCTTCGGGGGGATATCCGAGCACGCCGTCGGTGTTCGCGCCCCAGCAGTCGACGCGTCCGCCGGCGACCAATGCGCACGCCTGGCGGCTGCCGCCTTCGATCTGCTGCGCGCCGCTGAAGCTCGCCGGGACGTTGCCAACAGTGGCGATGGTTTTGGCCCCGGTCGCCCCGCCGGGCCCTTTGACCTTCAGTGAGAGCCTGTATTCGACGTCCTTCAAGCCTTTGTTCGCGGGCATCGTCAACGACCGTTCCACACTTCCGCTTTCGCAGGAGAACGTCGCCGGCAGGCCCGCCACGGGCTTGTTCGACGACAGCTTGCACGTGCTCGCACCCGACACCGCGACGATCACGGTGGTCGTGCCCCCCGACGGCACGACGCCCGGCACAGCCAGGAAGCGGGAGACGACGGGCGCCGCGAGCGGCCCAACCTCGGCGGTCGCCCCCGTCGGCGCGATCCCCGCAGCACCGCTCAGCGCCAGCGCCGCCAGCGCGACGCGACGCAGCATCGCCCACCGTGGCCGTTCTCTCGCCGACTCGCTGACCATTCCCCCGATACGGCAGCTCACGTAAAGTCTCCCTCCGGACCGCGCGTTGCCCTCCCCAGGCTAGCCGAGTGTGAATGAGAGAACGCGAGTCTACCAGGCACAGGTTAGGCTGCGCGTATGCCCGCCCCGCTGCTGATCGCCGACGTGCCGTGGCTGCTGTACCGCTCGTTCTTCGCGCTGCCGAAGTCGATCGTGGGCGCCGACGGTCAGCCGGTGAACGCGCTGCTGGGCACAGTCAACGCGATTTTGACTTTTTATGATGGGCGCCTGCCGGCGCCTGCCGTGCGCGGCGTGGTGGCGTGCATGGGCGCCGAGGAGGCGGACTACCGCGTGCGGCTGTACCCCGCCTACCACGCCCATCGCGATCCGATGCCCGCGGAGCTGGCGACACAGTGGGGGCAGGCGCCCGCGCTGCTGGAGAGCCTCGGCTGGACATATGCCACAAGCGCGGAACTCGAGGCCGACGACGTGATGTTCTCGTACGCACGCGCGGAGGAGGAGCGCGGCGGGGAGGCGCTGTTGCTGACGGGCGACCGCGACCTGTACGGCGCGGTCAGCGAACGCGTGGCGGTCGCGGAGCTGAAAAAGAGCCCCACCCACCCCGCGCACGGCGAGATCGGGCCCGCGCAGGTGCGCGAGCGCTACGGCGTCGAGCCCCAGCAGGTCCCCGACTTCATCGCCCTGCGCGGCGACCCCTCCGACGGCCTGCCCGGCGCGCCGGGCATCGGCGCGAAGACCGCCGCCGAGCTGCTGCGCGCGCACGGCTCGCTGGAGGCGGTGCTGAGCGCCGCGGGCGCCGACGCGGATGCGGACGACTCTCAGGCTGCCGCGGTCAGGGCGAGTCGCGTGATGCGCCCGCGCACCGCGACGGCCCTGCGCGAGAACGCGGAGCTGCTGCGCACGTTCAAGCAGATCGCGACGCTGCAGCGGATCGACGTCGAGCCGCCGGGCGACCGCGCGACGGATTTCGCGAGCGGCGCGCGCGTGGCGGGCGAGCTGGGGATGCGCCGACTGGCAGAGCGGCTGGAGAAGCTGACCGCCGGGCAATCGGCTACGGAGTGAACTTCACCGTGATGACGTCCCCATCGTGCATCACGTAATCGCGGCCCTCCAAGCGCAGCGTGCCGCGTTCGCGCGCGCCGGCGTAGCCGCCCGCGTCGACGAGCTCGCGCCAGCCGATCACTTCGGCGCGCACGAACCCCTTCTGGATGTCCGTGTGGATCTGGCCCGCCGCGTGCCACGCGGTGAGGCCGCGCTGCAGGTGCCACGACTGCGCGATCGTGGCCTCGCCGGCGGTGAAGAACGCGATCAGGTCCAGCAGCGCAAACGCCTCGCGCACGACGCGCTGCAGGCCGGACTCGCTGACGCCGAGCTCCTCGCGCATCGCCGCGGCGTCCTCGTCCTCCAGCTCGGCCAGCTCCGACTCGATGCGCGAGGACACCGCCACCGCGCGCGCGCCCTGTGCGGCTGCGTGCTCGGCGACCGCCGCCGGGATCTCCTCCGAGCCCTCGTCCACGTTCGCCACGAACAGCACCGGCTTGCTCGTCAGCGAGCCGAG
>Ga0187879_10003159_pt1 | contig 11100 bp, 7 predicted proteins | sample June2016WEW_19_1_FD_132423 | JGI IMG/M metagenome (GOLD analysis project Ga0187879, IMG submission 132423) | Peatland microbial communities from SPRUCE experiment site at the Marcell Experimental Forest, Minnesota, USA - June2016WEW_19_10 | ecosystem: Environmental > Terrestrial > Soil >... | reverse complement strand
GGGCCTGCTAGCCGTGCACTCGCTGTCTAAGCGGTCCAACATCGCCGGCTACCGGGCCGGCTTCGTAACCGGCGATCCGGCCCTGCTCGGCGAACTGCTCGAGATCCGCAAGCATGCTGGGATGATGCTGCCCGGGCCGGTTCAGGCAGCGATGACGGCGGCCCTCGGCGACGACGCTCATGCGGCCGAGCAGCGCGCCAGGTACGCGGCGCGGCGCGGCGCGCTCCGCCCGGCGCTTGAGACGGCAGGCTGGGCGGTCGAGCATTCCCAGGCCGGGCTCTACCTGTGGGCCTCGCATCCTGACCACGACTGCTGGGACTCGGTCCGGGTGCTGGCCGGGGCAGGCATCCTGGTGGCGCCCGGTGAGTTCTACGGCGCGGCCGGGCTGCGGCACGTGCGGGTAGCGCTCACCGCGACCGACGAACGGATCGCGGCGGCCGCCGCACGGCTGGCGGAACTCGGCTGACCGCCGGGCCCGGCGCACCTGGAACGCCACCAGGCGCATCGCCCGCGCGGCCCGCCACCGCAGCGGCGGGCCGCTGCAGGACGCGGCCGACCCGAAGAGCGCACCGGGCTCTCTAGGCTGGGGGCATGTTCCGGCTCTACGACACGCGGGCCAGGCAGGTGGAGCCGATCAGGCCCGCCAGCCGCGGGCTGCTGCGGATGTACACCTGCGGGCCGACCGTCTACCGGTACGCCCACCTTGGCAACCTGCGCGCTTACTTGCTCTCCGACCTGATCAGGCGGGTGGCGGAGCAGCGCGGGCTGACGGTCGTGCTCTGCCAGAACATCACCGACGTGGGCCACCTCGCGGACGACAGCCAGATCGATCCGGCCGGCGAGGACAAGATTCTGGCGCAGGCCCGGGCCGAGGGCAGGACCGCGCTGGAGATTGCTCGCTACTACGAGGAGGCATTCGCAGCCGATACCGTCGCGCTGAACATCCGCCCCGCTGACTTCACGCCGCGCGCCTCGGAGTCCATCGGGCTGATGACCGACATGATCGCCAAGCTGATCGAGGCTGGGCACGCGTACGTCGCCGAAGGCGGCAATGTCCTTTTCGACGCGCGGTCCTTCCCCGGCTACGGCGAGATCTCCGGCAACAGCCTCGGCCAGCTGCGGCCCGGGCATCGCTCTGGGGGCGCGACCGACCCGAAGAAGCGGTTCCACGCCGACTGGGCGCTGTGGAAGGGTGCGGCCGAGGGCAGGGAGCTGACCTGGCCGGCCCCGTGGGGCACCGGCTTCCCCGGCTGGCACACCGAGTGCTCGGCGATGTCGCTGCATTTCCTCGGCGAGGTGATCGACATCCACACTGGCGGCATCGACCTGAGGTTCCCGCACCACGAGGACGAGCGGGCCCAGTCCAACTCGGTGACGGGGCATGAGGTCGTGCGGCATTGGGCGCATGGTGAGCACCTGCTGTTCGAGGGCCGCAAGATGGCCAAGTCGGCAGGAAACGCGGTACTGGTCGCCGATCTCGCCGCTCGCGGGCTCGACCCGCTAGCGGCCCGGCTGGCCTTCCTCGAGCACCATTACCGGCAGCAGATGAACCTCACCTGGGACACGCTGCTGGCCGCCGACGCGATCCTGCGGCGGTGGCGCGAGCGGGTCGCCGCCTGGGCAGCGTCGCCGAGCAGGCCCATGTGCGCTGAGGTAACCGCGCAGCTCGCCGCGGCACTCGACGATGACCTGGACACCCGCGCGGCCCTGCGCTCGCTGCGCCGGCTCGAGAAGGACGCCGAGATACCGGCAGGTTCAAAATTCGAAACGTTTCTCCACGCCGATCAGGTTCTCGGGCTGGACCTGGCCGCGGACATCGGCCGCCGGGCCGGCCCGCCGCCGTTGCCCGGCGGGGCCGCACAGAAGCTGGCGGAGCGCAACGCGGCCCGGGCGGCGCAGGACTGGGCGACCGCCGACCGGCTCCGCCACGAGCTGGCCGGTATCGGCGTGATCGTCGCCGACACCGCCGACGGCCAGGCCTGGACGGTCGGCTCTGGCGGCTGAGCGGCGCAACGATTCGTCCGCTGAATCCCGAATTACGCAACAGATCGCTACCGTCACGCATGGGTAGCGTGCACTGATCGCCTCCCGGCGCTTCTACGCTTGATGCGGGGGCATCATCTGCGATGCGAGGTCGCACCACAACCACGCACGACTTCACTTCACGACCACCTCACGACCATTCATGATCACCTCACCGACGGGAGCCGGATGACCGAGATGTACTCCGCCCTGCGGGACGGCCCGCGACAGCGGGCCAGGACCTACCTGATGTGCCCGCCAGCGCACTTCTCGGTGGAATACGTGATCAATCCGTGGATGAACCCGAGCGTGCCAGTCGACACTGACCGCGCCATGAGCCAGTGGCAGCGGCTGCACGCGGTTTTTGCCGGGCTCGGTCACCAGGTGCGCTTCATCGACCCCGAGCCCGGGCTGCCTGACATGGTGTTCGCGGCAAACGGCGGTACCGTGATCGGCGGCAAGGTCCTCGGCGCCAGGTTCAGGTACCCGCAGCGAGCAGCCGAGGGCACCGCCTACCTCGACTGGTTCAGGCGCAGTGGCTACCGGACCGTACGGGAGCCGCGCAGCGTCAACGAGGGCGAGGGAGACATCGTGTTCGCCGGGACGGCGATCATCGCGGGTCACGGGTTCCGCAGCGACCCGGAGGTGGCCGGCGAGCTCGAGGAGCTGTTCGGCCTGCCGGTGATCAGCGTGCGCCTGGTGGACCCGCGCTTCTACCACCTCGATACCGCGCTCTGCGTGCTCGGCGGCGGCGCCGCCGCCTACTTTCCTGCCGCGTTCGACGAGGCGGGCCAGGCGGCGCTGGCCGCCCACTTCACCGAGCTCATCGAGGCCAAGGACACCGACGCTGCGGTGCTTGGCCTGAATGCCGTCAGCGATGGCCGCCACGTGGTGCTGCCGGCGCAGGCAACCGGGCTGGCCGCCCAGCTCGCAGCGGCCGGCTTCGAGCCGGTCCCGGTCGATCTTTCCGAGCTTCTCAGGGCTGGCGGCGGGCCGAAATGCTGCACCCTTGAGCTGAGGCATTAGGAGGCAGGCAACATGTCAGCTAGCAAGGCCGCGGCGAGCAACGCCGAGACGGCAGCCCAACTGCGGGCGCAGTCAGCGGCGCATAGCGCGCACAACTACCACCCGCTCCCTGTGGTGATCGCGCACGCCGAGGGCGCGTGGGTGACCGACGTCGAGGGGCGGAGCTACCTGGACATGCTCGCCGCCTACTCGGCGATCAACTTCGGGCACCGGCATCCGCGCCTGGTCGCCGCGGCGCAGCGCCAGCTTGGCCGGGTCACCCTGGTCAGCAGGGCGTTCGAGCACGATCAGTTCGGCCCGTTCTGCGCCGAGCTTTCGGCACTGGCCGGCATGGAGATGGTGCTGCCGATGGTGACCGGCGCCGAGGCGGTCGAGACGGCGATCAAGACCGCGCGCAAGTGGGGATACGAGGTCAAGGGCGTGCCCGCCGACCAGGCCGTGATTGTGGTCTTCGAGGGCAACTTCCATGGCCGGACGACGACGATCATCAGCTTCTCCACCGATGATGACGCGCGGGCATCGTTCGGGCCGTACACCCCCGGCTTCCGCATCGTCCGCTACGGCGACGCCGCGGCGCTGGCCGCCGCGATGGACGAGCGAGTGGTCGCCGTGCTGGTCGAGCCGATACAGGGCGAGGCCGGCGTGCGCGTGCCGCCTGCCGGATTTCTCACCCGGGTGCGCGAGATCTGCTCGCAGTGGGGCGCGCTGATGATCGCCGATGAGATCCAGACCGGGCTCGGCAGGACCGGCACGACGTTCGCCTGCGAGCACGAGGACGTCGTGCCGGACGCGTACCTGCTCGGGAAGGCGCTCGGCGGCGGCATCGTGCCGCTTTCCGCGATGGTCTCCTCCAGCGACATCCTCGGCGTGTTCAAGCCCGGCCAGCACGGTTCGACGTTCGGCGGCAACCCGCTGGCCTGCGCGATCGCGCGGGAGGTCATCGCCATGCTGTCCACAGGAGAGTTCCAGGAGCGCTCCGCCAAGCTCGGCACGCACCTGCACGACCGGCTCAGTGCGATGCCCAAGTCCGCCGTGCGCGAGGTACGCGGACGTGGCCTGTGGGCGGGCGTGGAGTTCGTCTCGATGGGCGGCAGGGCGGCAGCGGAGCGGCTGGCCAGGCTGGGCGTACTGACCAAGGACACGCACGGCACCACCATCAGGCTTGCGCCGCCGCTGATGATCAGCGAGGAAGACCTGGACTGGGGCCTCGACCGGCTCGAGGAGATCATCCGCTGAGCTGACCATGAAGCTCTTGTGTCGCCAGTGACAAAAGCGGCCAAAGACACGGCAGTGAGACCCATGATCAGCGCCCGGTGGCAGTGTCGGCGCCCTGGCCTACCGTAGGTAGGCAGAACCTGGAGCCGACGGAGGTAGCCATGACATCCCTGGAGAACCGGCCTCGCACCGCCCTGCTCGTCATCGACGTGCAGCACGGCGCCGTCGGGAACGCCTACGAGCGCGACCGCGTGATCGCCAACATCCAGACCCTCGTGGACAAGGCCCGGGCGCAGGACGTCGCGGTGCTCTGGGTGCAGCACTCCGACGACGAGCTGCCGAAGGGCTCCGAGGGCTGGGAGTACGTCCCCGAGCTCAAGCGCCTGGACACCGAGCCCCTGGTCCACAAGACGTACGGGGACTCGTTCGAGGCCACTGACCTGGAAGAACGGCTCGCCGAGCGCGGGGTCGGACGGCTGGTGATCACCGGCGCGCAGACGGAGGAGTGCATCCGCTCGACATTGCACGGCGCGCTGGTGCGCGGCTACGACGTGACGCTGGTCTCTGACGCGCACACCACCGAGGACATGCGTGAATGGGGCTTCCCGGTCGCCCCGGAGCAATCGATCGCGTACACCAACGCGTACTGGAGCTGGGCGGCGGCGCCCGGCCGCAAGGGCAGCGTGGCACCCACCGCGGAGGTCGACTTCTCGGCGGACTGAGTGCGGCACCGGGCGGGTCCTGAGAACCTGACTCCGGTCCGGCAGCTGTCGAACGCGTCCGAGGTTGGGCGGCCGTGCTGCTCATTCCGGCGCCGGCCCGGCCCGGGGTAACGCCGCCTGGCCAACCGGTGGCTCTGGCCGCCGCCAGGCGAATATCGTTCGGCGTGTGACCGTCCTCACCAGTACGCTCGACAGCCGCGGCGCGGACTACGCGGCCAGGCGCGCGGCGATGCTCGCGCGGCTCACCGAGCTTGACGCGGAGCACGCGAAGGCGGTGGCGGGCGGCGGCCCCGCGTACACCGAGCGGCACCGCAGCCGCGGCAAGCTGACCGCGCGGGAGCGTATCGAGCTGCTCATCGACCCGGACTCGCCATTCCTCGAGCTGTCCCCGCTGGCCGCCTGGGGCACCGGGTTCAACGTCGGGGGCAGCGTTGTGACCGGTATCGGCGTCGTCGAGGGCACCGAATGCGTGCTGTCCGCAAGCGACCCGACGGTCCGCGGCGGGTCGTCCAATCCATGGACGCTGCGCAAGTCGCTGCGGGCAGGCGAGATCGCGCTGCGGAACCGGCTGCCGCTGATCAACCTGGTCGAGTCGGGCGGTGCCGACCTGCCGACGCAGAAAGAGATCTTCATCCCGGGCGGCCAGATCTTCCGCGACCTGACCCGGCTGTCGGCGGCCGGTATCCCGACGATCGAGCTCGTCTTCGGCAACTCCACGGCGGGCGGCGCTTACGTGCCGGGGATGAGCGATTACGCGGTCCTGGTCGAGGGCCGGGCCAAGGTCTTCCTTGGCGGGCCGCCGCTGGTGAAGATGGCGACCGGCGAGGAGTCCGACGATGAGTCACTCGGGGCCGGCGGCATGCACGCCCGCAGTTCCGGGCTGGCCGACTACCTTGCCGCCGACGAGCACGACGCGCTGCGGCTCGGCCGGTCCATCGTGGCCCGGCTGAACTGGCGCAAGCTCGGCCGCCCGCCAGCCCGGCCGCCGGCCGCGCCTGCCTACAGCGAGGACGAGCTCCTCGGGATCGTGCCCGAGGACCTGAAGGCGCCGTTCGATCCGCGGGAGGTGATCGCACGGATCACCGACGGCTCGGACTTCGACGAGTTCAAGCCGCTGTACGGCAGCAGCCTGGTGACCGGCTGGGCCACCCTGCACGGCTATCCGATCGGGATCCTCGCCAATGCGCGCGGCGTGCTGTTCAGCGCCGAGTCGCAGAAGGCCGCGCAGTTCATCCAGCTGGCCAACCAGGCCGTGACCCCGCTGCTGTTCCTGCAGAACACCACCGGCTACATGGTCGGCGCCAGCTACGAGCAGGCCGGCATCATCAAGCACGGCGCCCTGATGATCAACGCGGTCTCCAACAGCCGGGTGCCGCACCTGACGGTCGTGCTCGGCGCCTCCTATGGCGCGGGCAACTACGGCATGTGCGGCCGCGCCTACGACCCGCGGTTCCTGTTCAGCTGGCCGAGCGCGAAGTCCGCGGTGATGGGGCCCGCGCAGCTGGCCGGCGTGCTGTCGATCGTCGGCAGGCAGGCCGCAGCGGCCAGGGGCGAGCCCTACGACGAGGCCGCCGACGCGGCGATGCGCACCGCCGTGGAGGACCAGATCGAGGCCGAATCGCAGGCCTTCTTCCTGTCCGGCCGGCTCTACGATGACGGAGTGATCGACCCGCGGGACACCCGTACGGTGCTCGGCATCTGCCTGTCGGCGATCCAGAGCGCGCCGCCGGGCTGGGCGGCACCCAGCTGGGCAACTCCGGCCGGCACCGCGGCGGGGCCAGGCAGCTACGGCGTGTTCCGGCTGTGACCGACGCACGCGTGATAACCAGGCTGCTTGTTGCCAACCGGGGCGAGATCGCGCGCCGGATCTTCCGCAGCTGCCGGCTGGCCGGCATCGGCTGCGTGGCGGTGTTCGCCGATCCCGATGCCGCGGCGCCGCATACCGCCGACGCCGACGCCGCCGTCCGGCTGCCCGGCGCCAGCCCGGGGCAGACCTACCTGAACGGGCCTGCGATCGTGGCTGCCGCCGTGGCCGCGGGCGCCGACGCGGTCCACCCCGGCTATGGCTTCCTTGCCGAGGACGCCGGCTTCGCCCGGGCGGTCGTGGCCGCGGGCCTGACCTGGGTCGGGCCGCCAGCCGACGCGATCGAAGCCATGGGGTCCAAGATCACTTCGAAGAAGCTCGCGGCCGGCGCGGGCGTTCGGGTGCTGCCCATGCTCGACCCGGAATCGGTCACCACCTTCCCTGTGCTGGTCAAGGCTTCCGGTGGCGGTGGGGGCCGCGGCATGCGGGAGGTCAGCTCGGCGGCTGAGCTGCCCGCCGCGCTCGCGGCCGCACGCCGGGAGGCCCAGTCGGCGTTCGGCGATCCGACGATTTTCTGTGAGCCGCTGCTTCCCGGCCCGCGGCACGTTGAGGTGCAGGTGCTTGCCGATACCTTCGGCTCGGTGTGGGCGCTGACGGAGCGGGACTGCTCCGTCCAGCGCAAGTACCAGAAAGTGATCGAGGAGAGCCCGTCCCCCGCTGTCGGCCCGCGGCTGCGCGAGGAACTGCTCGCTGCAGCGGCAGCCATCACCCGGACGGTCGGATACACCGGCGCGGGCACCGCCGAGTTCCTGCTCACCTCCGACGGGCAGTTCTACTTTCTTGAGTTCAACACCAGACTGCAGGTCGAGCACCCGGTTACCGAATGCGTGCATGGCCTCGACCTGGTCGCGATCCAGCTCGATATCGCCCAGGGCATCGCGCTGCCCCCGCGCCGGCCGGCCGCGACCGGCCACGCGATCGAGGCCAGGCTGTATGCGGAGGATCCGCCCGCCGGTTACCGTCCCGCCAGCGGCACCATGCACATGCTGCGCATCCCGGGCGTCGACACCTGGTTCACTCCGCCTGCCGCGCTGGCCGGCCTGCGGCTGGACAGCGGCATCGAGTCCGGCAGCGAGATCAGCCCGCACTATGATCCGATGCTTGCCAAGCTGATCGCGTGGGCGCCCGCCCGGCAGCCCGCAGCCCGGAGGCTGGCCAGCGCCCTGGACCGGGCGTACCTACACGGCCCGGCCACCAACCGCAACCTGCTCGTCAGCGTGCTGCGCCACCCCGCGTTCCTGGCCGGGCATGCCGACACCTCGCTGCTGGCCGACTATGACCTGGCCGGGCTGACACCCAGCGACGCAGCGGTCCGGCTGTCGGCGGTCGCCGCCGCGCTCGCCGACGCGGCCGCGGCGAGGGCTGCCGCCCGCGCCGGGGCCGGTCTGCCCGGCGGCTGGCGGAACGTGCTCTCCCAGCCGCAGCGCAGATCGTACGACGGCCCGGGCGGGCGGATAACGGTCGCTTACTCGTGGACTCGCGACGGGATGAAGGTCGTGGACGTCGGTACCCCGGAGGGGATGGGGGTCAAGGACGCCGCCCGGCCGGACGGGACAGGGGTCAACGACGCCGCCCGCCCGGACGCGGTGCTGGCCGTGGAGCCCGGTGCCCTCGACGTGATCGCCATGGCCGACGATCAGGTGGTGCTCGAGGTTTCCGGTGTACGGCAGAGGTTCGACATCGACCGGGCCGGCGGCGTGGTCTGGGTGGATTCCGGTTTCGGCGCGGTGGCGCTGACGCCAGCTGAACGGCTGCCCCCTCCGGCCGCCACCGGGGAGCCGGGGTCGCTCGTCGCGCCGATGCCGGGCATCCTGGTGCGGGCCGAGGTCGCTAGCGGCGACCGGGTCACGGCCGGGCAGCCGGTGCTCATCCTGGAGGCCATGAAGATGGAGCACCAGATCCTGGCGCCTGCCGACGGGACCATGTCTGAACTGCGGGTCGTGCCGGGCACGCAGGTGGAGGCGGGAGACGTGCTCGCCATCGTTACCAGGGAGGACGCATGAACAGCCTGGTCCGCTGCGACCAGGCCGGCCAGGTCGCCACCATCACCCTCGACTCGCCAGCCAACCGTAATGCGCTCTCGTCCGGCCTGCTCACCGAGCTTCACGAGACGCTGGCCGGGGCGCTGGCTGATCCGGTCGTCCGGGTGATCGTGCTGACCGGGACCGGCCCGGTGTTCTGCTCCGGTGCCGACCTGAAGGAGAGCAGGCAGCGCCCGGCGGCGGCGCCGGCCTTGTTCCCGCACATCCTCCAGCTCATCTGGGACAGCGACAAGCCGGTCGTCTGCCGGGTCAACGGGAGCGCAAGGGCGGGCGGCATCGGCCTGCTCGCGGCGTGCGACATCGCGATCGCGGCACGGTCGGCCACGTTCGCGTTCACCGAGGTCAGGATCGGCGTCGCGGCTGCGGTCATCGCGGTGACCTGCCTGCGCCGGATGCAGCCCAGGGCCGGTTATGAGTACTTCCTCACCGGGGAGGCCTTCGATGCTGACCGGGCCGCCCGGATCGGGCTGCTGACCGCCGTCACGGCCGAGGCCGACCTCGACGCGGAAACGAGCAGGTACGTGAGCATGCTGCTACGCGGTGCGCCAGGCGCGCTCGCAGTCACCAAGGCCATCCTGCGCGACGTGCCCGGGCTGCCGCTGGTCGATGGGCTGGCTCGGATGGCTGAGCTGTCGGCGACCAGGTTCGCATCGCCTGAGGCCCAGGAGGGCATGGCCGCCTTTGCGGAGAAACGCGACCCCAGCTGGACCGCCGGGCGGTGAGGAGACGATGAGGGCCGAAGGCAGCGGGCCGGCAGGCAGCGGGCCGGCCGCTGGCAGGCCCGTCCTGCGGGTCGCTAACTGCAGCGGCTTTTATGGCGACCGGCTCTCAGCGGCCCGGGAGATGGTCGAGGGCGGCCCGATCGACGTGCTCACCGGCGACTGGCTTGCCGAGCTCACCATGCTGCTCCTTGCCAAGAGCCGGGACCGGGGCGGCCCAGGCTACGCGCGGACCTTCCTGAGCCAGCTGGAGCAGGTGCTCGGCACCTGCCTGGAACGCGGGATCAAGATCGTGTCGAACGCCGGCGGGCTCGACCCGGCCGGCTGCGCTGACGCCGTCCGCGAGCTGGCCCGGCGGGCCGGGCTCGCGCCGATGGTCGCGCATGTCGAGGGCGACGACCTGCTGGGACGGCTGAGCGAGCTGACCGCTGCGGGCTGCGATCTGGCCAACACCGACAGCGGGCAGAAGCTCGCCCAGGCACGGGTCACCCCGCTGACCGCCAATGCGTATCTCGGCGGCCTGCCGATCGCCGAGGCACTCCGGTTCGGGGCCGACGTGGTGGTCACCGGGAGGGTCACCGACGCGGCCCTCGCCGTCGGGCCGGGCATGTGGCGGTTCGGCTGGTCAGGCGACGACCTGGACGCGCTGGCGGGCGCCGTGGCCGCCGGTCACATCATCGAGTGCGGATGCCAGGCCACCGGCGGCAACTACGCTTTCTTCGGCGAGGTTCCCGATCTCGCCCAGGCCGGTTTCCCGCTGGCCGAGCTGGCGGCGGATGGGTCAGCGGTGATCACCAAGCATCCTGGTACCGGCGGCCTGGTCAGCGTCGGCACCGTGACCGCGCAGTTGCTGTACGAGATCGGCAGCCCGAGGTACGCCAACCCGGACGTGATCGCCAGGTTCGACTCGATCCGCCTAGCACAGCAGGGCCCGGACCGGGTCCTGGTGACAGGTTGCCGCGGCGAGCCGCCGCCCGCCAACCTGAAGGTCGCGATCAACTACGCGGGCGGCTACCGCAACACGATGATCCTGGTGATCGAGGGGCTGGAGGCGGCGGCCAAAGCCGACGTGGCCCAGCGGGCGATCTGGGCCAGGGTGCCGGGCGGCCGGCAGGCCTTCGATGAAGTCTCCGTCGAACTGGTGGGCTCCGATCCGGCGCTGCTGCGCATCAGCGTTCTGGACGCCGACCGGTCGAGGGCCGGGCGGATGTTCTCCGGGGCCGTCATCGAGACGGCGCTGGCCAGCTATCCGGGCCTGTTCCCGCTGACCCCTCCGGGCGACGCGTCGTCCTACGGCGTGTACTGGCCCGCCCTGGTGCCGGCCTGCCAGGTGCCCGCGCGCGTCGTCATCGACGGCGCGCAGGCCTGGACCGGCCCGGCCGGGGCACCTCCGTCGGACCGGCCCGGGCCGACCGGGACGGCCCCGGCGGCTCCCCCCGACTTGCCGGTACCAGCCACCCACCATCCCGAGCCTGCCAGCCACCAGCCCG